>Ga0182743_1000913_pt1 | contig 31883 bp, 27 predicted proteins | sample eDN3rd30CKraftOP_FD_128522 | JGI IMG/M metagenome (GOLD analysis project Ga0182743, IMG submission 128522) | Enriched Organic Plus compost microbial communities from Emeryville, California, USA - eDNA 3rd pass 30_C Kraft OP (version 2) (version 2) ... | reverse complement strand
GCGTATTCCAGCAGCATGCGCCGCCGCGCCAGGCTCATCACCATGCCCAGCGGGTACTGGTGCGAGGGCGACACGAAGATGAAGCGCGGCGGCTCCTGCATATGCCGGGCGCCGGGCGCCATGCCCTCATCGTCCACCGGCACCGGGATGGTGGTGATTCCGCAGGCCGCCAGCGTAGAGCGCGCGCCCCAGTAGCCGGGATCTTCCATCCAGGCGGCATCGCCGTGTTCGCCCAGCAGGCGCGCAAGCAGACTGAGCGACTGATGGATGCCGGTGGTCAGCACGATCTGCTCGGGCTCGCATCGCACCGAACGCGACAGCCGCAGGTGCTCGGCCAGCGCACGGCGCAGCGGCCGGTAGCCCGCACCGGGAGCATACGTAAGCAGTTCGGGGCCCGCCTGGCGCCAGCGCCGGCTGAGCAGGCGATTCCAGACGGCGCGCGGAAACAGCGAGACGTCGGGCACGCCTGCCACGAAAGCGCCCCACTGGCGGTCGGACACCGAGGCCTCGCGCACCAGCTTGCTGCCGCGGCGCGACAGCAGCGCCAACTGCTGCAGGCTGCGACCCGGCCCCTCGGCCGCGGGTTCGGGCGGCGGCGCCTGGACGGCCGGCACGGTGTCCGAAACGAATGTTCCGCTGCCGAACGCCGACACCAGATAGCCTTCGGCAAGCAGCTGGTCGTAGGCATGCAGCACGGTATTGCGCGACAGCCCGGTGTCCCCGGCCAAGGCCCGCGTGGCGGGCAGCTTGGCGCCTGCCGGCAGGTCGCCGGCCAGGATCAATTCGCGCAGGATGTCGTAGATCTGGCGCGAAAGCGGTACGGCTCCTCCCCGTTCCAACCGTTGCAGCAGACATTCGGACAGAATGATCGCTTTCAAAGTGGTACCAGAAACAAAAAGCCATGTGGACCTATTGAGAGTACCAAATATTCGCTACGCTGGACCCGCCGAGTCATCAAACGTCCACATAACATGCATAGGGGAAAACACGTGCACACGGACATTGCTTGCTTGCGCAGTCCCATCCGCCGACCTCCCTCCCGGTCCCGCGGCGCGCCCGGCTGAATCGGCCACCGCCCTGGTGCGCCGGCCGGCAACCGCGCACCATCATGCAGCACCTGCCGCTTCTCAAAACCCGCAGTCCCTCGGAAACCCGATGGCATGGACTTTGCATGCGTCTTGGCGCATGCCCATCGCCATTCCCACCCCAGCCCGGAGGCCAGCCGTGAAACTGAAGCACTCTCTGAAACTCTCCCTGGCCGCGCTTGCCATTGCCATGGCGCTGCCCTGGTCGCAGGCGCAGGCGCAGACCCGCGGCGGCACGCTCAGCATGATCGTGCAGCCCGAGCCGCCCATCCTCATCCCCGCGCTCAACCAGCAGGGGCCGACGCAGTTCATCACGGGCAAAATCTACGAAAGCCTGCTGACCTACTCGTTCGACCTGAAGCCCCAGCCGGGGCTGGCCAAGAGCTGGGACGCCTCGCCTGACGGCCTGAGCTACACCTTCCACCTGGAGGAAGGCGTGAAGTGGCACGACGGCCAGCCCTTCACGGCCGACGACGTGGTCTTCAGCCTGTCCGAGATGCTGCCCAAGGTGCACGCCCGCGCCCGCGTCATCCTCACGCAGTTCGTCGACTCGGTCTCCAAGGTCGACGACCACACCGTCACCATCAAGCTGAAGACGGCGTTCCCCGCCTTCATGCTGATGTTCGAGCCGGGCTTCGCCCCGATGATGCCCAAGCACATCTACGCCGGCACCGACTACGCCACCAACCCGGCCAACCAGAAGCCGGTGGGCACCGGCCCCTTCATGTTCCAGGAATGGAAGCGCGGGGAATACGTCAAGCTGGTCCGCAACCCCAACTACTGGAAACCGGGCAAGCCCTATCTGGACGAGCTGGTGTTCAATGTGATCCCCGACTCGGCCTCGCGCGCCGTGGCCTTCGAGCGCGGCAGCGTGGACGTGCTGCGCGGCGGCGACGTGGACAACGTCGACGTGCGCCGGCTGCGCGCGCTGGAAGGCGTGCAATACACCACGCAGGGCTGGGAGATGTTCTCGCCGCAGGCCTACCTGATCTTCAACATGCGCAAGCCGCCCTTCGACAACGTCAAGGTGCGCCAGGCGGTGATGGCGGCCATGAACCGCAAGCTGGTGGTCGACAACATCTTCTTCGGTCTGGGCAAGGTTTCCACGGGTCCGTTCGTGGCCACGGAGATGTTCTACGACAAGAACGTGCCGCCCTATACCTTCGACATGAAGAAGGCGCGCGCGCTGATCAAGGAATCCGGCATCAAGCCGGGCGACTACACCATCCGCCAGCTCAGCTTTCCCTACGGCTCCACCTGGGACCGCCTGGGCGAATACACCAAGCAGGCGCTGGAACAGCTGGGCTTCAACGTCGACGTCCTGTCCACCGATGCGGGCGGCTGGGCCAGCGGCACCGGCAACTGGGACTTCGACCTCACCACCAGCTTCGTCTACCAGTACGGCGATCCGGCGCTGGGAGTGCAGCGGCTGTACGTCGCGTCCAACAACGTGAAGGGCTCGCCCTTCGCCAACGTGCAGGGCTACGTCAACCCTGAAGTCGACAAGCTGTGGCTGGCGGCCGCCTCCGAGGTCGATACGGCCAAGCGGCAGGCGCTCTACAGCCAGATCCAGACCACGCTGGTCAACGACGTGGCCAACGGCTACCTGGTCGACATGGAGTTCCCCACGCTGTACCGCGGCAAGATCAAGAACCTGGTGAAGACGGCCATCGGCCTGAACGAAAGCTTCGACGACGTCTACATCGAGAAGTGACCGATCGGCACAGCCCGGCGGCCGGCGCGCCTCATGGCCGCCGGCCGTCCGTCCGGAGACGCAACGCATGAAGTTCCTGTCCTTCTTCGCCTCGCGCGTGGGCAAGGCCCTGCTGGTAGTGCTGGGCGTGGTCGTCATCAATTTCTTCCTGATCCGGCTGGCGCCCGGCGATCCGGCCGCCGTGCTGGCCGGCCAGTCCGGCGCGGGCGATGCCGCGTACGTGGCGCAGCTGCGCACCCAGTTCGGGCTCGACCAGCCACTGCTGACCCAGCTGGCGCTGTACCTGAGGGGCGTGGTCCAGCTGGACCTGGGCTTCTCGTACCGCAACCACGTGCCGGTACTGGATCTCATCGTCGAACGCCTGCCCGCCACCTTCCTGCTGATGTTCTGCGCCTTCGTGTTCTCGCTGGTGCTGGGCGTGCTGCTGGGCGTGGTGGCGGCCAAGGCGCGCTACCGCAACAAGCGCCGCTGGATCGACAGCGCCGTCACCTCGGGGGCCCTGCTGCTGTATGCCACCCCGCTCTTCTGGTTGTCGCTGATGGGCATTCTGCTGTTCTCGGTGATACTCGGCTGGCTGCCGGCCTTCGGCATGGAAACGGTGGGCAGCCGCCTGACGGGCCTGGACCGCGCGCTGGACATCGCGCAGCACCTGGTGCTGCCCACGGTCACGCTGGGCTGCTTCTTCATGGCGGTGTACGTGCGGCTGACGCGCGCATCGATGCTGGAAGTCATCGGCATGGACTTCGTCAAGACCGCGCGCGCCAAGGGCGTCGGCCCCGGCCGCGTGATCCGCGCGCACGTGCTGCGCAACGCGCTTCTGCCGGTCATCACCTTCGCCGGCATCCAGCTCGGCCAGATGGCCGGCGGCGCCGTACTGACCGAAACCGTGTTCGCCTGGCCGGGCATCGGCCGGCTGATGTTCGACGCACTGCTACAACGCGATTACCAGCTCCTGCTGGGCATCTTCCTGGTCACCTCCATCCTGGTGGTGGCCTTCAACCTGGTTACCGACGTAGCCTACCGCCTGGTCGATCCGCGCATCGCGGCAGGCGGCACGCAGGGAGCCTCGGCATGAAGGCTTTCCTGCGACGCTACATGCGCAACCCGGGCGCGGTGGCCGGGCTGGTCATTGTTGCGCTGGTGGCGGCAGCCGCGCTGCTCGCTCCCCTGCTCTACGAGGAATCGCCCTGGATGATGGTGGCCGCGCCGCTGATCCCGCCGTTCTCCGATCCGGCCTATCCGTTCGGCACCGACATGCTGGGCCGCGACATTACCGCTGGCCTGGTGTGGGGCGCGCGGGTGTCGCTGCTGGTGGGCCTGCTGTCCACCGGCGTGGCGCTGCTGTTCGGCATCCTGGTGGGCGCGGTGGCCGGCTATTGCGGCGGCCGCATCGACGACGCGCTGATGCGCTTCACCGAGTTCTTCCAGACCATCCCGCAGCTGGCGATGGCGGTGGTGCTGGTGGCCATCCTGGGACCCTCGCTGTATTCCATCATGGGCGCCATCGCAGTGGTGTCCTGGCCGCCCGCCGCCCGATTGGTGCGCTCGGAATTCATGACCCTGAAGCAGCGCGAGTTCGTGCAGGCGGCCATCGTCATCGGCCAGACGCCGGGGCGTATCGTCTGCACGCAGATCCTGCCCAACGCCATGTCGCCCATCATCGTGTCGGCCTCGTTCATGGTGGCCACGGCCATCCTGACCGAATCGTCGCTGTCCTTCCTCGGGCTGGGCGACCGCAACCAGATGAGCTGGGGCTTCATGATCGGGGCGGCGCGCACGATGATCCGCGATGCCTGGTGGATGAGCGTGTGGCCCGGCGTGGCCATCCTGCTGACGGTGCTCGCCATCAACCTGATCGGCGAGGGCCTGAGCGATGCCCTCAACCCGCAGTTGCGCCGGCGCGGCGAATGAGGAGGCGGCCATGAGCGAATCCACTCCCCTGCTCTCGGTGCAAGGCCTGACCATCGCGCTGCCGGCCGGCGGCGATCGCCCCTACGCGGTGCAGCACGTCTCGTACGACATCAATGCCGGCGAGATCCTGTGTATCGTCGGCGAGTCCGGCTCGGGCAAGTCGATGAGCGCCAACGCCATCATGGGCCTGCTGCCCGACTACCTGGCCCCGCAGGCAGGCCGCATCCTGCTGCGCGGCACCGACCTGCTGGCGCAGGACGAGACGCGCCTGCAGGCCATGCGCGGCAAGGACATGGCAATGATCTTCCAGGAGCCGCTGTCGGCCCTGAACCCGCTGATGACGGTGGGCGAGCAGATCGCCGAGGTCATGCGCGTGCACGACGCCTATCACGGCCCCCAGCGGGTGCAGCGCGTGCTGGAGCTGCTGGAGTTCGTGGGCCTGCCCGATCCCGCGGTGCTGTACCACGTCTATCCGTTCCGCCTGTCGGGCGGACAGCGCCAGCGCGTGATGATCGCCATGGCGCTGGCCCTGGAGCCCGCGCTGCTGATCGCCGACGAGCCCACCACGGCGCTGGATGTCACCACGCAGGCGCAGATCCTGGCGCTGATCGCGCGGATCCAGAAACAGAAGGGCATGGGTGTGATGTTCGTCACGCACGACTTCGGCGTGGTTGCCGAGATCGCGCACCGCGTGGCGGTGATGGAGCGCGGCATCGTGGTGGAACAGGGTCCGGCCGATGAGGTGCTCAACCGTCCGCAGCACCCGTACACGCGCAAGCTGATCGCCGCCGTGCCGCACCGCCGTGCGGGCCAGGCGCCCCCGGCGCACCAGGACGCGCCGGTGTTGCAGGTGCGCGACCTGCGCAAGACCTATGCCACGGGCCACGGCTGGTTCGGCCGCAAGCGCGTGGTGCACGCGGTGGATGGCGTCAGCTTCGAGGTGCGGCGCGGCGAGACGCTGGGCATCGTGGGCGAGTCCGGCTCGGGCAAGTCCACCATCGGCAAGTGCCTGCTGAAGCTGGTCCGCATCGACGGCGGCGAACTCGTATTCAGCGGGCGCGACATCGCGGCCCTGTCCGAGAACCAGTTCCGGCCGATGCGCAAGCACATCCAGATGATCTTCCAGGATCCGTTCGCATCGCTCAATCCGCGCCATACCGTGGGCCGCATCATCAGCGACGGCCCGGTGGCCAACGGCGTGCCGCGCACCCGCGCCGAGGCCCGCGCGCGCGAGCTGCTGACGCTGGTCGGGCTGGAGCCCTCGGCGTTCGATCGCTATCCCAACCAGTTCTCGGGCGGCCAACGGCAGCGCATCGGCATCGCGCGCGCGCTGGCGCTGGAGCCGCAGGTGCTGGTGGCCGACGAGTCGGTGTCGGCGCTGGACGTGTCGGTGCAGGCGCAGGTGCTGCAGCTGCTGGCCGACCTGCAGCAACGGCTGCAGATCGCGCTCATATTCATCACCCACGACTTGCGCGTGGCCGCGCAGATCTGCCATGCGGTGCTGGTCATGCACCAGGGCAAGGTGGTGGAACACGGCCCGCCCGGCCAGATCTTCGATCGTCCCGAAGACCCCTATACCCGCAGGCTGATCGCCGCCATGCCGGGCCAGCACTGGGACCCTGCCCGGGCACAGACGACCTGATCACGCCCAAGCCACCCGCGCCCGACCCGATGAACCCGCCGCATACCGAGGAGACCGCGATGAACCGCCCTGGCGCCATCCCTACCGTGCAGATCGACAACGAACACGTCACCGTCACCGAATGGCGCTTTCCGCCGGGCGGCGAAACGGGCTGGCACCGCCACGGCATGCCGTACGTGGTCGTACCGCAGACCACCGGGCCGCTACGACTGGAGACAGGCCCGGACCAGCACGTCACCAGCCAGCTGACCGCCGGCGTGTCGTACTTCCGACCAGCGGGCGTGGAGCACAACGTCGTCAATCCCGCCGACACCGAGTTCGTGTTCGTCGAGATCGAACTCAAGCAACCCGCGCCGGGCCGGCCATGAAAGCCTTCTTCTCGGAAGAGCAGCTGTTGCACCAGCCACAGCAGTTCATGCGGGCCGGGCGCCTGTGCGCGCCGACCGACGTGCCGCAGCGCGCCCACGCCTTGCGCGGCGTGCTGCAGGCCCGCGGCATCGCCGTGGACGATCCGCCCGACTTCGGCCGTGCGCCGCTGGCCGAGGTGCACAGCGCCGACTATCTGGATTACCTGGAGCACGCGTACGTGCGCTGGCAGGCGCTGCGCCGCCCGGACCTGGAACCCGGCCCCGAGGTCCTGCCCAACCTGTCGCCCTACTACAGCGGCCGGGTGGACCTTGCCGGGCGCGAGCCCTGCCCGTCCGGCTCCATCATCGCGCAAACCGGCTACTACCTGAGCGACCTGTCGTGCCCGGTGGGTCCGCATACCTGGCGCGCCGCGCTGCGCTCCACGCACAGCGCGGTGGCGGCGGCAGACTGGGTGCTGCGCCACGGCGGCGTGGCCTATGCGTTGTGCCGGCCGTCGGGCCACCACGCGCACCGCGACCGCGCGGGCGGCTTCTGCTACCTGAACAGCAGCGCGACGGCCGCGCAGCGGCTGTCACAAAGCTGCGAACGCGTGGCCGTGCTGGACGTGGATGCGCACCACGGCGACGGCACGCAGAACATTTTCTACCAGCGCGCCGACGTGATGACGCTGTCGCTGCACGCCGACCCGGCCGGCTACTACCCTTTCTATACCGGCTACGCGCACGAACGCGGGTACGGCAGCGGACACGGCTACAACCTGAACTTCCCGCTGGCGCACGGCACGGGCAACGCAACCTTCCTCGAGACGCTGGACAGCGCGCTGGTGGCCCTGGGCGACTACCGCCCCGGGGCCTTGGTGGTGGCGCTGGGCTTCGACACCTACCGGGACGACCCCATCAGCGTGCTGGCGCTCGACCTGGACGCCTATCGCGGCATCGGCGAATGCGTCGGCGCGCTGGGCCTGCCCACCGTGGTGGTGCAGGAAGGCGGCTACATGGTCGAGGCCATCGGGCCGGCACTGGACACGTTTCTGCACGGCCTCTCGCACGCGGCGGCCTGACCCCTGGAGCACAAACATGAACGCGGTAACCGACATCGCCATCAACCAACAGCGCCTGTGGGACGCGCTGATGGACCTCGCCAAGATCGGCGCCACCCCCAAGGGCGGCAACTGCCGGCTGGCGCTTACCGATCTCGACCGCCAGGGGCGCGACCTCGTCGTGGGCTGGATGAAGGCGGCGGGCCTGGAGGTCACGGTCGACCGCATCGGCAATATCTTCGGCCGGCGTGCCGGCACCAATCCCTCGCTGCCCAGCGTGGCCACCGGCAGCCACATCGACACCCAGCCCACCGGAGGCAAGTTCGACGGCTGCTTCGGCGTGCTGGCCGGGCTGGAGGTGATCCGCACGCTGCAGGATCGCGGCATCCGCACCGAGGCGCCGCTGGAGCTCATCATCTGGACCAACGAGGAAGGCACGCGCTTCGTACCCGTGATGATGGGGTCGGGGGTGTTCTGCAACCTGTTCCCCCTGGAAGAGGTCCTGAAGTCCAAGGACGTGGATGGCAAGACCGTGGGCGACGAGCTGCAGCGCATCGGCTACGCGGGCGCCGAACCCGTGGGCCACCGCAAGCTGGGCAAGTATTTCGAGGCCCACATCGAGCAAGGCCCCATCCTGGAGGCCGAGGACAAGGTCATCGGCGTGGTCACCGGCTCGCTGGGGCTGCGCTGGTACGACGTTACCGTCACCGGCATGGAGGCGCACGCCGGCCCCACGCCCATGCCCATGCGGCGCGATGCGCTGTACGCGGCCAGCCACCTGATGCAGGAAGTGGTGCGGATCGCGCTGGACCATGCCCCCGGAGGCCGCGGCACGGTGGGCGTGGCCAATGTGTATCCCGCCTCGCGCAACGTGATCCCGGGCCGCGTGTCGTTCACGGTAGACCTGCGCCATCCCGATGCCGACGGCCTGGCCGCGATGGACGCGCGCCTGCGCGCCGCGTGCAAGGCGCTGCAGGACGGCGCCACCACCGGCTATCCGGTGCAGGTGGACCTGGTGGACGTGCAGCACTTCCCGCCCACGCCCTTCAATCCCGACATGGTGGATGCCGTGCGCCGGCAGGCCGCCGCGCGCGGCTATCGCCACATGAACATCGTCACCGGCGCGGGCCACGACGCGGTGTACGTGGCCAACGCCAGCCCCACCGCCATGATCTTCGTGCCCTGCAAGGACGGCATCAGCCACAACGAAATCGAGGACGCCGATCCGGCTCACCTGGGCGCCGGCGCCAACGTGCTGCTGGGCGCAATGCTGGAGCACGCCGGAATCGCGCGGGCCTGACGGCATGCGCCCGGCGCCCGCGGTGGATGCACCTTGCCGACCCGGCACGCGCCGGGCGGGCGTGCTGCTGTTCTTCGCCGCGCTGGTGGCCTTCGGCACCTTCGACGCGGCGGCCAAGCACATGCTGGCGTTCTATCCGGCGCCATTCCTTAACGTGATGCGCTACACGGCGGTGGCCACCATTGCCGTATTCCTGTTGTGGCGCCACGGCCTGCCGCGCCTGTCCGCCACCGCGCACCGCGGGCTGCTGCTGGCGCGCGGCGTGGCGCTGGGCACGGTGGGCACCTGCTTCATGACGGCGCTGATCTGGATGCCGCTGTCCGAGGCCACGGCCATCTATTTCACCTCGCCGCTCATCATGGTGGCGCTGTCCCCATGGCTGCTGGGCGAGCGCGTGGGCGCCGCGCAATGGCTGGCGGTGGCGGCGGGCTTCGCCGGCATGCTGCTGATCGTGCGTCCGGGCGCCGAACTGCCGCTGGTGGGCACCCTGCTGATGGCGGTGGCGGCCGTGTGCTATGCGCTGTTCCAGATGCTGACCCGCCGACTGGCCGGCCGGGTGCCGGGCCACGTGCAGTACGCCTACGCTGCCTTCGTCTGCCTGCTCATGACGGCGCTGCCGGCCCCCTTCTTCCTGCCCGAACCCTGGCCCCACGCAGGCGACAGCGCGCTGATCCTGCTCCTGGGCCTGTGCAACGGCCTGGCGCAGATCCTGCTGATCGCCGCGTTCCAGCGCGTCGAAGCTTCGCGCCTGGCCCCGCTGAACTACTGTCAGCTGCTGCTGGCCGTGGCGTTCAGCACCTTCTGGTTCGACCGTCCGCCCGACTCCCTCGCCGCCGCCGGCATGGCGTTGATTGCAGGGGCCGGCCTCTTCCTGGTCACGCGCGCCGCGCCGCGCGGGCCGCAATCTCCCCGGAGTCCGCAATGAGTGCTCTTCCTCCGCTTGCGCATTGGGAAGCGCTGGCCGCCGCCTTCTCGCCTCGTACCCGTGCCCTGATCGACGGCCAATGGCGCGACGGCAGCGAACCGCCGCTTTCGGCCGTCAACCCGGCCACCGGCAAGACGCTGGCCGAGGTCGCATCGTGCTCGGCCGCCGATATCGATCTGGCCGTGGCCGCGGCGCGGCGCAGCTTCGAGGCCGGCGTCTGGTCCCGCATGCCGCGTCGCGAACGCAAGCGCCGGCTGCTGCGCCTGGCCGAGCTGGTGCGCACGCATACCGAAGAGCTGGCGCTGACCGAAACGCTGGACATGGGCAAGCCGATCGCCGACGCCATGGCATTCGACCTGCCGGAGACGGCCACGACGTACGCGTGGTACGCCGAGGCCATCGACAAGCAGTACGACGAGATCGCCCCCACTGACGCCGACAGCCTGGCCACCATCACGCGCGAGCCGCTGGGCGTGGTGGGCGCCGTCGTGCCCTGGAACTACCCGTTGCTGATGGCGTCATGGAAACTGGCGCCGGCGCTGGCCGCGGGCAACAGCGTGGTGCTCAAGCCCGCCGAACAGTCGTCGCTGTCGGCCCTGCGGCTGGCCGAGCTGGCCCTGGAGGCCGACATCCCGCCGGGCGTGCTGAACGTGACGCCCGGCACCGGCCCGGTGGCCGGCCAGGCGCTGGGCCTGCACATGGACGTGGACTGCCTGGCCTTCACCGGCTCCACCGCCACGGGCAAGCGCTTCATGCAGTACTCGGGCCAGTCCAACCTGAAGCAGGTCTGGCTGGAATGCGGCGGCAAATCGCCGCACATCGTGTTCGACGACTGCCCCGACCTGGACCGCGCCGCGCTGGCTGCCGCCATCGGCATCTTCAACAACCAGGGCGAGGTCTGCATCGCAGGCTCGCGGCTGTACGTGCAGGCCGGCATCTACGATGCCTTCATGGCCAAGCTGGAGGCACATGCACGCGCCATGCAACCGGGCAATCCGCTGGATCCGGCCACGGCCATGGGCGCCATCGTCGACGAGCGCCAGCTGGCACGGGTACTGCAGTACGTGGAGAGCGGCCGGCGCGAAGGCGCGCGGCTGCGCCTGGGCGGCGGCCGGGTGCGGTGGGAATCGGGCGGCTACTACGTCGAACCCACGATCTTCGAATGCGCCGCGCCGGACCTCACCATCGTGCGCGAAGAAATCTTCGGGCCGGTACTTGCCGTGACGCGCTTCGAACGCGAGGAGGATGCGGTGGCTCAGGCCAACCGCTCCCCCTACGGCCTGGGCTCGGGGCTGTGGACCGCCGACCTATCGCGCGCGCACCGCGTGTCGCGGCAGCTACGCGCGGGCCTGGTGTGGGTGAACTGCTATTTCGACGGCGACATCAGCGTGCCGTTCGGCGGCGTGAAGCAATCGGGCTTCGGCCGCGACAAATCGCTGCATGCACTGGACAAGTACACGTCGTTGAAATCGACGTGGTTCAAACTGTAGCCTGGCCGTGCGCCGACACCGCGGCCCGCCTACAGCCAGGCAATCGGGCGGCAGCGGCAACCGCGTCAGTAGCCGCGCGCACGCGTGACCAGCCCGCTGACGGGCTCGCCGCGCATGAAGCACCGGATTTTCTCGGCCACCTGCGCCACGGTCTCGCGCCGCAGGCTGAGCGCCGCCACGTGCGGCGTGATGGTCACGCGGGGATGGGCCCAGAATGGATGGCCGGCGGGCAATGGCTCTTCGCGGAACACATCCAGCGTGGCGCCGGCCATGTGGCCCGACTCGAGCAGCGCCAGCAGGTCTTCCTCGACCAGGTGCTGGCCGCGCCCCATGTTGATCAGGTGAGCACCGGGCAGCAGTTGCGACAGCGTGTCGCGGCACAGCAGGTCGCGCGTCTCGTCGGTAAGCGGCAGCGTATTGACCAGCACGCGCGTACGTGCCAGGAAGGCCGGGAGCGCCTGCATGCCGGCATAGGCCTGCACGCCTTCGGGCGCGTTGCCGCTGCGCGACCAACCGGCCACCGGATAATCCAGCCCCGCCAGCGTCTGCGCCACGCGCGCGCCCATCACCCCCATGCCCAGCACGCCCACCGGCCACTGGGAACGGTCGAGCTCGGGCAGCGGATGCCAGCGCTGCTCGCGCTGCAGCACCGCATACTCGTCGAACTGGCGCGAGGCCCGCACCAGCGCGTGCGCTGCGTACTCGGCCATCTGCACCGCCATGCCGGCGTCCTCCAGCCGCACGATGGGCAGGTCCGGCGGCAGCGTGGACAGGCGGAACAGCCCATCCACCCCCGCCCCCAGGTTGAAGGCGGCGCGCAGCGCGCGCTCGCGCTCGAACAGCTCGGCCGGCGGATTCCACACCACCGCCAGCTCGGCGCCCACGGCCGGCTCGCCGGCGCGCCAGGGCACGATCTCGACATCCGGCAAAGCCCGGGACAACGGATCGGTCCACGCGGCGGGATCGATGTCGTGGCAGGAGGCGAAGATGATTTTCACAGGCGTTCCGGGGCGGGTGCGGCGCGGCGAACGGCCCGCGGGGCCGCTTTTCATGTGCGCGGACATGATGTGCGCCGCCGATTGGCGGATAATGGGCAGATGATATAACAGGCGTGCAGGGCGCAGCCCGCGCGCCTTCCCGCATCGCCAACCGGACGCCTCGATCATGCCCGCCCTCAGTCACGCCCAGCAGCAAGACGTGCAGTACCACCTGCATTCGTACACCAATGCGGTCAAGCACCGTGCCGTCGGACCGCGCGTCATCGCGCGCGGCGAAGGCGTCTACGTCTACGACGACCAGGGCAACCGCTACCTCGAAGCCATGGCCGGCCTGTGGAGCGTGGCCGTGGGTTTCGGCGAACCGCGCCTGGCCGAGGCGGCCGAGCGCCAGCTGCGCCAGCTGCCCTACTACCACACGTTCACGCACAAATCGCACCCGGCCGTCATCGAACTGGCCGAACGTCTGATCGGCTACACCGAAGGCCGCATGGCCCGCGCGTTCTTCACGAACTCCGGCTCCGAGGCGAACGACACGGTCGTCAAGCTGGTCTGGTACTACAACAATGCGCTGGGCCGGCGCGACAAGAAAAAGATCATCGCGCGCCAGCGCGGCTACCACGGCGTCACCGTGGCCTCGGCCAGCCTCACGGGGCTGCCCGGCAACCACAACGACTTCGACCTGCCCCTGCCGCAGATCCGCCATGTGTCCTGCCCGCACCACTACCGCAATGCCCTGCCTGGGGAGTCCGAGGAAGACTACGCCACCCGCCTTGCCAATGAGCTCGACGCCCTGATCGTGCGCGAGGGCCCCGAAACGGTGGCCGCCTTCATCGGCGAGCCGGTCATGGGCGCCGGCGGCGTCATCGTGCCGCCGCGCACCTACTGGCAGAAGGTCCAGGCCGTGTGCCGCAAGCACGACGTGCTGGTCATCGCCGACGAGGTCATCACCGGCTTCGGCCGCCTGGGCACGCGCTTCGGCAGCGAGCTCTACGGCATCGATGCCGACATCATGGTGCTGTCCAAGCAGATCACGTCTTCGTACCAGCCGCTGGGCGCCGTGCTGATCAACGAGCGCGTGGCCGGTCCCGTGGCCGAGCACAGCGGCAAGCTGGGCACCTTCGGCCACGGCTACACGGCCAGCGGCCATCCGGTGGCCACCGCGGTGGCGCTGGAGAACCTGCGCATCATCGACGAGCGCGGCCTGATCGCGCATGCCGCAGAGATGGGCGCGCTGATGCACGAGCTGCTGCGCGGCTACGCCGACCACCCGCTGGTCGGCGAGGTGCGCGGCGCGGGCCTCATCGCCGGCGTGGAACTGGTGGCCGACAAGGCCAGCCGCCGCCCGTTCGACCCGCTGGGCAAGGCCGGCGCGTACGCCTACGAACGCGCGCACGACCACGGCCTGATCGTACGCGGCATCCAGGATACGGTGGCGTTCTGCCCGCCGCTCATCATCACGCCCGAGCAGGTGCGCGACATGGTCGAGCGCTTCGGCCGCACGCTGGAAGACACGGCGCGCCACGTCGGCGCATAGGCCAGCCCAACACGCCGGCAGGCGCGGCCGCGTTGTATGCCAGGCAGTTCGCGCGGCTGCGCAGTCCAAGCCGGCGCCGCCGGCCTGCGCTGGCGGCCATCTAGCGCCGCCGCGACCCCAGCAGCGATCCCAGCACGCCGCGCACCAGTTCGCGCGCCAGCGAACGCGCCGTGCTCTTGGCCACCGACTGCACCACCCCGTCGCGCCGGCCGCCGCGCGGCCCCACCGAGCCGAACAGCACCTCGTTGACGCTTTGCATCAGGCCGCCTTCCTGCCCGGCGGCCTCCTCCTTGCCGGCCGGCGCCGTCGATTCCTTGCCAGCCGGCGCCGGCTTGCCGGCGGGCGCGGGCGCCTCGGCAGCCGCGCGTGCGGTCAGCACCTCATAGGCCGACTCGCGGTCCACCGCCTGCTGGTACTTGCCGGCCAGCGGACTGGACTGCCGCAGCGCCTGGCGCTCGGCATCGGTGGCGGGCCCGATGCGGCTGCCGGGCGGCACGATCCAGGCGCGCTCGGTGGGCGTGGGGCGCCCCTTCTCGTCCAGCAGCGACACCAGGGCCTCGCCCACCCCCAGTTCGGTGATGGCCGCCTCGATGTCCAACCCGGGATTGGGCCGCATCGTCTGCGCCGCGGTGCGCACCGCCTTTTGGTCGCGCGGGGTGAAGGCGCGCAGCGCATGCTGCACGCGGTTGCCCAGCTGGCCCAGCACGGTATCGGGAATATCCAGCGGGTTCTGCGTGACGAAATACACGCCCACGCCCTTGGAACGCACCAGCCGCACCACCTGCTCGATCTTGTCCAGCAACGCCGCGGGCGCATCGTCGAACAGCAGATGCGCCTCGTCGAAGAAGAACACCAGCTTGGGCTGTGGTGCGTCCCCCACCTCGGGCAGCTTCTCGTACAGGTCGGCCAGCAGCCACAGCAGGAACACGCCATACAGACGCGGCGCCTGCATCAGCTTGTCGGCCGCCAGAATGTTGACGATGCCGCGGCCCTGGGCATCGGTGCGCATCAGGTCGGCCACGTCCAGCATGGGTTCGCCGAAGAATCGTTCGGCCCCCTGCGACTCCAGCCGCAGCAGGCTGCGCTGGATGGCCCCCACCGAGGCGGCCGAGACGTTGCCGTAGCGCGTCTTCAGCTCCCCGGCGCGGTCGGCCACATCCCGCAGCATGGCGCGCAGGTCCTTCAGGTCCAGCAGCAGCTGGCCTTCGTCGTCGGCCACACGGAATACCAGCGTCAACACACCTTCCTGCGTGTCGTTCAGCTCCAGCATGCGCGACAGCAGCAGCGGCCCCATGTCGGACACCGTGGCGCGCACCGGCAGGCCCTGCTCGCCGAACACGTCCCACAGCGCCGCCGGGCTGGCGCCCCAGGCGGGCTCGGGCAGCCCCAGGCGGACCAGGCGCTCCTGCAGCTTGGGCGAGCTGGCGCCGGCCTGCGAGATGCCGGTCAGGTCCCCCTTGACGTCGGCCATGAAGACGGGAGTGCCCAAGCGCGAGAAAGACTCGGCCAGCACCTGCAGCGTAACGGTCTTGCCGGTTCCCGTGGCGCCGGTGATGCAGCCGTGGCGGTTGGCCAGGGCGGGCAACAGCGCCAGGCTGGCGCCCTCGTTGCGGGCGATGACGATGGGATCGGGCATGGCGGCACTCCTGGACGGCAGAGGTGTGGCAAGTGTAGAGCCTGGCAGGCACGCGTGGGCGTGGCGCGGGCGACACACCGGGCCGCGCGCGGGCTGCCCGCTGCCCGGGCACGGTAAAATACCCGTCTTTGCCGACAAACTCGAGAAAACATGGCCGGACACAGCAAATGGGCCAATATCCAGCACCGCAAGGGGCGCCAAGACGCCAAGCGCGGCAAGCTCTGGACCAAGATCATCCGTGAAATCACCGTGGCGGCCCGCGCGGGCGGCCCGGATCCGGACAGCAATCCGCGGCTGCGGCTCGCCTGGGACAAGGCCACCGACGCCAACATGCCCAAGGACAACATCCAGCGGGCCATCCAGCGCGGCGCCGGCGGCGCCGACGGCGCCCACTACGAGGAAGTGCGCTACGAAGGCTATGGCATCGGCGGCGCGGCGGTCATCGTCGACTGCATGACCGACAACCGCACCCGCACCGTGGCCGACGTGCGCCACGCCTTTGCCAAGAACGGCGGCAATCTGGGCCAGGAAGGCTCGGTCGCCTTCATGTTCAAGCATTGCGGCCAGTTCGTGTTCGCGCCGGGCACCTCCGAGGAAAAGGTCATGGAAGCCGCCCTCGAGGCCGGCGCCGAGGACGTCGCCACCGACGATGAGGGCGTCATCGAGGTCATCTGCGCGCCGGGCGACTACGCCGCCGTGCGCCAGGCCTTCGAGGCCGCCGGCCTGAAGGCCGAGGTGGACGGCATCGTCATGAAGGCCCTGAACGAAACCGAACTGACTGGCGACGACGCCGCCAAGATGCAGAAACTGCTCGACGCCCTGGAAGCCCTGGACGACGTGCAGGACGTCTACACCAACGTCGTCTTCGACGAAGCGCAATGATCCTCGCGCCGCCCGGCCGGCTCGGCCGGGCGGCGCCAGCCCGTTGCGCCGCGCCGCGGCCCCTTGGCCACGGACGCATCCCTTCCCCCTCTGGGCCGCGGTGGCAACCTTCATAACGACTACAACATGAAACTACTGGTAATCGGATCGGGCGGCCGCGAACACGCCCTGGCGTGGCGGCTGTCGCGTTCGCCGCGGGTCCACAAGGTCTACGTGGCGCCCGGCAACGGCGGCACCGAGACGGGCGACCTGCTCGAGAACATACCGCTCACCCAGGCCGAGGAACTGGCCGACTTCGTGCAGCGCGAAGGCGTGTCGCTTACCGTGGTGGGCCCCGAGGCGCCCCTGGCGGCCGGCGTGGTCGACGTCTTCCGCGCCCGCGGCCTGAAGATCTTCGGCCCCACCCGTGCCGCGGCCCAGCTGGAAAGCTCGAAGGACTACGCCAAGGCCTTCATGATGCGCCACAGCATCCCCACGGCCCGCTACGCCACCTTCAGCGACCCGGTCCAGGCGCACGCCTACGTCGACCAGGAAGGCGCGCCCATCGTCATCAAGGCCGACGGCCTGGCGGCCGGCAAGGGCGTGGTAGTCGCCATGACCGCCGCCGAGGCCCACGCCGCAATCGACGCCATGCTGGGCGACGGCTCGCTGGGCGAGGCCGGTGCGCGCGTGGTCATCGAGGAATTCCTCACCGGCGAGGAAGCCAGCTTCATCGTCATGTGCGACGGCCGCAACGTGCTGGCCCTGGCCACCAGCCAGGACCACAAGCGCCTGCAGGACGGCGACGCCGGCCCCAACACCGGAGGCATGGGCGCCTATTCGCCCGCGCCCATCGTCACGCCCGAGCTGCACCATCGCATCATGCGCGAAATTATCCTGCCCACCGTGCAGGGCATGGCGCGCGACGGCATTCCGTACACCGGTTTCCTGTACGCCGGCCTGATGATCGCCCCGGGCGAAGACCCCGACCGCCCCATCAAGACGCTGGAATTCAACTGCCGCATGGGCGACCCGGAAACCCAGCCCATCATGATGCGCGTCAAGAGCGACCTGCTCGACGCGGTCGAGCACGCCGTCGAAGGCACGCTGGACCAGGCCGACATCACCTGGGACCGCCGCACCGCGCTGGGCGTGGTGCTGGCCGCCCACAACTACCCCGGCACGCCGCGCACCGGCGACGTCATCACCGGGCTGCCCGCGGACAGCGACGACTGCATGGTGTTCCATGCGGCCACGCGACGCGAGGACGGCCAGGTCAAGACCAGCGGCGGACGCGTGCTGTGCGTCACCGCGCTGGGCGACTCCATCCGCATCGCGCGCGACCGTGCCTACGAGACGGTCGACGCGGTGCAGTTCGATGGCCGCCAGTACCGCTCCGATATCGGCTGGCGCGCGCTCAAGCCGTCGCAACAGCACAAGCCGGGCAAGCACTGACCATGGCCGCCGTTTCCGCCGACGCCGTCCGCGGCTACCTGGTCGACCTGCAGTCGCGCATCGTCCAGGCGCTGGAAGCCGCCGGGGGCGACCCCTTCCGCAGCGACGCCTGGCAGCGTGCCGAGGGCGGCGGCGGCGTGTCGCGCCTGATCGAGGGCGGCCGCCTGCTCGAGCGCGGCGGCGTGCTGTTCAGTCACGTCACGGGCACGCGCCTGCCCCCCTCCGCCAGCGCCCACCGCCCAGAACTGGCCGGGCGCGCCTGGGAGGCCATGGGGGTATCGATGGTGCTGCACCCGCGCAACCCGCACGTGCCCACGGTGCACATGAACGTGCGCATGTTCCTGGCCGCGGCCCGCCCCGGCCACGACGAGGCCGACGTCTTCTGGTTCGGCGGCGGGCTCGACCTCACGCCCTACTACCCGCACGCCGAGGACGCGCGCCACTTCCACCAGGTCTGCCACGATGCGCTGGCCCCGCACGGCCCCGACTACTACCCGCGCTACAAGCGCTGGTGCGACGAGTACTTCTTCCTGAAGCACCGCAACGAGACCCGCGGCGTGGGCGGCATTTTCTACGACGACCTCAACGAGCCGGGATTCGACGGGTCGTTCGCCCTCACCCGGTCGGTCGGCGACGCCTTCCTGGACGCCTACCTGCCCATCGTCGAACGCCGCCGCGACCTGCCCTACGGCGAGCGCGAGCGCGATTTCCAGGCCTACCGGCGCGGCCGCTACGTCGAGTTCAACCTGGTCTACGACCGCGGCACGCTGTTCGGGCTGCAATCGGGCGGCCGCACCGAGTCCATCCTGCTGTCGATGCCGCCGGTGGCCAATTGGCGCTACGACTGGCATCCCGAACCCGGTACGCCCGAGGCCGAGCTGGCGGGCTTCCTGCAGCCGCGGGACTGGCTATGACACGCGTCGGCTTGCTGGGCGGCAGCTTCGATCCCGTCCATGCCGCGCACGTCGCGCTGGCCGAGGCCGCCCGCGACGGGCTGGGCCTGGACGAGGTGCAGCTCATCCCGGCGGCCAATCCGTGGCAGCGCGAGGCACTCAAGGCTGACGCCGCGCATCGCCTGCGCATGCTGGAACTGGCCATCGCCGGCCAGCCCGGCCTGGTGGTCAACCCCATCGAGATCGAGCGCGGCGGCGCCACCTACACCCTCGACACGCTGCGCGCCCTGCCTTCCGGCCCAACCTATGTCTGGCTGCTGGGCGCCGACCAGCTCGCCAACTTCTGCACCTGGCGCGACTGGCAGGAAATCGCCCAACGGGTCGAACTGGCCGTGGCCACCCGCCCTGGCACGGCGCTGCGCCCGCCGCCCGAACTGGACCGCTGGCTGGTCGCGCACGGCAGGGCGCTGCGTGAACTGCCCTTCACGCCGATGGACGTGTCCGCCTCCGACATCCGCGCCCGCCTGGCACGCGGCGACGCTCCCGGCCCCATGCTGGCCCCGGCCGTGGCGGCCTACATCGCCGCGCACGGCCTGTACCGCTGATCCCCTGGCCCCACGCCGAATCCCACCGCGCAGCGCCGTACGCGCGGGTTATAGTTGAAGACATGGATATACAGAAGCTCCAACGCGCCGTCATCGACGCCCTCGAAGACGTCAAGGCGCAAGACATCCGGGTGTACAACACCACGCACCTGACCAGCCTGTTCGACCGCGTGGTGCTGGCCACCGCCACCTCCAACCGGCAGACGCGCGCGCTCGCTTCGAGCGTGGCCGACCGCGGCCGTGCCCTCAAGCTGTCGGGCGTCACCGTCGAAGGCGAAGACACCGGCGAATGGGTGGTGGTCGACCTGGGCGACATCGTCGTGCACATCATGCAGCCGGCCATCCGCCAGTACTACAACCTGGAAGAAATCTGGGGCGGCAAGCCGGTGCGTGTGAAGCTGCTGCCCGACTCCACCAGCCGGCCGGCCGTTTTCAGCGCCAGCGACGACGCGGACGACTGACGCCCCCGCCGCCATGAAACTCATTGTCCTGGCGGTCGGCACGCGCATGCCCGGCTGGGTCGAGACCGCCTGGAACGACTACGCCAAGCGCCTGCCCCCCGATTGCGCGCTGGAACTGCGCGAGATCAAGCCCGAACCGCGCACCACCGGCAAGACGCCAGCGCAGATGATGGCCGCCGAGGCGCGCCGCATCGAGACCGCACTGCCCGCGGGCGCCCTGCGCTTGGCGCTGGACGAGCGGGGCCGCGACCTGACCACGGCCGCGCTGGCGAAGCAGTTGGAGCAATGGCGCGGCGGCGGACGCGACGTGGCCTTCCTGGTGGGCGGGCCCGACGGCCTGGACGCCGGCCTGAAGGCCTCGTGCGAAGGCCAGCTGCGCCTGTCGTCGCTGACGCTGCCGCATCCGATGGTGCGCGTGCTGCTGGCCGAGCAGCTGTACCGCGCCTGGGCCATCATGACCGGCCATCCATACCACCGGGCCTGAACAGCCCGCCGGCCGGTGAGCGCCTCGCGCCAGCGGCGCCGGCATTCCCCCGTTATCCAACCCATCCCACGATGACCGCCTCGTCCGACTCCCCGGCCCCCCTCCTGTACCTCGCCTCGGCCAGTCCGCGGCGCCGCGAACTGCTGCTGCAGGTCGGCCTGGCGCATGAGGTGCTGCGCGTGCCCGCGCCGCCGGGCGAGGACGAGCCCCAGCTTCCCGGCGAAAGTGCCGCCGACTACGTGCGTCGCACGGCTCGCGAAAAGGCGCAGCGGGGGCTGCAGTGGATGCGTGCGCAGGGCCTGCCCGCGCTGCCGGTGCTGGCGGCCGACACCACGGTCATCCTGCGTGGAGAAGTGCTGGGCAAGCCGGCCGACCGGAACGACGCGCTGCGCATTCTTGAGCGCCTGTCCGATACGGAGCACGAGGTGCACACGGCCGTGGCGCTGGCCGACGGCGACCGCCTGCACGAAGGGCTGTCGGTCACGCGCGTGCGCATGCGCGCCACCAGTCCGGCGGAACGTGCACGCTATTGCGACAGCGGCGAGCCCTACGGAAAGGCGGGCGCCTACGGCATCCAGGGCCTGGCCAGCGCCTTCATCGCCCATATCTCGGGCAGCTACAGCGGCGTGATGGGATTGCCGCTCTATGAAACGGCCGGCCTGCTGCGGCAAGCCGGCATCGAACTGCCCTGAACCGCGAACCGGCTTTGCCGGTCCATTCGCACCGGGGCCGGCCTCAGCCCGCGTGGCGGGCGGGCTGCGCGGCCAGGCGGGCCGGGTCGGTTCCCGGCTGCCCGTTCAGCGCGGCGTCGAGCTGGTCCTTGTCCAGTTCGCCTTCCCAGCGCGCCACCACGATCGAGGCGGTGGCGTTGCCCACCAGGTTGGTCAGTGCGCGGCACTCGGACATGAAGCGGTCCACGCCCAGGATCAGCGCCATGCCGGCCACCGGGATGGTGGGCACCACCGACAGCGTGGCGGCCAGGGTGATGAAGCCCGCGCCGGTCACGCCGGCTGCGCCCTTGGAGCTCAGCATCGCCACCAGCAGCAGCAGGATCTGGTCGCCCAGCGAGAGCGGGATGTCGCAAGCCTGCGCGATGAACAGCGCGGCCATCGTCATGTAGATGTTGGTGCCGTCCAGGTTGAACGAGTATCCCGTGGGCACTACCAGGCCGACCACCGATTTGGAGCAGCCGGCGCGTTCCATCTTCTGCATCAGCGTCGGCAGCGCCGCCTCCGACGAACTGGTGCCCAGCACCAGCAGCAGCTCTTCGCGGATGTAGCGCACCAGGCGCACGATCGAAAACCCGTTGTAGCGCGCCACCGCGCCCAACACCACCAGCACGAACAGCACCGAGGTGGCATAGAAGGTGCCCACCAGCATGGCGAGGTTCACGACCGAGCCGATGCCATACTTGCCGATAGTGAAGGCCATCGCGCCGAACGCGCCCACGGGCGCGGCGCGCATCAGGATCGCCACCACCTTGAACACCGGCTGCGACAGCGCCGTCAGGAACGTGGTGACCGGCTTGGCACGCTCGCCCACGATGGCCAGCGCGATGCCGAACAGCACCGCCACGAACAGCACCTGCAAGATGTCGCCCGTCACGAACGGGCTGACCATGGTATTGGGGATGATGTTGAGGAGGAAGCCCGAGATCGTCGAGTCGTGCGCCTTCGACACATAGCCCTTGACCGAACCCTGGTCCAGCGAGGCCGGGTCGATGTGCAGGCCGGCGCCGGGCTGCACCAGATGGCTGACGATCAGGCCGACGGCCAGGGCCAGCGTCGAGAACACCAGGAAGTAGATCATGGCCTTGCCGACCACGCGGCCGACCTTGCGCAGGTCGCTCATGGCGGCGATGCCGGTGGTCACCGTCAGGAAGATCACCGGCGCGATGATCATCTTCACCAGCTTGATGAAGCCATCGCCCAGGGGCTTCATCGCCTCGCCCAGTTCGGGATGGTAATGGCCCAGCAGGATGCCCACCGCAATGGCGAACAGCACCTGCACGTAGAGAATTTGATAGAACTTCAGCTTGCGCACGGGCGCGACGGCGCGCTCATCCAGGTCGATCATTGGGAGTGTCCCCACCAAAAAAGCGGTCGCCGCCTGCCCTGAAATCGGCTGCGAACCGCACATTCACGTTATGTTCTGACGTCGTTGCGCCTGTCGGAGCGCGGGCATCGTGCTTTTTTTATGCAAGGAGCGTGCCAACCTCGGCCGCCTTGCACATGCCGTTCCAAGTCATTGAAAGTGCTGCAGATTTGCCCAGAGCCCACTGGCCGTTGCGGGCACCGTTCGGCGGAAACCCGCACAGTGAGGGTGTAGAATGAGCGGAAATCCGCACAACCACCCTACAACTAACTCTTTGGCTCCCCCCCCTTCCGGCTCTCAAACGGCGCCCTTGCCGGATTCCGGCTCGCCCCTGCCCGCGCGCCCGTCATCGTGGTGGTGCGTCGGGCTGCTGCTGCTGAGCCTGGCCGCGACGGCCGCGCTGGTGGTGTGGCAGGCCGGCCAATGGGCCGGCGCTCGTGCGCTGGACGAGGTCGCGGCCCGCGCACAGACTGCCGCACAGCTCAACACGGTGGTGCTGCGCAACAGCCTGGAAAAATTTCGCGCCGTGCCGTTGGTGCTGGCGCAGGACCCCGAGGTGCGCGCCACGCTGCAAACGCCGGATCCCGCCCACGTCGAGGCCCTGGACCGCAAGCTAGAGGACCTGAGCCGCGGCGTGGGTGCATCGGCGGTCTACCTGCTCGACCAGACGGGCACCGCCATCGCCGCCAGCAACTGGCAGGAGCCTGCCACCTTCGTCGGTGTGGACTACCGGTTCCGCCCGTACTTCCGCCAGGCCGCCAGCGCAGGGCAGGCCGAATACTTCGCCCTGGGCACCATCAGCCATCAACCCGGGCTGTATCTGTCGCGCCGCATCGGCGGACCGGACGGCCGGCTGCTGGGCGTCATCGTGCTGAAGATGGAATCCGCCCCGCTGGAGCAGAGCTGGAGCCGGCTGGGCGAAGCGCTGCTGGTCACCGATCGCAACGGCGTCGTGTTGATCAGCAACGTGCCCGGCTGGCAGTTCCGCGCCCTCGGCCCATTGTCCTCCGACGCCGTACAGGCCATCCGCGACCAGCAGCAATTCGGCGAGGCCCGCCTCGATACGCTGCCGCTCGATCCGCCGCTGGCGCCGGGTCCGGCAACACAACTGGTGCAACCCGGCGTGGACCTGCCTCAGGCCCCGGCCGGCGCGCGGCTGCTGCACGCCGCGCTGAACGTGCCGGGCACGGATGACTGGACGCTGCACATGCTGGCCCCGGTCGAAACGACCGTCGAGCGGGCCGAGGCCACCGCCCAGCTCGCCACGCTGCTGGTCCTGACCGGCGCCGCGCTGGCCGGCGGCCTGCTGTACCTGCGCCGCCACCGGGCCCGGCGCCGCGCGCGCGAACAGGCCGCCATACAGGCGGAGCTCGAGGCCCAGGTGCAGCAGCGCACAGCCGAACTGCGCCATGCCAACACCGAGCTGCGCTCGCTGTTCGAGGCCCGCCAGCAGGCCGAGGCGCAGCTGCACCGCATGCAGGACGAGCTGGTGCAGGCCAACAAGCTGGCCCTGCTCGGCCAGGTGGCCGCGGGCGTTGCGCACGAGATCAACCAGCCGGTGGCGGCGATCCGCGCCTATGCCGACAACACCGCCGAGTTCGCACGGCGCGGCCAGGGGCAGGCGGTGCAGGAGAACCTGCAGACCATCGCCGCCCTCACCGACCGCATTGGCGGCATCACGGGAGAGCTGCGCGCGTTCTCGCGCAAGGCGGCCGCCCGCATCGCGCCGGTGCCGCTGGACGACGCGCTGCAGGGCGCCCTGATGCTGGTCGGTCCGCGCATCCGGCGCCAGGACGTACGGCTGCGACACCCGCCGCCGCAACCCCACGTCCGGGTGCTGGCCGACCGCATGCGGCTGGAACAGGTGTTCGTGAACCTGCTGCAGAACGCGCTGGAAGCGCTGCAGGACCAGGACGATGCACGCATCTGCATCGACGTGGAGGTCGCTGCGCCCCAGGAATCCGATCGCGCGGGCGCGAAGCCGTCCGCCACGCCGGCCGCGGCCGGGCAAATGGCCGAACCGGCCGCGACGCACGCTGCGCCCGGCATGGCCAGCCATTCGGGTCAAGCCGATCCGGCCGCCGCCGGCGCGCCCTCCCCGGCGCGCATACACGTGCACATCCGCGACAACGGCCCGGGCCTGGCGCCACAGGTGCGCCAACGCCTCTTCACCCCGTTCCAGACCACCAAACCCGAGGGCCTGGGCCTGGGCCTCATCATCTCGCGCGACATCCTGACCGAACTGGGCGGCGGCCTGACTGCCGCCGACGCCGCGCCCCACGGCGCGGTCTTCACCGTGACGCTGGCCGCCGCGCCGGCGCAGACCCCCGAATGACGACATCCCTGCACCCCGATACGGCCGGCGTTGACACGGCCTCCGACGCCCAGGCGGCCTGTCCGGTCATCCTCGTCGACGACGACGCCGACCTGCTGCGCGCCACCGCGCAGACCCTCGCACTGCACGGCTATGCCGTGCAGGCCCATGCCGAACCCCAGGTCGCGCTGGACCGGCTGGACGACAGCTTTGGCGGTGTGATCGTCACCGACGTGCGCATGCCGGGGATGGACGGGCTGGAATTCTTCCGCCACGTGCGGGGCATCGACGCCGACATCCCGGTCATCCTGATCACCGGTCACGGCGACATCGCCATGGCCGTTCAGGCCATGCGCGATGGCGCCTACGACTTCCTGGCCAAGCCCTACCCGTCCGACATGCTGCTGGCCGCCATCGGCCGCGCCGCGGAAAAACGCCGCCTGCTGCTGGAGAACCGCCGCCTGCGCCAGGCCGCGCTGGACAGCGACTTCGGTGAAATGGCCTTCATCGGCGCCACGCCGGCCATGCAGCGCATCAAGGACACCCTGCGCCACATCGCTGGCGCGGACGTGGACGTACTGGTCGAGGGCGAAACCGGCACGGGCAAGGAGGTCGTGGCCACCGTGCTGCATCGCCTCAGCCGGCGAGGCAACCGGCCGCTGGTGGCCATCAACTGCGGAGCGTTGCCCGAAAGCGTCATCGAAAGCGAACTGTTCGGCCATGAGCCCGGCGCCTTCACGGGCGCGCAGAAGAAGCGCATCGGCCGCATCGAGCACGCCAGCGGCGGCACGCTGTTTCTCGATGAAATCGAGAGCATGCCGCCCGCCGTACAGGTAAAGCTGCTGCGCGTGCTCGAAAGCCGCCAGGTGGCGCCGCTGGGCACCAATGAAGAGCGCGACGTCGACCTGCGCGTGGTGGCAGCCGCCAAGGTGGACCTGGGCAACCCCGCCATGCGGGCGCAGCACCAGTTCCGCGACGACCTGTACTATCGGCTGAACGTCGTCACCGTGCACCTGCCGCCGCTGCGCGAACGCCGCGATGACGTGCCGCTGCTGTTCGCGCACTATGTGGGCCAGGCGGCCCGGCGTTTCCAGCGCGACGTTCCGGCGCTGTCGGCCGCCGTGCAGGCGCACCTGGCCAGCCATGACTGGCCGGGCAACATCCGCGAGCTGGCGCACTATGCCGAGCGCTTCGTGCTGGGCGTGCTGCCGCCGCACGAGGCCCCGTCTGCGCCGCACGCCGGCCAGGCCGGGCTCAGCCTGCCCGAACGCATGGAGCGGCACGAGGCCCTGCTGATCCGTGAGGCGCTGGCGCGGCACCGCGGCGACGTGAAGGCCACGCTGCAGGATCTCGGCCTGCCCCGCAAGACGTTCTACGACAAGCTACAGCGCCACGGCATCGACCGCCAGCGCTACGTCGGCTGATCCGGGCCGTGCTGCCCCCGCGGGCAACTACTGCCTACCACTGGCCGAAATACACGCCGGCCCGCTTGTGCGCGTTGGTGCCCCGCTCCACCGCGTCGTCCGTTACCGTCACGCGCCGCTTGCGCCGCAGGCTCCAGTCGAGCAGGCGGCCGCGCAGCTCGGCGCGCACCGCCTCGTGCGCGGGGCTGCGGCCTAGATCCTGGAATTGATCGGGGTCCGCCTCCAGGTCGTAGAGCTGCTCGGGCTCGTCCAGCCAGTAAACGTAGCGCCAGCGCTCGGTGCGCACCGACCATGCGCGCGCCTGCTGGACGCTCTTGCCGCGCAACTCGCGCGCCAGGCGATAGCTGTAGTCCAGCTCCGAATATACGCAGTCGCGCCACGGTTCGTCCGGGGCCTGACCGTGCAGCAGCGGCTGCAAGGGCCGGCCTTCGATGCGGTGGCGATGCGGCGCGAGCGCCATGCCCAGCGCCTGCATCACGGTCGGCACTACATCCACGCTTTCGACCATGCGCGATTGCACCGTGCCGCGCGTCGTGTCGGCGGCCGTGCCGGGATCCATCACGATGAAGGGCACGCGCTGCACGCAGTCGTAAAATAGCTCCTTCTCGCCCAACCAGTGATCGCCCAGGAATTCGCCGTGATCGGCGGTGAAGACGATCAGCGTGTTACGCATCAGGCCGGCGCCTTCCATGTAGTCGAACAGCCGGCCGAGGTGGTCATCCAGCTGCTGGATCAACCCCTGGTACGCGGGCCGCACGATGCGCGCGGCGTCGTCGCGCGACATGCTCTGGCTTTCTTCGTGCTGGCGATAGGCCTGCACCACCGGATGGGCGTCGCGCAGCTCGTCCAGGTTGCGCACCACGGGCAGGCACTGGTCCGGCGTGTAGCGGGCGTGGTAGGGCGCCGGCGCCATGTAGGGCCAATGCGGCTTGACGTAGCTCAGGTGCAGCACCCAGGGTTCGCTGCCCATGCGGCGCATGAAATCCAGCGCCTGGTCCGTCATATAGGCCGTCTCGGAATGGGGCTCGGCCACGCGCGCGGGCAAGTGCACGTTGCGCATGTGCCAGCCGCTGGCGACGCGCCCCTCGGCATCGATGCCCGAAATCACGTAGTCGGTCCACGGATCGGCGCTGTCGTAGCCGTGTGCCCGCAGATAGGCGGGATAGCCGCTTTCCGCCCCGGGCTCGTGGTGTCCGTCATAGCGGTCGATCTCGGTGAATCCCCCGCGCTGCAGCAGATGGCCCAGCTCGCTGCCGCCGTCGATGGCCAGACGCTGCAGGCCGGCATGGTCGGGCATCACATGGGTCTTGCCGGCAAGCACCAGCCGCCGCCCCTGGCCGGCCAGGTACTCGCCCAGCGTGACCTCGCCGATGGACAACGGCACGCGGTTCCAGGTGGCGCCATGGCTGCTGGGGTAGCGGCCGGTGTAGTAGCTCATGCGCGACGGGCCGCACACGCCGGAGTTCACATACGCATGACTGAAGCGCGTGCCGCGCGCGGCCAGCGCGTCGAGGTTGGCCGTGCGCAGGTACGGATGCCCGTAGCAGGACAGGTGATCCGCCCGCAGCTGGTCGGCCATGATGAACAGGACGTTCTGGACGGTCATTGTTCCGCCTTGAAGCCCGACGCGCGCACCACCGGCTCCCACTGCTTGCGATAGGCCGCCACACTGGCCGCGGTCTGCTCCGCGTTCTCGCTGACCGGCACGAGGTTGGCCGCGCGCACCTGCTCCTGCAGGGCACCGTCGCGCATGACGGCGGCGATCTCGTCGCCGAGCCAGCGCGCCTTGTCGGCCGGCATGCTGGCCGAGGCAAAGAAGGCATTCCAGCCGTCGGCCACTAGGTCCACGCCCATCTCGCGGAACGTGGGCACATCGGGCAGCGCTTGCGAGCGGGCACTGGAGGACACGGCCAACACTCGCACCTTGCCGCCCAGGTGCTGCGGCAACAGACTGTCCATGGTGTCGATCGCCTGCGGTAGCACGCCGCCGATCAGGTCCGTCAGGAGCGGGCCCGAGCCGCGGTAGCCCACGACCTCGGGCGTCTGTCCGATCCGCTGTCCCACCATCAGCGCGAAGAAGTGCGGCAGGCTGCCGGTGGCCGGCACGCCGGTATTCGCCTGCGAGGGGTTCGCCTTCAACCAGTCGCGCAATGCGGCGAAATCCTTGATGGGCGAGCCGGCGCCGACCGCCAGGCCGAAGTCATAGCGCGACACCATCGCCACGGGCCGGAAATCGGCCGGCGCATAGTTCAGCTTGTCGTAGACCAGGGGCGCCACCACCATCACGGCGGGGTTGGCCAGCATCAACACGTTCTGCGACGCGTCCGCGGCGCGCATCCATTGCGCCGCCAGGCGTCCGCCCGCCCCGCTCTTGTTCTCGACCACGACGGGCACCTTCAGGCGCTGCTGCAGCCGCTCGGCGACCAGCCGGGCGATACGGTCGGATGCACCACCCGGCGCATAGCCGACCACCACGGTCAGCGGGCCGTCCAGCTTCTGCGGCGCCTGGGCCGCAGCCGGCTGGGCCCACGCAATACCTGCCGCCAGGGCGGCCGCAATCCATCCACGCATGTCTCTCTCCTTGCGTTCCTTGGGGGAATCATTGTTGATGGCGGACTCTAGCAAGCCGTATAGTGCTTGATCTAATCAAGCATCTGCAGGCCATGCCCGCCACCCCTACGCCGTCCCTGCCGCCGCTGGAGGAGATGGTGATGTTCCGTCTCTATGCCGCCTGGTCGCGCGCCAGTCCGGTCTTCGTGCGCCTGTCCGAGGGCCAGTTCGGTATCACCCGGCGCGAATGGCGCGTGCTGGCCGCGGCCGTCGCGCACGGCCCCATGACTTCCGCCGGCCTGGCGGCCGCCGCCGGTCTGGACCTGGTCCGCACATCGCGCGCCCTGGGTACCCTGTGCGACAAGGGGTGGCTGCAACGCATCCCCGATCCGCGCGATGGCCGGGTGGTGCATGTCCACGTCACCGAGGCCGGACACGGCCTGTACGCCGGCCTGATGCCCGAGATCCTGCGACTGAACGACATCCTGACCACAGACCTCAGCACCGAAGAGCGGACCACCCTGCTGCAGCTGCTGCGCAAGGTGGAAGCCCGGGGCCAGCAGATGGCCGACGACAACCTGGTGGAGGCGAAGGCCAGCCGGCGCCTGGGCGGCACGCGCCGCGCGCTGCAGGGCCGGCCATAGTCGAGCTGCCATGGGGTCTAGCCTTCGGCCTGAACCCTTGGCCTGGGCGCCTATCGGGGGCCTGAGCCGTCAGCCTGGGCCTTGGCTTGATCTTCCACCGGCCTTCAGCCTGGACCTTTACCCTGGGATCTTCCGCCTGGGCCTGCGGGAAGCGCCCCTTCCCACAATCAGCCGGCCCGCACCTCTGCCGTGGCCGGCCGCGGCGCCCGCCATGCCGAAATTGCCTCCACGGCCAGGGCAGCCGCCAATGCCGCGCCGCCCACGAAGAACAGCAGCGCATGGTTGCCCTCGCTGGCATTGAACACCGCCGAATAGCCATAGCCCGCCGCGGCCTGCAGCGCCGCAAAGACCGTCGTGGCGCGACTCCACGCCACGTTCTGCGCGACGGTATCGCCCGACAGCAGACTGCGCAGCCGCGATAGCACCAGCGGCGGCAACCCTGCGGTGAACGTGCCCAACAGTACGCTAAGCACGCCCAAAGCGACGTAGCCCTGGGTGACGCCCAGCGCGGCCATGGCCACCGCCTGCAGCACCAGCACCCCCCGCAGGGCCGCACCCGACCCGCAGCGGTCCGCGAGCCAGCCGTACCCAGCCGGACCAATGATGGCGCCCATGCCGTAAAGGATCCAGAACAATGCGCCGACATGAGCGCCGGCGTGCAATCCACGCGCGATATAGTCCACCAGGAACACCATTCCGGGCACAAAACCGGTCGCCATCAACGCATAAGCGACGTATAGCGCCGTGAGGCCGTGGGTCCCGGATAGTGAGGCGCCGGCGCTGCCGCTAGCCGTCCGTGTCCCGTGGAGCGCGCCGGCCGGCCCGACATGCGCCGTCTCCGCTGGCCAGGCACGCCAGCTGGCCATCGTCAGCAGCAAGGAGAACACGCCCAATCCCAGCCACGTCGTCTGCAATCCGTGGTCCAGCAGCAGAGGCACGATCGTGCCGGATGCCGCGATGCCCAGACCGGCACCGATGAAGATAACGCCGCTGGCCGACCCCCTGCGCGCCGCCGGCACGTACGGCAATACGGTGGCCGCGACCAGCACCATCACGACGCCGCCGGCCACACCTGACGCAAAACGCCAGGCGAAGAACCAGCCGACCGACAGCGGCACAGCGCACGCCATGAAGGACAGCACGGTCACCCCCATCATGACGCGCATCGCCCACGCATTGGACCACCTGCGCCCCAATGCACGCCCCGCCAGCGCGCCCGCCAGATAGCCGCCCAGATTGGCCGCGCCGAGGTATACCGTATCGGCGGCCGTGAACCAGTGCGCCTGGATCAGGGCCGGCAACAACGGTGTGTAGACGAAGCGGGCCAGGCCAATGGTGACGAGGCTGGCGCAGAATCCCGCGAAAAGATAGCGCGCCAGGGCGGCCGTTGAAGTCGTTGAGGCGGCAGAGGCCGTGGAGGCGGACATGCGGAGTGCCTTTGAAAATCGCGAACGTGCCGGCGAGCCGGCCGCCCCGAAGGAAGTATATTTGACATATACGTTAATTTTGACATGGCAGTCAATTTTGACGACAATGACAAGAATCGCGGTAAACTGCTTAGATCGCGGATGAACTCGAACGGTGGAATAGATGGCTGGCGTACGCCAATTCGACGAAGAGCAGGTCTTCAACCAGGCGCTGGAGGTCTTCTGGCGCAAGGGTTTCCTTGACACGACGATGCAGGACCTTGCCGCCGCCACTGGGGTGCAACGGGGCTCGCTCTACAACGCGTATCACGACAAGGAAACTCTGTTCCTGCACGTCTTCGACCGCTACCGTGACCGTTACCTAGAGCAGATCCGCACGGCGCTGGCGCACGGCACGCTGCGCGAAGGGCTCGAGCGCTTCTTCGAGTACCTCATCAGCTCGATGACGTACGGGGAACCGGCCCGAGGCTGCCTGTCCACCAAGACAGCCCTGGGCGGGGACGTGATCGACGCGCCGATCCGCGAGGTGCTGCAAGGCTTGGTGAACGGTCAGGAGGCGTTGCTGCGCGCCCGATTGGCGCAGCCGGACGCAGAACATGAATTGTTGCTACCGCCCGAAGAAGCCGCTCGGCTGATCATTACAGTGACGCGCGGCATCGTCGTCATTGAGCGTATCTTCCAGGATCGTGCAAGGCTCCATGCCACGTCACGCTCGCTACTGGATGTCCTGCTGCGCAAACGCACCGCTGCCTCGTGAGGGCCGGCATGTAAGGGCCATCGTGCGGTAGCTGGACACGGCCCATGCCAGAGAAAACCAAAGCACAAAGGCCGCGCAAGCGGCCTTTTTCATTTGGTCGGGGCGGCCGCCCGGCAGTGCGGTAGGGATGAGGCGAGCCGATTTGGTTGCCGCAAAAGCAAAACCCCGCAGAGGAGAGTCTGCGGGGTTTTGGGGGATAAGAGCCTGACGATGACCTACTTTCACAGACGTACGTCCACTATCATCGGCGCGAAGGCGTTTCACGGTCCTG
>Ga0182743_1000911_pt1 | contig 32020 bp, 28 predicted proteins | sample eDN3rd30CKraftOP_FD_128522 | JGI IMG/M metagenome (GOLD analysis project Ga0182743, IMG submission 128522) | Enriched Organic Plus compost microbial communities from Emeryville, California, USA - eDNA 3rd pass 30_C Kraft OP (version 2) (version 2) ... | reverse complement strand
GTTCCCCTCGGCGACGCTGTCCTTCAACCTGGCCAAGGGCGTGGCCCTGGGCGAGGCGGTGCAGGCCATCCGCGACGTCGAGGCGCAGATGCAGATGCCGGCCAGCCTGGAAGGCAGCTTCCGCGGCGCCGCCGAGGCCTTCGAGGCGTCGCTGTCCAATACCCTGCTGCTGGTGCTGGCCTCCATCGTCACCATGTACATCGTGCTGGGCATCCTCTACGAGAGCTTCATCCACCCGGTGACCATCCTCTCCACGCTGCCCTCGGCCGGCGTGGGCGCGCTGCTGGCGCTGATGCTGGCCGGGCAGGACATCGGCATCGTGGCGATCATCGGCATCATCCTGCTGATCGGCATCGTCAAGAAGAACGCGATCATGATGATCGACTTCGCCCTGGACGCCGAACGCAACGAGGGCAAGCCGCCCCATGAGGCCATCTACCAGGCCTGCCTGCTGCGCTTCCGGCCGATCCTGATGACCACCATGGCCGCGCTGCTGGGCGCGCTGCCGCTGATGCTCGCCGGCGGCGCCGGCGCCGAGCTGCGCCAGCCGCTGGGCGTGACCATGGTCGGCGGCCTGCTGCTGAGCCAGCTGCTGACGCTGTTCACCACCCCGGTGATCTACCTCTACTTCGACCGCCTGGCGCTGCGCTGGGCCAACTGGCGCAAGCGCCACGGGCTGGACGTGAACAGCCCCGACGAAGGCCTGGAGCAGGGCTGATGAACATCTCCCGCCCGTTCATCCTGCGGCCGGTGGCGACCTTGCTGCTGACCCTGGCGCTGCTGCTGGCCGGGGCGCTGTCCTTCGGCCTGCTGCCGGTGGCGCCGCTGCCCAACGTCGATTTCCCGACCATCGTGGTGCAGGCGGCGTTGCCCGGCGCCAGCCCGGAGACCATGGCCAGCACCGTGGCCACGCCGCTGGAGCGCTCGCTGGGGCGCATCGCCGGGGTCACCGACATGACCTCCACCAGTTCCCTGGGCAACACCACCGTCATCGTCCAGTTCGACCTGTCCAAGGACATCGACGGCGCCGCCCGCGAGGTGCAGTCGGCGATCAACGCGGCCATGAGCCTGCTGCCCACCGGCATGCCGAACAACCCGACGTACCGCAAGGCGAACCCGTCGGACCAGCCGATCATGATCCTCACCCTGACCTCGGACACCTACACCCGCGGGCAGATGTACGACCTGGCCTCGACCATCGTCTCGCCCAAGCTGGCCCAGGTGAAGGGCGTGGGCCAGGTGAGCATCGGCGGCTCCTCGCTGCCGGCGGTGCGGGTGGACGTCAACCCGGACCAGCTCAGCCACTACGGCATTTCCCTGGACACGGTGCGCACCGCCATCGACAACACCAACGCCACCGGGCCCAAGGGCGCCCTGGAGTTCGGCGAGCGGCACTGGCAGGTGGACGCCAACGACCAGCTGCGCAAGGCCAGCGAGTACGCGCCGCTGATCATCCACTACAACGCCGAGACCAACGCCGCGGTGCGCCTGCGCGACGTGGCCAAGGTCAGCGACTCGGTGGAGGACGTGCGCAACGCCGGCTTCTCCGACAACCTGCCGGCGGTGCTGCTGATCGTCACCCGCCAGCCCGGCGCCAACATCATCGAGGCCACCGACGCCATCCACGCGCAGCTGCCGATCATCCAGGACGTGCTCGGCCCGCAGGTCAAGCTCAGCGTCATGGACGACCGCAGCCCGTCGATCCGCTCCTCCCTGGAGGAGGCCGAGCTGACCCTGGTGATCTCGGTGCTGCTGGTGATCCTGGTGGTCTACCTGTTCCTGCGCAACGGCCGCGCCACGCTGATCCCCAGCCTGGCGGTGCCGGTGTCGCTGGTGGGCACCTTCGCCGTCATGTACCTGTGCGGCTTCTCGCTGAACAACCTGTCGCTGATGGCGCTGATCATCGCCACCGGCTTCGTGGTGGACGACGCCATCGTCGTGGTGGAGAACATCGCCCGGCGCATCGAGGAGGGCGACCACCCGATCCGGGCGGCCATCCGCGGCGCCCGCGAGGTGAGCTTCACGGTGCTGTCGATGACCCTCTCGCTGGTGGCGGTGTTCATCCCGCTGCTGCTCATGGGCGGCATCACCGGGCGGCTGTTCCGCGAGTTCTCGGTGACCCTGGCGGCGGCCATCCTGGTTTCGCTGGTGGTTTCCCTGACGCTCACGCCCATGCTCTGCGCGCGCCTGCTGCGCCGCGCCGAGCGGCCGCAGAAGGCCTCGGTGGCGCGGCAGAGCAACCGCTACTTCGTCGCCTTCATGCTGCGCTACCGCGCCAGCCTCGCCTGGGCGCTGGAGCACTCGCGGCTGATGGTGGTGATCATGTTCGGCTGCATCGCGCTGAACCTCTACCTGTTCGCCATCGTGCCCAAGGGCTTCCTGCCGCAACAGGACTCCGGGCGCCTGCGCGGCTTCGCGGTGGCCGACCAGAGCATTTCCTTCCAGGCCCTGGACAAGAAGATGGCGGAGTTCCGCAACATCCTCTCCCGGGACCCGGGGGTGGAGAACGTGGTCGGCTTCGTCGGCGGCGGCAGGTGGCAGTCGAGCAACACCGGCTCCTTCTTCGTCACCCTCAAGCCCATCACCGAGCGCGACTCCGCCGAGGCCATAGTCGCGCGGCTGCGCAAGAAGCTGGCGGAAATCCCCGGCGCCAACCTCTACCTCACCGCCGGCCAGGACGTGCGCATCGGCGGCCGGCAGAGCAACGCGCAGTACGAGTTCACCCTGCGCAGCGACGACCTCACCCTGCTGCGCGACTGGGCGCCGAAGGTCGAGGCGGTGCTGAACAAGGTCCCGCAACTGGTGGACGTCAACAGCGATGCCCAGGACAAGGGCGTGCAGAGCCGCCTGGTGATCGACCGCGACCGCGCGGCCAGCCTCGGCATCGACGTGGCGGCGGTGGACGCGGTGCTGAACAACGCCTACGGCCAGCGCCAGGTGTCGACCATCTTCAACCCGCTGAACCAGTACCACGTGGTGATGGAGGTGGACCAGCCGTTCCAGCAGACCCCGGAAGAGCTGCGCCAGGTCTACGTGATCGGCGCCGACGGCCAGCAGGTGCCGCTGTCGGCCTTCACCCACGTGGAGCCCAGCCGCGCGCCGCTGGCGGTCAACCACCAGGGGCAGTTCGCCGCCACCACCTTCTCCTTCAACCTGGCTCCCGGCGCGCTCATCGGCCCGGCCCGCGACGCGGTGATGGCGGCGCTGGAGCCGCTGCACCTGCCGCTGGAGATCCAGGCCAGCTTCGAAGGCAACGCCGGCGCCGTGCAGGACACCCAGAACGACATGCCCTGGCTGATCCTGCTGGCGCTGGTGGCGGTCTACATCGTCCTGGGCATCCTCTACGAAAGCTACGTGCACCCGCTGACCATCCTCTCCACGCTGCCCTCGGCGGGGGTGGGCGCGCTGCTGACGCTGATGCTGTTCCGCACCGAGCTGTCGCTGATCGCGCTGATCGGGGTGATCCTGCTGATCGGCATCGTCAAGAAGAACGCCATCATGATGATCGACTTCGCCCTGGACGCCGAGCGCACCCTCGGCCTGTCGCCGCGCGAGGCCATCCTCGAAGCCTGCATGAAGCGCTTCCGGCCGATCATGATGACCACCCTGGCCGCCATCCTCGGCGCGCTGCCGCTGATCTTCGGCATCGGCGGCGACGCCGCGCTGCGCCGCCCGCTGGGCATGACCATCGTCGGCGGCCTGATCGGCAGCCAGCTGCTCACCCTCTACACCACCCCCGTGGTCTACCTCTACCTCGACCGCCTGCGCCACTGGGTCAACCAGAAGCGCGGCGTGCGCACCGACGGCGCCCTGGAGACTCCGCTATGAACCGCCCGAACCCATCCCGCAGCCTGCTCGCCCTGGCGCTGTGCGCGGCGCTCGCCGGCTGCGCGGTCGGCCCCGACTACAAGCGCCCCGAGCTGAGCGTGCCGGCCGCCTTCAAGGAAGGCGAGGGCTGGCGCCTGGCGCAGCCGGCCGACCTGGCGGGCCACGGCCAGTGGTGGACGCTGTACGCCGACCCGGTGCTGGACGACCTGCAGCAGCGCCTGCTCAAGGCCAACCAGACCCTGGCGCAGTCCGAGGCCTCCTACCGCCAGGCCGCGGCCCTGGTGAAGGGCTCGCGCGCCTCCTTCTTCCCGAGCATCAGCGCCGACGTCGGCAAGACCCGCTCCGGCCAGGGCGGCAGTGGCAGCGGCAGCGTGCGCCTGCCCGATGGCTCCACGGTCAGCAGTGGCGGCAGCGGCGGTATCAGCAACAGCTACAGCGCGAGCCTGGGCGTGAGCTGGGAACTGGACCTGTGGGGCAAGCTGCGCCGCCAGCTGGAAGCCGACACCGCCAGCCGCGACGCCAGCGCCGCGGACCTAGCCGCCTCGCGCCTGTCGCTGCAGTCGCAACTGGCGCAGAACTACCTGCAGCTGCGCGTCATGGACCAGCAGATCAAGCTGCTCAACGACACGGTCGAGGCCTACGAGCGCGCGCTCAAGCTGACCACCAACCAGTACAACGCCGGCATCGTCACCAAGGCCGACGTGGCCCAGGCGCGCACCCAGCTCAAGAGCACCGAGGCCCAGGCCATCGACCTCAAGTACCAGCGCGCGCAGCTGGAGCACGCCATCGCCGTGCTGGTGGGCCAGGCCCCGGCCAACTTCGGCCTGGCCGCCTCCGGCCAGGTGCCGAAGCTGCCGGCGATCCCGGCGCTGGTACCCTCGCAGCTGCTGGAGCGGCGCCCGGACATCGCCGCCGCCGAGCGCCAGGTGATCTCGGCCAACGCCAAGATCGGCGTGGCCAAGGCCGCCTGGTACCCCGACCTGACCCTCAGCGCCGCCGGCGGCTACCGCAGCGGCAGCTTCCACGACTGGATCGAGACGCCCAACCGCTACTGGTCCATCGGCCCGCAGTTCGCCATGACGCTGTTCGACGGCGGCCTGATTTCCTCCCAGGTGGAACAGGCCGAGGCCAGCTACGACCAGACCGTGGCCAGCTACCGCCAGACCGTGCTCGATGGCATGCGCGAGGTGGAGGACTACATGGTCCAGCTCAAGGTGCTGGAAGAGGAGAGCGGGGCGCAGAACGAAGCCCTGGACGCCGCCCGCGAAGCCCTGCGCCTGACCAGCAACCAGTACAAGGCCGGCACCGTGGACTACAACAGCGTGGTCACCACCCAGACCACCGCGCTGTCCAACGAGCGCAACGTCCTGAGCCTCTACGGCAACCGCCTGGTGGCCAGCGTGCAACTGATAGCCGCCATGGGCGGCGGCTGGGACGCCGGCCAGATCGCCACCGAAGGCGAGAAGGCGGCCAAGGCCGATTGACCTGCGCCTCTCCGTAGGGCGGATAACGCCTACGGCATTATCCGCCGTTTGACCTCGGTTCCCGGCGGCTCCGGGGTTGACCTGGGCGTTGGCTGTGGCCCCGGTGTATCGGCGGATAACCGCGAACGGTTATACGCCCTACGTCAAGGTCGGCTCTGGCGTAGGGCGCATAACGCCTACGGCGTTATCCGCCGTTTGGCCTTGGTTCCCGGCGGCTCCGGGGCTGACCTGGGCGTTGGCTGTGGTCTCGGTGTATCGGCGTATAACCGCGAACTTCAATGCCTGAACCGCCGCGCCGTGGTGAAATTACGATCCCAATAATTGTTGCTCAACGAATCGATGCGCACCGACTTGCCGCTGCGCGGCGCGTGGATGAAGCGGTCGTCGCCCAGGTACAGCCCGACATGACTGACCCGCGCGCCGCCATTGTGGCTGAAGAACACCGCATCCCCCGGCTTGAGCGCGTGGCGCGGCACCTGGCGGTGCTTCTGGCGGATCATCGAACGGGTGGTGCGCGGCAGCTCCAGGCCGATCTCCTTGCGGAACAGGTAGACCAGCAGGCCGCTGCAATCGAAGCCGGTTTTCGCCGAGGTACCTCCCCAGCGGTACGGCGTGCCCACCAGTTCCTGCGCGCTCTGCAGCAGGCGGTGCATGTCGCTGTCCGGGGCGCCGGGCTTCAGGCCGGGCTGCGCGCCGGGGCGGAAGAACTGCGTCAGGGCGCCTTCCTGCGCCTGGTAGCTGCGCCAGGTCGGCGCGTCCAGCAGGTCGGCCGATGTGGCCAGGGGAAACAGGCAGAACAACGACAGCAGGAAGATACGCACGACAGGGACCGCAAGGAGGTAGTGGGAGCTGTAGCCATCCTAGGTATCGGCCTACGAACGGTCAGTCGGAAAATTCATCTACTCCAGGCGGAAAGTGCCTAACACTTTCCAATGCGCCACTGGCAAGTGCGCAAGAACGTTCAAGGCGGGCGACGAAGGTTTCTGCCAAGCTGGGCGCCTTACTGCCTCGAAAGCGTCATCCATGTCAGAACAACTGCTTCCCTCCCGCGCCTTCCTCAAGGGCGCCATCGCCATCCTGCCGCTGTCCATCGCGGTGCTGCCCTGGGGCCTGCTGGCCGGCTCGCTGGCCATCGAGGCCGGCCTCTCGCCGCTGCACGGCCAGGGCCTGTCGGCCATCGTCTTCGCCGGCGCCGCGCAACTGGTGGCCATCGGCATGCTCAAGGGCGGCGCCGGGTTCTTCTCGATCATGATCACCACGCTGCTGCTGACCTCGCAGCACCTGCTCTACGGCATGAGCATGCGCCCGGTGATCGCCGGACTGCCCGGGCGCTGGCGCCTGGGCCTGGGCTTCCTGCTCACCGACGAATTCTTCGCCCTGACCAGCCAGCACGACCGCGAGACCTTCAACCGCTGGTACGCCCTGGGTGTGGGCCTGACCTTCTACGTGGCCTGGAACCTCTTCACCCTGGCCGGCGTGCTGCTGGGCAGCAGCATCCCGGGCCTGGAGCACCTGGGCCTGGACTTCTCGGTGGCCGCCACCTTCGTGGCGCTGATCGCGCCGGTGGTGCGCAGCGTGCCGACGGTGGTCTGCGTGGCGGTGTCGCTGTTCTGCTCGGTGCTGTTCAGCTACTGGCAACTGGGCTCGGCCCTGGTGCTCGCGGGCCTGGCGGGCATGACCGCGGGCTTTGTCTGCAACAAGTTCGGCGGGAGGTCGGCATGATGGTCTGGGCCGTGATCATCGGCATGGGGCTGATCGTCTTCTTCAACCGCTACGTGTTCCTCGAACCGCGCCTGCCCATCCGCCTGGGCAGCAACGTCCGGCAGTTCCTCGGCTTCGCCGTGCCGGGCATGCTCACGGCCATCTGCGGGCCCATCGTGTTCCTGCCCGAGCACCAGCTGAACCTGCGCCCGGACAACCCCTACCTGCTGGGCTCGCTGGTGGCGGTGGGGCTGTTGCTGTGGACGCGCAACACGCTGCTCAGCGTGCTGCTGAGCATGGGGGTGTTCTTCCTGTTGCGCTGGTGGTTGTAGCGAATCGCGGATGGAGTCCTACATGGCGGCGTCTTTCGTAGGATGGTGTTGAGCGAAGCGATACCCATCGCCGTGGCAGCATGGGTTTCGCAGGTCACCCCATCCTACGACCGTGCGTCCCTGGATCCGTAGGGCGAATAACCGTTCGCGGTTATCCGCCGATACACCGACGCCATGGCCAACGCCCAGGTCTCCCCTGGAGTCGCCGGGGATCAAGGCTAAACGGCGGATAACGCCGTAGGCGTTATGCGCCCTACGGGCAGTGGCGTTCGAACCCGTAGGCCCGCTCGACCCTCGCCACCCGCACGCGAAAGCGCTCGTACCAATCCCGCCGTCCACCTTCACGCGCCAGCTTGTGCTCGGCGTTCTCGCGCCACCGGCGAATGCTGTCTTCGTCCTGCCAGTACGACACCGTGATACCCAGCCCATCCTCTCCACGCGCCGACTCCACCCCAAGGAAACCCGGCTGCCCCGCGGCCAGTTCGAGCATGCGCTCGGCCGCCTCGCCGTAACCGGCCTCCAGCGGCGTGCGCAGGGAGGTGAAGATCACCGCGTAGTAGGGTGGCTCGGGCGTCGTGGCGGTCATGCTGCGCTCCTGGCGTACTGGTTGGCGGCGCGCAGGAAGGCTTCGGCCAGGGGCACGCTGACCCCGGCCAGGGCCTTGCGCTCGGGTTGGAACAGGGTGGCGACGAAGAACGGATGGTCGCTGGCCTCCAGGGCGCGGATGCTGCCGTCCTCGCCGTGGGCGCTGGCGTGCAGGCCGCTGTCGAACAGCGCCGCCTGGTAATCCGGGTTGACGCCATAGCTGCAGCGATAACCTTCGCGGATGCTCGGCTTGCCGTAGACGCTGGCCAGGCGCGAGCCGGGCTGCAGGCAGATGTCCTCGCGCACCTCGATCAGCGAGCAGGGCAGGGCGTGGATCACCGGCCGCGCCGCGCGCGGTTCGACCTCGCCGTGGGCGGCGTCGTCCCAGCCCAGGACGTTGCGGGCGCGTTCCAGCAGCGCGTGCTGGAAGCCGGCGCAGGTGCCCAGGTAGGGCACGCCGCGGGTGCGCGCGTAGGTGATGGCGCGCAGCGCGCCCTCGGTGCTGCGGTAGGGGCTGCCGGGGGTGCACCAGAAGCCGGAGTAGGCGTCCAGCGCCAGGCCGTTGGCCAGCCGCTCGGTATCCAGCCACTCCAGGCGCAAGGCGCCGGCATGGGGCAGCAGCGACTGCTGCAGCGCCAGGGGAATGGCCCAGTGCGCGGTGACCCGGCTGTCGCGGTCGCCGATCAGGCCGATCCGCAGTAGTTTCCGCACCTTCCGCATCGCTCGTTCCCCCTGCGCTGGCGCCCGTTGGCGGGCTTCTCCGGGCAATTTATAGTTGCGCCGATGCAATCGAAATGGGCGGTTGCGCAATTCAAGAGTGCGTCAATGCAATATCGACTGGAATACGCCGACCTTTCCCTGGTACTGGCCCTGGTGCGCGGCGGCAGCCTGGCGCGGGCCGCGGAACTGTTGGCGGTGGACGTGTCCACGGTGTTCCGCGCGGTGCGCCGGCTGGAGAAGGCCCTGGGCATGGCGCTGTTCGAGAAGGGCCGCGCCGGCTACCTGCCCAGCGCCACCGCGCAACAGCTGGCGCGCCAGGCGGAACTGGCCGAGCAGGCCCTGGAGGCGGCGCGGGTGGGCCTGGAGCAGGGCCGCGAAGTGCTCAGCGGCACGGTGCGCCTGACCTGCACCGACGCCGTGCTGCACGGCCTGCTGCTGCCGGCGCTGGGCCGTTTCATGGGCGGCTACCCCGGCCTGCACCTGGAGCTTTCCACCTCCAACGCCTTCGCCAACCTCAGCCGGCGCGATGCCGACGTCGCCCTGCGCCTGACCACCGCGCCGCCGGACTACCTGGTGGGCCGCTGCCTGGGCGAGGTGCGCTACGCCCTGTGCGCCCACGAAAGCTACCTGGCCGCCCAGGCCGGGCGCGACTGGAGCGAACTGAGCTGGATCGCCCCGGACGAATTCATGCCCGACCACCCCAGCGTCGCCTGGCGCCGCCAGCTGTACCCGGCGCTCACCCCGGCCTACCGCTGCGGCAGCATCCTCTCGGTGCTCGAACTGTGCCGCGCCGGCCTGGGCCTGGCGGCGCTGCCGGACTACCTGCTGCGCGAAGGCGACGGCCTGCGCGTGCTGCAACACGACCTGCCGGGTTGCGCCACCGCGCTGTGGCTGCTGACGCGGCCGGACTGCCGGGCCCTGCGCACCGTGGTCACGCTGTTCGAGGAACTGGCGCGGCACGTCCGCCTGCCGCCGCCGGCCGGATATTGAACGGCTGTCCGACGAAAAGAGCGAACCTGCGCCCGCCACCGTCCTCCAATGGCCATCGCCGCATCGACCGGAGGTCGCCATGAACCCGACTCTGCACAAATGGCTGGGCAACCCCTGGCCGCAACGCGACGGCGAAAACGCCGCCCGCGGCCTGCCGGGCTACCCGCGGGACGCCGAGCAGGACGCGGAAATCGTCAGGAGCCTGGGCTTCGACCCCGACTCGCCGGACCTGGCCGACCCGCAGATCGACCCGCCGCAGCCACCCCACCCACCCCGCGAAGGCCCCAGCCCGCAGCGCCACAAACGCGCGCCGGGCGAGCAGTACCCGCCTTATGGCGACTGAGGCCGGACCAGCCAACGGCAGGGCTGCATCGCCCGTGCACATCCCCTAGACTGGCGTCTTTCATGGATAGGGGAGCAAGGCATGTACCGGGGAAGCTGTCTGTGCGGCGCCATCGCCTTCGTGCTCGAAGGCGAGTTGGCGCCCATCCAGGTCTGCCACTGCGGGCAGTGTCGCAAGGCCCAGGGCGGGCCTTTCGCCACCAACATCCCGGTGCGCCGCGAGGCCCTGCGCCTGCTGGCGGGCCAGGAACAGCTGCGCGCCTTCGAGTCCTCGCCGGGCAAGCGCCGCTGGTTCTGCGCGCGCTGCGGCTCGCCGATCTACAGCGAACGCGACGCCTTGCCCGGCATCCTGCGGCTGCGTGCCGGCGCCCTCGACGGGGAGTTGCCGAGCCGCCCGGAGGCTCATTACTACGTGGCCTCGGCGGCCAACTGGTGGCCGCTGGACGACGACCTGCCGCGCCATCCCGCCGGCAAGCCCGGTTGAGCGCGGCGGCGAGGTTGTCATGTTCGTTGCGTTCACCGCGCGTTACCCTGTGGGCCGTTTGAGTGGCTGATCGTCAAGGAGGAACGATGTCGGCATCACCCGGCCATTTTCGCGTCATGGTGCTCGGCGGCTATGGCAACTTCGGCAGCCTGATCGTCCGCCGCCTGGCCGGCATCGACGGCATGCGCGTGCTGGTCGCCGGGCGCGACCGCAAGCGCGCCGGCCTGCTGGCCGCGGAGGTGGGCGGCGAGGCGGTGTGCCTGGACATGAACCAGCCGACCCTCGCCGGGCGCCTGCGCGAGCTGGGGGTGGACCTGCTGATTTCCACCGCCGGCCCGTTCCAGGCCCAGGACTACCGGGCGGCGCGCGCCGCGGTGGCGGCGGGGGCGCACTACGTCGATCTGGCCGACGCCCGCGAATTCGTCTGCGCCATCGGCGAGCTGGACCGCGCGGCGCGCAGCGCGGGGGTGCTGGTGTGCGCCGGCGCCAGCTCGGTGCCGGCGCTCAGCGCCGCGGTGGTCGATGAACTGTTGCCGCGCTTCGCCCGCCTGGATGCCATCCACCACGGCATCAGCTCGTCGGCGAAGATTCCCGGCCAGGCTACCCTGGCGGCCGTGCTCGGCTACTGCGGCAAGCCGCTGCGCCAGTTGCGCGACGGCCGCTGGCAGGCGGTGTACGGCTGGCAGGACCTGGTCGCCCACCGCTTCCCGGCACCGCTGGGGCGGCGCTGGCTGGCCAACTGCGACGTGCCCGACCTGGAACTCTTCCCGCAGCGCTACCCGACGGTGCGCGAAGTGCGCTTCGGCGCCGGCCTGGGCCTGCGCAGCACGCATTTCGGCACCTGGGCGCTGTCCTGGCTGGTGCGCCTGGGCGTGCTGCGCGACGCCAGCCGCCTGAGCCCCTGGCTGCAACGCCTGGCCCAGGGCCTGGAGCCGCTGGGCGACGGGCGCAGCGGCATGTTCGTGCGCCTGGAAGGCGAGGGCGCCGACGGCCGGCCCCTGCGCCTGTGCTGGGAGCTGCAGGCGGCCGACGACCACGGGCCGAACATCCCCTGCATGGCGGCGGTGGCCCTGGCCCGCAAGCTGGCGGCCGGGCGCCTGGACAAACGCGGCGCCACGCCCTGCGTCGGCCTGCTGGGCCTGGACGACTACCTCGCCGAGCTGGAAGGCCTGAGCGTGCGCCATGGCCTGCGCGAGCTGGGGCCGGAGAGCGCCCGCGGCTGATACCCCGCAAGCGGTATGCGCGCCGGCGCCGCAGGCCCGTCCGCCGCCGGCTACTGATCCACGACAAGAAACGCGCCGGGCGCCCGCCCTAGACTCCGTGACCGCCCATCCCGCGAGAGGAGTCACCCATGCACGTGGATATCGCCATCGTCGGCGCCGGCCCCGCCGGGCTCTGCCTGGCCCGCGCCCTGTCCGGCCATGGCCTGTCGATCCTGCTGATCGAGCGCCAGGCCCGCGCCGCCCTGGCCGAGCCGGCGGAGGACGGCCGCGAGATCGCCCTGACGCACACCTCGCGCAACCAACTGCAACAGCTCGGCATCTGGCCGCGGCTGGCCGCCCAGGACATCGCGCCGCTGCGCGATGCCCAGGTGCTCAACGGCCCCTCTCTATTCGCCCTGCGCATCGATGCCGGCCTGGCCGGCGCCGGCCAGCTCGGCCACCTGGTGCCGAACCGGGCGATCCGCCGCGCCGCCTTCGAGGAGGTGCAGGACTGCGTCGACGTGACCCTGCTCGACGGCCGCGCACTGCAATCGGCCAGGGTCGCCGGCGACCGCGCCCGGCTCATCCTCGACAACGGCGAGCAACTGACCGCCGACCTGCTGGTGGCCGCCGACAGCCGCTTCTCGGAAACCCGCCGCATGCTCGGCATAGGCGCGCGCATGGAAGACTTCGGCAAGACCATGCTGGTCTGCCGTATGGCCCACGCCAAGCCCCACCAGCAGGTGGCCTGGGAATGGTTCGGCTACGGCCAGACCCTGGCCCTGCTGCCGCTCAACGGCGACGTCTCGTCGGTGGTGCTGACCCTGCCGCAGCACGAGATGGCCCAGGTAATGGCGCTGGACGAAGCAGTCTTCGCCCGCGACATCGAGCGCCGCTTCGAACACCGCCTGGGCAGCATGGCCCTGCTCGGGCAGCGCCATTGCTACCCGCTGGTGGGCGTCTACGCCGACCGCTTCGCCGGCCCGCGCTGTGCGCTGCTGGGCGATGCCGCGGTGGGCATGCACCCGGTCACCGCCCACGGCTTCAACTTCGGCCTGCAGAGCGCCCGGCGCCTGGCCGCCGAAGTGCTGGCGGCCAAGCGCAAGGGCGGCGACCCGGGCGCCGCCGGTCCGCTGCGCCGCTACGCCCTGGCGCACCGCCTGGCGACCTGGCCGCTGTACCAGGCCACCAGCCTGATCGCCGGGCTGTACAACGACCCGCGCCCGCCGGCGCGCCTGCTGCGCAACGCCGGCCTGCGCCTGGCCCAGGGCCTGCCGCCGCTGCGCCAGGCCATCGCCCGGCACCTGACGCAGAACGCCTGACACACCGGCCTGGCCCGGGGGAGGGCGCGGGCCGCGATCCGAGAAAGAACGGGAGGAAAGACCATGGCCCTGACATCCGCCGACATCTGCGCCGCCGCCGATCGCCTGAAGGGCTTCGTCGGCTTCAACCGCAAGACCGGCAAGTACCTGGTGCGCTTCAGCGAGGACTCCTTCGGCCTCGACGTGGACGAGGACAGCATCGTCCCGGCCTGCGAGTTCGTCTGGGCGCAGAAGACCGGCGAGCTGATGACCCTCAGCCGCGAATGCCTGCAGATCCTCCAGGCGCAGAACATCGCCGAGCGCCTGGAATTCGGCGAGGCGCTGCAGACCTACCTGCGGCGCACCGACCTGCCGGAGATCTGCGCCCAGCGCCAGCTGAAGTAGCCGGTGTCGCCTGGAGGCGTCGGCCAATGCATTGGGGCGTCAGGTGTGGCCGGTGAGTCCGCTCCTATGACCGAGCTTCCCTGCCGGCTGCGCCGGGGCGCTCTTCGTAGGATGGGGTGAGCCTTGGCGAAACCCATGCGGTCGTGGCGATGGGTATCGCTTCGCTCAACGCCATCCTACGCGGCGTCGTGTTTGCCGGTGGGGTAGGAGCAACTGTCTTGCGCCGGGGCGCTCTTCGTAGGATGGGTCGAGTCTTGGCGAAACCCATGCGGTCGTGGCGATGGGTATCGCTTCGCTCAACGCCATCCTACGCGGCGTCGTGTTTGCCGGTGGGGTAGGAGCAACTGTCTTGCGCCGAGGTGCTTTTCGTAGGATGGGTTGAGCCTTGGCGAAACCCATGCGGTCGTGGCGATGGGTATCGCTTCGCTCAACGCCATCCTACGCGGCGTCGTGTTCGCCGGTGGGGTAGGAGCGGAATCCGCCCGCGATTCGGCGGATAACGCCGTTGCCCAAGGGCGCCAGGATGGCCGGCAGGCTCAGAGGAACATCCCGCCGGAGGCCTCCACCCGCTGGCCATTGATCCAGCGGCTGTTATCGGCCAGCAGCGCCACCACGGCGCCGCCGATGTCGTCCGGCAGACCGGCGCGGCCCAGCGCGGTGTTGCCGGCGATCTGCCGGTTGACCTCGGCATTGTCGCGCACCAGGCCACCGCTGAAGTCGGTCTCGATGGCGCCAGGGGCGAGGATATTCACCGAGATGCCGCGCCCGCCCAGTTCCTTGGCCTGGTAGCGGGTCAGCACCTCCATGGCACCCTTCATGGCCGCGTAGGCGGCATGGCCGGGCAGGGTGAAGCGGGTGAGGCCGGTGGAGACGTTGAGGATGCGCCCGCCATCGGCGAGCAGCGGCAGCAGCTTCTGGGTGAGGAAGAAGGGGCCCTTGAGGTGGATGTTCAGCAACTGGTCGAACTGCGCCTCGGTGGTCTCGGCGAAGGCCGCGTGGATGCCGATGCCAGCGTTGTTCACCAGGTAGTCGAACTGCGGGCGGCCGAAGTGCTCCTTCAGCACGCTCTCCACGCGCTGGGCGAAGTCGGAGAATCCGGCGCTGTCGGCGACGTCCAGGGGCAGCATCCGCACCCGGGCGCCGTGCTGCTCGATCTCGTCGGCGACGATGCGTGCCTCGTCGGCCTGGCTGCGGTAGGTACCGATGATGTCGACGCCGGCTTTGGCCAGGTGCAGCGCGGCGTTGCGGCCCAGGCCGCGGCTGGCGCCGGTGATGAGGGCGATCTTGCGGGACATGGCGTGGCTCCTGTGGGGGTTGGCTTCGGGGACAAGGTTATTGTCCTGCTGGTTACTGATAAACCTGGCGGAATCGGAAATACTGCTCGCCATAACCGAACAATCCGCAGGCCCCGCCGCCCATGATCAAGCCTGAACTGTTGCGCACCTTCGTGCGCGTCACCGAACTCTCCAGCTTCACCCAGGCCAGCGAGCAGCTGGGGCTGCCGCGCTCCAGCGTTTCCGAGCAGGTCCAGGCGCTGGAGGAACTGCTCGGCACCCGCCTGCTGCAGCGCACCACGCGCAAGGTCCGGGCGACCCAGGACGGCCTGGTGTTCTACGAGCGTAGCAAGGAGCTGCTGGCGCAGATGGACGAGCTGCAGGGGCTGTTCCGCCGCGACGGCGAGGTGCTCGCCGGGCGCCTGCGGGTGGACATGCCGACCATAGTGGCGCGCAAGGTGGTGATGCCGCGCCTGGGCGAATTCACCGCCCGCCATCCGCAGCTGGAACTGGAAGTGAGCAGCACCGACCGCCGCGTCGACCTGGTGCGCGAAGGCTTCGACTGCGTGCTGCGCGTGGGCGGCGCCGCGGACGCCTCGCTGGTGGCGCGCCCGCTGAGCGGCTTCGAGCAGGTGAATTGCGCCAGCCCCGCCTACCTGCAGGCCTTCGGCACCCCACGCAGCCTGGACGACCTGGCCGGGCACCGCTTGGTGCACTACGTCCCCGTGCTGGGCACACGCCCGGCGGGCTTCGAATACCGCCGCGAGGGCAGGACGCACTTTCTGCCGATGGCCGGCAGCGTGACGGTGAACAACGCCGAGGCCTACGAGGGTGCCTGCCTGGGCGGGCTGGGCATCATCCAGGCGCCGCGCCACGGCCTGCGCGACTACCTGGCCGACGGTCGCCTGCTGGAGGTGCTGCCGGACCTGCGCCCGGCGCCGCTGGAGGTGACGCTGCTCTACGCGCACCGCCACCAGCCGCCGCGGGTGCGGCTGTTCATGCAGTGGCTGCAGGGCCTGGTGGAGGAGGTGGCCGGCCTCTGAACCCCTGGCGAGTACGGGCCGGCATGAGGCAAGATTGCCGCTTTGATCATCAAGGACGAACCATGGAAACCACCTTGCAGCATGCGGCCGCCCAGGTCCGACATGCGGTGAAACAGGCGACCTCGGGGCTGGTTGGCCGGGACCAACTGGCAGAATTGATCATTCTCGCCGCCGTTGCCGGTGAACATCTGCTGGTCATCGGGCCGCCGGGTACCGCCAAGAGCGCCGTGGTCCGGCGCGTAGCGCGAAGCATCGGCGGCCGCTATTTCGAATACCTGTTGGGGCGCTTCACCGAACCCTCCGAACTGTTCGGTCCGGTAGACCTGAAGAAGCTGCGCGAAGGCGTTGTGGAGACCGACACAAGCGGCATGCTGCCGGAGGCCGAAGTTGTGTTTCTCGATGAGGTCTTCCTCGGCTCCACTGCGATTCTCAACACCTTGCTCGGGTTGCTCAATGAAAGGCGCTTTCGCCGTGGTCATACCCAGTTGGAATGTCCGCTGCGGGTATGCGTCGGTGCGGCCAACGCGCTCCCGGACGACGAAGGCTTGGCCGCGTTCGCCGACCGCTTCCTGCTGCATCTCTTCGTCGAACCGGTGGCTGACCATCAACTTGAGGAGATGCTCGCCGGTGGCTGGAGCGCCCAGCGTGATCTCCAGGGTGCTGGCCTGGGGCTGTCTGAGTTGGACCAACTGAACAGGGCCGTTGCGAATGTCGATCTGGAGACTCTATGGCCCCTCCTGGCTGACGCCATCCGCCAATTGCGCGCTGCCGGCATCGGCCTTTCCGATCGGCGCATCGTCAAGTCGCAACGCTTGATCGCAGCGGCTACCGTGCTGGCCGGGCGTCAGGTCGCTGGTGCTGGGGACCTCTGGCCGCTGCTCTACGCATTGCCCACCCGCGAGTTGCAGCAGCGCGGGCGCGAGGTGCTCGGCGACCGGCTGGCGGCCTCGAGCAACCCGCACCTGTTCAGCGCCGTCGAAGAGGTTTCCCTGCAGCCGCTGTCGCGACTGTATCGCCTCGTCGAGCGGGCCAACCTGTGCCTGCAGTCCGCAGAGGGGGGCGCGCTGCGGGAAAGCGTGCTGCGGGAGATAGATGCCAATTTCACCCGGGAAACCTTGCCGGCGGAACTGCAGCCGTTGCGCCAGCGCCTGCTGGACATGGCGCCAGGCCCATGAGCGGGGTCGCCTGGCGCTGGGTGCCGCGCGATGCGCCCCTGCCGCCCTGCGCCGCGGTAGCTTGGCATGGGCTCGCCGGCGAGTTGCACCGGCACCTGTCGCAAGCCCCGGAGCAACGCCTGCGGGGGCTGCAGGCGCAGGCCGGGGAAGGCTTCCTCATCGTCACCGGGCCGGCCGAAGCGTTGCCCTGGCTCGACGGCATCGAGTACGCCGCGCCGTCCCCCCTGGCGGCCCGGCTCTGGTTGCCCACGGGGTGGCGTGCCGATGTTTGCGACGAATTGCTGGCCCAGGCGTTGGCCGCCGACGGTCCGTCGTGCCAGACGTTGCTCTGGCGGCGGCCGGCGGCGCGCATCGCACTGGATCGCCTGCTGCCGCTGACGCAGAGGCTGCTCGAGACCATCGAAGCGAGGTGGCGATGCCCATGAGCCCCGGACTGCCCGCCGCCTCGCCGACGGCGGGCGGCGAAGCCGAACTGCCGGCCGCGCTGCGCCCCTGGGCGCCCTGGCTGCAGGGGCTGGACGCGGAACTGCTTCCGGTGTTCGCCGACCTGCTCGGCCGCCTCGAACCGCTGTTGGGCGCCTGCCGTGGCTACGGCACCGGCGGCGAGCAGGAGCCCGACGGGGTAGCCGGCCTGCAGCGCCGCGGCGCCTACGAACGCTTGCTGCACAGCGAATGGATGCTCGCGCAGGAGTTGCCAGACGAATTCCTGCGGCGCGCGGCCACTGGCGAACACCTGTTCCTGGCGCGCCAGCCGCGTCGCCAGCGAGCCAGTCGCTGGATAGTCGCTTTGTTCGACGCCGGGCCGCTGCAGTTGGGCGCGCCGCGCCTGGCACACCTGGCTCTGGCGATCCTCCTGGCGCGCCGGGCGCGGGAAGCGGGAGCGGAGTTCCGCTGGGGCGTGCTGCAGCAGCCGGGTGAACTGCGCGGTCTGGATGACCTCGCTGGGCTGCGTGCGTTGCTGGGGGCGCGGACGCTGGACATCTGTACCCCGCGGCACTGGCAGGCGTGGCGCGAATGCCTGGCGGCGGCGCCCCAGGTGCCAGGGGAGTGCTGGGGCATCGGCTCCACCCCGGACGACTTCTGCAGCCATGGCGTCAGCATCGACGAAAGCCTGGACGGCAAGGCCCTTCAGGTACGCCTCGTCCCCGGCCGACAGGCCGAGGCCCGGCTTGCGCTGCCAGCAGGCGAGCTGGCCCGCCGGCTGCTCGGCGGGCATTTCCAGGCAGCTGTCCGCCGGGATGCCATCCGCCGTTCCGGCTGGCGGGTCTCGCTGAGCCTGCCGCCAATGATCTCGCCATCGGCGAACCAGGTTAGCGTCGTGCTGCTCGACGAGCCGGGCGTGTTGAACATCCGCATCCCCAGCGCTGGGCAGCGCAAGCCCTCTACGCCGCGGCGGCAGTTGTGGAGCGCCGGGCTGGAGCCACTGGCCATGGCCTTCACCGGCAAGACCGCGGGCGCGCTGCTGGCCGGTGGCGGCAAGCTGGCGTTCTGGAAGTTCCCCGGCCACTACGACCTGCCGCTGCCGCCCCGCGAAATCCTGCAGGCGCCAGTGGGCACGGCCAACCTGCTGCCTTGCGAGTTCTTGCACAATGGTGGCGAATGCCGCCTGTACCTGCTCGATGCCGCCGGGCGCCTGGGGTACTGGCGCATGCGTCACGACGACCCGCGGTTGTATCGGGTTGCGGAAAAGGTGCTGGGCCTGCAGCGTGCCGGCGAACACCAGTTCTTCTACCTGCTCGAGCGCTCCGGGCAATTGTGGCTGCAGCGGGTACTGGCCGCGCGCAATGTCCACCAGGCGGTTTTCGAGGAGCAGAACTGGCTGCTGGGCGATGCCGAAAAGGCCGACCTTGCACTGTTCTGCCCCTCTGCCCGGCGCAGCAACATGCTGCCCGCTTGTGCCGTACGCCAGGGGCGTGGTGGCCGGGAGACCTGGCGCCTGTACAAGGTGCAGGCCCTTCCGGGGGCCTGCGCCAGCCTCGAATTGCCACCTGGCGCCCGGGCGCTGGGCGTGCTGCTCGATGCCGATGACGATATCCCACAACTGGTAGTCCTGAGCGCCGACCGGAGGCACCTGCAATTGCACGGGCAGAAGGGCGCGCGCACCTTCTGCTCCAGCCCGGCGCGGATTGCGCGCGCCAGCTATTCGCCACTCGGGCGGGTAGTCGCGGTGCTGACCGAGATGCGGGAATTGCTGGTGTACTCGCTGGACGACGAGGCGATGTTGTTGAACCTGCAATGCAACGGAGTCGCCGATGAGTGAAACCAGGGCCGCGCCCATTCGCCATCCGTTGTGGCGTGGCCGGCAACCGCTGGACGGGTTCTGGCTGGATGCCGCGTACTTGGGCGAGGCGGCGCGTCGCGAGTTGCTGGTTCGCCATTGGCAGCCCGGGGCGCGGGCGTTCCGCTTCGCAGAGGGCGACCTGCTGTGCCTAGCGCAATCCTCTCCTGAACATTGCGAGTGCCTGCCGTTCTGGCCGCTGCGGCGGCAGGGCGGCGCACTCTGCTCCGCGCCGCTGGGAGAGGACGAGCTGGCGGGCCTGCCTCCGGCGGACCTGCATCTCGTGCGCGGCGGCGGCGTCGTCTCGCTGTCGTTGTCCAGCGCGGAACCGCTGCAGCCTGGCGCCTTCCTGGACCTGTCCGGGCTGGCGTGGGCTAGAGCCTTCGATTGTCGCGAGGCACTGCCGCAGCACATCGGCCAACCGCCCGAGACGGGGGCCGAACTGCACCATATCCTCGGCGCCCGGGTGGCGCCGAGCGAGGCGCGCCGGGCCTTCTTCGACAGGGCGGAACGGCGTGGGTCCGGTGCGCCCGGGAAGGAAGCCGCCAGTTTGCCGGGCAGGCAGCGGGCGCGCCCGCGGGTGCCCTGGCACCTGGCATTGCCGCTGGCGGCATTCTGCCTGGGCGCGGTCCTGCTCGACGGGGAACCCGGCCTTGGGCTGTGGCGGGGGCTGCTTTTCCTGCTGCCGTTGCTGCTCGTCCTGATGTGGCTTTCACGCCGGTTGCAGCGGGCGCGAGCCTGGGCCGTGGTGCAGCAGCAGATGGCTGATGAAGCTGCCGTGCCGCCCAGGAAAACCGCCACACCTCCGCCGCGTCTGCCGCTGTGGGAGCGCCTGCTGATGGTCAGCCAACTGCATCGCGCGTTGGACTTCCGCCAGGCGGCCTACCTGCGGCGCATGCTGCGGATGTTCGAGGACGGCCAGTTGGACGAGGCGCTGCGCCATGCGATCCCGCTGGGCGATGGCCGGCAGTCGCTGGGCGAGGCCCTGGCGCCGCCGCGCCGGCGCGAGCACCTGGGCCTGGGGCCCCAGGCCGGCCCGGGGCGGTCCCTGGCCTGCGCCGCGAGCTTGCAGGAGCACCTGCGCAAGCTGTACCGCGCCAGCTTCGACAAGCTGGACCGCGAGGGGCGGGTTGAGGAGGCGGCCTTCGTCCTCGGCGAACTGCTGCGCAACCACCAAGAGGCCCTGGACTATCTCGAGCGCCACCAGCACCTGGCCCAAGCCGCCGAGCTGGCCCTGGCCTGGGAGCGGCCCGCGGCGCAGATAGTTCGCCTGCTGTGCCTGGCCGGGGAGTGGCACCGCGCCGTGCAGATCGCACGGCGCGACAACGCCTTTGCCGATGCCATTGCGCAACTCGAGGGGCCCCAGGTGGAACTCGCGGCGCGCCTGAGGGGGGAGTGGGCCGAGATGCTGCATGCGCGCGGCGAGCTCCTGAGCGCCGTGCAGGTGGCCTGGGTGTCGCCGCCGCTACGCGACCGGGCCGCCGAATGGCTGCGAGCCGCCGAGGTCGCCGGCGGTGAACTGGAGGTGCAGGCCCTGGTGTTGCGGGCACTGTTGCTGCCGGACAGCCTCGAGCTCGATCGCGAACGTCTGGCGCGCTTGCGCGATGACCCGCAGCGGCATCTTGAGCGCCACGCGCTGGTCCTGGCGCTGTTGCAGCACAAGCATGGCAACGCAGCCCTGGCGGGGCTGGCCAGATGTGTCGCCCGGGCCAGCCTGGCGGACCAGGCCCGCGGCCTGTCGGCGTTGAGCGGCGAGCAGTTGCGCGGCCTGCTGAAACTGAGCGGCGACAGCCTGCTGCAGATGGACCTGCCGAAGACGCTGCTGCCGCGCCAGGAGCCCACGCCGCTCTGGGTCCCGGCAGCACTGCGGCAATGGTCGGCGCCGGCCGCTGGTAACTGGCCTATCTTCGACGCTGGGTTGCTGCCGGGGCGGCGCTACCTTCTGGCACTGGGCGAGAACGGTGTGCAACTGGTAGATGGCCGCGGTCGCAGCTTGAAGCGTTTCGCCGTTCCTGCACAGCGCCTGGTCATGGCCCACAACGGCCTGGTGGCGCTGGCGCTGGCACGGCGCGAACAACTGTGGCGGATCAGCCATCTCGATCTGGTGCGGGGCGTGGTACGCGAGCTCGGGGTACTGGACTTCGCGGTCTGCGCGGACACCTTCGACGGCACCGGCTGGGCGCTGGGACGGGGCCGGCAACTGCGCGTGGTCGATGTCGACCGGGACTTCGACACGCTCTGGCAGGTTGCCGACCTGCCGGGCAACCTGCATGCCCTGTCGGGCAACGCCCAGCTGCGGATAGTCCTGGTGGACACGGCGGAAGGCCTGGAGCGCTGGGCCTACCGCCAGCCGGAGCAGCGCCTGGTCGGCCGCGACCTGCTGTCGTCCGGCGGAGACTTCGGTGGTTGGGAGGTGCTCGGCCTCGATGGCGAACTGATGGCGTGCTGGCCGGGGGAAGGTGATTCGCTGCAGTTCCGTGGCCCTGATGGAAAGATTCTCACCGTCGATCTGCCCGATATGGAAAGCCGTCCCTGGCTGACCTTCGATGAGCAGTGGCTGGTGCTTCTGCATACCCGGGATAACGGGCGGACGGGTTGGCGTTTCATCCATCGGCCCAGCGCCCGAAGCTGTGCAACACTCGACTGGCCGCTGGCCGGCGAAGCGCAGTTGCGCCGTAGTGGCGAGGACTGGCTGATCTTCGACCAACAGGGACGCCTGGCGCATGTCGGGGTACGCCAGGGTGTCCTGCATGGCATCAGCCTGGGCAACCTCAGCTCGGCCAGTCCGAGTCGAGGATGATCCGGCAGAAGTCGGCGCGTTCGAACTGCGCGTCCTTCAGGGCCAGGACGTCGGCCTTGACGTTGCCGAAGGTGGTCTGCGGCTTGTCCTTGATGCCCTGGTAGAAGGCTTCGATGATGTCGTTCTTGAAGTCGCCGCCGCGCGGGTGGGCGGCCACCACGGCGTCGCGCACGGCTTCGGGGAACTCGGCGTAGTCGATGCCCAGCACGTCCATCTCCACCCCGGCGGTGACCAGGGCGATCTCCGCGCGCATGTGCTGCGGGATGCCCGGGGTGGTGTGCAGGGCGATGGCGGTCCAGACGGTCTCCACGTCGCGCTCGGCGATGCCGTGGCTGCGCAGGAACTCGGCGGCGCAGTCGGCGCCGTCCACCTCGAAGCGCTCGCACTTGCTGCAGTAGCGCGGCAGCAGGCCCATGTCGTGAAACATGGCGCCGGCGTAGAGCAGCTCGGCGTCGTACTGCAGGCCCCGGCGCGCGCCGGCCAGCGCGCCCCAGTAGTACACCCGCGAGGAGTGGTGGAACAGCAGCGGGGTGGCGGTGTCGCGCACCAGTTCGGTGATCTCGCGGGCGAGCTGGCTGTCGGGGACTTTCACCCCTTGGATGTCGAGGGTCATGGCGGCCTCCTGGTGAGTGGTTGCGGCGCTGTGCTGCCGTGCCCTCATTGGAAGCCCGCGCCGCATTGGCAGCAATCGATTCAGAGAGCCAAATCCTGCCAAGTGAAGCCGATGCGCTGCCAACTGCTGGTAAGACTCCGCTGAAAATGACGTCATAAAACTGACGAAACTTGTTCCAGGTCAAGCTAAAAGTCAGTTCTACGTCACATTCCTGCCGCAATCCATTAAGATGCCGCGCGTGCTGTCGCCGTATTGGTACTCGCCGAGCCGTCATCGTGTCCTTCGTTTTTCCCTCCCTTCGTCCCGCACTGCTGCAGCGTGCCCTGGTACTCACCCTGTGGGTGCTGGCGGCGCCCCTGTGCCTGGCGGCTTCCGGCGCCGCGGACGGCGACGGCGCGGCCCTGCGCGGCATGCTGCTGGGCATCCTCAGCTACGTGCGCTGGCCGCGGGAGCCGCAGACCCTGGAGCTGTGCGTGCTGGGCGAAAGCGAATACGCCGAGGACCTGCTGCGCCGGGGCAGCCTGCTGCAGGCCAACGGCCGCCGCGTCGAGGTGCGCCGCGCGCAGGTGGACGACCCCGCCCTGGGCGAGCGCTGCAACGTCCTCTATCTCGGCCTGCTGGATGAGGCGCAGCGCCGGCGCGCGTTCGCCGGGGTCGCCGGGCACCCGGTGCTGTCGCTCAGCGAGCACGACCCCGACTGCAGCGTCGGCAGCGTGTTCTGCCTGGACTTCAGCGCCACGCCGCCGTCCTTCGCGGTGAACCTGGATTCGGTGGCGCACAGCGGCGTGCGGGTGCACCCCAACGTGCTCAACCTCGGCCGGCGGAGGGGCCAGCCATGAACCTGCCGCGCCTGACCGAGCGCCGCAGCACCCGGCGCAAGTCGCTGGGCCGCCTGCTGTACCGCGCGCACCTGGGGGTGGCCCTGGCCTCGGTGTGCATGGCCGGGCTGGCGGTGGCGGTGGTCGGCCTGCTCACCCTGCGCGCCTATGCCGAGCACAACCTGCACCTGATCGGCCGTTCGATGGCCTACACCGTCGAGGCCGCGGTGGTGTTCAACGACAGCGCCGCCGCCGAGGAAGCCCTGCGCCTGGTGGCCAGCACCGAGGAAGTGCGCCGCTGCGCCGTGTACGACGCCCAGGGCCGCCTGCTGGCGACCTGGGAGCGCGGCCACGGAGTGAGCGCGCTGCGGCATTTCGTCGGGCGCTGGTGGCTCAACCACGAGGAAGTGCAGCCCATCGTCCACGACGGCCGGCAGATCGGCGAAATCCGCCTGACCGGCACCGGCGGGCGCCTGCTGACCTTCTTGATCACCGGCCTGGGCGGCATGCTCGGCTGCCTGGCGCTGACCGCCCTGGGCGCCTTCTACCTGTCGCGGCGCATGGTCAGCCGCATCGTCACGCCGCTCGACCGCCTGGCTCGGGTGGCCCACGCGGTGCGCCGCGACCGCCAGTTCTCGCGGCGCGTGCCCTCGGCGCGCATCGCCGAGCTGGACGAGCTGGGCGGCGACTTCAACGCGCTGCTCGACGAGTTGGAAGCCTGGCAGCAGCACCTGGAGCGCGAGAACGCCTCCCTGGCGCACCAGGCCAACCACGACAGCCTCACCCACCTGCCCAACCGCGCTTTCTTCGAGGGCCGCCTGAGCCGCACCCTGCGCGAACTGGCCCAGCGCGGCGAGCAGGCGGCGGTGCTGTACATCGACTCCGACCGCTTCAAGGCGATCAACGACGAACTCGGCCACGCGGCCGGCGACCGGGTGCTGGTGGCCATCGCCGAGCGCATCCGCGGCCAGCTGCGCGACAGCGACCTGGTGGCGCGCCTGGGTGGCGACGAATTCGCCGTGCTGCTGGCGCCGCTGCCGGACAGCCGCGCGGCGCTGCGCGTCGCCGACGACATCCTGGCCAGCATGGCGGCGCCCATCGCCCTGCCGGACGGCAGCAGCATCAGCACCTCGCTGAGCGTCGGCGTGGCGCTCTATCCGCGCCACGGGCGCACCCTGGCCGAGCTGCTGCACCGCGCCGACGGCGCCATGTACCAGGCCAAGCGCCGCGGCCGGGGCATGCGCAGCCTGGCCGGCGAGGACACGGATTCCAACACCGAGGACTACAAGGAGATAGCCCGTGATAGCCAAGCCCCTGAAACCTAGCTGTCTGTTCATCGGCCTGCTGCTGACGCTGCTGCTGGCCGGCTGCCAGACGCCGCCGGCGCCGCAGAAGGGGCTGAGCGCCGAACAGGTCGCAGCCCTCCAGCAGCAGGGCTTCCAGCTGGGCGACGAGGGCTGGGAACTGGGGCTGTCGAGCAAGGTGCTGTTCGGCAACAACGTCGACAGCATCGACCCGTCCAGCCGCGGCGAGGTCGAGCGCATCGGCCACGCGTTGCTGGCGGTGGGCATCGACAAGCTGCGCCTGGAAGGCCATACCGATTCCTACGGCGATGCGGGTTACAATCAGCAGCTCTCGGTGCGCCGGGCACAGTCTGTGGCCCAGGTGCTGGCCGGCATCGGCATGCCCCGGGACAACCTCGAAGTCATCGGCCGCGGCATGCAGCGCCCGGTGGCGGACAACAGTAGCGCCGCCGGGCGCATGGAGAACCGCCGGGTCTCCATCATCGTCCCGGCCGAGTAAGGAGTCGCCGTGGAGCGGTCTTCGCCATTGGCTGCCTACCGCCTCGCTGTGAGCGAGCGGGGGTTCGTCGAGGATGCCGCGCAATGGCACGCGGCACAGCGCCTGGAGGAATGCCAGGCGGCCCTGCACCGTGGCGAGCGGCCGTTGGGCGTGTACCTGTGGGGCCCGGTGGGGCGCGGCAAGACCTGGCTGCTGGACCGCTTCCACGCCAGCCTGCGGGTGCCCGCGCGGCGCCAGCATTTCCATCATTTCATGCAGTGGGTGCATCGGCGCCTGTTCCAGCTGTCCGGCACCGCCTCGCCCTTGCAGGCGCTTGCCGCCGAACTGGCCGGCGAGGTGCGGGTGCTGTGCTTCGACGAACTCTTCGTCAGCGATATCGGCGACGCCATGCTGCTGGGCGGCCTGCTGCAGGCCATGTTCGAGCAGGGCGTGGTGGTGGTCGCCACCTCCAACCAGCCGCCCCGGGGGCTGTACGCCGACGGCTTCAACCGCGAGCGCTTCCTCCCGGCCATCGCCGCCTTGGAGCGCCACATGCAGGTGCTGGCCACCGACGGCGGCCAGGACCACCGCCTGCACCCGGGCGCGCCGGTGCAGCGCTACTGGCTGTGCCGCGCCGAGGTGCCCAGCGCCCTGGGCTACGTGTTCGCCGCGCTGGCCGGCAGCGGCAGCGCGGCGCCGCTGGCGCTGGGCAACCGCGAGCTGGCCGTGGTGCGCCACGGCCGCGGGGTGCTCTGGTGCCGCTATGCGGACCTGTGCGAGCGGCCCTGGTCGGCCCAGGATTTCATCGGCCTGTGCGACCGCTTCCACGCCATCCTGCTCGGCGATATCCCCGAGCTGGGCGGCGAGCGCCGCGAGGCGCGCATCGCCCGCGGCACCGAGGACGGCACCCGGCGGGTGGTGGCCGGTGACCGCCAATTGCCGGCGCTGTCGGCCCGGGACGACGGCGTGCGCCGCTTCATCGCCCTGGTCGACGAATGCTACGACCGTGGCGTGCCGCTGTACCTGGAGGCCGAGGTGGCGCTGGAGGCGCTCTACACCCAGGGCGGCCTGGAATTCCCCTTCCGCCGCACCCTGAGCCGCCTGCGCGAGATGCAGACCAGCCGCTTCGGCCGTTGAGCGGCGCGCGGGCGCGTTCGTCGGAGCTGTTCCAGACTTGTCGATTCCGCGTCCCGCCGGACGACCAGGAACAGGGCGCGGCCATGGTGGCCGCGCGTCCAGACGAGGAGACAGCCCATGTCTCGCATCCAGCGCATCACCCCCTGCCTGTGGTTCGACGACCAGGCGGAGCAGGCCGCGGCCTTCTACACGGCCATCTTCCCCAACTCGCGCATCGGCGCCGTCAGCCATTACGGCGAGGCCGGCCAGGAAATCCACGGCCGCTCGCCGGGCTCGGTGATGACCGTGGCCTTCGAGCTGGACGGCATCGCCTTCACCGCGCTCAACGGCGGGCCGCTGTTCAAGTTCAGCGAGGCGCTGTCGCTGCAGGTGAATTGCGACAGCCAGGCGGAGATCGACCACTACTGGGAACGCCTGTCCGCCGGCGGCTCGGTGGAGGCGCAGCAGTGTGGCTGGCTGAAGGACAGGTTCGGCCTGTCGTGGCAGATAGTGCCGGCCATGCTCACGGACTTGATAGCCGGCCCGGCGACGGCGGCGTCGCAACGCCTGATGCAGGCGCTGCTGGGCATGAAGAAGCTGGATATCGCGGCGTTGCGCGGGGCCTACGACGGGGCCTGAGCTACGTACCTGTGCGCCGAGGTGCTTTTCGTAGGATGGGTTGAGCTTGCGATACCCATCGGACCATGGTGATGGGTATCGCTTCGCTCAACCCATCCTACAGGGGAATGGCGTGGGTGGGGGCGTAGGAGCGGATCTCATCCGCGAAACGCGCCGGGGCGTCCGGCCATCGCGGACAAGGTCCGCTCCTACGGGGGGAGGAACACCGCGCTTTCCCGGCTACCTGTAGGAGCGGGCCCTGCCCGCGATTCGCGCGCAGGGCGCGCTCCTACAGGGGAATGGCGTGGGCCTACCAGGCGTACTTGACGCTGGTCAGCACCGTGCGGCCTTCGCCCGGGTAGCACTCGGCGATGTCGTCGCAGGTGGTCACGTACTTCTCGTCGAGCAGGTTCTGCGCGGCGAAGGAGAGGGTGACGTTCTTGTTCACCGGGTAGCTCACGCCGGCGTCGTATAGGGTGTAGTTGTCGACGTGGAAGGTGTTGCCGTTGTCGCCGTACACCGAGCCGATGTAGCGCACCCCGCCGCCGACGCTGAGGCCGTTGGCCATGCCCTCGCGAAAGGTGTAGTTGAGCCAGGCCGAGGCCATGTGCTCGGGCACGTTGGCGAAGTGGTTGCCCTCGTCGCCGTTGTTGCTCTTGAGGCTCTTGGTCTTGGTGTAGGTGTAGGAGCCCAGCAGGTCCCAGTGCTCGTCGAGCTGGGCCTTCACCTCGGCCTCGATGCCGCGCGAGCGCACCTTGCCGGTGGCCTTCTGGAAGCCGGTGCTGACGCCGTTGAGCACCTCGTTGGTGAGCACGTTGGTCTTCTCGATCTCGAAGCCGGCGAGAGTCAGCAGGAGCTTGTCGGTGGGCTGGTACTTCACCCCGGTCTCCCACTGGTGCGCGGTGCTCGGGTCGAAGGTGTTGCCGTTGCCGTCGATGCCGCTGTTGGGCACGAAGGATTCGGAGTAGGCCACGTAGGGCGCCAGGCCGAAGTCGGTCAGGTAGGTCAGGCCGACGCGGCCGGTGAAGGCGTCGTCCTTGGCCAGGGTGTGGCTGCCGGCGATGTGGTCGTCGGTACTGCTGCGCACGTTGTCGTAGCGCCCGCCGAGGGTCAGCAGCCAGTTGTCGTCGAACCGGATCTGGTCCTGGGCGTAGTAGCCGACGGCGTCGATGTCCTGGTCGTAGTTGACCTGGATGGTGCTCGGGCGGTTGATGTTCAGGCCGTATTTCGGGTTGCTCGGGTCCAGCAGCAGCGGCAGGAAGTACGACAGGTTGGCCAGGCTCAGGCTCTCGAAGTAGCGCTTGACGTCGGATTCGGTGCGCGAATAGTCGATGCCGGTCAGCAGGGTGTGCTGGATGCCCGCGGTGTCGAAGTCGAACTGCAGCTGGTTGTCGACGGTGAAGGCGTTCATGTGCTCGTCCCAGCGCCGCGGCGAGCGCAGGACGTCGTTGGCCAGGGACGGGACCAGCGCGGCCAGGGCCGGCACGGCGCTCTGCACGGTGCCCAGCGGCAGCATGTTGTTGAGGATGAAGTCGACCTGGCCGTAGCGCAGGTTCTGGCGGAACTCGACGCTGTCGTTGAAGCGGTGGCGGAACTGGTAGCCCAGGGTGAACTGGTCCTGGTACGAGTGGTTGAAGCTGTGGTCGCCCAGCAGGGTGTTGTCGGTATGGCCGTATTGCGGGGTGTTGACCGCGATGGTGCCGCCGCTGTCGTCCTTCATGAAGCTGCTGAGAAAGGTGAAGCTGGTGTCTTCGTCCGGCGCCCAGGTGAAGGAGGGCGCGACGTAGTAGCGATCGTCCTTGACCTCGTGGCCGTCGTCGTACTCGAACTCGGTGTTGGACTTGCGCACCACGCCGACCACGCGGTACAGCAGGCTGCCGTCGTCCACCAGGCGGTCGCCGATGTCGAAGCGGCCCTGGATGCGGTCGTGGTTGCCGAAGCCCAGTTCCACCTCGTGCACGCCGGCGGCGGTGGGCAGCTTGCTGACGCGGTTGATGATGCCGCCGGCGTCGCCCAGGCCGAACAGCGTGGAGGAGGGGCCGCGGACCACGTCGATGCGCTCCAGCGCATAGGGCTCGGTGCGGAAGAAGGTGTAGCTGTTGTTCAACTGGCGCAGGCCGTCGAGGTAGTCGCTGGTGGTCTGGCCGTTGAAGCCGCGGATGAACAGCCAGTCATAGCCCTTGGGGTCCTGGCCGTAGGTCTCCACGCGCACGCCGGGCACGTAGCGCAGCGCCTGGCTGACGTTCTGCACGCCCTGGGCGTCCATCTGCTTGCGGGTGATCACCGAGACCGACTGCGGGATCTCCAGCAATGGGGTATCGGTCTTGCTCGCGCTGGCGCTGGTGCGCGGCACGTAGCTGTCGGTGCCTTCCGGGGCGGCGGTGACCACCTGGGCCGGCATCGCCAGGGTGTCGTTGCCGGCGGCGTCGGCGCCCAGCAGGGTCACGCGGCTGCCGTCGACCTGGTAGCGTATGCCGGTGCCGCGCAGCAGTTGCTCCAGCGCCCGCGCCGGCTCCATCTCGCCGTGCACGCCGGGGCTGCGCAGGTTCTGCACCTGGGCCTGGTTGAAGATGATCTGCAGGTGCGCCTGGCTGCCGAGGTTGGTCAGCGCCGAGGCCAGCGGTTGCGCCGGGATATCGATGCGCACCGGCGCGGCGAAGATGCTGGTGGCGCTCAGGGTCAGGCCGAGCGCGGCGGCGCCGACCAGGCGGGCCAGGGGGCTGCGCTTGCTGTGCAGGGGCTTGCGGTTCACTGGGACACTCCTATCCATGCAGTTTTGTTATTAATGCGAATGATTAGCCTTCTATGACGCAGCTACCGGAAAAAACCGGAAGACTTTTTCGCGGGCATGGATTGGAGGGGGGGGCACGCAGGGGCGATGGCTTTTCGTAGGATGGGTTGAGCTTGCGAAACCCATGCGGTTGGGGGTGATCGCTCAACCCATCCTACGACGCGCGCCTTGTAGGCGCGGGCCCTGCCCGCGATTCGCGCGCAGGGCGCGCTCCTACAATGGGAATGGCGCGGGTGGGGCGGCGTAGGAGCGGATCTCATCCGCGATTCGCGCCGGGATGGCCGGCCATCGCGGACAAGGTCCTACGGGGGGATCTGTCAGAGTGGCACGTACCTACTGGCCAGGGTGATGCTGCCGTCGTCATGGCGGCGCATTTCCAGCGGCAGCACCTTGGGCAGGGAGTCGACCAGCGCCTGCAGGTCGCTGGTGTCGTAGATGCCGCCGATGCGCATGGCCGCCACCGCCGGGTCGTCCAGGCGCACCGGGTGCGCCAGGTAGCGGTTGATCTGCGGGATGGCCGCCTGCAGCGGCTGGTCCTGCAGCACCAGGCGGCCGTCGAGCCAGGCGATGGCGTCGCCCGGGGCCACCTGGGCCAGTTCGAACTGCCCGGTGGCGCTGCTGTAGCGGGCCTGCATGCCCGGGGTCAGCTGGGCGGCGTTGCTGTCCACGCCGGGCGGCGGGGTGACCACCACCGAGCCTTCCAGCAGGGTGACCAGCATCTGGTTGACGTCGGTCCAGACGTTGAAGCGGGTGCCGGTGACGCGCACGCTGCCGTTGTCGGTGCGTACCGTGAACGGCTGCAGGGCGTTGTGGCTGACGCTGAAGTAGGCCTCGCCGCCGCTGCCCAGGCGGGCGTCGCGGCGGTCGCGGTAGAGGGCGAAGAACAGGCTGGAGTGGGCGTTCAGGCGCACCTGCGAATCATCCGCCAGGCGCACTTCGCGCGGCGCGTCCGTGGCGCTGTAGTAGCCGATGCGCGACGGCAGCCAGCCGGCGGACCAGCCCGTCGACCAGACCGCGCCCAGCGCCAGGCAGGCGACGGCCGCGGCGGTGGCGAAACGCTTGATGCGCGAGCGCCGTGGCCGCGCAGTGGTGCGTGGAGGATGCGACAGGGGCGCTCGCGCCGGGGCCTGCAGGCGTTCGGCCAGGCGCCAGATTTCCAGCATCGCCAGGTATTCGTCGCGGTGCCGCGGGTCTTCGGCGCACCAGGCGTCGAAGGCGTCGCGCTCGGCCCGGGTGCAGTCCGCCTCGTGCAGGCGCGAGCACCAGCGCGCGGCTTCGGCGCTCAGGCTCTGGTCGTCATGCTCGGCGGGGGGCTGGTTCATCGAAGGCTTCCACGGCTGGACGGCGAAGTGCGCCCAGATCACGCTTTCTTTTCGGCTTGATGCGAGTGATTATAATTACCTCCGGCGCGGGCTGTCAGCCAGCGTCGGCTGCGAGAGCCGATCTTACCCGCAAGCCCCCTAACGGGCGGAGCGCTTTTTTCTTGATTCGCTACTACCAGGAACTGACCGCCTTCCTCAGTCGCACCCTGGGGGACCGCCATGCCGCCGCGGACCTGACCCAGGAGACTTTCCTGCGCCTGCTCGACCGCAAGGCCGAGGAGCGCATCGAGCAGCCGCGGGCGTTCCTCTTCAAGACTGCCGTCAATCTCAGCATCGACTTGCGCCGGCGGGCGCGTATCCGTCGCAACGAGGACCTGGAGGCGCTGGACCGTGAAGGTTGCCTCGATGAGCGTTGTCCGCAGACCGAGGCTATCCAGCAACAGCAGTTGCTGATGTTGCGTCGGGCTTTGGCGCAGTTGCCGGAGAATTGTCGGGAGGCGTTTCTGTTGCGCAAGGTCGAGGGTTGTTCCCATGCCGAGATCGCTGAGCGTTTGGGGATTTCGCGGGATATGGTGGAGAAGCATATCGTCAATGCCATGCGGCATTGTCGGCAGCGGTTGTTGCAGTGGGGTGGGCAGGGGTAGGGGTTTTGGTGGGAACGGCAGATAACGCTTGGGGCGTTATGCGTCTTTCATGGTTGAGCTAGGCACCATCCTCACACCCCGTCATTCCCGCGAACGCGCACTACTGTCCAGAATATTTATCGGGGAAAGTCTGGAGAGCTTGCGGGGGCTGAAGGCACGGGTTAAACCGTTGAGCGCCAACTCAACCTCACAGCCCCCGCAAGATGTTCAGGATAAGCCGTTTTCACGATGTACTAAAAGCGCTGCCTCGCGGCGTCTTCGATCGACTGGTCGCCGAACACGGCGCCGACAAGCACAGCAAGCGCTTTGGCAGTTGGGATCACCTGGTCGCCATGGTGTATGCCCAACTGGCCGGCGTGAGCAGCCTGCGGG
>Ga0182743_1000906_pt1 | contig 32232 bp, 25 predicted proteins | sample eDN3rd30CKraftOP_FD_128522 | JGI IMG/M metagenome (GOLD analysis project Ga0182743, IMG submission 128522) | Enriched Organic Plus compost microbial communities from Emeryville, California, USA - eDNA 3rd pass 30_C Kraft OP (version 2) (version 2) ... | reverse complement strand
CTCTACGAGAGCTGGTCGATCCCTCTCTCGGTGATGCTGGTCGTTCCGCTCGGCGTCATCGGCTCGGTTGCGGCGGTAACGCTGCGTGGCATGCCGAACGACGTCTACTTCATGGTCGGACTGATCGCGATCATCGGCCTCTCGGCCAAGAACGCCATCCTGATCGTCGAATTCGCCAAGGATTTGCGTGCGCAGGGCAAGCCGTTGCTGGAGGCGACCATCGAAGCCGCACATCTGCGGTTTCGCCCGATCCTGATGACCTCGCTCGCCTTCACGCTCGGCGTTCTGCCATTGGCCATCGCCTCGGGCGCGAGCGCTGCGAGCCAGAACGCCATCGGAACCGGTGTGCTCGGCGGCATGATCTCGGCGACGGTGTTGGCGATCTACTTCGTGCCAGTCTTCTTCGTCTTCATCATGAAGCTCTTCATGCGGCCGGCCGACAGCGAAAGAGCACAGGCGGACAGGGACGCCATCGCGGATCACGAGGGATGATCCACGCCTTTTGCGCCGTCGCACGGCCTCGGCCGTCCTGATCGAGGTTTGAGACCTATGCGCGGCCGAGAGAACATCGGCCGGCTGCGGAGGCGTCCATTCCCCTTGCGCCGCATCGGCGGAGAGAGTGCCTCAGCACCGGCGCGCATCTGCCACAGTGGCACTGGATCCTCTGGCTCCGTAACCGGCTGACGGAAAGCGCCGGAGTTCAGATCTTCTGCTCGAAAGCGGGTGGCGACGATGATCCTCCAACCGTCAATTCTGACCACAATTGCGCCATTGAGTGACTCTCAAGCCACACCTTTCTCCGATTCGCATTGTGCGGTTCGAGTTCCCGATTGACGGTTACCTCGCGCGATTTCAACTTAATCGTGCGAGGACTGGCCATGCGACCTTCGAATTCTGGCGACGGTGCCTCACATGGCAACATCGCATCGAACGCGAAGCGGCGTCTCCTTGGCTCCACCGAGAGCCGGGCACAGAGCGGGCTCGCGCATGCACATCCCCATCTGATACCTCCTCAACATTCTTCGCATTTTCTACAAAATTCCGGAACGTCCCATCATCGGAGGCGCTCGCTCGGAACCTATTTTCTAGAAACTGTAGCAGCCGTGGCATTGTTCTGCGCACTCGATGAGCAGGCGCAGGCGCAATGCGTGGCGGTCGATCCCAGCACCGTGAACTGCAGCGGGACCAATCCCGGCAACGTCACGATCCCTCCCCCGCCTGGGCCGAACGTCACGGTCAATGTGGATCAAACGGCAAATGTGACTGGCTCGTTCACGATCAACGGCCTTTCGTCACTCGTGTTCAACAACAGCGGCAACATCAGTGGCAACGTCACGGCCACCAATAACGGCACGCTGACGTTTGATCAGAACGGCCTCCTGAGCGGGAGCCTGTCGGTCACTGGCAGCGGCATCAATACCTTAACTGTCCGGACCAATCGTTCGATCAACTCCGTGACGATGTCTGGCGCGCAGAACGCGATCGACAATTTCGGCGTTCTGAACAATGCCGCCTCTCTGTCCGCGACCACTTCGAACACTGTCATCAATCGCGCCGGCGCGGCTGTCAACCAGCTCAACCTCAGCGGACCGACCAACGTCATCGACAACAGCGGTCTTTTCAATCAGGGGCTCCAGTTCAGCAACAACGCCACCGCGACCGGCAACCCCAACTTCGACAACACCGTTCATAACAGAACGGGCGGTGTCATCAACACCATTACCAGCAGCGGAACAGCCAGCAACAGCATCGATAATGACGGAACGATCAACGGTCCGGTCAGTCTCGCCGGCAACTACAATGTCTTCGTCAACCGCGCGAACGTCCAGGGCAGCGTCACCTTCGGGGGCGGGAACGACGTTTTCGCTCAGACCGCGGGCGTGACCTGCTGCACGGTCAATCTCGGCGATGGCAACAATCAGGCGTTCATGTTTTCCGGCACGATCAGCTCCAATGTGGTGTCGGGCTCCGGCCGGGATTTTCTGTACTGGGGTGGCGGAAATATCGTAACCGGATTCAGCCTGGGCGCGGGCAACGACACAGCTCTGCTATCCCATCTCACGTCCGCCAATCTGACCCCGGGACTGCCGATCGACGGCGGGCAAGGCAACGACCAACTGGTCTTCAGCCGTTCACAAAACGGAGCGAATGGAACCTCCGTATTCCAGCTCTGGAACTGGGAAACCATCCGGCTGCAAGCCCAATCCCAGCTCACCTTCAGCAACTACAGCACGCTGACGCTGGGAGACAGCGGAACCGGGACGGGCTTGCTTTCGATCGAAAGCGGCAGCTCCGTACTGGCTGGCAACGGCACTCACACCGTCAGGCCATATGATCCGACAGCGCTTGCGACCGTCACCAACTCCAGCATCATCGACTTGACCAACAGCACACCGTCCGCCACCGACCGGTTCGTCATCTACGGCAATTACATCGGGCAGAACGGGCGGCTCAACTTGCAAACGGTTCTGGGTGACGACAGCTCGCTGTCTGACCAGCTTGTGATTCAGAGGAACTCATCGGCGACGGCCACGCCAAGCGCCTCCGGCTTGACCGCGATCAACGTCACCAATCTGAATGGCCCAGGCGCGTTGACAACTGGCGACGGCATCAGGGTCATTGATGCGATCAATGGGGCAATGACAACGGGCGGCGCCTTCGCGCTTGGCCAACCCGTGGCCGCGGGCGTGTTCGAATATCAACTGTTTCGTGGCGGCGTGACCGCGAACGCCGAAAACGACAATGATTGGTTTTTGCGTTCGGGCGTGCCGTCGCCTTCGCCGCCTCCGCCAGAACCAACCGCTCCGCCGCCTGTTACTCCGCCGACGACGTTGCCGATCCCGGCTCCACCGCCGCCGTCGCCACCGCCCCCGCCACCAGTGCCGCCGTCCACATTGCCCATAGTCGTGGACCCGCTGCCGCCGCCGCCATCACCGCCGCCACCAACGCCTCCGGTACCGGTATCGCCACCAACGCCCCTGCCGATCGATCCGCCGCCGGCACCACCGGCACCGGCGCCGCCAGCGCCACCCCCTCCGACACCGGGGCCTCAACCACCGGGACAACCTTCACCGTCAGCACCGTTGATCCCGCTTATTCGTCCGGAAATTCCAGGCTACGTTTTGATGCCGGTGATGGCGCAGCAGATGGGCATCGAGACGATCGGCACATTCCACAAGCGTCGCGGCGATCAGGCTCTGTTGGACCAATACGGTGTCGCCAGCGGCGCATGGATGCGCCTGCTGGGTGAGAAGCGTGAACAGCAGTGGAGTTCAATGATCGCCGGAATAAACTACCAGCTTGCTCCAAAAATTGACGGTCACCTCTGGGGCATCCAGATCGGTCTCGATCTCTTCGGCAGAGAGACCGCGTGGGGACAGGACCGCGTTGGCGTTTTTTATACGCATACTGAAACAAGCGGAACGATCTACGGCAACACACTGGCGGTCGATGGCGCCAGGTCCGGCCGGCTTGCTCTGCAAGGGGACAGCATCGGCGGCTACTGGACCAATGTCGGACGCAATGGATGGTATGTTGACGCCGTCGCGATGTATACGTGGCTGAATGCAAACGCCGCCTCAGACCGGCGTATCGGCGCAAAATCAAACGGCAGCGCGGTGACCGCATCGCTTGAGGGTGGCGCTCCCTTCCAAATCAGCCAACGCCTTACTCTCGAACCTCAGGCCCAGATTGTGTGGCAACATGTCAATCTCGGCAACACACGGGATCCGTTTACGACCATCAATTACGAAAGTTTCGACGCGGTAACGGGCAGACTTGGTCTGAGACTCGAGGACAGCACGTTTGTTAACAACGCTCCGCTGCAATCCTTCTTAAGCGTCAATATTTGGCACGATTTTTCCCAGACGGCGAACGTGGTGTTCAATGACAGAAATGTCGCGACCAGAATGGAGGGCACCTCTCTCGAATTGCGAGGTGGCTTGTCAACGCAGTTGACGCGCAACGTCGCCGCATATGGGTCTTTGGGCTATATGACCAACCTCGGCGAAGCCTACCGCCAACTTCTGCCAGATGATCCCGATCTACAGCGGATCGTGGTGGGTGATGCCGAGCCGGACGATATCGAATATGGAAAGGCGATTGCCGCGGAAAGCGATCGATGCCCGACGACGCGCATCGCGCGAAGCGATCCGGCTTTCATCATCTACACGTCCGGCTCGACCGGACAGCCGAAGGGCTGCGTCATTGCCGCGAATATCCTGATGGCGATGTGGTCCTACGTGCGGCACAGCCTCGACCTGCGGCCGGACACCGATGTCTTCTGGCCAACAGGTGACCCGAGCTGGGGCTACGGCCTGTGCTGCTATCTTCCAGCATTGGCGGCGGGCGCCACGGTGATCAGCGTCGAGGCGAATGCCAGCGTCAGCGTATGCCTGGACATCATCTCACGAAGCGGGGTCACCAACTTCGCGACCAATCCGACCGTCCTGCGCGGATTGATGGCCGAGGGTGAAATCATCGAAAAAGCCGGAACGACGATCCGCGCCATCTCCTGCTGCGGTGAGCCGCTGAACGGCGAGGTCGTCAACTTCTTTCAGCGGGTCTGGGGCTGCACGCCCATGGATCATTTCGGCGCGACAGAATTCGGCCTGCCCATCGGCAATCACAATGCTTTCGACATGGCGGTCAAGCCCGGCTCCATGGGCCTGCCCGCGCCCGGCCAGCGAATGGGCATCGTGGACGAGGCCGGCCAGGATATCGCCGATGGAGAGGTCGGATTGATCGGACAACGCACCGACGCGAACACTCAATATTGGCTGAGATACTGGGACGACGAGGCGGCCACCGCGGCGCTCTATCGGGGCGGGTGGGCCTGCACAGGCGATCTGGCGCGGCGCGATGACGATGGCTATTTCTGGTTTGAAGGCCGCTCCGACGATATCATTAAAAGCTCGGGCTATCGCATCGGTCCCTTCGAGATCGAAAGCGCGCTTCTGCAATATCCCGGCGTCACGGAGGCTGCTGCCATCGGCGTGCCGGACTCCATCCGGGGCGAAGCCATCAAAGCCTTCGTTGTGATGCGGCCGCCGCCACGCAACACCGAACAGACCATCGACGAACTCGTCAGACTCGTGAAGTCGAGTTGCGGACGCCACGTCGCTCCGCGCGAGATCGTCTTTCTCGAATCCCTGCCGAAAACGCAAACTGGAAAAATTCAGCGGTTTCTGTTGCGAAACGCAAGCCTCGAAGGAAACGCCAAGCCGTGAGTCAATCGCCCGCCATCTATCAGACGCTGATCCCTTCCGCCTCGTGGCCGAAAGGCTTCACATTCTCGCCCGGCGTGCGGGTCGGAAATCTCGTCTTTCTATCCGGAACCACAGCGACAGACGACAAGGGCAAGATCGTCGGCGAAGGCGATATCGTCGCCCAGACCAGGCAGATCTTTCGGAAGTTCGAGGCGGTTCTGGCATTGGTCGGCGGTTCGCTGAGCAATATCGTCGAGACTACGGACTACGTGCTGTCCCTTGAGGACTACCAGAAGACCGCGCAGGTCCGCCGCGAACTCTTCAAAGGACCGCCCTGGCCGGCAGCCACCGGTGTGGTCGTGCAAGGTTTGGTACGGCCCGATGCCCTCATCGAGATCAAGGGCATCGCCGTGCTCGCATAACACCACGTGGATATGCGGATACAGCGTGACGTCATCCAGGCGGTGCTCGCGTTGAGCGATAGCGTGGCATTTCACAACACCAACCCATGAGAGACGCTCCGCACGGCCCTTTCCTCCGACCAAGCTGTCCGGGGTGTCCTCGTCTCTCTACGGCCTGACGTCCTTGATTAACGTCCTTGACGGGGATTTGGGCGGACGGCGGCGCCGATCCGCGTGGCGGCGCAGGCGAGATAATGACGTCCGATGCGGGTGGTTTGTAACGGAGCGATGAGTGTGACCGCTCTGTGTTGTAGTCGCAGCGCCATGCCCCAATGATGACCTTGGCCTCGGCGAGGGTGTAGAAGATTTCGCCATTGAACAGTTCATCGCGTCTTTCAGGCTCGATAGCCTTGTGAAAAACCAAAGACCTCGGTGGCTGGCTGGCGACCCCCAATTTGGCGTCGGTAGAGTCAAATTGCTCCAAAAACCCCAAGCGGGATCATCGGCTAGCGTGCAATTCCCTAACACCAAAACAGGAACGATCAGGACGCGAACAGGGAATTGAAGTCCCAATATCAGGGACGGTGTACGGCCACCGAAGGTGGTGCAAAATCGCAGTCACAATGCGTTGACCCGGCAAGCCGGAGTAGCTGTTCCATCATTGCCGCAACCGTCGCCGAAGCCACAAACGTCATCGCCGACGGTCTGGAATGCCATTGATCAGAACATTGGCCAGCCGTCGAGGATGCGGGGCCGGCGGTTGGTCCATCCTGCCGCTCTGTCCTTTCAGAAAGGCGTAGATCGAGCGCCACCCAATGACAGGATGTCTTGCACCAATCGAGACGTTAGAGTCTGGTTGAACTGCGTTGAACCAGACTCTAGAGTTATCCCTTCGTTTAGCCATTCCTTGTGCGAGCATCCCGTCCGGAAACCGGTTTGCACCCCCGACCACGTTCGAGGGCAGGCTTTTGGCCGATCGTGCTCCAGGCCCGCATGCGGTGCCCGTCATCCTGACGCGGCATTGTGCGCGGAGATCGCCAAGGGTGGCATACAGGCGATCATCGCAACCGTCATTCTAAGCCGACGGGTCTCTGCGACCGGGTCGGAATGTGGGGATGGGATCCTTGACGTGATCGCGACATGCGCGATCCGGACGGCATGCGAATGTGGCACATCTCTTCGACTCGACAGGCCATGAAACCATTCGAAACGTCATCGTCAACAGACAGCCGGTCGATGGCCTCTATTAGTAGCCGGCGCGCCGCCTTTGCGATGGGCGCTACCATCGCCCTCGTCCAGGTCATTCTCTATCCGTTCTCACCAGCCAATGGTTTCGTGCTGCTGGCATTCGTCGCGAGCGCTGTGCTCATGATCGGATTGGCAATCCTGCTGCGCGCATCGTTTCTGACGATCGTCGTCGCCTCCTTTCTTTTGCTGGGCTTCCTATTCAAGGCGATAGCCTATCTGTCGTTCGGCGCCGATCTCGCGGAACCGGTCGGCGGATTCTCGGGAACCGCCAGACAATGGAACATGGCGCTGAGCTTTGCCGTGGCTGGCCTGCTCGGCGTGGCGGCCGCCATCTTCGTCGCATCGCGCTTTCCGTCCTTCGTCCATGTCGAGCCTGTGTTGCCGCTGAAGCACCAGCTCCTGGAGCGAATCATGTTCGGCGCGCTCATTCTTCTGCTCGCCGTCGCGATCGGACTCTATGGATTGAACCAGCGCTACATGATCCTGCGGATCGGCTATCCGCTGGGCATCGAAATAGATCCACGTCTCTACGCCGTGGTTTCTTTCATCTTGACCTGGGGCGCCTTGCTTGGTGCGCTCGCATTGACCCAGTGGCTGATCGATCTCGGTCAGCTTTCTTATGCGGCTGTGATCTACGTCGCCGCGGCTATCGGCTTCTTCGCGTCCGTGACCATGGGCAGCCGCGCCCAGCTCATTCTCTATCTGATCGCCGGGCTCTGCATTGTCGCCTATCGCTGGGCTCGGGTTGAAAGTTGGCAGCGTATCATCGTTGCTTGTTGTATCGCGGGGGGACTTTTCGCGCTGTCCCTCCTGGCCGTGAGCATCGAGCGGCAATATGCATTCGACGGATCCATGTCCAAGGTCGAACGCCCGGTTCCAGAGAGAGAACTTTCGGACCTGTCAGCCGACCCGCCACCACTCGCGGGGCCCTTGGGTGAGGACGATCCCGACCGCGCCCCTGCCAATTGGGACCCGGCCAAGCCAGCAGCCAGCCCATTGCCGGATGGGGGCATCGGCGACCGGCTAAAGATTTTGACGGATTCGAAGCACCTCAACCTCATCATCCATCACATCCGCGGTCTCATCATCATGCGGTGGGTGGGCCTTGAAGGTGTGATGACGATTGCAGGCGCCGAGCGGGAGCTTGGGTACGACCTGCTGGCGCGGGCACTGAAGGAGGACCCCGCGGAGGGCAGCCGAGGCATCTATCAGCGCCTGGCCGGAGACCTGTATGGCAACGTGAAATTCTTCACCTTCCTGACCTTGCCGGGGATCATCGGGGTGGCCGCCTATTCCGGCAGCCTCCTTGGCACATTTGCATTCGTCTTCTGCATCGTGCTGCTGGCGCATAGCCTCGAAGTCTTCGCCGCCGCCATGACGCGCAATGTCGCCGTCGCCGCCGTATCGGGCGTATCTCTGGCCTATCTCATTGTCCAGATGGGCTTTCCTTGGACACTTCTGATTTTCGCCATCGAACTGGTGTTGGCGACGGCGGCATTGGGGCTCTTCCGCATGCTGGTGCAACGGCTGTGCATGCGGGCTGCGCGACGCCTTAACGCCAATGAAGCTGATTGACCTCAGATGCGCCGCTCCCAGAGGCTGCGGACGATCAGCAGGGCATGGCTGAAGGCCGTGCGCGACCAGGTGGTGCGCGAATGGCATAACGCGGCGAGGAGGCGCTGGGTGGCGATGCGGCGGCGCCGGGATTTGCCATGGATCGCGGCCGATAGGAGTTCGGCATGCGCGCGCATCGAAGTTTCCAACGACCGAATCTCCGGTGGAACATCGGACCGGGCGAAGAACCGCTCCACGACAGTAAGCGGCTCTTCGCCCTGGGCGAACGGAACCGCGCGATAGGTCATGGACTGGGCATGCTGCCGAAATCCGGCGAGCACATGCGGCACCCGGTGGAAATCGCCGAGCAGGCCCAGCCGAAGAAAGAACTCCAGGTCTGGCATCTGGCGAAGGTCGGTTGCCCAGGGCCCGATGCGCTCATAGGCGTCTCGTCGGAACAGGGCGCCCGGCCCCGGCAGGCAATGGAACCGGCCATAAAGCATCTGTTTCGAATAATCCGGGGCACGGATGGTCGCGATGCGGCGGGATTGTTCGTCGATGAGATCGAAGTCCGGATACGCGAGCACGATATCCGGCCGCGCGTGCAGCGCTTGCACACAAAGACGCACGGCCGCGGGCCGGACGAGATCGTCGGCGCTGAGATATCCAATGTAATCGCCCCTGCTCACCGCCCAACCGGTGGCCAGAGCTGCACTCTGACCGGCATTGGCTTGGCGATGAATGCGGATGTTCCCGGCGTAGCGGCTCAGGACATCCGGCGTGGCGTCCGTCGAGCCGTCGTCGACGGCGATGATCTCGATGTCGGGATGGTCCTGCGCCAGGAGGCTGTCGAGCGTTTCAGCGACATAGGCGGCGGCATTATAGGCTGGAACGACGATGGAAGCCTTCGGCAGCATGATTACGGAACGCCCTGCGGCCGAGAGCGAAAGTCATGGTCCTCGCCCGATGCGCTTGGCATAACCTCGCCGTCTTGGCGCGATTGATGGATAACGGCCTTGAGACAGGAAACCAAATCCTGCACGATGGTTTGCCAAGTATAATTCTTCTCGACATGCTCGCGAAGCCGCTCACCCCAGTCGGGCAGCTCGTGGCGACGGTCGAGCATCGCCATAAGGCCGTCGCGCAAACTGTCCACGTTCGCGGCCACGACATATCCGCCCTCGATCTCGGCGATCTCGTCAAAACCACAGCGATCGGTGACGAGGACGGGGGTACCCACGATGCCGGCCTCAAGCGCAACCAGGGACATGGCTTCGTCACGGGACGGAACCGCAAGCAGAAGCGCCTTGTCATAGGCCGCAGTCCGATCGTGCTCCGCCAAATGGCCGATGAAGGTTATGCGATCGGCCATGCCTAGGGAGACGGCGTCTTGGCGGAGCTTGTCCTCCATGCCGAAATCGGATCCCGCCATAGCCAAATGGACATCGCTGTACTGATCGGCAATTCCAGCGAAAGCCGTCAGCAGCAGGTCCGACCCCTTGATGGCGATCAATCGCCCGACGAACAGAATGTAAGGTGCATCCGGAAGACGGGTTCCTGTCGAGGCGGCCGACGGCGGCGGGGCGACTCCATTCGGCACGACGACGATACGTTCGGAGGGAAAGCCGAAGCGGTCGATGATCTGCCTCTTCTCCAGAGGCGTGATCGCGATGATGCGTGCGGCATGGCGGAGCATCCTCCTGCCCAATAACAAGTGAAACGCACGGGCTACCAGCCGGGGCCGGTCGAGAACTGCGAACTCGCCCGCTGCGGAAAAAACATAGGGCCGGCCGAGACGGGTAGCCAGCCAGGCTGTCGTGATTGACAGGAGATTCCAATAGCCGAGAATATGAACGACGTCAGCCTCCCGAACCATCTCGGCCAGTTTTCCGAAGCGGAGCAGCGGGATGCGAAAGCGTATCGTCACTGTCGGCGCGACGTAGATCGGTACGCCGAGCTCCCGCAACTCCTCTGCACGGTCTCCGCCCTCCATCAAAGCCAGCGCGCAGCGATGGCCCTGCATCGTCAATTGCCGCACGAGCTGTCGCGTGCGTTCGGTCGTTCCCCCGCCGGTACGTGAATTGAGCGAAATATTGGTGAGAAGGATATTCATCTGGTCGGCGTCCGGTGCTGAACCGCAAGCTGGCGCGCGTATTCCTTCAAGGCATCCGCAAAGCCACCGGTGTCCAAGCCGAGCGATCTTGCCCTTGCGCTGGAGAAACGGCGTGTCGCCATATCGGGATTGAGCCCTCGCCAGCGCAGCGCGAGCCGCAAGGCGGCCGGCGGCAGCGTCGGAACTCCTCGAAGCGACGGACGCGCGAATGCCTCAGCCAAAGTATCCTGTAAAAAGATGAAATTGTTGTGGGGATCGTCGTCCTGCGTGACGATCACGGTTCCCTCGTGGTCCGATCGGCAGGCGAAATGAACCAGCGCCCGCACCGTGGTCTCGACGCTGACCAGGTGCATGCGGCGATTGCCATACAATAACCGCCGCAAGGCCAGCTTGAGATAGGCCGCCCGCAAGAATTCGTCCGCAAGGCCGGCCACGTTGCGGCCGCCGGACCCGAACACGGCGCCGAACCGGAGAACGACGCCACCGGGCACGCCTGCCGTCACGATGCGCTCGGCTTCGCAATGTTCCTTCTCATAGGGAGATGCGGGTTGGACCGCCGTCTCTTCGTCGACCAGCCTCGCGGGTGTTCCCGCGTAGACATCAATGCTGCTCGCATGGACGAAGCGGGCGATGCCGCACTGGCATGCCATTGAGACCAGCCGTTCGATCATGCGAGGATACGAGCCCTGCCCGTCCGGCCGGATGAGATTGACGAGGGTGCCGCCCTCAAGCAATGCGGTCTGCACGCTTGCCGGATCATCGAGATCGACGCGTATCGATTCAACGCCCGCTTCCGCCAGCCAGTCCGGCATCGTGCGATGCACCAGATATAGCGGGCGCATCGGCGTGTCCCGGCTGAAGGCGAGAGCTCGACCGATAAAGCCCGTCCCGCCAAGAACGATCAACCGCTCCCCGGAATCGGCTTTTGGCAAGTTCATTCCTGACCGGTCTTCTTTGAGAGGCGCGGATTGCGGCAGAGGAGCATCGTCAAAATCAACCGCTATGGGGCTGCGGGGCGGCTGATCGCCAAAGGCGGAGCACGGATGGATCAAGATTGAGTTTGCGGCGCATGCGCTGCGTGAAAAGTGTGACCTGTAAGACGTTTCCGAACGCCGAGGCGGTGGCGAGGCCATACACGCCGGCGAAGTGGTAGCCCAGCAGACACAGGACCGCCGTTGTTGCGCCTGCGGCCAGTGTAATCGTGAACGCGCGGCGCTGGTCTCCCCACACCATCAGCAAAATGCCGGCTGCCCCGCCGCAAGCATGAAGGACGTTGCCCATGCCGAGGATCAACGTCAGCCAATAGGCGTCGATATAGCTCGCATTCCAGAGCGCAATGAAAGGATGGCCGACAATCACGAAGCCGAGATAGAGAAACAGCGCGGCGCCCGCGGAGGTTGCGACCACGGTGCTGAGCAGGTGATTGACGGCCGGGCCGTTGCCGGCGGTGCGCGCCTGCACCGCCAAGGGCGTGGCGGCCGAATTGGCGATAGCCAACGGGACGAGGATGAAAGTGGCGAAGCGCAGGGCGATTCCATATTGCGCGATTTCGCCGAGGCTGCCCAGTGCGCCCAGAATCAGAAGATCCAGGTTGAGCAAGGCGAACAGAACCAGCGTGGTGAACAGGTTCGGAAGGGTCTGTCGGATCAGGTCGGGCGCTCGCACGGGCATCAGCGGCTTGTCTCGCCATGCGGAGACGCGACGGCCGATCATCCAGAGTCCGATTGCAAAGCTTGTGACCGAGCCGGCCAGAATGGCGAAAATCGTATCGCGCAACGTGGCCCGCGCGCCCAGGAGAATGACGGTTCCAGCATAGGCAGCTGGGAACAGGCTGGGCAAGGCTGCAAGATAGGCCGAAGCGTGGACGGCGTGGATGGTCCGCAAAAGTTCGACGATGAGAGCCGTCAATCCAGCCAAGGGTCCAATCGTGGCGACGAGCGGCAGCACGATGGTCCAGTCGGCCCGGACCGATGGCTCGAAGGCGAGGACGATCCATGGCGCCAGGGCCGCAAGCATCACGCCGACGACGAGGCCCATGGTCGTCGCCAGCGTGAGGATAACGGCGGTCAGCTTGCGGACTCGCCCGAGATCCTGGTTCGCAAGAGCGCTGGCCACCGTTGCCGGGATGAGAAACGTCATGCCGAGTTGGCACAGGATGGCGATGCCGGCGATCGCGAGAACAGCCAGAAAGTATGTGCCGATGGCGGCCTGTTCCAGGACGAGCGGGAGCAGCAGCGCATTCATAAAGGTCGCCAGCAAGACGACCGAACGGCTCCACAGCGCGGCTGACCCCGCCTTGCGGAAGCTCGGCGCGGCCGGTCCGGAGTCGTGCTCGGTCGCAGATGTCGGTTGCCGCATGCTCATGGATCGGGCGGAATCAGCGAGAGAGATCGACATAACATCCGGCCAGCCCACGCAGCAAAACGACGGCTGGACGGCGTATTCAAGTCGCCCTCCTCCAGACCCGCTGATTGACGAAGCCGGTGTAGCTTTGGACGATCCGCACGACCTTGTCGGACACATTGGTCGGTCGATAGTCCTCCGGCATGTCCAGAAGCCGGTCGACACCCCGCGGCTGCGTTTGGAGAATGGACAGGGCATCGAGAACCCGCTCGGTATCGAGGCCGACCATCATCACCGATGCCTCTTCGACGCCTTCGGGCCGCTCATGCACATCGCGCAGCATGAGCGCTGGAAAATTGAGAATCGCGCTTTCCTCTGTGATCGTCCCGCTATCGGACAAGACCGCGCGAGCATCGCATTGCAGGCGGATATAATCCAGAAAGCCGAACGGCTTCTCGAAGCGCACGAGTGACGGCCAGGAAGCGCCGAGCGCGTTGATCCGCTGTCGGGTTCTGGGATGGGTCGAGACGATCACCGGCTCTTGATAACGCGCGGCCAGCGCTTCCAGGACGGCGACCAGGCGATGCATGCGCTCCGGTGCATCGACATTCTCTTCGCGGTGAACGCTGACCACAAAATAGCGGCCAGCCGACAAGCCCAGCCGCTGTACAATGTCCGATGCTTCGATCCCCGGCTTCTGATGCTCCAGAACCTCCCGCATCGGGCTGCCGGTCACCACGACCTGGTCGGGCGGCAGTCCTTCGCGGAGCAGATAGTCGCGTGCGATCTGGCTGTAGGTCAGGTTGACATCGGACATATGATCGACGATGCGGCGGTTGATCTCCTCCGGCACCCGGAAATCGAAGCAGCGATTGCCGGCCTCCATGTGAAAGATCGGGATCTTCCTGCGCTTTGCGGCGATCGCGGCGAGGCAGCTATTGGTGTCGCCGAGCAGGAGGACCGCATCGGGCTTGATGGCGGCCAGCGCGGCGTCGGCAGCGATGATGACCTTGCCAATGGTTTCCGACGCCGAGGCCCCCGCAGCATCGAGATAGAGGTCGGGGGCGCGAATGCCGAGCTGGGAGAAGAAAATCCCGTTGAGCTCGTGGTCGTAGTTCTGCCCGGTGTGGATCAAGGTGTGCTGGAAATGAACATCGAACTGGCTGATGACGCGCGAGAGCCGGATGATCTCCGGCCTGGTTCCAACGATCGTCGCGACTTTAAGCACTGAGCGGGGCCCGGAATATGTCGAGCTGCGTCAGCAGCTTCTTGATGCCATCGGCGCTGAGCCGTTCGCAATTGTGCGAAGTGAAATCGACCTTGGAGGAAATCTCGCGCTGCCCCTCGGTGAAGTAAATATCGTAGTTCAGGTCCCGCGTGTCGGCTGGGATGCGATAATAGGTGCCGTGATCCTCTGCGCGAGCCATTTCCTCGCGCGAGACAAGAGTTTCGTACAGCTTTTCGCCATGCCGGGTGCCGATGATCTGGAAGGGGGAATTGCAGCCGGCAAGTTCGCAAAGCGCGGTTGCAAGATCGCCGATTGTGCATGAGGGAGCCTTGTGGACGAAGATATCGCCGGGCGCGGCATGTTCGAATGTATGGAGGACGAGGTCGACCGATTCGTCCAACGACATCAGAAAGCGCGTCATGTCCGGGTCGGTGATCGTCAGCGGCCGGCCTTGTCGGATCTGGTCGAGGAACAGCGGGATGACTGAGCCGCGCGAGCCGATCACGTTGCCATATCGCGTGGCGCAGACCACGGTTCGCTCGCTGCCAGCAAGACGCGACTTGGCAACCATGACCTTTTCCATCAAGGCTTTCGAGAGACCCATTGCATTGACCGGATAGACCGCCTTGTCGGTACTCAGCACCACGCAGCGCATGACGCCGTTGGCAATGGCTGCACGCAATACGTTTTCCGCACCGAGAACATTCGTCTTGACGGCTTCGAGCGGATAGAATTCGCAGGACGGGACTTGTTTCAATGCCGCAGCATGGAAAATGTAGTCCGAGCCGCTGACCGCCTCGTTGACGGCATCATAGTCGCGCACATCGCCGATATAGAATTTCAGACGCTTGTCGCGCAGCGACAAGCGCATGTCCTCCTGCTTCTTTTCGTCACGGCTGAAGACGCGGATTTCCGAAAAGCCGGTCGCAATGAATCGGCGGATCGCGGCGTGACCGAAGGAGCCGGTTCCGCCTGTGACGAGAAGTGTCTTGCCGAAGAACATCAGACCATCATTCCTGTGACATTTTCCATTTCAGCCGAACTCGTGCATCCGCCGAATGAGATCGTGCCACGCCGGCGGCTGGTAGCCGGTGCGGTTGCGGAAGCGGCTTGAATCGAGAGACCGGTCTACAACCAATGCATCGTCGGGCTGAAGGTCGATCCGGCAGCGGTAGACATCCGCCACGATCTTCAGGAGGTCGTACTTGCTGATCGGAGCGGCTGATACATGATAGAGGCCATACAGCGAGGCATCGGGCAGGACGAAATCGCGCACCACCCGCGTCAGCTCAACGGTCGGCAGGCCCGAGAAGATCGCGCGCCGAAAGCCCTTGACGCTGCCGCTCTGTGACAGGAACCAGCCGACGAGACCGCGTGCTCCGGCCAGTTCCGGGCCGATGATGGATGTCCGCAAGGTGATCGCATCGGGACAGTCAAGCTCGCCGAGCAGCTTGCTGCGCCCATAGAGATCGGTTGCATCGGGGGGATCGGTTTCGACGTAATTGCCCTTCGTGCCATCGAAAACGCAATCGGTGCTGATGTGGATCAGCCGCGCGCCCATCGGGCGGCAGAGCCGCGCGAGCCGGTGCGGCAGAAGCGCATTGACGGGAATGGCCGAGAGCGGATCGTTAGCGCCCGGCAATTGTTTCACGAGGCCGATGCAATTGATCACGACATCGGGCCGGACGTCGTCCAATACCTTGCTTAGGGAATCCGGATTGTTCGCATCGACATTGTTAACGAGTCGGCTCCGCAGAGGCTCGGAAAAACGATGATGCTGGGCCGCCGTGCGCGTCGAGCCGATGACCCGGCAGCCGGTCGTGCCGGCCAGTCCGCGAAACATCGCATGGCCCAGCATGCCGGTGGCGCCCAGCACGAGGATCGAGCGGTCCGGGGTTGGCGTCATTTGGTCCCGTCGGGATGGGTGTTCCGCTGAAGTTGGCGGAAATGTTGAAGGAGCGATCGTGTAAGCAACTCGGGCGCAAAGTTCCTCTCGAAATAGGCCCGGCCGGCATGGCCAAGCGACCTGCGCTGAGCCCCCGGCATGGCTTTCATGGCGATGATCGCCGATGCGAGCGCCTGGGCGTCCTCGGCGGCCGTGACGAGGCCGGCGCCGGCCTCCCGTATGATCGCCGCAGCTTCGCCGTCGAGGCTGGCGATAATGGGACGCTCGGCTGCCATATAGGTCGCCACCTTACTCGGAATGGTCAGCCCCAGGCTGTAATCGCGCCGGAGCGTTACCAGGAGCGCGGACGCATTGGCGAATATCTCGGGCATCCTGTCGGGAGGATAGGCGCCCGCAAGTTCGATGTTGCGGAGGTTCCGCCGGGCGATCTCCTGACGCAACCATGATTCGCGGCTGCCCGCGCCGACGAGGAGGATCCGGATCGACGGGTCGCCGATCCGGGCCGCGGCTTCGACAACCGTTTCCAACGCTTGAGCGACTCCCAGATTCCCCGCAAAAACGATGCGAAATTCGTCTTCGGCCGTCGGATTGGCGGGAGGCGCCTGGCCACGCTTTGCGGCGACGCAGGCATCGCCCGGATTGGGATGATAGGCGATGTGCGCGCCGCGACCGGCCATTTCGGCGATCTTGGGAACGAAGCTGCGGGATTGCGCCAGCAGCAGGTCGGCTCGCCGGTAGATGAAGCGGGTGAGCGCCGCGACCGCAGCGAGTATCTGCCGGTTGCGGACATAGCCAGTGGAAAGGAGGCTGTCGGGCCACAGGTCCTGGACCCAGATGACGAGAGCCGCCCTCTTGATCCGCTTCAGAAGGATAGCGGGCAAGCCCTGGAGAATGGGCGACACGCCATAAACGAAGATAACGTCGTAGCGTCGGCCGCGCGTCAGCCATGGCGCCAGCGCGAGACCGGAGAAGACGAAGGACAGATAGTTCGCTATCCGGCGCAGGTCGCCGCTGGAGCCGCGTGGCACGACCGGGACCCGATGGATCAGATAGCCCTCGGGATGGTACTCATGGCCGAAGCCGGCTGCCCGATAGCCTTCAAAGGTCGTGCCCCGCGGATAATTCGGTTGTCCGGTCAGAACGTCTACACGCGTGCCGCTGTTACGAAGATCCCGCACCACCTCGTTGATCCGAAACGTCTCGGGCCAGTAGTGCTGGCTGACGACCAGAATGCTCAGCGGTTCCTGTTCGACACCGGGCACGCGAAAAACCTGTACCTGCTCAAGACACGGCCGATCAAAAACGCCTAGCAGTCACTGATCGCCAAGCGCAGTTCCTAGCCGGGACACGTTATCAACAAGCCCAACAGTCCAATAAAATTGAACGATGATGCTCCGGCAGGCGACACCCCAGCAAACAATAACAGTGTATAGCACGATCGTATCGCTTGACTGTGGACTGCCCGCAATGGCGGGGCCGGTTGCATAGTTAATTGATGTTGGCCTGGGATGCCAACCTGGATATTTTCAGCAGCTAACTCGAAGATCAGCAGACTGCAAGTCATAGCTTATGTCAGTCCGAATTTCGGGGGTAGCTCACGCGTTGCGCGGTCAACGAAATCGCGTGAATCGAAAGCGCGATGCCGCCCGCGCATATCCCCGGACGGCGCTCGTCTAACAACGATGTGATAGAATCACTCGACCGTTACGCCTGGATTGGGCTTCTCCGAGCCCGCCGCCGAAACGCGGCCCAACAGCATCGTGCTCGGGACGGAATCGCTAGCCTACGATCTCGATCTCCACTATCGCTGGATGGGGGAACGCACGGGTCTCCAATCGCTGGCACAGGTGCTGGCGCGCACCGGCCGAAGCCCATTCGAGCCGGGCGAGCCGCTTGCTGGGCGTAGCGCGCTGTCGACTGTACAGGCGTTTCTCGCCGGCGACACGCGCCCTCCCCGACCTGTCGGCGTTCATCACGGTGCCCTGGGCCTCGCCCCGCAACGGCGCAATAGTGCACATTGAGGGCAACGGCGAAGTGCCCAGCTCTCCCAGCCGCGTCGATCTCAGTTGGAGCGATCACATAGCTCAATGAGGCGGAGCCGAACGCAGCAACGCACAACGATGTTGTCCGACTTGTCGCCCAGTGGTAGCGCCGGCCAGCCGCAAGCTGTCGCATGGAAGACGACATCGCTGACCGGCAACCTGCCGAACGGTATCGAGGCGCATGGCGACCCGTACGGCGTGGCGTTTCGCATTGGCAAGCGTGGCCTCCGGTATTCGGTACGCTGAAGGCCGAAGCCTCCCCTGGACGCGGCAGTTATATGATAGCTGACACCCTGCTAACATGGGCATCGCGACGAGTATGGTCCGATGGAAAACTTCGACAATCATTTCAAATCCATCATCGACAAGTTCGGTCAACCGGCTGGCGGCGGTGCAGTCGATCCGGCGATGGTGGAGACGTATCGAGACAGGGTACCGGTTGCGCTGACCGCGTTCTGGACGACCTACGGGCTGGGCTTTTGGAGGGAAGGATACTTTCAGCTCTGCGATCCGCGCCGCTACCGGCCGATTGCGAAATTTGTCTTCAGCGAGGACGCGGATTTTCCGGCGCAAAGAACGCATATCTACGGCTTCTCCGCATTCGGGCGTCTTCTCGCGTGGAACGAAACGCACAGGCTCGTGCGCGTTGATCTGCTCGATCATTCGGTCCGGTGCGTCAACTACTTCAAACCCAAGCCGAACATTTCTCCAAACATTCCAATCTTGACCTCTCTGTTCGGCGCGGACGACGAGGCCGACGATGCACTGGACGCGGATGGCGAGCCGATGTTCAGGCGCGCGGTGAAGACGTACGGTCCTCTCGCCATGGGACAGATCTACGCTCCCCGGCTGAACCCGGCGCTCGGAGGCGCGATGTCACTGGATAACTTCAGGCCGGCGGCCGCCCTGGAAGCGATGTCGCTAGCCGCACAGTCAGGGCCCTTCGTACTGAAAGACGTGCTTGCCAGGCCACCGCACGTGACACGTCAAATCGGCTGAGGGAAGCCACCGGCGAGGATTCGATCGCATAATCAGCCGGCATTCGGGCGAATGGAAAACTGATGCGACCACGATCCGGAATGCCCGCCGATACCATGCACCAAAGCCAGCACAGGCCCGCTCCCGGCCTCACGCCACGTCAGCGTCCGCCCTCCAATCATGGCAGATTGGCGCTCCGGCAGCATGCTCATGTCGAATAGGATTCCAGGACGTGACGAGCCAGCGTCATACGCAGGACCTCCTCCGGACCTTCCGTAACCATCATGCTGCGTTGATCGCGCCAGAACTTTTCAATCGGAAGCTCGCGCGTAAATGCGATACCGCCATGAATCTGCATACAACGATCGGCGGCCATGAAGGAAAGACGGTCACCCAACATCTTCGCCATGTAAGCTTCGTAGCGGATGTCTTCGCCACGGTCGTGCTTCCAGGCTGCATGGTAGACCAGAAAGCGAAGCTGCTGCAGATCCATATGGGAATCGACCAGCATCCACTGGATTGCCTGCCGCTCGGCCAATGGTTTGCCGAAGGTCACACGCTGTTTGGCATAGCTGACGCCCATTTCCAGGCAACGTTGAATGACCCCCAAGGCCCGGGCACCGTGACGAACGCGGCCGGTATTGATCCAGTCCTGCGCGAGCTTGAATCCCTCGCCCTCCTTGCCGATCAGCTTCGAGGCGGGAACCCGAACGTTATCGAACGTGATTTCGCAGGGCTCGTCGTCCATCATGGTGGGCTGAGCGCGCACGACGGTCACGCCGGGCGTGTTGATGTCGACCAGAAAGCCGCTGATCCCCCGTGCGCCCTTGGAGCGGTCAGTGCTGGCCATGAGCTGAATGAAATCAGCGTGCTGAGCGTTTGTGATGAAACGCTTGTAGCCGTTGATGACGTATTCGTCGCCATCTCTGACAGCGGTTGTCTTGATGTTGGCTGGATCGCTTCCTGCGTCGGGCTCCGTGATCGCGAAGCAGCAGTCCTTCTCGCCGGCAATGACAGGATACAGATAATCCGCCTTCTGTTCCTCTGTCAGATGATAGAGTATCGGGCTGACCTCGGGTCCGAAAATCGACGTCTTACGCGCTGGCAACGCGATGCTTCGACCAAGCTCTTCCCAAATAACGGCACGCGCCATCAGCCCAAGTCCGAGACCGCCGTATTCGATTGGCGTGGAAATGTGCCAGTAGCCCATCTCCTTCGTTTTGGCCTCCAGGCGCTGCCGGACCTCGGGCCTGAGGTCCGGCCCTTCGTAGGCCTCCCGTTCAATCGGAATGATCTCACGGTCGACGAAACGGCGAAGCTGCTGCTTCAGCATCTGCAGCTCTTCGGGAAGATCGAAATCCATGCGCGTCTCCAGCAGGCCACCGCACCGGAAGTGGGCCCTCCACCGTTCGTTTACCGGCGATGACCGATGGTCCTCAGGCTAGCAACGTTTAGCTTTGCAATAAAGATATTTATACAAGCTAATATGCTCCCCCGAAAGCGCGCGGGCCGACGAACGCCTGCTGTCGCGCCGCCGGTCAGAGGACGAACCTGGCCCAGCACGGCCGGCCGCCGCCATGGCGGTCGGCGTCACGGCTCCTTGAAAAACTGGCTCATCTCCGGCGCCGAGCCGGAAAGGCCGAGTTCAGCCCAGCGCCCGGCGACACGGTCGTAAACGCCTCGTCGCAGCGCGGTTCGCAACGGCGCCTGCTTGAGGTGTCGGTATGGCGTGCAGGCATTGACCAGAACCTTCGAGCCATAAGGCTTTGCCTCCGGCGCAAGGCTTGGATCCGCTCGGAACGACATGGTGTTGCGCAGCACATCAAGATCGTCAGCCGGATTGCACCGCGTGCTCATGGCCCAGATCACCTCGTCGAAGTCCGTCGGATCGATGTCATCATCGACCGCCACGATCCATTTGGTGTAGTAGGTTGCAGCCGGGCAATGTGCGGTCAACGCCAACGCCTGGCCCGCATGACCCGGGTACATCTGACGAAGTGAAACGACGACGACGCAATTGCCGGAGGCTGCTGCCGGATGGCAGTAAACGCCAGCAATTCCCGGCACCTTCATGCCATCAAGGTCATCGTGGATGCGGGCAGCGCGCATGATCGCGTGATAGGCGCCGATCTCGCACGACGGATAGGTCGCCATCAGCGCGGCCGTCATGATCGGATTCCGCCGCATATGCAGCGCCTGCACCTCGATCACAGGTTTGCGGGCGGGTGAACCGCTGTAAAAGCCGTGAAACTCACCGAGCGGTCCCTCGGTTTCCAGGTCTCCCGGATAAACGAGCCCCTCGATCACCATTTCCGCTCGCGCGGGGATCGGGACGCCGACCACCTCGCCGCTGGTGAGCTCGATCGGCGCACCCATCAGCCCTCCGGCCGCATCCAGTTCGGATTCGTCGGCGGCAAACCGTTGCGAACCCACCATCATCAGCACCGGATCGATGCCGTAGGCGACGACGACCTCGCTGGGTTTTCCGCGCGCCCAGGCGGCTTCGCAATCGAACAAGCCGTCCCGTCCGGGCACGAAACTCAGCCCGACGCGGCGCGGCCCATGCAATTGCTGACGATAAACCCCGACATTGATACGCCCCGTGGCAGGGTCCATGGTGAGGGTTACGTCCCCCGTGCCGATGAACGGACCGCCATCTGCCGGCCAGAACTTCGGAACCGGGAGCCGCGTCAAATCGATATCCTCGCCACGCAGGATGATCTCGTTGACTGGTGCCTGCTCCTTATCGACGAACACAGGCGCGACCCGCTGCGCCATGAGTTTCCGGGTGGCCGCGACAAGCTCCCGAACTGACAGGCCTGGATCGAGCCCAACAGCGAGCGCATAACGTTCCTTGCTCGATCCGAGCATATTGGAAAGAACGCGCGCACCGTGTGGGTTGCTCTCGAAGGTCTCGAAAAGAAATGCCGGCGAGCCCACGCGCCGCGTGGCCATATACGTGATCGCGGCAAGTTCCTCGATCGGATCGACGGCCGCATCGACGCGATGCAGCTCGTCGAAGGTTTCCAGCAACGCCAGCCAATCTCGCAGATCGTGCCAACGACGGGACGCCTTTATCGTGGCGTGGCTCTCGACCTCGTGCATCGTTTGCTCCATCGAGCGTTGCGTCCCTTTTTGCCGGCCTTTGGCATCGTCGAATGGTGAGTTGGGGCAGCCGCCGCTGCGATGAGCTGGACGGCTGCGGTATTGACGCAAAGGCTGTCTAGTTGCTGGGTTTCACGCCAGCTTTCGCCAGGGCATCGCGCCAGTGCGCGAACTCGGATGCGATCTGCTTGCCCATCTCAGCCGGAGTCGTGGCCACCGCCTCAATCCCCTGCGCTTCAAGTTTTCTGATGATCTCTTGATCCTGAGCAGCCTTGCGGATGGCAGCGTTGAGCTTGCTCACGATTGGCTCGGGCGTTGCCGCCGGGGCGACGACACCGAACCAGATTCCGTTATTGACGCCCTCCATCTTGATGCCGCTTTCCAGAAACGTGGGCACATCCGGAATGGCTGCAAGGCGCTTGTAGCCGGTGACGCCCAGAATCTTGAGTTTATCTTGACTGGCCAGATTGGCCGTGGTGCTCGGACCTGTGAACACACCGGAAACATGACCGCCGACGACATCATTGACCACGAGGGCCGTGCCCCGATAGGGGACGAGCTGGATGTCTGCGCCGGTCGCCTGAATGAACGATAGCGCGCTCAAGAACGGCGGTGTCCCCACGCCGGAGTGCCCGATCTTGACGGTGTCCGGTTTCAAACTGGCAAGCTTGATGAGTTCCCCCACTGTTTTTGCAGGGACGTTCATCGCAACACCAAGCGTATGATAGGTCCGTCCCCACAGACCAACCGGGCGGAAATCCTTGATCGGGTCGAAACCAATCTGCGCTATCGTGTGAGGGGTAACGACGAGAGACGGCTCAACAGCCAACAGCGTGTAGCCGTCCGCCGCAGCACGCGCGACATGCGAGGTCGCAAGCGTGGTCGCGGCGCCTGGTCTGTTTTCGACAATGATCGTCCGGCCCAACTCCTTTGCGAGCGGAACAGAGAAGAGACGGGCGATCACGTCAGGCGGACCGCCCGGCGGATAGGGCACGACGATCGTGATCGGACGTGTCGGATAATCGTCGGCACTTTGCGCGATTGCAGCGCCAAGGCTGATGGCCAGAGTAAGAACCGAGACAAGCGCCTTGGCGCTTTCCTTCAAGATTGCCGAGACCATTGCGACTTCCCCCTGCTCTGTTGAAATTGCCGGACCAGACAAACGCCTTGTCGTCACGGTGCGATGGGTTTCCTGACTGCAAGGCGGAACGCATCGCGAGGTGTTACAAGGACCGTGCCAACCGCCCAACGACTAGCTTTATAACAAAGCTATCTTATCAAGAGGTCAAGCCCTAAGAATTGAGGTTCTCAGCCAGGATGATGCATATGTATATTGTCGTTGCGGGGAAGGAAGTCGAGGAGGCGGATGGCGCGGTCGGCGCTGTCCACGAGGCTGTTCATTTTCCGCCGCATGCGGTCGAAATCCTCAGCCGATAGGCTCTCGAACAGGATATCGTTGACTGGCTGCTGGACCACCGTGAGCTTGAGCAGGAGCTCCTCGGCCTTCGGCGTAATGGCCAAAAGGACCCGGCGACGATCGTCGGGATTCTCGGTCTTTGATACGAGGCGGGCGGCAACCAGCTTGTTGACCTCAATCGTCACGAACGCCGGACTGAAGTGAAGCTGATCGGCTATATAATTGATTCCTATCCCGGTTTTTGGCTGCTCACGTGCGATTGCAATAAGGATTGTATACTGGGTGCCGGACAGGCCAATGACACGGCCCAGAGCGCTTCTGACCGCTTGGATGCGGGTCGCAAAGGCAAGCGTGTCATGCACGAACTGGCGAAAGGCATGATCACTGCCACGGATCAGCAATTGAGCCCGCGACACTGTGAGTGGATTAGACCGGCTGGCTTTAGCCCTTTTCTTCGACGCTTTTGGCATGAACGGTCCCCAGTATACGCTTCGAATCGAATGCGCGAGGCTCATTCATAACGGCCAACCAATTGTGCAGCAGCAGTTTTCTTTGTGCAGCATAGATCTGCATCGCTCTCACAGGTCGCTCGGCGGAACAATTCTATGCGCTTGACGGAATGGCAAAACCCTACAAAAATAGCTTTATTAAAAAACTATTTTTCCAATGGACGGAGGTCGCATGATTCTGCTTCGCGCATGCTTGGGGGCGGCGCTCGCCGTATCGTTAATGACGGGCCCGGCTGCCGCTGACGATTATCCGAACCGCCCGATCCGTCTGGTTGTGCCTTACGCCGCCGGCGGGCCAAGCGATACCGCTGCCCGGCTTTTGACCCAGTCTTTCGGCAGCAACCTCGATACGACGGTTTACGTGGAGAACCGTGGCGGCGCAGGCGGTCTCACCGGCACGGAGCAAGCCATTGCAAGCAGCCATGACGGATACACGATCGTGCTCGGGGCCGTCGGCCCGCTCGTGTTCATTCCCACGAGCCGCCAAGTCAGTTACAACGTCAAGGCGGACCTGGTTCCGTTGGGAGTGATCTGGCAATCGCCGCTGGTGCTGGTTGTTAATCCCAAGCGGGGTTTCAAGACTGTCAGCGATTTTATCGCTTTCGCAAGGGCCAATCCGGGCAAGCTCAGCGTTTCGTCCGCCGGCGTCGGAACCAATACGCATATGGCCAGCGAGCTGTTCAAGCGCGAAGCCAAGATCGACCTTCTTCACGTGCCCTATAGGGGCACAGGAGCAGCCATGCCCGATCTGCTTTCGGGCCAGATCGACGGGACCATCTCTGACGTTGCACTGATGGCGCCGCACATCCAGTCGGGCAAGCTGATCGCCCTGGCTGTCACGGCCCAAGAGCGCTCGCCGCTTCTCCCGGATGTTCCGACGATGGCAGAGGCTGGGTTGCCCGGCGCACGCACGGAGAACTGGTACGGCCTTCTCGCACCGGGCAAGACGCCACCGGCTGCCGTCGCTAAACTCAGGTCCGCGTTGGACGCGGCGGTCAAGACCCAGGAATTTCGCGAAGGTCTTGCGAAGCGGGGCGCGACGATCCGTGACCAAGGTGCGGATGCCTTCACCAAGCTCATCCAGGACGAGACCGACCGCTGGACGCCGATCATCCGCGAGACTGGCGTGAGATTCTAAGCGTTCTTCCGGGCCTTTTGGAATCTGGTTAAAACGGAGCAAGATGGAATGACGCCGCTTGCAGGCGTACAGGTTCTCGAACTCACCACCATGATCACCGGCCCGCTCGCAGGCATGCTGCTTGCCGACATGGGCGCGTCGGTGATCAAGATCGAAAACCCCAATAAGGGCGATCCATTTCGCAGTTTTCGCGATGGGCTCTATGGCGGGCATTTCATTGCGTATAACCGCAATAAACGAAGCCTTGCGCTGGACCTGCGTTCGGAAGAAGGGATGCAGGTCTTCTTCGATCTCGTTCAGCGCAGCGACGTGTTGATCGACAATTTCCGCCATGGCGTTCTCGATCGTCTTGGTGCCACGGCGGAACGCTTGACGGCTGAGAACCCCCGGCTGATCCATGCGTCGATCACAGGATTCGGCACCGAAGGTCCGTATCGAAACCGTCCCGCCTACGATGCCGTCGCCCAGGCCCTGAGCGGCGTCTCAAGCCAGTTTCTCGATCCGAAGATTCCGCAGGTCCAGGGCCCCACCCTCTCGGATAACATCACCGGCTTCTATGCGGCCTATGCGATCCTCTCGGCGCTTTACGAGCGCGAGCGAACCGGAAAAGGTCGCCGGGTCGAGACCAACATGCTGGAATCGACGATCGCATTTGCGCCGGATGCGTTTATCAACTTCAAACGTTACGGCACCAAGGTCATGCCGACGACACGAGCGGGCGTATCGCAGTCCTTCGCATTCCGTTGCAGCGACGAACGGCTCATCGCTGTGCATCTGTCTTCCCAACCGAAGTTCTGGGAGGGGCTGATCGCCGCAACAGGTCGGGATGATCTATCCTCACATTCGGATTTCGTCGCGCGAGAACAACGAATCTCGAACTACAAGGCGCTTGGAGCGGAACTCTCCAAGACGTTTGCAAGCAAACCGAGGGCAGAATGGGAACGGTTGCTTGAGGCGCAGGACGTTCCGTTTGCACCGGTACTTGACGTCGAAGAGGTGATGAGAGACCCACAGGTGGAGTGTCTCGGCACGTTTTATAGTGTGCAGCATCCCCAAGAAGGTGACGTGTGGGGCATCCGCCCGCCGATTCGGTTCGATGGGGAGAGGCCATCTGCCATCGAGCCCCCACCGGTTCTGGGCCAGCACACTACCGAAATTTTGGCTGAACTGGGCTATCCCGGGAATGGTCATGAATCCGATAGGTGAACGTCGTGCTGGAGACAGCGCCATTTCAACGTCGCAGCACCTCGCTTAGCTGGCAGGCTTCGTAACCTCATCCTGGACAATAACAGTCCCTGGAAGCCGCAAGGCTACCAGATGACCAGGTTGCGCTGTTTGCGAATTGATAGTTTCAGCGAGGCCCAGAGGGGCTGTCTAAAGCGCCTGCTTGTCTTCATAATAGATCGCTCTTTCATCAAGCGATCTACCGAATGCCCACGTCTCATAGCCAGCGATCACTTCCGATCGTGCATCGTCTGGAAAGATCAAGTGGGATAATGAGCAAAAGTGAGCGGGCAGCATAGCAGTGTATAATCCGCGCTCGTCTCGTCTCCGCAATCCCGGCCAGCTACGAGTCGAGCGCTACCCTCAAAGCACCCCGCGTGAAGGTGTCAAAATTGGACGCCGATACGGGGTCAAAGTTCAACGCCGATTGACAGGCGAGGTCGGCCATGCCGGCTCGTGGTACCCGGCCGAGCACGACCCGATCATCGATTCTGGCACCTTCGATCGCGTGCAGGCTCAGCTTGCGGCCCACAGCGCCGGCCGCACCGGCAAGCGCCGCAGGACCGGATCACTGCTCGCCGGTCTGATCTATGACGACCGCGGCACCGCATGAGCCCGACCTTCTCGGTCAAGAAGGGCATCCGCTACCGCGGCTATGTCAACTCCGCCCTTCTGCGTGGCCACGAAGCCGAGGCTGGCTCCGTCCGCCGGGTCTCGGCGCCGGAGATCGAGGAGATTTTCTGCTCGAAGGGAAATTGAAGCTTGGGTTTCGGAATCTCAGAGACGGGCGGCCGCACAAAACAGCCGCTGTTTCGGGACTTCTTGGGCGTTCACTCGTGAGGAATTGAGAGACCTCGCCGGCTGGCTGGCGATGCAGTGGCCATCGCACCGATCTCCGGCGACATTTCCCTGCAAACAGGGAAATTAACAGGAAATTTTCCAAATTTGGCATTCAGAGAGCCAAACCGCTTCAAGTTCTATGTCAGATTAGTAGTTTACGGGAAAATTCCCTAACAAATAGAATAGAGAACGATCGGGGCGCAAACAGGAAACTTGAGTTTGGATAATAGGGAATATGTTTCGCCCTTGAGCCGTTCCATTGTGCCGGTCGCGGGACGTACCGAGGCGATATAACGGCTGGCCTCCTTACGACGGCAATCTTTAGCTGGCTGCTAAAACACCCTGAAGCAACATTTCTTCTCCTTCCTCGAGCCGGCGCGAAGCAGCCATCCATATCAACGGAGCGCATAAGGCTTCGTGGGCTTCCCGCTGCGGCGCGCGAACGCCTTGGTGATATCGACATCCTGATTCACATGCTTGGCGGCTCGTCGGCACCGGCGGGAGACTTTTCCGCGTTGAGCGATGCAGAATGGGCCAAAGAACTTGGGCGCTTATGCAATCATCATCGCCGTGAGCCGGATCCGGCATAACCGATGTTGGTTGCGCCCCGTCGTCAGTTCCGGCGGGGGACAATTGCCTCGCCAGATGCCCAAAGTTTCAGCGTCATGCAGTCGGGATCGATCTTGTCGAGGTATATAGTATCAACTGCACCAATCTGAGAGCGTAGAGCCGCTTTGATTGCTTATGATCAGCGTACAGTTCGCATCCCGGCAATATCACCCACGTGCACATTAGCGCCACCATTTGTGCACCTACTAAGTGTATTGACCTCGTCAAGAATAGCTTCCAGGAGCAACTGCGCCGCCGGCGTGAGACTTCGTCGACGCAAGCAAATCACGTGCAACTCACGCCACAGTACAGGGCCCTGAAGCGGCCGAAATATGCAACCGCTGCTGATTGCTGGAATTGCAGAAGCCCAAGGCAGGACTGCAGGTGCTGCGCCCTGCTTTGCCAGCGCCAACAGCGCGGACACGCTCCATACTTCGTACGCAGGACGCGGTAAGCACGAGGGCCCAAGTTGACTATGCCTATCAAGGACGTCTCTGGCTTGCGTTCCGACGCGAAATGTCCCGAAAGGGTACCTGCCGAGATCGCGCCACATCAGGGCATTTCTTTTTTTATTGAGCGGATGCGTGACTCGCAAGAGTACGCCAATCCGATCTTTGAGAAGCAGGCGTTCTGCAAGCAACGAATGTGATCGGGTGAGAGCAGCTATACCGAAATCTGCATCACCGTTGAGGACATGCCTCTCGACGTCGGCGCCCGGTGTATCCATCAGCCGCGCTTCGATTTTAGGATGGCTTTTAGATAGTCGAGCGAGCGCGGGCGTAACCAGAACCGATATAACCGAAGCTCCTGCGGCGATCGATACGCGTCCTTTCTCACGACCCGCAACGGCCAGAAGATCCTCGATGCCACGAGAAAGCTGGTCCAGCATACGCGTAGCAACGGGCAGGAACTCCGTCGCATGAACCGTCAGATCGAGCGAACGCGTCGAGCGATCGAAAAGCCTGACACCAACCTCAGCTTCCAAATCCTTAATCTGAAGTGTTAGAGCCGATTGCGAGATGCCAAGCCGGGCTGCCGCTCGAGTAAAGCTGCGCTGCTCGGCCAGCATGACGAAAGCGCGGAGCTGCTTGATCGTAACGTTGTGCACTATTTGGAAAACTTGATAATCGATCCGATAAATCAATTTGTAGCAGGATTAGACGCATGTTAGCCAGAGTTTTGTTGCCTTGTTCGTACAAATGCTAAACTCAAAAGCATAATCCACTTGGGAGAAGGGTGATGACCGGATATGCCGCCGCCTTCGCCACACAAGGGCTTGCGGCAGTGATTTGCGCCGCACTCGGGTCTTTGGCCGGCACCGCTCAGGCTCAGGATTATCCATCGCAACCTATCAAAATGGTTGTGGGCTACGCTCCTGGCGGCAACGTTGACTTTATAGCGCGACTGGTCGCAGCCAACCTGGGTCCGCGCTATGGTCAGTCCGTCGTCGTCGTTAATCGACCGGGCGCTGCAGGTGCCGTGGGAATTCGTGAAGTCCGAAGCGCCGAGCCAGATGGATATACTGTGCTCCTTGCCTACACGAACGAGGTGGTTCTGAGCCCGGCCGTCAAAGGCGAAACAGCATTGGATGGCTTCGAGCCTGTAGCCTTCATGGGCCACACGCCCGGCGTACTCTCCGCCGGTAAGAGCGTCGATCCCAACGACTTTAAGGGCCTCTTGGCTGCCGCCAAGGCTGGTAAGCGCTTTACCTTCGGTGGCGGCCCCAATAGCCCAGCGCATGTTACCGCCCTTTGGTTAAACGCTCAGGCAGACTTTGACTTTCGCTTCGTCCCCTATGGACGAGGAACCACACAGATTGTCGCCGACGTTGCCGGCGGCCACCTCGATCTCTTCTTCGGCGGACTTCCTGCGTCGTTGCACTATATCAAGGCGGGAACGCTGAAGCCTTTGGTCATCTCTGGCAAGGAGCGATCTGCCGCCTTACCGGACGTACCCACTCTTCAAGAGTTAGGTTTCGAAAGCCTGACGCAGTGGTATGTGCTTCTCGCCCCAAAAGGAACTGCGCCCAAAATAGTCGAGAAGCTTCGCACAGACATCTACGCGGTGCTCGATACGCCCAAGATCCGCCAGGAGATGACCGCTCAGGCGCTGACTATGGATTTCATGTCCGGCGCGGCGCTCGCTGAGTTCCTCAACTCTGAACAGCGAATGTTTGAGACTCTTACAGCCAAGCTAGGTCTGAAGTCAAAATAGGCTGCGGCTCCATACGCGCCGGCAACCTCCTACCATCCTAATAAAGAGGCAACTACGATGCCCAATCAGATGAAGCTGGGAGCTTTTCTCTACCCCGCTGGCCACCATCTCGCTGCCTGGCGCCATCCGAGATCAACCGTCGACGCTGGCGTCAACTTTCAGCACTATGTCGAACTGGCGCGCACTGCAGAGCGCGGCCTCTTCGACATGATATTTGTGGCGGACAATCTGACGGTTTGGGATGGCGATGAAAGCGCTATTGAGCGATTTTCTTATGTGACATGGTTCGAGCCGATCACATTGATGTCGGCTCTCGCCGCCGTAACAAAACACATCGGTCTCGTCTGTACTCAGACCACAACATACAATGAGCCGTATCACATCGCTCGTAAATTCGCGTCTCTTGACCTTATCAGCGGCGGCCGCGCCGGTTGGAACCTTGTAACATCTGCTAAAGCTTCAGAAGCATGGAATTTCGGGAACATCGCACATCCCGCCAAATCTGATCGATACGGCCGAGCGCGGGAATTCGCCGAAGTCGTGAGAGGCCTTTGGAGCAGTTGGGAACCTGACGCATTCATTCGTGATCGCGAATCCGGGCGCTTTTTTGATTCAACGAAAATGCATGCGCTGCACCATCACGGCGAGCATTTTGATGTTCGGGGACCTCTAAACGTTGGCCCCTCGCCTCAAGGCCATCCAGTGATTGTGCAAGCAGGATCTTCGGATGACGGCCGTGAATTCGCCGCCGAAACCGCCGAGGTGATCTTTACGGCGCACAGCAGCATCAAGAGCGCGCAAGCATTCTACAGCGACGTGAAGTCCCGTATGGCCAAGTACGACAGAGCCGAAAGCGACGTCAAAATCATGCCGGGCTTCTTTGTCACTGTTGGCCGATCGCATGGTGAAGCAGAGGATAAATTTTCCGCCTTGCAAGCTCTGATCCATCCTCAAGCTGGCCTGCTACTCCTCTCGAACTATCTCGGTATTGATCTCAGCAAATGCGATCCTGAAGGCCCCTTGCCGGAGCTTCCCGAGAGTAGAACCATTTCCAGCCGCGCTCAGCTTCTGGTAAACATCGCAAAACAAGACAATCTAAATATCCGGCAGTTGTACGAACGCGTGGCCGGCGCTCGTGGCCATCAGCAAATGTATGGAACCCCGTCCGAAATTGCAGATAAACTGGAAGAATGGTTCACCGGCGGCGCAGCCGATGGCTTTAACATCATGCCACCTGTCTTGCCCGAAAGCCTCGGCGAGTTCGTTGAACTCGTCATTCCGGAATTACAGCGGAGAGGACTCTACCGGACAGGTTACGAGGGCCAAACTCTGCGCGAAAATCTTGGCTTGTCGATGCCATCCCGCTATCTGGCCCGCCCGTCACCCAAAGCGAATGCGATTTGAGTTACTTAGTTTGCCGACGTCGCTACCTTGAAAAGATGTTTCAAATACGTGAAGTGGATGACGGCGAGATAGTACTGATGCTGGCCGAACGACGAGCTAAAATTTCCGGAAAACACTTTAGTTGACAATCATTGTACTGATCGCCACCTCCACGGTTTCTCGAACGAACGCTGCCAAATCCCGACCGTCTGATTCCGAGCGGATCTCTTGGCATCAGCGTAAGAACCGTTGTGACCTGCGCCCCTGAACTTCCTCCAGATTTGGATAGTGTCCTTCGAACACGGGGACGAATGATGTGACCCTCGCGGTTCACGAAAGAACAGATCACCGGGATGCTGAAGGAGCAGGAGACCGGCGCGAAGACGGCGGATGTCTGCCGCAAGCACGGCATCTCGGCAGCCACCTTCTACGGGTTCAAAGCGAAGAATGGCTATATGACCGTGTCCGACGTTAAGTGCCTAAATGCCTGAAAGACGAGGACGCGAAGCCGAAGAATCTGCTCGCCGACAATATGCTCCAAGCATCTGGCGCTTCGCGAGCTTCTGTAAAAAAGTTAGGCCGCGCCAGCGCCCGCCAGAAAGCGCCATCCACAACAGCGCGTCCAGAAACTTGCGGATCCTCCAGAGACGCAAGTCTCATCCTGACACGCAAATAGGACCAGTAAATGATCGATTGACGACGCTTCCCAAGGCTATGCCCGCTTCGATGGTCCACGCATCGTGGCATCGACGATACGCTTCATCACCTCGCTG
>Ga0182743_1000902_pt1 | contig 32281 bp, 33 predicted proteins | sample eDN3rd30CKraftOP_FD_128522 | JGI IMG/M metagenome (GOLD analysis project Ga0182743, IMG submission 128522) | Enriched Organic Plus compost microbial communities from Emeryville, California, USA - eDNA 3rd pass 30_C Kraft OP (version 2) (version 2) ... | reverse complement strand
TTGCGGACGCCGCTGGCGCAGATCCGGATGTTCACGGAGATGCTGCTGCTCGGGCGGGTCCGTAACGATGCGGAGCGGCGTCGCTCGCTGGAGATCATCGACCAGGAGGCGAGGCGGCTGACGCATCTGGTGGAGAACGTGTTGCAGATGTCGCGCAAGGAGCGCGGCGTTGCGCAGGTCACACCGACCGCGATGCCACTGGCTCCTGTCGTACGGGAGACGGTGGACCGGTTCAGCCAGTTGCCGCGCGCGAAGGAAGTCGAGTTCCGGCTGGAACTGGAAGAACGGCTCGTTGCGAACATCGATGCGACCGCGCTGAAACACATTCTGGACAATCTGCTGGACAACGCGGTGAAGTACGGGCCTGCGGGGCAGCGAATCTACGTTGGGCTGGCATTGTTCGGGAACGTGGCGCGGCTGTGGGTGGATGATGAAGGGCCCGGAATCCCGGTCAGGGAGCGGGAGCGAGTGTTCGAGTCGTTCTACCGCAGTCCAATGCATGTGGGCGGCAAGGTTCTCGGCACCGGCATCGGTCTGGCGGTCGTGCGCGAGCTGGCCTCGCTGCTGCACGGCAACGCACGAGCGGAAAGTGCGCCGGGTGGCGGGGCGCGGATTGTCGTAGAGTTCCCGGAAGCGTACCTTCGCGCGGAGGAAGCTGCTGGCGGCTGGGCTGTCGCATGAGTTATCCGCGTGAAGGAGAACGATGTCGCGCATTCTGGTGGTGGAGGACAATCCAGACCTCGCCTACGGTCTTCGCAACAACCTCGAGATAGATGGTTATGAAGTGGCTGTCGCACACGACGGCCACAGTGCGCTCGCTCTCGCCGAAAGTTTTTCCCCCGACCTGATTCTGCTCGATCTCGGGATTCCCGATCCCAACGGATTTCGCGTGTTACGTACAATCCGCGAATCGGGGAGCGACGTGCCGATCATGATCCTGAGTGCGGCCGGTGAAGAAGCGAACAAGGTTCGCGGGCTGCGGATCGGAGCGGACGATTTTGTTACCAAGCCGTTCAGCATCCTGGAGCTGCTGGCACGCGTGGAAGCGCTGCTGAGGCGCAACCGATCAAGTGCAGCGGAATCCTCTCCTGCAGTTCCATCCCAGACGGAAACGTTCGGAAACGTGGAAGTCGACCTGCACCAGCGGATCGTGCGCGTAGCCGGCAGCCCGGTCGAGCTGGCGCCGCGCTCGTTTGATCTGCTGGCGGCGCTGGTGCGCAAGCGTGGTGAAGTCCTGTCGCGTGCGGAACTGATGCGCGAGGTGTGGGGCCATCATGCGGAAATCGCAAGCCGCACGGTGGACACGCACATTGCGGACATTCGCGCGCAGATCGAGCCTGATCCGTCAAATCCCGTGTACCTGCGTACGGTTTGGAAGTCGGGGTACCGGCTGGTCGACACGTCGTAGGAGAGTGTTCGCCACAACTTCGCCACATCTCGCCACATCTTTCCACAAATGGCGCATTTCGCGCCGCAATACTCTGACAAAACTCTGACAAAAATCCGAACATGCGGAGGTGAATCGATGGTAGGTTTTCTTCCACGTGCGAAGGTAATCGCACGCGAACTTCCAAGCCGGAACGGGTGCCGAAAAATGTTGTCTCTGCTAAGACGCAAGCCTACCGCCGAGATAAGCGCCGTGAGCCGGCTCGTTCCTGCCACGCACGTCCATGCTGTCGTGCACGGTACCCGAACGGTGCTTCTCGACCCCTCGGGCGGACGTTACTTCGGACTCGATGAAGTTGGTGGGGAGATCTGGCGACTGGCGGGGCAGGGCCTGGGGCGGGACGGGATCGTCGATCAACTTGCTGAGGAGTACTCCGCCCCCCGCAGTCAGATCGAAAACGACGTTGACCGCATTCTGAACGCGCTGTTGAAGCGCCGGCTGCTGGAGGTTGCGGCATGAAGCGGCAAACGGCGACACGGTCGCCATCGGTGATCACAGCATTCGCGGCGCTCGCGGCAACTGACCTCGCGCTGCGCATCTTCGGCTTCGCGAGGTCAGTTGCATTTGTGCGTCGACTGTCTGCGCGCAAGCCGGTGGTCGAGCAGCCGCTGCTCGGGATGCTGGAGCGTACGGCGCACACGGTGACGGTTGCGGCGGCGTTCTACCCGGGGCGCGCGTTGTGCCTCGAACAGTCCCTCGTCCTGTATCTGCTGCTGCGCCGCCGCGGGGTGAATGCCCAGCTTCGACTCGGAGTTCAGCCGTATCCGTTCAACGCGCATGCCTGGGTTGAGTATCGCGGCCTGCCGCTCAACGAACGTGAAGAAATCATTCGGCAGTTTGTGCCGGTTCAGGAGTTTGCGGTATGAACCTCTTCTTCTGTGCCTGGCGCCCGTCGGGCGAGCCGCTGCGAAAGAGTGAGTTGTTTGCGCAACTCGCGCAGATGCCCCGCGATCGGCGTTACGAATCGATTACGGAAGGGCCGTTCGCTGCCGCATACGCTACCGACGATCACACGATGCGTCCGCTTAGCGCACGTTACCGCAACCTGATCGCCGTGGGTGATGTGCGGCTTGACGATCGCGCGGAAATCGAATGTTACGCCGATGCTCTGCCGCGGCCCGCAAGCGACCTCGAGCTCGTGCTCGCTGCCGTGGATGCACGCGGTACCGAAATCATCGAGAAGCTGGTTGGCGATTTTGGCTTCGTGATCTGGGACGCACGCGCGCAGAAGCTGGTTGCAGCGCGCGATGCGTTTGGCGTGAAGCCGCTTTTCCTCCGCAACACGAACGACCTCGTGCTGGCGTCGTCCCGCGCTTCGGTTCTCGCTGATCCAAGCAACTACGATCGTGAATACCTCGCCCAGTTCCTGTATGGCGCGGAGCAGCAGAACCGCACGGTCTGGGCGGGTGTCGAAGCACTATCGCCGGGTGTGATTCGGCAGCAGCGAGGAACGGTTCCGGCCGAACGCCGGTTCTGGGATGCTGCCGGGTTCGAGCCGGGTGAAGGCGGAGATGAGCGCGAGCAGGTACAACGGTTCGGTGAACTGTTCAGAGACGCGGTGCACAGCCGGCTCGACGAACCGACACGAACCTGGTCGCAACTCTCCGGCGGACTCGATTCGTCCTCCGTCGTGTGCGTGGCCGAACAGGAACGGTTCGGCAGCCTGCCGCGGCTGGGCGGAACCGTGACGGTCGTCGATTCGCTCGGGGATGGCGATGAAACACCGTACTCGGATCTCGTCGTCGAACAGCACGGATTGCGAAACGAGAAGGTTGTCGACTACTGGCCATGGCGAGAAGAAGAGAGCGGCCCGCCGGTGACCGATCAGCCGCATCCGCTCTATTCGTTCTATGCACGCGACAACCGCGTGTGTGATGTCGTGCGATCCGCGGGTGGTCGGGTGCTGCTCTCCGGCTTCGGTTCCGATCACTACCTGTTCGGCAATCTGTCCTACATCCCCGACCTGGTCATGGCGGGGCGTGTGATCGGGGCGATGCGCGAGCTTGCACAGTGGTCTATTGCAGGGCGTGTCTCCTTCTGGCGTGCGGCGCGTGCGCACATCGTGCGTCCGCTCGTGCAGCGTCGGACGATCACGAGTGGTGCGCCCGAACTGCCGGCGTGGCTCGGCACAATCGGTCACACAGCCGTGCGGCAGCGCCTGGCGGCACTACACGATGCGCCCGCTCCGCGCGGCCGGATGTTCGCCGCGACCACTGCACGCGCACTGTCCGGCGTGCACGCCTGGATCGAGCGCGGGCCGTTCCAGGAGGGGCTCGAGATGCGCTACCCCTTCCTGCATCGGCCACTGGTCGAATACTCGCTTCGGCTTCCCGTACACATGCGCATCCGCCCGTACGCACGGAAGTGGGTGCTGCGTGAAGCGATGCGTGATGTGCTGCCGGAACGCATTCGCACCCGCATCGCCAAGGGCGGAATCGATGCCCGCATCATGTGGGCGTTTCAGAAAGAGAAGAACAGACTGGATCAACTGGTCGAACAACCGTTGCTGGCGGATCTCGGTCTCATCGATGCAAACGCGCTGCGCCGCGCAGTCGAGGACACTCGCTGCGGCGGCCAGCAGAATCTCGTGTTGTTGATGTCGGCACTTTCGCTCGAGACCTGGCTGGCCGCACGTGAAGGCCGGTTCAGCATCCAGCGGAAGGCGGCCTGAAGTACGCGACAGAGCGTCGCATAAACCACACGGCGCGGGGACGCGCCACAAACCCGGAGAAAGATCATGGAAAAGAAGCCCTACACCCCGCCGACACTCACCGATCATGGGACTGTTGTTGAGAAGACCATGGGTGTAATCGGGTACACCTGGGAATACATGGGTCGTCGGACGGTCGAAGAAGATCTGAAGAAGGACGGCATCGTCGGCTGACGACTGCTGGAGCTGAATCACGCAACGATGGGAGCGGGACTCGTAAACGGGCAGTCGGATTCCGGGAGACCGGGACTGGCTGGCAGACTGCTCAGCAGGTTGAGCGGAGGGCTCCCGCACCCGCGCGGCACAACTATGCAAGGGAGCGGTGTGGGCGCGATCAATATGCCGACGGGGAGAGGAATGCAACTGAGTCCGGCGATGCGGTTATTCATCCGCGATCTGCCGACGGCGGTTGCAGTCATCGACCTCGACGGCCACGCCTGGATATGGAACGCGGCGGCCGAAGCGATGCTGCCCCCGCCTCCACATCCGTTGGGAGCGGCCTCGTATCCGCTGTTCTCTCTCGCTTCACAGAGCTGGTTCGAGAAGGCAAAACATGATGTGCTGCTGGGGCACTCGGTGGCGGGTCTGCTCTGGCACGTCCGCGGCATCGGCTGTGTCCGTCGGCGCATCGAGGTTTCGCTGAGTCCGCTGCACGATGATTCCGGAAATCTGTATGCACTCGCTGCGACACTGGTCGATCGTACGGACGAGCATCGTCGCAGGCGCAGTCTGCGACGGCGCGCAGAACGGGAGCGCGCACTGCTGGAACAGGCGCCGGTCGGGATCCTGGTTCATCGTTCGGGCCGGATCGTATACACGAACCGCGCGGCCACCCGTCAGTTCGGTGCGAGCAGTGCCGAGGTGTTGTCGGGACGCACGTACGCGGAGTTCGTCATTCCCGAAAACAAGGCGGCATGCGAGCGCGATGCCAACGCTGCCCGGATCGCGGTGATCCGAGCGCTCGACGGCAGCTATCATCGCGTGGAGGTTGCGGCGGCGCCGATTCGCTACCGTGGACGGCCCGCGACACAGGTCATTCTGCGAGGGCTGCCGTCGACGGGGAGCACGTCGACGGGCCCATACGTCCATACCGCTGCGCCGGCGGCCCAGGGCGTGGTGATCCTCGATGCGCTGGGCTTTGTGGAGACCTGGGATGCAGGTGCGGAGGCGATCACCGGGTTCCGCGCGGAAGAGATCGTGGGGCGGGACCTGGCGGCGATCTTCACGCCTGAAGCACAGGAGCGCGACGACCACGGGACCGCATTGCGCACGGCCATCACGCAGGGACGGCACCAGGGCGAAGGGTGGAAGCGCCGCAGCGACGGCACCCGATTCTGGTGCAGCGTCGCGGTGGTCGCGCAGTACAATGCCGAACGGAAAATCGAAGGGTTTGTTGTGGTGCTGCGCGATCTGACGGCACAACACGCGGGCGATGAAGCGGCGCGTCGGACGGAAGACCAGTTGCGTCAGGCCCAGCGCATGGAGGCGATCGGCCGGCTGGCAGGCGGGATCGCGCACGACTTCAACAATCTGCTCACCGCGATCAACGGCCACGCGCAATTCCTGCTGGACGATCTGGATGAGAACCATCCATCACGCACGGATGCGGAAGAAATTCGCAGGTCCGCGGATCGTGCATCGGCGCTGACCCGGCAGCTTCTGGCGTTCAGCCGACGTCAGGAACTGCAGCCGCGCGTGGTGAATCTGAACGAGATCATCGGCGATATGGGCATGCTGTTTCGCCGTGTGCTGAGCGAGACGATCGAAGTCGAAACGACGCTCGAAGCGGATCTCGGGCCGGTGCGCGCCGATGCGGGGCAGATGGAACAGGTGATCATGAACCTGGTTGTGAACGCCCGCGACGCCTTGCCCCGCGGTGGTACCATCAGCATCCGCACCTCGAACATCGACCTGGATGATGCGTATGCGGACACCCGCATCGATGTCGGCCCTGGCGCGTACGTGCTGGTCAGCGTCAGCGACAACGGGATCGGGATGGATCGTGAAACCATGGCGCACATCTTCGAGCCGTTCTTCACGACCAAGGAAGAGGGTAAGGGGACCGGACTCGGGCTGGCGACCGTTTACGGCATCGTGAAGCAGAGCGGCGGACACATCTGGGTCTACAGTGAAGCCGGGAAGGGGACAACCTTCAAGATCTACCTGCCGCGCGTCAGCGAATCGGGTGAAACGCTGCAGCGCCCGCCACGCGGCCGCGAGCAGGCGCGCACCGGCGAGACCGTGCTGCTCGTGGAGGATGATCCAGCGGTACGTGGACTCGCTCGTCGTGTGCTGGAAACGCGCGGCTATCGTGTGCTCGAGGCCGGCACGGGTTCAGACGCAATGCAGGTCGCACGCGAGCACAACGCGCAGATCGATCTGCTGATCAGCGACGTGGTCGTGCCGGACATGCACGGCGCTGACATCGCACAGAGGGTCGTAGAGATTCAGCCCGCAGTGAAGCTGCTCTTCATGAGCGGGTACACCGACCAGGACATCCAGCGACACGGGGCGATAACGGCAGGAATGCCGTTCCTCGAGAAGCCGTTTACACCCGACAGCTTTGCTCGCAAGGTCAGGGAAGTTCTGGATCAGCCAGACTGAAAAGGGCCGGGGAAAACCCTCGGCCCTTTCGCAACGCAGCAGTCCAGCCTGATTACCGACTCAGTCGGTTCCGACTACTCCGCCCACTCGATTCAGCGTCTCAAACCGCCTGATCCGGACGACCGTTTCAGTGGCCGGACGAGTCGGGCATCCGCGTGCATTCGTAAAGGAACCAGACGCGGCGTTCGGTTTCGTCGAGCCAGTTCTCGATCAGACTCGCACTCGCGAGGTCGCGATGCTCATCACAGACGTTGTGCGCTTCGCGCATGCGTTCGGCGAGTGTCTTGTTGTCGTCGCGCAGTTCCGAAAGCATATCGGAAGGCTCGACATAATCGGCGTCGTTGTCGGGGATTCGCTGCAGCCGTGCGATGTGTCCGATCGAGCGGATCGTAAGTCCGCCGATTTTGCGAACCCGCTCGGCGAGCTCATCGGTCATCGCCAGGAGTTGCGCGGCATGCTCGTCGAGCAGCAGATGGTAATCACGGAAATGCGGGCCGCTGAGATGCCAGTGGAAATTTTTCGTCTTGAGATAGAGCGCGAAAACATCTGCGAGCAGCAGGTTCAGCGCTGCACTCACATCCTTCGTTGTCGCCGAGCCGAGATCGGTGGGCGTCAACATGGGAGCATCGCGGCGCTCGATGATGCGCGGCTTCCGCTTCGAGACCGTTTTCTTCATGACTGCATCCATCCGGAGTAAGGGCTGTCGAATTTCAGGAGCAGCACGCGCGCAAATACCTCGCCAGAACCACAGTCTGCACGTGCGTGTGCCGCTCGACGCGCATCAGCAGTTTGCTGCGGCAGCTTCGTTGCGGCAGGCGCTGCAACCACGCCATTGATCCAGGGAGGAAAAATGCACGCGAGCAGTCGATTCGTTTCGGGAGTTGTGTTCGCGGTTTTCATTGTGGCGCATGCGGGCGCAGTGAATGCGCAGGGCACCCCGGCGAGGACCGGGCCACTGGCGCAGTACACGACGCACGTGGTCGCCACCCACTACCTTCGCGGCCAGCCGTACGAAACCCACCACTACTTCAAGCAACTAAGGGATGGTGTGCTGCAGGGCCTCGTATTCCGGGATGCCGCGGCAGGCACCGCGCTGATAGAAGTCGAGTGGGCGATCTCGGAGCAGGTGTACAACGCGCTCCCGGACTGGCAGAAGGAGTACTGGCACCCGCTCGGACCGGCGGTCGAGGCGGGGAGGGTCAAGCTGCCGGATCTTTCGGACGCGCAGGAGCGGGAGATGCTGCAGACGATACGCGGGCTTTATGCGCAGACGTTCAACCTCGCCGGAATCGAGGGAGGCGTGCTGCCGGTCGGCCTCGAAGGCGTCGCGATGGTGACGCACATCACCCGCGCGGAGATGCTGCGGGCCATGCAGCGCTGAGCGGGGAACGGGTTTGGCCGGGGTGGGACCGGTCGTTCCTTTTTTCTCGCAGAGAACGCAGAGGCGCGGAGCCGCAGAGTACTCGCTTGTGGGGTGGCGTGTGCTCTATCGGAGGACCGGGCGCTTCCAGTCGATTCGTGTTGTAAACGGCTCGTTCCAGCGTGCGCGTGTTTTCTTCCAATCCAGGCACGACGTCAACACCGGATTTCAACTCATGTTAGCCCGGGGAGTCGGCAGCGTCGAAGTGGAACTCAGAGTCGGATTCGCTGATTCGTTGCAGGACCGGCGCGGGGTTCGAAGGGTAAACTCGGGCGTGAGTACAGCGACGACAACGACACTGACAGAGCGCATCAAGCGGCACGCACAGGGGCTGGGGTTCGACCTGGTCGGGGTGACGGGTGTGCGCCCGAGCGATCACGCGGAGTTTCTGCGGCGGTGGCTGGGTGAGGGCTACCATGGCGAGATGGCGTATCTCGCGCGTGAGGATGCGCTGGCGACGCGGCTCGATCCCGCGGCTGCGTGGCCGGCGCTGCGCAGCGCGGTTGTGGTCGCGCTGAACTACTCTCCGGATACCGGGACCGGCGCGGGCGAAGGTGACGGCGGCGACAGCGGCGATGTGGCGGATGCATCGAAGGGAGTCATCGCGCGGTACGCGCGCGGGCGTGACTACCACAAGGTGATGAAGCGCAAGCTGCTGGATCTGCTCGAGTGGATCGAGGCGGAGACCGGGAGCGAGCTGCCAGCGGCGCGTGCGTATGTGGATACCGGGCCCGTGCTGGAACGCGAGCTCGCGCGACGCGCGGGGTTCGGCTGGTTCGGTCGCAATGCGATGCTCATCCATCCGCGTCGCGGGTCGTACTTCTTCCTGGGCTCACTGCTGCTCGAGTTGGAGCTCGACGCGGATGCGCCGTTTGCGGAGGTCCACTGCGGCACCTGCACGGCGTGTGTCGATGCGTGTCCGACCGGGGCGCTGCTCGGTCGGGATTCGGACGGTGCTCCGGTCATCGATGCGCGGCGCTGCATCTCCTATCTCACCATCGAAAACCGCGGGCCGGTTCCGCGCGAGCTGCGGCCGCTCATCGGTAACCGGATCTTCGGGTGCGACATCTGCCAGGAGGTGTGTCCTTTCACGCGCCGTTTCTCGCAGCCGACTGCCGAGCCGGCGTTTGCGGAGCGCGGGCCGGGGGAAGCGCCATTCGGCGTGCAGCTCGAGCCCGGTGCGTCGAGGTCGCACCCGGGTACGGCGTCACCCTCGCTGACAGGACTGCTCGAGACGGCGCTGGACGAAGCGGCGTGGGATTCGTTCTCTCGCGGCTCGCCGATCCGGCGCGCGGGTCGTGCGGGGTTCGCGCGCAACGTCTGCGTCGGGCTCGGCAACTGGGGTTCGCCGGACGCGGTGCCGGTGCTCTCGCGGGCCTTGCGCGACCCGGAGCCACTGGTGCGTGCGCATGCCGTTTGGGCGCTCGGCAGGGTAGGCTCTGCCGAGGCCCGGTCAGCGTTGTCAGCGTACGCGTCGGTGGAGACCGACACGGCCGTGCTGGAGGAGTTGTCGGCGGCGCTGGACGCTTGACGGCCGGCTAGGCTGTCAGGCGCTCACAAGCCGCTCGATGGCGCGCAGGCCTTCCTCGCCGATGTCCAGGCTGAAGTCGTTTACGTAGAGCGCGATGTGGGCGTCGCAAACAGCGTCGGACAGCTCCTGTGCGTGGGCACGGACGTACTCCCGGCTGGCGGAGCGGTTATCGAAGGCATGCTGAACCGACTGGCGGACGGCGGTTTCAGCGGCGCGCACGGTTTCGGGGTCGAGGTCCGCGTGGGCGCATATGCCGGCGAGGGGGACGGGGAGGGCGGTTTCGCGCTCCCACCACTCGCCGAGATCCGCGATGGCCGTGAGGCCGTGATCGGCGTAGGTGAACCGGCTCTCGTGAATGATCAGGCCGGCGTCGACGTCGCCGCTGGCAACGGCGTGGAGGATGCGATCGTAGCGCATCTCGACGGGCTCGGCGATACGACGCGCCGCGAGGCGGAGGAGGTTGAACGCCGTCGTGTCCCGGCCGGGTATGGCGAGGCGGCGGCCGGCTGCGTCCTCTAGGCTCATCGGGTTGCGCGCGACGACGAGGGGTCCGACGCCGCGGCCGAGGGCAGCACCGCTGCGGAGGAGTCGGTAGCGGTCGCCCACGGCGGACATGGCGCCGACGCTGAGCTTGGTCAGATCGAACTCGCCGTGGCGGGCGCGCCGGTTCAGCTCTTCGATGTCGAGGAGCACGGGCCGCACGCGAAACGGCGCGTCGACGAGTCCGTGGGCCAGGGCATGGAAGGCGAACGTGTCGTTCGGGCAGGGCGAGTAGCCGAAGGTCAGTTCACGCACTGAGCAGTGTCCTCAGCAGCGCAGGCACGAGGCTGCGGGTGGTTTCGGTGATGGCGGCGAACGCGTCGTCGAACCGCCACAGGGCGCGGTCCGGCTCCTCGATGTGGTTCGAGATGGCGCGCACTTCGAGAGCGGGCACGCCGGCGAGCTCCGCCGCGCGGAGGACGGCGAACCCTTCCATGGCCTCGACGTCGCAGCCGGTGGTGCCGCCGACGCGGGCGCTGGTGCCGATGGGCAGCACCGGCGCCTCGGGCAGGACGCGCCGGGCGGCTTCCACCAGCGCGGAATCCGGCCGGACCTCGACGGGCGCCCACTGCGGCGGGACGTCCAGGTCGCAGTAGCGGGCCAGGCTGCCGATGACGACGGTGCCGGGTGACAGGCCACAGGCGCCCCGAGCACCGGCGATGCCGACGTGCAGCAGGGCCGCCGGCCGGTGCGCGGCGAGGGCCGCGGCCGTGGCCGCGGCGGCATCGACCGGCCCGACGCCGCACACCAGCGTACGCCAATGCGCCGAGGTGGCGAGTTCACGCGAGGTCGCCGCTACGACCAGGATCCTCTCCATTGACATGGACGGAAGATAGGGGGTCGGGATGGCTCCCGCTGCCTCGGACGCGGACGACACCTTAGTTTGCCAACATGGATGACGAGACCAGAACCGCCATCGCGAGCCTCTCCGAAACCGTCAGCACGGGGTTCGCACGCATGGAACGCTACTTCGAGCTGCAGCAGGCGCAGTATGTGGCTTTCCGCGCCGAAGTACGGGCCGAATTTGCGGAAGTGCGTACCGAACTGGCGGAAATGCGGACCGAACTGACGGAGCTGCGTTCGCGAGTGGACGCTTTGACCGAACGTGTCGGCCGGGTTGAAGCGGAGGTGGGCGGCTTGCGTCAGGAGGTACGCGCACTGCGGGACTGGGCGACGCGCGAGTTTGCCGAAGTCCGGCGAGAAATCAGAACACTCGAGAGCACGACACGCGCGGTGCACGCCGAACTACGGCGCGACCTGGATCAATTGCGTGGCCGTGTTGATCGTGTGGAACAACGCCTCGACGACGCCCACCTGTAGCGGGGCAAAGCCGAAATCCGAATCGAAATCGAAAGCGAAATCGAAACCGGAGTCGAAACCGGAGTCACCCCGGGTGCAGCAGCTTGATCAGCTTGTTGTATACGCCCATGACCAGAAGCGGCGCCGGCCACATGCCGATGAAGCGAGACGGCCGCTGACGGCCCATGAGTTCCAGCGTGAGGGACGTCCCCATGGCGGCAAGCGCTGCGAACAGGAAGAGGTCGGACGGTATCCTTGCCGTCTGCTGCTCGATCAGGCGGGTGATTCGGCCTTCGGCGTGCTCCTCCCGCAGAACCGGCGACGGCTGATATCGGACCAGTGACTCCTGGCTGGCTGGATTGACGTCCCGGTTTGCCATCGAACAGGCTCCAGTCGAGTGCTCCTACGGCTCCGGTCTTGCACCTTTCGGACCCGGGGCAAGCAGGGAGGCGCCATGCGCGCGAGCCGGGCGAATTGGGTCAGAGAGCGGGCGGAGCTGGACCGGCCGGTACCGGCTTCCAGCGGTTGGGGTCCGCTGATCCAGCGGGACTACTGGGCCGTCCTGGATGACGCGCGGCTCCGACCCTCGGAGGTCATTACGCTGGTGCGTACCCATTTTCTGCATTTGGCGCCCCCCGACCTGCTCCGCTTCCGGCATACGCATACCAAGCCTCTTGTCCCGGGTAACGAGCTGCGCGTGAAAATTCGATTCGCCGGCGACTTCCGGGTGCGCGTTGTCCATGTCACGCCGACCAGTCTGACTCTGGCAACCATGTACGGTCACCCGGAAGTGGGTCGGGTCACGATCGGCGCCTATCGCAACGAGCGGGGCGACGTCGTCGTGCACATCCGGAGCCGTGCCCGCTCCAGTTCACTCGTCCGCCGCCTCGGTTTTCTCGTGGGTGGCGATCCCATGCAGAGCGGAACCTGGACGGCATTCATCGATCAGATCGCAGCGGCATTGGGTGCACGAATCCTGGGCGCCATCCAGGTCGAGTCACGCGTGGTCGCTGAAGAGCCTGAGGACCGCGAAATACCGGCGGCACCCACCTTCATCGCGCGAGGGGATTGAGTGGCCGAGTGGCGTTTCGGACGGGGCTGGACGGACCGGGAGTTGGAGAACCGCCTGGCGCGCCTGAAAGGCGCGGGGCGGAACTTTGCAGCGGAGCCCGGCACGCTCACGCCGGCCCAGGGGTGGCACCGCTACTACTCCGAGGCCCTGCTCAGCCGCGAGCCTCCGGGCGGGCCCGCGCAGGAGGGTGCGTTCGCCCGCGCCCGAGTGGCGGTCCGGAACTACGAATTCTCCGATCCACGCATCGTCACGGCTCATTTCGACGCACGGCTTCCACTCCCGGGACGACGCATGCTGCTCGAGATCCGCGCATTCGGCGTTCGGTACCTGTGCGGGGTCGAAGTCGGTGAGGTCGTTTCGGAGGACGACGAGGAGCAGACCCGGTTCGGCTTCCGTTACGACACTCTGGAGGGCCACATCGAACGCGGCTCGGAGTGGTTCGTGCTCACGCAGTGCAAGCGAACCGGCGAGCTACGCTTCCGGATCGAGGCGATCTGGCGACCGGGCGACCTTCCCAACTGGTGGAGCAAAGCCGGGTTCCGCATCCTGGCGCCCCTGTACCAGCGACGCTGGTGTGACCTGGCGCAGCACCGAATGGCCTGTCTGGCGAGGCACGGCGATTTCAGGCCTCCGCGCCCCGCGAAAGGCGGCCTGATGCACGGGGGACCTGACGTGATCTTCCGCGCGGAACGGCCTTCAGACACATGGTCCGCTGAGCTGGCGGGCGCCGCGGCCGCAGGCGCCGCAGCCGGGTTGCGCTCCATGATGCCCGGCGCGGTGCTGAGTCGCCATGGGGCCAGCCCAGCGGATGGTTCCGTAGCGCCGGGAGCAGCCTCGAGCGAGTTCGCGTCGACGGTGGTTTCCCGTGGGCTGACCCTGGCGGCGGTGGGTGAATGTGTGGCGGATAAGCTGCCGATCACACCGGACCGGGTTGCCCCGCTTCCGCTGGCCGGACGCCTGGTTGCGGGATCGTTGTGCGGAGCGGTGATCTCGACGCGGCTCGGACGATCCGGCCTGGCCGGGGCGACCGTCGGCGCCCTCGCCGCGTTCGCCTTTGCGCACGCCGGCTACCGCGCGCGCACCGCTCTCGTAAAACGATCCGGCTGGCCGGATGCCGCCGTTGCACTCGTCGAAGATGCCGTCGCGCTGGGTCTCGCGCGCCGGGCAGCCAGGGCGCTGGGTGCCGGGTCCGAAAAATCGATACACAATGAACAAACATGGCGACCGGAGGATGAACATGCGCAGGGAGTTCCAGCCAGGTGAGCACGTCGAGTGGAACACGCCGCAGGGGAAGACCAGCGGGAAAATAAAGCGGAAGCTTACCTCAACGACCTGGGTCAAACGCCACAAGGTCGCGACTTCACCCGAACACCCGGAGTATCTGGTGCAGAGCACGCTTTCGGGCGACCTGGCCGCGCATCGACCGGAAGCACTCGCGCCGCATCGGCTCACGGCCGAACAGCGCAGCATCGTTCATGCGTTCCGCGAAGCGGTCAACATGTCGCCGTCCGCGATCGAGCGGTGGCTGCGAACCGAGGAATCCCGTGCTGTCGGACAGAAGAAATCGCCAGGTTCGGAATCGGTCGGCCACGCGTCGGGCCGAGAGATCGTGCGGCTGCTGCGAACCCGTCAGGCCGAATTGACGGCCGCAGACTTCGCGCATATGCGCAAGGTCACGGGTTATGTACACCGCCACATGGCCCAGCGCCCGGCCGGCGACATCCGGCACACGCGCTGGCGCTACTCGCTGATGAACTGGGGGCACGATCCCCTGAAGCCGATGAAACGGCACTAGCTTCGGACCTGGGACTGCCTCACCGGGCAAACCTCCCAAACGTGTCAGCTCGAAAAATCGCCCGGGAAAATGGCCGGCCAGGCCGGGCCGATTTCCCGGTCGCGGCCGCCCTGATGGGACGATCGGGGCTTCCAAATACGCGTGTGCCTGAGACGTATCTCCCTGTCTACGATACTCTTCACTCCAATTAAATATGCATCGGAATAAGGTGGACATCACGGGCGGAGGGGTGTAGGGTAGATGGGCTTTCACGAACCGGGACCCGGGGACAACGATAATTCAAGCAGGGAGTCGGCTATCCACTGTACGCAAAGAGCAACAGGGAAAATCGTCGCAATTTGCTGGCTAATGCTGCTATCAGCAGCCAGTCACGCCCGGGCGGGCGAACCTACTCTCAACGTCGATTCTCCGGTATCCAGCGAAGGTTACATCCTGCTAAGCTGGGATACCGGATCGGACGGGCAGTACCTCCTTCAGCGGGCGCTTACTCCGGATTTTCGGGAAACCCTCGACCGTTCCATCGCTGGTGCCGGCAGTCTCACGATCACGGGCCTGACGGACAATCGCTACTACTTCCGCGTCGGCGATCCGCAGGGCGGCTGGAGCAACCCCGTCGAAGTAACGGTTGCGCACCACAGCCTCGGCCGCGCGTTCGCTTTTTTCAGCCTCGGCCTCGTCCCGTTTGCTGTCCTCGTTTTCACCATAATATCCGGCCATCGGCAAACCCGGAGCGAAATGGATGGAGCTTAACGTCCTTTCCCCCACCGTCGCTTTTGCTATCCTGTTCTCTTTCGGCATTCTCTGGGTGGCCTTCGGCTGGTATCTGGGGCGCAAGAACCACAATCTCGAGGATTACATGCTGGCCGGCCGCAATGTTGGCCTGGCCTTTGGCACGGCCACGGCGATGGCGACGTGGGTGACCAGCAATACCACCATGACGGCGCCCCAGGTGACGTTCCAGCTCGGCGTCTGGGGAATGGTGGGATACTCGTTCGGCGCCGTTGGCCTACTGCTGTTCGCGCCGCTGGCAACACGGATCAAGCAGGTCCTGCCGCACGGCTACACCTCGGGTGATTTCATACGCGAACGTTACGGGGTGGTCGCCTGGCGCATCTTCCTGGCCATCTCGCTGGTTTACGCGATGGGTTGGCTGATCAGCCTTGGCATGGCGGGCGGTATCCTGGTCAACGCGCTTTCCGGGTTGCCCTACCGCCTCGGCATGAGCGTTATCCTGCTGATCTGTGTTTCCTATACGCTGCTGGGCGGTCTGCGCGCCGTGATCGCCACGGATTTTGTGCAGACGATCATCATCCTGATCGGCGTCATCATCATCGGCGCTCTGGTGATCCAGAATGTGGGCGTCGAAACGATGCACCGGGATATCAGCGAGGAGCATCCGATGCTGCTGAGCCTGCTGTTCCCGGCCGCGATCATGTTCCTGTTCAACAACCTGCTGTTCGGAGTGGGCGAAATTTTTCACTCCAACGTATGGTGGTCGAGAGCCTTTGCGTTCCGTCAGAATACGGCCGCCCGCGCCTACCTGATTGCCGGGCTGGCCTGGTTGCCGATTCCAATCGTCGCGGGCTTCATTGCACTGGCGGCGCCCTCACTGGGGCTGAACATCCCTTCGGCCGACTTTGTCGGGCCGTTGGTCGCGGGCAACCTCCTCGGCAAAACCGGGGCGGTGATCATCTTCGTCGTGGTGTTCTCCGCGCTGGCGTCGAGTCTGGACTCGCTGCTGGCGGCGACTTCGGACCTGATCAATCAGGACATCTACCGCGGCCATATCCATCCCGCCGCCTCGGATGCCCACCTGTTCCGTTCCGGCAAGGTCATCATCGTGCTGCTGGGCGTCTTGACCTGGCTGCTGTGCCTGCCGCAGGTCACCACGCTGGCCGGCCTTCTGTATTTCACCGGCGCCTTCGTCGCGAGCGTAATCTGGCCCATCGTGTTCGGTCTGTACTATCGCTGGGTCACCGGCCCTGCGGCAGTGCTGGCGATGCTGAGCGGCTCGGTTCTGGGCTTTCTGGCCTACTTCCAGATCGGATTCTACGTCGCCGCGGTGGTGTCCAGTGCGGTGTCGCTGGTCGTGATCGTGGCCGTGAGCTGGTTCACGCGCTCGAGCTTCGAGTTCGAACAGATGGCAGTGAAGGGGGAAACCGTATGATCAGCGCAGGCGCTCTCGTGGCCCTGGTTTACATCGCGCTCGGCGTGACGGTGGTGACGCCGATCCTGCTGCTTGTGCTGCTCTGTGTGGATTGGAAAAGAGGTCAACTCTGGTAATGAGCAACAACACTATAATGAGAAATTCCGATGCCAGCCTGGTGCGGGAACGGCCGGAAGTCTACGGCGATGCGCATCCGAAGGAACTGCTGCGGGCGATCGTGGAGGAAGGCGAACACCTGCTGCCTTTGGAGAACCAGCACGTGCTTTCCGCCGACCAGTTCGAAGATCAGACGCTGCTGCAGCTCTTTCGCCTGGCGGCAAAGTACGAAAGCAATCCGGACCGCTTCCGTACGCCGCTCCAGGGCAAGATCCTGATCAGCGCCTTTTACGAACCGAGCACGCGCACCCGGCTTTCCTTTGAAAGCGCGTGGCACCGCCTCGGCGGCGACATCATCTCCATCACGGATCGTTCCACTACCGGCATCGCGAAGGGCGAAACTCTCTCCGACGTCGGGGAAATGTTCAACAACTACGCCGACTGTGTAGTGCTGCGCGACACACGCGAAGAGTCGCTGCGCGAGATGATGAATTCGCTGCGCATTCCCATCATCAACGCCGGGAACGGCTTCGACGAGCACCCGACGCAGGCGATGGCCGACCTCTACACCATCTTCAAATGGCGTCCGGAGCTGATTCGCAGGGACGTGCCGGAGGACAGGCGCATCAGGATGTGCATCGTGGGCGTGCCGCACAGGATGCGCACGGTGCGCAGCCTGCTGAAAATCTGCTCGATTTTTCCGCACGCCTTCGCCGAGATCACGGTGTTCAGCGAGGAAGAGACAGCGGAGGATGGCGACCTGCTGAAGGAGTTGAGGAAGCGGGGACTCAATGTCGTCCTGCGCAGCAATGATTTTGAAAGGCACATACCGGAATTCGACGTCATCTATATCAATGCGATTGCCTGGGCCGGCGACAGCTACGAGGTCCACGGCAACGGGTACAAGCTGGACTTGGACACGCCCTTCAAGGAGGATGCGATCATCCTGCATCCGCTGGCGCGCGGGGAGGAGCTTTCGACCGCGCTCGACAATACGGTCCACAACTGGTACTTCTCGCAGGCCCGCGGCGCCGTGTTCATCCGGATGGCGCTGCTGACCTGCCTGGTACACCGCAAAGGCAGGGTTCTCGACGTCGTCTGATGCAGGCGGATCATCGTCGGAGGAATCATCAAATCAAAGGAAACACCAGAAATCATGTGTGGTATTGCAGGAGTCATCTACGCCGACAAGCAATTCGATATCGATCCCCAGCTACTGATCAACATGGCCGCCGTCCAGCACCACCGCGGCCCCGACAACTTCGGCTGCAAGCGGTTCCGTGACCACGGCGTCGGCTTCAGCCATGCCCGCCTGAGCATCAATGATCTCCAGGAGTCGCGTGCCCGTCAGCCGTTCGCCAGCCGTGACGGCCGTCTGCTGCTGACCCACAACGGGGAGTTCTACGACTACCAGCGCATTCGAGCGCGGCTTACCGCGGGCGGCGCCGAGTTCCTAACCAAGAGCGACTCGGAGATCGTGCTGCACCTCTATCCGCGTTACGGGCTGGAGAAAACCCTCGAGCAGTTGCGCGGCGAGTTCGCGTTCGCCCTCTATGACAAAGGGAAGGAGGTGCTCTACCTGGTGCGCGACCGTTTCGGCATCAAGCCGCTGTACTTCAGCAACACCGGGAACAGTGTCGTGTTCGGGTCGGAACTGAAGGTGCTGTTCGCGCACCCGGACGTGAAACGCCGTTTTTCTTCGGCAGGTGTTTTCCACCAGCTCATGCAGACCATGGTGCCCGGCACCACTGCATTCGAGGACGTTCATCAGGTCAAGCCCGGCCATGTGGTCGCGGTCAGGCGCAGGGGCGGCAAACTAGAGGTCAGCGAGCACAAGTACTGGGATATGGATTTTCCGCGGGAGAAGGACCGGCCGGAAATCTCCGAGGCGGCGGCGATCGAGAACACGCGCGAAGGCCTGCTCGATGCGGTCAATCTGCGCATGGTCGCGGACGTGCCGGTCGGGGCCTACCTGTCGGGCGGTATCGACTCCTGCTCCATCATCGGCCTCGCATCGGCCTGCTCGCAGAACCCGGTAAAAGCCTTTACGATCGGCTTCGATGACACCGCCTACGACGAGAGTACGATCGCCAGGGAGATGGCGCAGAAGTGCGGCGCCGATCATGACGTCATGCGCCTGTCCGGCAACGAGCTTTATGGCCACTTCGAGGAAACCCTCTGGCACACGGAACGGACGATCTACAACACGCTGGGCGTGGCCAAGCTGCTGATGAGCCGCCACGTGCATGCGACCCAATACAAAACCGTGATGACCGGCGAGGGCTCAGACGAGCTGTTCGGCGGCTATCCGGCCTTCCGCCGCGACATGTTCCTGCACGGCCTGGACTCGCTTAGCCATGCCGAAAAAGAAGAGTGGCATGCCATGCTCAATGCGAGCAACGCCCTGTTCACGGGCGCCATGCTGGCGCGCGAGCAGGTCGACGATCCGGATCTTCAGAGCAAGGTCGGCTTCACGCCCAGTTGCCTGCAGCCGTGGCTGGCGTGCGCCGATCCGGTGCCGGCCCTGCTGAATCAGGATATCCGCGAGGAGCTGACCGACTACAAGCCCGGCGAAGCCATTGCCGCCACGCTCGACGAGGAACAGTTGCAGGGCCGACACGCCCTCGACAAAGCCCAGTACGTGTGGTGCAAGACCATGCTGGAGGGGCAGATCCTCACGTGGGGCGGCGACCGTGTCGACATGGCCAACTCCATGGAAGCGCGGCCCGCCTTTCTCGACCACCATCTGGCCGAGATGGCGGTGCAACTACCGCCCCAGTACCGGATCAAGGGGCGTACCGAGAAGTGGGTGCTGCGCGAGGCCATGAAGGATATTCTGCCGGAGGTCCTCTACAAGCGCGAGAAGTTCGCGTTCATGGCGCCGCCGGCCCATACCGATCGGAAGAAGTGGGAGCAGATGAAGCACCTGGCCGATCGCCACCTGAGCGAGGAGCGCGTCCGGGAAACCGGGCTGCTGTCGTCCCGCGGCATCAGGGAACTGTTCGACCGGCACGACCGTCCGGAAACCACGAACGCGGAAAAAGTGCAGATGGACGCCCTCATCAATCACCTGATCGGCGTGCAGGTGCTGCACCAGCATTTCATCGCCCAGGACATCCCCGCGCTGGCGGCGCGGCGCGCCAGGGAGCTGGGCTGGGAAGCACGGTCGGAACATTAGTGCTTCCGGTAGAGCGCGTTTACGCTCACCCGCCGCCCAGGCTCCGTCTCCACGCTCACCGTCTGGCTTGGCACTTCGGGTAAGAGGCCGTGGCGGGCCATCGCGGCGTCCAGGTCGCTTGCCGACAGGAGCACGGCCGGGCCGCCGTGCAGGCCTTCATAGACGTCGGGCAAGCCGATGACGGGGCGCACGCCTTTCCCGGTCAGGTCCACTTCGGGGGTGAAGTGGTTGACCAGGACGCGGCCGCCCGGCTTCAGCACCCGCGTCGTTTCCGCGACTGCGGCGTCCCACTCCCCCAGGGTCCGAGCGTTGTGGTAAACCCCAAGCGCCACGACCAGGTTGAACCAGGCGTCGTCAACGGCGGACAGGTCGTCCATCCTGCCGAGCAGGACGCGTTCAGTGGCGGCGCGGGGTCCGAGAAGTGCGCCGAGCCGGGCGCGCGTTCTCTCGACCATCGCGGCGGACGCGTCCATAGCCCAGATATCGAAGCCTTGCCCGGCGAGGAAGATGGTGTTGCGGCCACCGGCGCAGCCGAGGTCGAGCACCCGGGTGGAAGCGGGGTCAGCGTACTCCCCGGCCAGTGCTACCAGACGGTGGTCGGGGGCACGCTCCGCGAAGCCCTCCACAACGTCGGGTTGTTCCCAGAAAGCATCGCTCATCCTGATCCTGCCTCACGGTTCGCCGATAACATCGTCAAGGTGTGCCGGAACTGCGCTGTCGGGAGTCGGCCGTGAATGAAGGCGCCCGTTCTGACTCGATTGGCTGGCCCGCAATTCCGGCGGGCAGCAGAAGCGTGAAACGGCTGCCGCGGCCGTACTCGCTGGTGGCGTGGATCTGGCCACCGAGGAGCGCTGCCATTTTCTGGGAGATCGCGAGTCCGAGTCCGGTCCCGCCCCACTGTCGCGTGTGCGACTGATCGGCCTGCCAGAAGGGTTCGAAGAGCCGGTTGATCTGGTCTTCCGGGATGCCTATGCCGGTATCGCAGACCGTAAACGAGATCGTGTCATCCTCGCAGTCGACGATCAGCTCTATGGAACCGTGCTCGGTGAACTTGACGGCGTTGCCGAGCAGATTGAGCAGAATCTGACGGAGCTTGCGCGCGTCGGTCCGCAGAGTGGCTGGGCATTCGGTCGAACGAATTGAGAAGCCGAGGCTCTTCTGCATGGCGAGGGGTTCGATGACCGCACGCACTTCATTCATCAGCTCGCCGATTTCTATGGTTGATGGCTCGAGTGTCACGCTGCCAGCGTTCAATCGTGTGAACGTGAGCAGTTCCTCAATGATCTGGAGCAGGTGACGCGCACTGGATGCGATGCGATCGACGTGTGCGAGTGCGAGTTCCGGCAGCGGGCTGGGTACGCCGAGGCGCAGGAGTTCGAGGTAGCCGATGATCGCGTTGAGTGGCGTGCGCAGCTCGTGGCTCATGGTCGCCATGAAATCGCTCTTCGCGCTGTTCGCTTCTTCCGCCGCTCTGCGTGCGCGGACCAGATCGGTGATGTCAACGCCGTGCACGAAGATGCCGTTCACGGTGCCATCGGTGCCACGCAGCGGTTGATACACAAAGTTGAGGAAGCGCTCCTCGACCGGATGATCGGGTGAATGCTGGAGCAGGATGCGGTGTTCCTGTGCGACGTACGCTTCGCCGGTGCGGTAGACGTTATCGAGCAGTTCGTAGAAGCCTTGTCCGTCGATATCGGGCAGCGCCTCGCGGACCGAACGGCCAAGCAGCGGTCGGCCTCCGGTCAGTTCCTGGTACTGCTGATTGATGCGCTCGAAGATGTGGTCCGGCCCGCGCAGCACCGTGATGAACGCCGGCGAAAGCCGGAACAGTTCGTTCAGTTCGTTGAAGGCGCGGGCGAGTTCGAGACGCGCCGCAATCCTCGCAATCAACTCACGCGCGCTGAATGGCTTGACGATGTAGTCATCCGCGCCGGCGGCCATTCCCTCGACGCGCGCTTCTTCGCCGGCGCGCGCGGAGAGCAGCACAACAGGGATGTCCCTGGTGCGCGGGTCGGCGCGCAACTCCCGCAGCAGTTCAAAACCATCGAGCCCCGGCATCATGATGTCTGCGAGTACCAGATCGGGCGAATGGCTTCGTGCGGCTTCGAGTGCACTCGCGCCATCGGGAACCGTTTGCACCGTCCAGTACGGCTTGAGCAGGCGGGTGAGATATTCGCGCAGGTCGAGGTTATCGTCTGCTACCAGGATGCGGGCGCCGGGCATGGCCGCGGCAAAGGGTGTGGCGACGTTGTCACGAAGATCACCCGACTCGCTGTTCGGCAGCCAGCGCAGCGCTTCGTACACGAACGGGACCGCGCCGAGTGCCGGCGAATCCGCGCGCCGCGAACGGTTGATACGCTCCATTGGCAAGTGCGCGCGACCGAGCGGGATCCGTACTGTGACACGTGTGCCTTCCCCCAGCGCGCTTTCCAGGCGGATCGTTCCATGGTGCAGTTGCACGAGTTCGCGCACGAGGGTGAGACCGATGCCTGTGCCTTCATGGCTGCGGGCACGCGTGTCCTTCACGCGATGGAAGCGATCGAAGACATGGGGTCGGTCCTGCTCTGAAATTCCGACACCCGTATCCCGGATTTCCAGCTCGGCCGCACCATCGATGCTTCGCAGCCGAACCTCGATCCTGCCCTCGAAGGTGTGCTTGAACGCGTTGGAAAGCAGGTTGAGTACGATCTTCTCCCACATGTCGACATCGACGAACACTGTCTCGTCGAAGGACTCGACAGCCAGCACGAGGCTGAGCCCGGCGCTCTCAATGGCGGAGCGGAACGCACTCGCGAGATCGGCGGTGATGGAGGCGAGGTGTACGGGTTCGTAGACCGCTTCCATGCGGCCGGCTTCGATTCTGGAAAAATCGAGCAGGGTATTGACGAGCCGAAGTTGCCGCAGCGCATTGCGGTGCGCGGTCTCGACAGCGGCGCGATGCGTGTTCGAAAGCCCATCGGACGCGAGCAGTTCTTCCAGCGGCCCGAGCATCAGCGTCAGCGGCGTTCGAAACTCGTGGCTGACGTTGTTGAAGAACGCGGTTTTGGCGCGGTCGATTTCGGCGAGTGCATCGGCGCGCCGACGTTCCTGTTCATGCGCGTGGGCGTTCGCGAAGGCACTTCCGATGTGGCCGGCGACGAGGTTGAGGAAATCGCGGTAATCCGGATCCAGCCGTCGGCGTGCGGAGATGCCGCAGACCAGCGCGCCGATCGGGTGGTCCTGCGCGAAAATCGGGAGCACGACGGCTTCGACCAGTTCCTCCGGCCAGGGCTCACAGACGAGCGGCCCCGTCAGCTTTGCGAGGTCGCTGATGTGATACGAGCGACCACTGGCGAGGACCGATTCGAGCGGCCAGGAAAGCCCGGCCAGGCGGTCTGCCGGCACGCCGGTATACCCGGCGGAACGCGGTACGCCCTCGCCATCCAGAACGTACAACTGCGCGAATGGGATATCGGTCGGGTTGGTCGAGAGTACGTCGATGACGGCTGACGGTACTGCGTCGCTTGCCTTCATCTCGGTGGCCGCCGCGCCCAGGTCCCGCAGCACTCGCAACCTGCGCTCACCCAGCACGCGTCCGGTCGTTTCCGTTACCGTGACAAAAACGCCGCCGACGCCTTCACCATCGCGGATGGCACTGTAGCAGAACGTGAAGATGCACTCCTCGACGTAGCCGTGCCGATCGAGCGGCAGCAGTTGATCGATCAGCCAGGCCGGTTCGCCGCCCGCCATGACGCGTTCGAACATCGGACCGATGAAATCCCAGATCTCCGCGAACGTTTCCCGCGTGCTTCGCCCCAGGGCGGCCGGGTGCTTCTTCGAGCCGAGAATCGGCCGATAGCCATCGTTGTACAACTGGATGAAGTCAGGGCCCCAGGCGATGTACATCGGGAACTTCGAGTCGAGGAGCAGACCCACGGCGGTCCGGAGACTTTGCGGCCAATCCGAAACCGGCCCGATTCGGGTCGAACTCCAGTCGACCGCGCGCATCATTGCGCCCATCTCGCCGCCCCCGGAGAGGACGTTCGAATTCAGTCGCGACATTGAGGATGCCTGCTGGGGACGTCAAAAGCCGGCACGGGCTTGCGCCGGCACCGGCTCTGATGATTCAACCTAGACTAGCAAGCCCCTGGTGTTCACGCCACTGATAGCACCCGGTTGCCGGAAGAAATCGCTCACCGGTTATGCGACCTCACTGTCCGCCCGTCATCATGGTCAGGATCTGTCGGAACTGCGCCGCTGCGCCCCTCGCGGTCGATCAGAAATGATGTCGGGTAGGCCCGCACCCCGCCGAAGTCACGGATCACTGTCCCGGTCGCCATTGCGACTGGAAAAGTAATCCCGCGATCGTCGAGGAACTCGTGGACGATTCTGTTGCCCCCACGGTCTGCCGAGAGAGCGAGAATGACAAAGCCCTCGTCCCGCCTGTCCTCCCAGACACGCTGGAACCCCGGCATCTCGACCCGACAGGGAGGGCACCAGGTTGCCCAGAAGTTCACGAGCACGACCTTGCCGCGCAGTGACTCCAGAGAGACCGGCTCGCCATTCAGCGTCTCGAGCGCAAACGGTGGCGCGGGGACGTTCCCGCCGCCGGCGCCGGAGGCGGCTTCGACCATTTCCCAGGCTGACGTACGTTTCTACCGAGGTGCGCCACTCGGCGCAACCCGGGTTTAGTGCGGGTCCGCGGCAGAAAGCCGCGTCGTCAGCTCAGGCGTGGAGGGCGGAACGGGGGATGGCGGAAGGCGTCAGCCGCTACCCGGTCGCCTGGCGCGACCAGCCGGCGAATGGCTTCGTCGTGGTGAATGGAAGGCCGAAACGCAGGAACGACGGCCGGTCCGCAGGATCCTGAAGGTGGCTGCGGTGAATCGAAATCCGCTGCATGCGAGTGATCATGATCATCCGCCACTTGCGGCGCGGCTGCACTGACACGGATATCCGTGGCAGGCCTTACCGCGGAGGCGTGATTCCGCTGACGAGTCGCGCTACGCGTGCGGCCTTGGGGCAGGTCTGAGCAGCAGTATCTGGAGCGTCTGCGTCTTTCGGTTGGTAGTGCGCGGCACTCGCCCGGGCGCCCGGCAGAGGGGGCTCTGCCGAGGCCCGGTCGGCGCGTCCTTCGCGAGTCAGAATGCGCGGCCGCGGTTCAGTGGATGGTCAGGCCGATGCCGATCTGGCCGTAGTTGGCATCGCCATTGTTGATGCTGAGGCCGATCCCATTCCAGAACGGTGTGATGCTGGCGTTTGGCGCGACGCGAATGTCGTAGCCGAGTCCGAGGAGTGCGCCCACCCCTGTTTCACTTTCGGAGCCCAGGCCTGAGATGGCGATATCGATCATGCCGATGCCAAGGCCGCCGAGGAGGAAGAAACCGCCTGTTGCCGACGGGTAGAAGCGGGCCGTCGCGGTGAGGGTACCGGCGGTCAACTGCACGCCACCTTCTTCCTTGGTCCAGCCCGTCGTCGCGACACCCAGAAGCCATTTGTCGCTCAGAGTCCCGCCGAGCGCGAGGCCGCCGCTCAAGCCACCTTCGCGAGTCTCACAGTCCTGGCAGCCGAGCGAGCCGTAGCCGAGCCCCAGGTTGAACCAGAAGCCATCCCGCGTGTGACTCAGTTGCGCGGTCGCATCACCGGGGAGTGCAAACAGTCCGAGGAACCCCAGTGCGACCACGAGCAATCCTGTCTTACGCATGTTCCCTTTCCTCACAGCATCGGAGCTGTGGATCGCCGCGTCGCGAGTAGAGGTTCGGCGGCGGCATCGCGCGGACCTCAATCGTCGCAGCAGGAAAGGTGAAGCACCGGTCTGACACTCGGGGTTCCATGGCCAGAAGATTTGCCTAACTGGATCGGGCCGTGGGATGGGTACGCTCGAGAGAGGTAATCGATCACCTTAACATCGAGAGTGCGCAGGTTGAAGCTGTCAGTCCGTCATATTCGGGCGGTCACTGACACGGTGGGCGCCAGCGATGGCGCGAAGCCGCCCGATCCGCCCGACCCACTACCCATTTACCGTGGCTCTCAAGGTTACGTTGCTGTAGCTGAAGAACCCGAGCAGCAGGATATACCAGGTACCCGGCCTGGGATTCTGGATTATGCAGCTCTCGGCGTTTCCGGATTCCATCGATTTGCAGTCCGCCACGAACATGGATGGAGCCGCACCGAAGCGAACAAAAAGCTCGACAGCACCCGATCCGCCATTGGTGGTGACAGACAGGCTGGACGCGCCCGCGGGGACGGTGATCCGATAGAAGCGCTCACTGCCCGGCTGTCCGCTGATCCCCGCGACCGGGACGCCTGATGTGAGTTGTTGTCCGCCAGGCAGAACATTGACCTCGGCAAACGCGTGGACAGTCGGGTCTGCGACGCTCGTGGCACGAATCGTCGTTCTGCCCGGTGCAACCGGTGTCACGACGCCGGCCGCATCGACGGTCGCAATAAAGATGTCGTCGGTGCCGAATGTCACCATCGCGTTCGTGGTGCCTGAAACGGAAGCCGACACAGTCCCGGTTTCGCCCATCATCAGTTCGAGCGATTCCGGGGTGATCGTCACCTGGACAGGTTCGTTCGTCTGCGGTTCGGTCGTGCGCTCGCTGCACGCTGCGACAAGCACGACCAGCATCAGTGCACGGAAGGCGCTTCGCATAATTCCACCTGAATCCACTCAACGGGGTATACTCGAAGGCCGGTGCGCCCGCGACGGACACACCGGCTGGTCGGCTGTCAGCGTGTCAGTTCGACGAGAAGCAGACGTTGCGGAGTCCGGTCAGCAGATCCGGATCGGCGCCCACCCGCCGCAGCTTCGTCTCGGTCTGGTCATCCATTCGGAAGCTGACGCACGTGCGCCTCGCGAGATCGAGGATGCGCGCTGTCGCGACGTTGTTACTGACCATCGCCGTGACATCCTCGAGCGAGTACGGCTTGGTTCCGGCTGAAGGTGTGTTCGGCTTCGCTGCCGCTGGACCTGGCGTCTCCTCCTGTGATGCAGCAGGAGGAGACACTTCGGCCTGCGACGCCGTCGGATCTGATGGTGCGCGTACCGTGGCCGTCGCACCGGCTCTGCCGCCGCTACCGAAAAGGATTCCGGCGCTCAGCATCAACTCACCTGCACCGGCCGTCGTGTAGCGTGCCTCTCCGAACAACCGACCGGCACGCAACCCGCCGAAAACATTCAGCCCGGTCTCGCTCGCGCTTACGGAGCCGCTGCCGATTCCGCTGTCGTATTCGACGCTGGTGCTGTAGTAGCCGAGGCCGGCGCCGGCGTACGTGTTCAGCCCCGAAAGCGGCAGCGGCAGGGCGACGCCCCCGGTGAACTCGAACGCCGAGCAGGTGACATCCTGCTGGAGATCGGCGCACGGATCGACGAACGCATTCGCGGTCACGATGGTGTGCAGCCCCGGACGGATGCTGCTGAGCCCGTAGAGCACGCGCCCGCCGATGGCGAGACTGCTCTCCGTACCGAAGCTCGCCTGCGGGCCGATTGCGAACTGCGCGTGTGCCTGCGTTTGCAGCAGCGCGAGCGCCACCCCCGCTGCAATCATGGACTTCATCATCAGAGTCCCCTCTTCGAGTGATTGGTCAGTGGCTGATCGACTAGCCGCAGATGCTGCCGCTCGGGTACTGAGGACCGGACGGGCCGTACTGGACGCTCAGGTCTACCTTGCAGCGGCCCGAGGCAGAACCGGTTACGCGGAAGCCACCGCCGAACGTCAGCGACCCGTTTACCAGGTTCCAGTTGCTCATCTGCTCCGAGAACGTGCCGGTCAGATTCGGATCGCCGACTACCGTCACCGGGCCACTGCTGATCATGAGCTGGCAGTTGGAGAACGTCTCCGTGAAGGAGCCGGAGAACGTGCCCGTCCCGTTCTGGTTCACACCGTTCGTGTAGCTGAGGTCCACGGTGATGCTTCCGCCCTGCGCACACGCCACTGTCTCCGTGAACGAGTCCATGGCGCTGGCGATCCTGTCGCCCATGCCGGTCTCCGGCCGGCCGAAGCTCGCGCCAGCGAGCGCCTCGCCGACCGCGCTCATAACTTCGGCGTAAACCTCCATGGCCACGACCTGGTCCAGCGAACTCTCCGGTCCTGCGCTGTCGGAGCACCCCGTTGCGAACAGGGCGAGAACAGCGACTGCACTCGTGCGACCGTATCTCTTCATGATCTGCCTCCTCACAGGTGTTTCGCGGCCGCACTCGCCGCCGGCCGCCCGTATATGAGACGGTCACGACTTTTCGGTTTCGCAGAAACACCACGGTTCGCGGTGATTTCGAGTCGCTGCTGGTGGAGGACGGGGCTGGTGACAGCGGATGGGCGGCTTGCCCGCAGGGTGGAACCGAACGCCGGCATTCAAACTTCGGGGTTGCCTAGATGAGGTCCCCGGCTTTCCCGCCCCGGACTCGAACGCCAGCATTCAAACCCTTCAGCGGTGAGCGGCATCCCACATACAACGACACGCGCGAATCCCGGACACTGCATGTCTGCACAGGTTGTGCGTTTGCCTATTGGATCCGACGAGATCATCCGCCGCGCGCAATCGGGGGATGCAGGCGCATTCGATCGCCTCTACGACGAGCATGTCGGACGTATTCACGCACTGTGTCTGCGCATGAGCGGGGATCGCGTTGAGGCGGAGCGCCTGACGCAGGACGTGTTTGTGCGCGTGTGGCAGCAGTTGCCTTCATTTCGTGGCGAGAGTGCCTTTTCGTCGTGGCTGCATCGACTGGCAATCAACGTGGTGTTGCAGGATCGTCGGAGCGATGAACGCCGAACCGTTCGCATCGAATCGGTGGATGATCTGACGACGGTGCGGGAGAATCGAACCGAGCGCGCCGACCATGAGTTGCGTCTGGATCTCGAGCGTGCGATCGCGGCGTTGCCATACGGTGCGCGTGTCGTGCTTGTGTTGCATGATATCGAAGGCTACCGCCACGAAGAAATCGCAGAGTTGTGTGGCATCGCGGTGGGGACAGCGAAGGCGCAACTGCACCGTGCCCGCCGTCTGCTCAGGGAGAGTCTGGCGCCATGAACCAACATCCTGCCGAATCCGAGCTGAACGACTTTGTTGATGACCTGCTCGATCCACATTCCCGTGTGCTGGTCGAGGCGCATCTGGCGGTGTGTGATCTGTGCCGAGCGGAGGTCGAAGCGACCCGTTCTCTCGTTGCGCAGATCAATGCGTTGCCGATGCACATCGCCCCGGAGAACGATCTTCGTGCGGCCATAGCGGAGCGGCTTGCCCGGGTGCAGCCGACAGTGGCCGCGCAACCGTCACGCCGGCTGAAGTGGTATGTGCCGCTTACAGCGGCTGCGATGCTGGTCATTGCGACAGCGACCGTAACGCGGTGGGTTGTAATGCGGGAAGTTTCGCCTGCATCGGAAGTGCACAGCGGTGCGACAGCGGTTATCCCGGTTTCCTTCCTGAACGAGGAGTCGAGGTATCACGACGCGATTGCTGAGCTGCAGCAGACGCTCGATCGTGAGCGCGCCACACTTGCACCGCAGACGATCGTGATTCTCGAGCGCAATCTGGTGGTCATCGATCGTGCGATCGCGGAATCACGCGCGGCTTTGCTGAATGATCCGGCGAATCAAAGCCTCGGCCAGATGATCCTCTCGGCGTACGAACAGAAGCTGCAATTGCTGCAGCGCGCGCGGGTGTCTGCCTTATGAGGTTGGGTCGCTCTGGGGCATCGGCACGACCGGAAGCTCGACGCGCATGGTGCACGGCGGGCTTCAAGCGGGCTGCGCGTGTGGTGCAGGCACTTGCTCTTCTGCTGTTGGTCAGCGCGGGACCGGTGCGTGCGCAGGCCATGCGGAATGTCGAACATCGTGCTCGCCTCGATGCGCATGGTGATCTGCGGGTGTGGAATCTGTCGGGCTCGATTCGGGTGACCGGATGGGACAAGGACAGCATCCTCGTGCGGGGTCAGGTTCCTGCTGACCAGCACTTCGGCTGTGGTGGTGATCCTGGCGGTTTCAAATGCTTCGTCGACCTGGCCCCGCGTTACGATGGCATCGCTCCCGGGTCAACGCTGGAAATCTTCGTGCCCCGTACCATCCAGCTCTGGGTCAAGTCAGGCAGTGCAGACATCGTCATCAACAACTTCAACGGCAACCTGGATGCGTATTCCGTGAGCGGGAGAATCCAGGTGCAAGGGCAGGCACAAACGCTTGCACTCGAGTCGATGTCCGGCCGGCTCACCATATTGGCGACAGCGACCACACTGCGTGCAAAAACCGCTGGCGGCGCCATCAATATCACGGGCGATGTGGACGACGCGCAGGTCACCAGCGTCAGCGGAAGCATCACTGTAGCCAATGCGCAGGTTCAGCGTGGCAGGTTCGAATCGATCGGAGGAAATACGACCTGGCGAGGAAGCCTGATGAAAGGTGCGAGCCTGGAGTTCAGCAGCCACAGCGGCGCAATTGAGTTGCTGTTGCCGGGCACGTCAGGCGGCCATGTCGCCGTCAACAACTTTGCCGGTGAAGTGCACAGCGAATTCGCCACCGATCAGCTCTCCGCGCGAGAAACCAAGGCACAGGAACTGAGCGTGATGCTTCCCGGCAAAGGTGATGCACGCATCGTGATCCGCAACTTCAAAGGGCCTGTTCGGTTGCTGAAGCAGTAGCACGCGGGTCATCTTGGTTGCGCATTGCGCGCGAGGCCGGACATTTTCGTTAACTGCTCCCGGCAGCTTTGGTTGTTAGTGCAACATCGCGCAGTCGCTGTGCGCGCCCGCAGAGTTCTTCATCGATCTCTCCCGGCAAGTTTGGTTGCTAATGCAACATCGTCCGTTGCTGCTGCCCGGCGGCGGACTTCTTCATTCAGTCTCTCCCCGCAACTTTGCTTGTTCGCGCAACATCGCACACCACCCGGGTGCGCGGTGACCGGCGATCTGCTTCCAACGTAAGATTCGCATTCAAACGCTTCCGAAGCTTCGTGGCATCCTACCATCAACCTGCTACGGAGGCGTCATGACATCGAAGCTATTCATCGGTCTGTTGCTCCCCATCGCGTGCGTCGCACAATCTCGTCCCGATTCCCCGCCCGGGTCGTTCAGACCCCGCACACATCCACATGACAGTGAAAGAGCCGAACCGTCGTGAGTACTGGATCGACGAAGTTGTTTTCACCGACGATCCGCTGGTCACGGCAGCATATCGCAAGGCTCAGGGGGAACGTGGCGGATCGGGGGTCGTCACGCCGGTTCGCAATTCCAATGGTTGGGTTGTCCGTCGCAACATCATCCTGGAGCGCTGACATGTTTACACTCACATCATCGATCGTCGCAGTTCTGTCGACTCAGTTGCTGGCTGGGCTCTACACGCCCGCCAGTCGCGTCGCAGGTGATGCAAAGCCGTGCGAAGCGGGAGCAACGCGCATGATTGCCGATCTGCAGCAGTCGATCGTGCGGTGGACCGGCACCAAGATCAGGGGCAAACATGAAGGCACGGTGGCGCTGCAGATGGGCGAGCTGTGCGTTCGCCAGTCGCAGATCGTGCGCGCAGGATTCGTCGCCGATATGAGATCGATCGAGATCACCGACATTCCGAAACACGAAACGGTCCCGCGCAAACTGCTGCGCGACCATCTCACAGGCGAGAATCTCTTCAACGTGGAGAAGTATCCGGAGGCGGTGCTCACCATCAACCAGGTGCGTCATGAGAACGGGCCGGTTTACGCCGTCGATGGCACGCTGACGATGCGTGGAGTCAGGCTGCCGGTCTCGTTCCAGGCACGGATTCCGGAGATTTCGTCCGCGGGTGTGAGTGCGCAGGCGAGGCTGAAGCTGGATCGGACGCGCTGGGGGATGCGGTACCGTCTGGCCGATCCCAGGGGACTCCTGGTCGATGACGAGTTCACGCTCGACCTGACGCTGGTCGCGCGACCCGAGCACGCCTCGCGCTGAAGGCGCGACGGGTTGGCGCCAGCCTGCCGCGAAACGCACAAACGCGTGCTTTTTTCGGATACCTGTGCAGTTGCGCGGACATAGTCGGCGCAATCGCACAAAGTTCGCGACCGAGCCCGGAAGTGTGTGCAGTTTCTCCGCCTGGATCGACGTAACTGCACACGCTTCGTTCATGGCGACGGGATTGTGCGATTTGCGGCCTCCGTGCTGCGGTGAATCGCTCACGCGCGTCCGGCAACGCAGTGATTGTGCGATTTGCGGCCTCCGTGCTGCGGTGAATCGCTCACGCGCGTCCGGCAACGCGGTGATTGTGCGATTCGCGGCCGCGCTCGCCGTTTCCTGCGGCGTGACCCGCTTCGGCCGCTACTGGAGCACCGGCCGAAGGGTGAACTCCGCCACTTCCACCACGGGTCCGCGTACCGTCTCGAACACGGTGCGGTTGTAGCGTTTGACCAGGCCGTTGGCGTCCTGCTCCCAGTTGGTCACCGGGCGCGTCGCGTAGGTGGTCGACAGCATCTGGGCGAAGATC
>Ga0182743_1000899_pt1 | contig 32365 bp, 20 predicted proteins | sample eDN3rd30CKraftOP_FD_128522 | JGI IMG/M metagenome (GOLD analysis project Ga0182743, IMG submission 128522) | Enriched Organic Plus compost microbial communities from Emeryville, California, USA - eDNA 3rd pass 30_C Kraft OP (version 2) (version 2) ... | reverse complement strand
CGCGATTGCGGAGTGCTGCTCGTCGTGAAGCAACACGGCGGCGACACGGGGACCGGCGAAGCCTGCGCGAAGATTGTCCGCGAGGTGAACGATCCGGGCGTGCAGGTGAACTACGACGCCGGCAACGTGATGGATTATCTCGACGTCGATCCGATCCCGGACATCGAGAAGTGCGCCGATGTTGTCCGCAGCTTCTGCCTGAAGGACCACCGCAACTGGCCGAAAGACGAAGACTGCGCGCCCGGGCTGGGGCAGATCGATCACTACCGCTTGTTAGCGCCGGTGGCGCTCACCGGGCGGAAGATGCCGCTCTGCTTCGAAAACATCTTCGCGCCGCTTGTTCCGCGGCCGAAGTCGCCAGACGAGATCGATCAGCTCGCGCGGCGAGCGCGCGAGTTCATCGAAACGGTCATCGCCGGGCTGCACGCTGTCGCCAGCTAGGCTACCGCACCGTGGCCCGGCCGATCGAGTAGTAGGCGAACCCACGATCGCGGATCGCTTCGGGCTCGTAGAGGTTGCGACCGTCGAAGATCACATTGCCGCGCATGCGGCGTTTCATCTCGTCGAAGTCGGGATTGCGGAACTCGCTCCACTCGGTGTTGATCGCCAGCGCGTCGGCGCCCTCCAGCACGTCGAGCGGCTGATCGCCGTATACCAGCTTGTCGCCGTAGATCGCCCGCACATTGGCCATCGCTTCCGGATCGTGCACTTGCACGCGGCAGCCTTGCTCGAGCAGGAAGTCAATGAGCGTCAGGGCCGGCGCTTCGCGAATGTCGTCGGTCTTCGGCTTGAAGGCGAGCCCCCACACGGCGAACACCTTGCCGTCCAGGCCGCCGTTGAAGTGCTCCTGCACCTTCTTCACGAGCACGCGTTTCTGGTGGTTGTTCACTTCGTCGACGGCGTCGAGCAGTCGCGGCTCGATGCCGACCTGCCTGGCCAGGTGCGAGAGCGCCCGCACATCCTTCGGGAAGCAGCTACCGCCGTAACCGACGCCGGGGAACAGGAAGGCGAACCCGATGCGGCGGTCGTGGCCGATGCCGCGGCGAACGTCGTTGATATCGCCCCCCAAGCGCTCGCAGAGATTGGCCATCTCGTTGATGAAGCTGATTTTGGTCGAGAGGAGGGCGTTGGCGACGTACTTGGTCAGCTCGGCGCTCTCGGGGGTCATCACGAGAAACGGCTTGTCGGTGCGCAGGAACGGAGCATACAGCTCGGCGAGCAGTTTCTCAGCCCGCTCGGTACGCACGCCGACCACAACGCGGTCGGGATACTGAAAGTCGTTGATCGCCGCCCCTTCCTTGAGAAACTCAGGGTTGCTGGCGACGTCACACTCGCGGCCGGTTAGCTCGCGCAGGCGATGGTAGACCTTCGTGTTGGTCCCCACCGGAACCGTGCTTTTGATGACAACGACCGCGTCGGTCGGCAGATGCGGAGCGATCCGCTCCACCGCAGACCAAAGGTATTTGAGATCGGCGGAACCGTCGTCGGACGACGGAGTGCCGACGGCCAGATAGATCAACTGCGCGCCTTTGACCGCAGAAACGCTGTCGGTCGTGAAGCGAAGCCGCCCTGCGACTGCGTTGTGGCGAACCAGCTCCGCAAGGCCTGGCTCGTAGATCGGGATGATGCCCTGCTCAAGCCGCTCGATCTTGTCCTGATCGATGTCGATGCAGGTTACCTCATTGCCACTATCGGCAAGGCAGGTACCCGTGACAAGACCGACATAACCCGTACCGATGACCGCGATCTTCATGGAAATCCCCGACGATTAGCTTGCGGACGCCGGCCAGGCTCAACGCGCCTGTCGCCGGCCCGCAAATCTAGCTTAATCGCCGATGCCAAGCGGCACTATTGGGGCGGGGCCGCATCCGGTCCGCCGGGCGCATCCCCTTCCGCCGCCGGCTCAGCCGGAGCGGGGGCAGGAGTGTCGGGTGAGGTCGGCTGGACGGCCTCTTCCGCGGCCGAGTCGTTTTCTTCCTGCGGCACGCGGACGACGGCGACCACCGAATCCCCTTCGTCGAGGCTCATGATCCGCACGCCGTTGGTATTGCGGCCAATCACGCTCACGTCGCTCGCCCGAATCCGCTGCAGCTTGCCGCGGGCGGTCATCATGAGCAGTTCGTCGGCGTCGGTCACCGACAAGATGCCGACCACCGGCCCGTTGCGTTCGCTGGTCTTGATGTCGCGAACGCCCATCGTGCCGCGTCCCTTGGTCGGATAGCGGTACGAGGCCGAGTCGCTCGTTTCGTCGTCGTCCGAAGACTCGCTTTCGGCGGCGGCCGAAGTCTCCTCGCCGGTCTCGTCCTCTGGCGCTTCGCCGGTGAGCGGACTGTTGGGACCGATCGGAGTTCGCTTGCCGTAGCCGTTCTCGCAGAGCGTCAGCAGCGTGGCGTTCGGATCGGCCACAACCATGCCGACCAGGCTGTCCCCGGGACGAAGCTTGATGCCGCGGACGCCCTGAGCGTCGCGTCCCGAGGCACGGACCGTCGACTGCCGGAAGCGAACCGCCTGACCGCGAGCCGAGGCGAGAATGATTTCGTCGTCGGTGCCGTGAACGACTGCGGCGACCAGCTCATCCCCTTCCTTCAGGTTGATGGCGATGATGCCCGACTTCTTCGGCCGGCTGTACTTTTCGAGCGGCGTCTTCTTCACCAGGCCGTTGCGCGTGGCCATCATGAGGAACTGCCCTTCGCGCTTGAAGTCGCGAATGGCGAGGCACGCGGCGATCTTTTCTCCTTCCGCCAGGCTGAGCAAGTTCACGATGGCGCGGCCGCGAGAATCTCGCTTCAGCTCAGGCAGATCGTAAACCTTCTGCCAGTACACCTTGCCGAGATTCGTGAAGAACAGCAGGTAGTCGTGCGTGCTGGCTGCGAAGAGGTGCTCGATCGGATCTTCGTCTTCGGTTTCAGCCCCTTTGAGCCCCTTGCCGCCGCGCTTTTGGGCCCGGTAGGTGCTCGCCGGAGTGCGCTTGATGTAGCCCTTGTGGCTGATCGAGACCACCATCATCTCTTCGGTGATGAGGTCTTCGAGATTGACCGTGCCGGCTTCCTGGCCGCTGATTTCGGTGCGGCGGTCGTCACCGTACTTGCGACGAATCTCCAGCAGATCGGATCGGATGATCGCCAGGATATTGGCGTCGTCGGAGAGAATGCGCAGGTACTCGCCAATTTCCGCGAGCAGTTCCGCGTGTTCGTTGCCGAGCTTCTCCTGCTCGAGGTTCACCAGTTGGCTGAGCGTCATCCGCAGAATCGCGTCCGCTTGCACAGCGGTCAGGCGATACGTCGGGGCCACGCCCTGCTCTTCCTGGAACATGCGGAAGCCGGCTTCGCCGAGAGCCCGCTCCATCATCGCGGCGGGAGCTTCGACCCCCATCAAGCCGACCTTGGCTTCGCCGACCGTGGCCGAAGCTCGGATGATGCGAATGATCTCGTCGATATTGGCCAGCGCCAGCAGCAAGCCTTCTACGGTATGCTTCCGCCGGCGGGCTTTGGCGAGCAGGAACTGGGTGCGGCGGCGAATTACCGTGACGCGGTGGCGGATGAACTCCTCAAGCAACTGCTTGAGCGTGCATTCGCGCGGCTTGCCGTCGACCAGCGCCAAAAGGATGACCGAGAACGTGTCCTGCAGCGGCGTGAACTGGTAGAGCTGGTTCAGCACCACCTCGGGATCGGCGCCGCGTTTGACGTCGATCAGCAAGTGCACCGGATGCTGCAGGTCGCTGATGTCGGTGACTTCGGAGATATCCTTGATCCGCTCCTCGTTCACCGCCTCCTTGATCTTTTCCAGCACGCCGTCGCGCGTCGCCTGATAGGGAATTTCGCGGACGATGATCCGGTAACGGTCTTTCTTGTGCTCTTCGATCTCGCAGCGGGCTCGAAGCACGATAGCGCCGCGGCCGGTCAAGTAGCCGCGACGGATGCCGGCCCGGCCTTGGATGATGCCGCCGGTCGGGAAGTCGGGACCGGGAATAATCTCCATCAGTTCGTCGATCGACACTCCCGGATCGTCGATCACTTTTACCAGCGCATCGCACACTTCGCGCAGGTTGTGCGGCGGAATGCTTGTCGCCATGCCGACGGCGATGCCCTGAGCGCCGTTGACCAGCAAGTTCGGGAACTTGCTCGGCAGCACGGTCGGCTCGGTGTTGCGCTCGTCGTAGGTCGGGATGAAGTCGACCGTGTCGAGCTCCAGATCGTCGAGCATCAGCGCCGCAAACGGCGAGAGGCGGGCTTCGGTGTATCGCATGGCCGCCGGAGGGAGACCGGCGATCGAGCCGAAGTTACCTTGCTTGTCGATCAGAACGTGGCGCATGTTCCATTCCTGGGCCATGCGCACGAGCGTCGGGTAGATGACGCTTTCGCCGTGCGGGTGGTAGTTACCGCTCGTGTCGCCGGAGATTTTAGCGCACTTCACCCGCCCCGCGGTGGGGCCGAGGTTCAGATCGTTCATCGCGACCAGGATGCGACGCTGCGACGGCTTCAGACCGTCGCGAACATCGGGGAGAGCTCGGCTGACGATGACGCTCATGGCGTACGTCAGGTAGCTATCCTTCAGTTCATCCTCGATCGGTTGATCGAGCAGCCGGCCACCATCGCCGTTTCCCCCGGCTGGGGTGGCATTACCATTGTTCGAATCTTCGGGCGGAGGGGCGTCGGAGGACAAGCCTTAAGTCCTTTTGTCACAAGCCTCTGAGACTGCAGCGGACGGCGCGTCTCGCAAGCCGTTAATGTACCATTTTTCAGGTCCCTCCACAACGGCCGGCCCTGTCGGGGGTGCAACGGAAGACCTTGCCACTAAAGCAGTTATTGCGGGCTCCTGCGACCGGCGCGTAAGCGGCCCAGACGCAACAAAAAACGCCGAACCCAAGTGGTTCGGCGTTCCAGGAGTTTTCAGTAATTCAGCAAGCGATCAGCCGGTGGTGCTCCAGTACGGGAAGCTGCCGTACTTGCTGAGTTCCATGTACAGCAGAATGCTGCCCGTCGTGAGCGCCAGGAAGGACAGGATGAGCATCACCGTGTAGATGTTCGCTCCCTGTTTCTGAGTGACCGGCGCCGGCGTGTTAGGAGAGCTTGGTAGTGACATGGTCCCCTTTCCGAATCTGTCCGCGTTGCAGTTCTTTCTGGATCTGCCCGACCGCACGGTCCGGGGCGGTGCGACGAATCACGACCCGGCCAAGGTACGTGTTGCCGCGGTAAACGTCGAGCGTATGGCCTTCCTTCAAGCCGTCATCCGAACCGAGCGAAATCTCGATCAGGTCCTTGTCGCTGACGGCAATCACGATGCCTTCAACCTTCGGCGGAATGTGCGAGACCAGGTCGGTCTCACGAATGCCGCGGGCATCCATCACCATTTTCATGCGGGAAACTTGCTGGGCAAGCTGCGTGTTGCGTTCGTCCAAGCGAGTCCGCACCCCTTCGAGCTGGTTGAACTGATCGGTCAGAGCCACGACCTTGTCGAACAGCTCATCGCGGTCCTTCTGCGTGACCCGCAGCGTTTCGCGGAGCCCGGTCACTTCGGTAGTGAGGGCCTCGAGGCGGGTCTCGGCCATTTTGGCCGCTTCCGCCACTTGGGCGTGATCGGTGAAGAGCTTGTCGAGTTCAGCCTGCTTCTCGCTGACGGCCGCTTCGGCCCGGACAAGACGAGTTTGCAAGGCGGCCAGAGCGGCCCGGCGAGCGGCCTGCTCCGTGGCAAGCTGCATTTCCAACTCAGCCTGCTTGGCTTTCAACTGTTCGTTCAGGGCATTCGCGCTGGTGAGCTTCGTGCTGGTCGCGGCGGCCTGCTCTTTCCAGTTCTTGTGCGTGGCGAAGACCATCACCGAGAAGCTCATGAACACCAGGCTCATGACGAAAATCAAAACGGTGAAAATCTTTCCGACCAATGTCATGGCTGCTGTCCTTAACCTACGCGTCCCTTAACCTCGTGGGTACCGCTACTGTCGCCGGGTGTGCATGCAAACCTGGCTGGGGCCGCCATCCATCGATAAGCCGTGCAGTGTTCCATCTGCGGTCCCAAATGCTTGGGACGCTACGGCGGCAAGAAGAGAACCTAAAGCGGTTAGCTCCGTCAGTATAATTTGCCACAAAAGTGAAAGTCAACGAAAAGCGTTGGGTTTCGCCAGTTTGGGCAAGGCAGGCAAACCGCCCGCTCGCCTGCCTCGTAGCAGAATTCGTCGGAAGTCTGCCCGTGGCCAACCGTCGCCGAACCCCGTGGCGCCGTTCGCTTAAGCCTAGCTTAGTTACGAAGTTTCGCCTTTGAAGACTTCGCACTAGCAAGTGCAAAATATTCCGAAAATTCCGGTTTTCAGGCCGGACGGCCGCGGGTCCAGACCCCGATCACGGCGGCTACCCAGCAGACCGCCGCACACACGCCAGCCAGAAGGTCCCCCACCCGACGATAGGGGCTCAGCCGTCCGTCGGGGCGAACCTCCGCTACAAGAGTAGTGGTATCTCGCCGGGGGCCCTGTTTCAGAACTTTTCCATTTCCGTCGATCCAAGCGCTAAAACCAGTGTTGGCCGCGATCACCATCGGCTTGCGGTTCTCGATCGCCCGGAAAACGGCGCAGCGGAAATGAAGGTCGAGAATCGCCGAACCGTGGAACCAGCCGTCGTTGGTGATATTTAGCAGGGCGTCCGGCTCCTGACCTTCAGCGGCCAATTGATTGACGTGCCCGCGGAGTAGATGGGGCACGGTGCTCTCAAAGCAGATGCTGGGTGAAAATTTCAGGTCGCGAACCTTGAACACGCTCGGAGCCTCCCCCTCTGTCAGCCCTGCCGACATTGGCGTCATGCCATAAATCCACGGCAGCAAGTCGCCCAGCGGCATATACTCGCCGCACATGACGGCGTGCATCTTGTTGTAGCGGCCAACGACCTCCCCCTGTGGACCGACTAAGACCGCTCCGTTGTAAAGCCGCGGCACGTAGGGGCCGTACTGGATCGTGTTCGTGCTAATCACCGCGTAAGTGCCGGGTTGAGCCTCGCCGCGACTGGCAAGTTCCCGCTGCTGGCGGCTCGACGGTTGCACGGCCACCGCCAAATCGCGCACCGCGCTTTCGAAGTGCTTGTTATTCGCAACGATGAGTTCCCGCACGCTTTCCGGCGGCAGATCGGAACCAGGCGGCGAATGCAGCGGCTCTTCGATCAGCCGTTCGGGAATCGGAAACATCGACTCCGGCCAAACGACCAGGTCGAGATCGCTTTCCGCCTCGCGCACCTGACGAGTCAATTCGCCGTACTGTTGAAACGTCTCCTGCACTCGCTCCGGCGTAACGTCGAACACGGTGTCGAGCGAACCTTGAATCAACGCCACGCGCACCGGCTGGCCGATCGTGGCAGGCTCCCCTTGCCTCATGCGGAAGTAGCCGTACCCCAGCGCAAGCGCTATCACCCCAATCGCCGCAACAAGGGACCTCCAAGCCAGCGGCTCCGCTGTTGCTTCGGCAGTTTCCACACGTCTCCGATCACCAATCGGAATCAACCCACCAATCGCCGCCCCCACAAACACAATCAAAAAGCTAACCGCATAAGCCCCGCCAAAATCGGCCACCTGCAGCAGCATGGTCCAAGACGCTTGCGTATGTCCCAGCAGGGCCAGCGAAAAGCCGCTGATCACATAGCCGCGAATCAACTCAATCCCCACCCAAGCCATCGGCGCGGCGAGCACAACCGGAATCCGCAGCCGATGGACCATCACACGCGCTACCGCGATCACGACGGGCGTATAGCACGCGACGTACGCCGACAAGGCGAACCAGCCGAAGTAGAGCGCCCAGTGCGCATGCCGAATCCCTTGCAACAACATCAACCAATGCAGCAGGGCGGCGCCATAGATCACCAGGTACGGTCGCCGACCGCTCAGCTCCGGCTGGCAGATCAGCAGAACCCAAGGCGTCACGGCGAGATAAGCCAGCGGCCAAAGATTCAGCGGCGGAAACGCCGCCCAGAGAAGGAGCGCCCCAAGCAGCGAGAGAAACCAGGTCCGCTGCCAAACCGGCAAGTCCGGCGTCGCTGGCGAATCGGCGGCCTGAATGGCGACGGTGGGCCTGCCTTCGCTCGCCACTGCGGCTGTTTCCCCTTTTCGACGTTTTGCCATCCGTGCGCTGCTCCGCGTTCATCTCTCGGGAACAGCGCAAAACCGCCATCCCAGCCAATATTCTACCGAACCTTTCCTTCCATGGCCCGGTCAGTTGGTTGCCAGCCGGCGGGTAGCGAAAGACAATGCCAAGGGACGCTTCGCTCTACCGGGCGTCTTTTTCCCTCGCCGACGGCAATGGACCGAATCGGAAAGTTTCCTCTCTCGAAGACCGCCTCTCTATGCCCCGCATCACCGTTCCCGAGTTTGTCGCCATGAAGGCGGCTGGTCGCAAGATCAGCATGCTCACCGCTTACGACTATCCCACCGCCGCGCTCGTCGACGCCGCCGGGATCGAAGCCATTCTCGTCGGTGATAGCATGTCGATGGTGGTTCAAGGGCACGATACCACGCTGCCGGTCACGCTCGATGAGATGATCTACCACGCTCAGATGGTCGGCCGGGCCGTTCAGAACGCCCTGACAATCGTCGATATGCCCTTCCCCACCAACCACTTGGGCGTTCACAAGGCAATTGAAAACGCGGGCCGAATCCTCAAGGAAACCCGCTGTCAGGCGGTGAAGCTCGAAGGGGGCGCCGATCAGGCCGACGTGATCGAAGGGCTCGTCTCCGCGGGGATTCCGGTGATGGGGCACATCGGCCTGCGGCCGCAGAGCGTGCACACGATGGGGGGCTACAAGGTGCAGCGCGACGCCGAGCGTCTGCATGCTGATGCCCTCGCCGCCCAAGAGGCCGGGGCCTTCGCCCTGGTGCTCGAATGCATCCCCACGCCGATTGCGACCGAAATCACCAGCCGTCTCTCGATCCCCACGATCGGCATCGGCGCCGGGGCCGGCTGCGATGGACAAGTGCTGGTGCTGCACGATCTGATCGGCCTGACGAGTGGCTATGTGCCGAAGTTCGTCAAACCCTACGCTGACGTGAAGTCGATCATCATCGACGCCGTCACCCGCTATCGCGACGACGTCCGCGCCTCCAAATTCCCTGGGCCAGAGCAGCAATTCAAAAAGTAGCGAACCAGCGCACTACTCTCCCCCAGCCGCGGCCCCGCGGCCCCCAACAAAAAGAGCCCAGCAATCCGCCGGGCTCTTTTACATCTATTTTGCATTCTCTATGCCGAATGCCGCATTCGGCCGCGTAGCGTCATTCGATATACCGCCGCAGCAGCACCGTCCGATCGGTGTTGTGCTTCTGCCCAGGCTGATAGGCGACTGGAATCGAGCGATCGATGATGAAGAACGCCCGATGCCGTTGAATTTCGCCCGTATCGGCGCCTAGCTCCATGCCAAGCTGATAGCCGTCGGGATGGCCGGCGTCGACCGCTCCCCATTCGGTTACTTCGAAGTATCCGACGGTCATCCACACGGCGAATACGTTCGAGTGCGTCGTGAACGTGTTGCCGATTTTCTGCAGCCCTTGGAAGGCGAAATACGGATTGCGGTCGACATTGACATGCTCCGACGTATCCGTATTTCCGAACAGCGGCTCGTTGCTACCCGGTCGCTTCCGGAGCAACGTCGCATGCACCGATTCGGTCCACAAACTCGGCAGCGGCATCAGGTCGGCTGCATCAGCCGCGCGGAAGGGCTGCGAGAAGTACGACGGATAGTTCGCATTCGGAGCGAAAACGTCGGAGGCGGTGGTGCCATAGCCTTGCCGGCTGAGCTGGACGTTCAGCCAGGTCGACTGCAGCCCAGCTCCCTCGGGAATGCCAGCCACCGCGGAGTTGAAGACGTACTCGTCGAAGATTGTGTTGATATTCACCTTCCCCGGCTCGCGATGGCGCGAGAGGGACGAGAACGGCGGACGGTACGTCTCCGCCGGCGAAGGCGCCGGCGCTGTAGCTTCCGTGAAGCTCGTTGTCGGATACCAACGTTCCGTATCCACAAACGGCGACGGAACCCCGACGTATTCCAGCAATCGATTGAGCTGCGGACCGAGTTGCATACCCGAATCGACGGTCGCGTTGTCCGCCGCCTGCATCAGATTCAGCAGATGCGGGAACTGCAGATTCTGCTCGGAGTTCACGTACGGGTGCGGATTCGACGCCGGTACCTTCACTCCGAAATAGGTCAGCAAGTCGTACTGCGAACGCCGCGGTACAAGCAACAGTTCCATCGCGTTCGTGAACGGACGATTGTTGAACGTCAGCCACGGGAACGCGGGACCCGGAGTTCCAGCCGCGGTCATAAAGCTTGGCGCTCCGCGATAGATCAACGGTACCGGCGAAGCAGCCGTGAAATACGGATGGTACTGCCGGTTGAGATAACCGAGCGTGTGGAACAGCTGATAGTTGAAATAGTGCTCCGTTCCAACGCCCGGTGGAGACGAAGCGATCGGCTCGCTGCGAGCCGGCTCGCGCCGCCAGAGGTTGCGCAACGGGCTGGCCGGGTTCGGAATCGCCGGATCCGGCGCGTTGTAGCCCGGCACTTCGGAATCGGGGAACGAGCCTCCGCGTTGGAACGTTTGGAAGTTGGTGTGCTTGCCGGCATCCGCTTCGGGATCGCTCGGGGACGTCACCCCGTTAAACGCCGTCACATCAATCGGCGTCGAATCGATGGTGATGTACGGGTTGGTGTACCGATCGTGCGGCAGCAGTGGATTGGCCAATCGCTGCAGATGAATCGTGCGGAAGTTCGCCGCAGTGCCGTCTTCCATCAAGAACTCGAAGCCGGGGCGATTCTTGTCGAGCGGCTCGTCGAGCGGCGGCGTATAGGTGCCGGCGCCGTCCGGAAGCGATGCCGGGTCGGTAGGCGCTACGAACCCAGTGTTCGTATAGCCGCCAATCGGTTCGGTGATGCTGACCGAACGAGGCCGATTGATCGGAACCGCAATCGCCGGCTGAATATCGTTCGCCACATTCACGTCGTAGGCGTTGCCGTTATTCAAGATTTGAACTTGATGCACGTCGGGATTGACGTTCGGCTGTAGCCGAATTTGACGCGTATCGGCCATGATGAGTGGGTCCATCCCCGGCAGATCGCTCTGCCCGCGAATTCGCCCGACATAGGTCGTGTATGTGCCGGCTTCCTCCTTGCCCGCCGAGCCCACAATGGCATAGCGGCCCGGCTTGAGCGGCGCGATGGGCAAGTCCGTGTGGAACACCTCTCCGCCTGCGGCGGTTGCGCCTACCGGGTTCGTGAAGTAGATACTCCGTTCGATGTGTCCCGAGCCGTCGGCAGGGCCGGTTAGCGTTTCCGGACGCGGCTCATCGGGATTGCCTGCGCGGGCCGCCGCCGAACGACGGTCGATCACCAATCGCCAGACGGGTGAGCCGCCAGGCGCCGCATTCAGTACGACCCCCTCCGTATTCAGATACAGCTCGCTGGGCCGATTCACGAACGGTGCAATGTTGTTCTGATCGACCCACGGGTTATAGAGTTCGACAAACAACGCGCCGGTCGGACGCAGGCGCTGGTCGTAATCCTCGTCCGGATCGTCCGCGTCGTCGGTCTTCTTCCGTTCCGGCTCGTCCTCGTCGGTATCCTCCGTGCGCCGGTCGTGCCAGGCAATCGCCTCACTGATTAGCAGCTCTGGCCGCTCCACGCCCCAGACGATGTAGGGGTACGCGGCGTCCGGAATCCCGTCGGCTGCAAGATCCCAACCGTCGAACGGATTCGGGTCGTATTCAAACGGCGTGCTGATGCTGTCCGAATCGCGGAAGTCGACGACATTGATCGCCCATTGCGCCAGCGCCTTGGCGGTTTCCGCGGGCGTAGCCGTGCCGTCGCCGTCCAAATCGTACTCGTAGTTCGGATTCTTCAGCAGCATTGCCAGGCAGTAGAGGTGCCGGGCGTACATCTGACGGACCGCGTTGCCGTTCGTGGCGGGGTTGTCGATGCCAAACGACGATCCGTTGGTGAAATCGGTCGGTTCGCTCTCCCACGGCTCGTCGACCACCCCGTTCCCGTTGATATCTACGCCATCGCCAAACGGACGATTCAGATTGAACGGCTCGCCGTGGAGAAACTCAAACGGAATGATGTTCCGCCATTCCGAGTCAGGAACGCCCTTGCGGCTGTACAGATCGAGAATCGAGCCTTGCAGCGGGGGGTTCGTGCTGCTCGTGGTGCGCAGCTCCTTTGGCGTGATCATCGAAGGGCCCGTCACATGCCAGGCGGCCGTAGTGACGCTTTCCCGCGCCCGCGGCGAACTGTTGAGCGGCGAGACATTGAGGCGGCTTTGGATCATCGGCGCGTCGGCGTCGTTGTAACGCAGCAGGCGTTCCAGTTCCGCCGGCGTGTACGGCGAGTCGCGGTGCGCCGTTCGATGATCGACCTGCATTTCGTACGGGTCGTCCAGAGTTTCATCGGTGCCAACGTTATTGGTGAAAATCGGCTGCCCGTAGTAGTTCAGCGCCACCGCCGCCCGTCCCCAAACATCGGGCGGCGACGCGTAGATCGACGACGTCGTGATGTAATTGCTCGGCAACCCGAGCGCTTTGAACGGCAGATTCGCCGCCTGATCATCGAGATTGGGAACGCCCGGTCGGCCGTCGCGACCGTAACGCATGGTGATGAAACTCTGATAGTTGGACGTATCCCCGCCTCTGACCAGAAGACGCAAGATGTCGGTCTCCGGGCCGTACCCCAGCCCACGCGGAACTCGCACCGTCCCCGGATTGGAGGGATCGCGTCCAGCAAGCGTGTTCGCCGGAATATCGGTATTGGACAGGTAGAAGTTGTTTTCCTGGGCCACCTTCAAGTTGCCGGCCGTGTTCAGGTTGATCCGCCCGTCCAGATCCTTCACCAGGATGGCGACCAACCGCTTGTAGCGTCGGCCGTCGGGCGACGTGAGCACCGGCAATCCCGGATCGATCCAAATGCTGTCTGGCAGGCCGTCGTTGTCGTTGTCGACATCCCAATAATGCGTGCTCGTCAGCGCCGCGACCCAGGCGTCGTCCTCAGCTTGAGTCAACGACGCGGGATTGCTCGCCGCCGGGATGTACGGGTTGCTTCCCGAGAAATTCGGGTGGTCCCACGGCATCGGCCGCATGATGATCTGGCGCCGGAAGTCCCGGTAGCTGGGATTCGACGTGCTGAAGAGACCGTTCGAATGATTCGCCCAATAGCGCACCAGTTCCGGCCGATGGAACGACGGCAGGATCGGAACATCGTTGTCCGGACTCCCGTCGGTGTTTAGCTCCAGCGCGCTAGGAGGAACCATCGCCAGGAACATGTTTTGATAGTCGGGGGCGTCCCAACTCTCATCCTCGCCGCCGTAGTTCACACACATCTGCGGCACGGTCGAGGGGCCCACGAATTGCGGAGTGGTCAGGTACTGCGCAAAGTGCGGCATCAGGGCCACCAGGTTGTCTGGCGTGCCGTCGTGCATGTCGAGCTTACGCGTCGATTCGTTGTAGCCGATGCCCGTTCCGTTGAACGGCGCGCCGTTGATCAACACCTGACTTCCGATCAGGTTGCCCGGAGCTATTCCGTCGGTCGTTTCCACAACCACTCTGGGCGGTGCACCCGACACCGACGGAACGTAATGCATGATCCGCGTGCTTACCCCCTTCGCAGGGCCAGTGGTAAAAGTGAGCACGCGCCCCGTGTAGTATTCCAGTCGATCGGACAGCGTTCGCTGAAACGGCTGCAGAACGGCGGTGGGATCGAGATCCAACGTCACCATGCCCGAGCCGGCAGGCGGCGTTGCGGGCGTGGCTGCGTCGACCTTTGCCGCGACTCCGTCATTGCCGTACATGTCGCCGAGCAAATCGTGCCCGAGCAAACTGGTGCGCACCAGCGAGCCGTAGAGCAACTGCCCGAGCACCAACTCCATTTCGGTCTCAGGATTGTCCCGGTACAGATCGCGATACGATTCGTGGCGCGCCGCGTCGCGATACTGCGTAGCGACGAGCGTGTACGTCACCCCGAGCAGAATGAACAAGGTGAGCAAACTAATGACGACCAGCAGCACAATGCCGCGCTTTTGTCGCGCTCGACGGAGCATCGCATTCATGATCGTTGCCTCTTGTTCTTTCGCTCTGGTCCGCTTCGTTGCCGTCAGCCGCCCTGTTCCCAGCGACCGACAGTTGCATCACTCGCCCGCTTAGGGCGTCAAATCCAGCCGAATCGTCTTTTCGAAGACGCCGACGACCCCTTCGGCATAGACCGCGTTGGTCTCCAGCGATGGATCCCAATCCTGCCCAAACAACGTCACATGGCGGTCGAAATCTGTCCCGTTGCTGAATGCCGCCTCTCCGGCATCCACGATTCGATACCATTTCGCGATCGGCCTGGGAGGCATGTCGGCCGGTTTTGCGCCGACAAGCATGATCCAGTCGTTCTGCTTCAAGGCGTTCAACTGGGCTTCGTCTCCCTTCAGCACCACTTCGCCGCCGGTCAGCCCCGAACTGGGAAACGCCGCCAGTCCCGAACCGATGGTGAACCCGTACTCGCTTCGCGACGTCGTCTCCGCCGAGGAGAGTTGATCGATCGGACGATCGTAGAACACGACAATCGATAAGACGTACGTGTCCTTGAAATTGACGTTGTTTCGATCGTAGAGCGGAACGATCGTCGCCATCCACGACATATGACCGTCGCTCTGCCGCTTGAAATCGGTCCCATTGATCGTATCCATCACTTGATACGCGTTCTGGGACCGATCATCAGGCCGGCCGAACGTGAGATCGTCTTCGAACGTGAAGATGGCCTCGGCAAGCGCCCGGCCCATGAAATTGTTGGTGGGATCCAGGTCAGTGATATTTCCGACAAGCGTGATGCGAGGCATTCCGTCCGTCATGCTCGCTGGAAAGGTGCGGGCCAAGAGGAGCTCGCCCGAATTGGCGGCGATATAGCGAGGATCAAGACAAAATCCGCCGCCATCGCCGAACCAGTTTTTTCCGCTGCCGCCGCCACTCTTGATGTAGTTCAAATAGTCATTGAGGGGATGGACAATGTTTCCCGCATCATCGAAGGCAACCCAATTCGCCGGCTGACGCATGCCGCGCACGTCGAAATCGTGAGCGGCGCTCATCCCCGCCACAGCCAGCGCATCGGAAATGCGTCCCTTGCGAGCCTGAGCGCTGGCCACCGGAAACACGGCGATGGCCCCCAGCAGGCCGATCGTCGTCACGGCGATCGCAAATAGCACTTCCAGAATGCTCACGCCGCGCCGCGTGCTCGCTCGAGGCGAGCGTCGCAGCAACAATCCCAATTTCCAAGCCGAAGGACGATTCACTTGCACGCTACCGTCCTCCCATTTGTTCGCGACTGCTGGCCGCCTCGCGAGCGATGGCCACGTTCGTTGGATCGGCTGGGTCAGGCATATTCTCGCTCGTCACGACAACGCCAGTTGCGGCCCCCACCGAGACCCACAGGCTGGTCGGATCGGCCAGGTTCGAGTTCGGGCCGATTTCGCCCGTCTTTTCGATGCGGCCGACCAAAAAGTGGATCGTGGCTGGGGGATCGACCATTTCAAACTTCGTCCCCGATGGCTCCGTCGAGTAAGGATCTCGCAGCCGCATGACCTTCGTCACGGAACCTGTGGGCGAAAACACAACCATCAGCCGGCTTTGCGTATTGGCAAACTGCGTATCGCTGATTCCGTATCCCGAATGGGTCAGATCGATCGCGGTGCCGGGCGTCAATTCATACGCCGAACCGATCCGCTTCGGCAGGCGCAGTACCTGAAACGGCCTCCCTGCATTTGGCGCCGATGAATTGGCGGGCTTCCCTGGCGGGAGCGTCGTATTCAGCGACGAGCCGACGTAGTTGAAGTTGGTACCGTCGTAGGTGAACGAGAACCAATCCCCCTTGTAATCGAACCGGACCAAAATCGTCTCGCCAATGCTGACAAGCCCAGAGAGATAAGCCATTTCCTCCGGGTCTTGGAACGTCAAAACGTTGCCTTCAACCCACGCTCGTGCCGCAGGCAACGAATTGCCGCCATATAGCGGCGGAGACTCCGCAAGGTAACACTGCGTAACCTGCCGGGTCGGGCTGTCCGGATCAAGCTCCATCCAAAGCGCACAAGGACGACCGGTAGCCACCGCCCGCGCTTTAGCCATCGCAAAATAAGCGTTGAGCGTGCGTGAGGCTTCGCGAGTGCGAGCGTCGTCCAACATGGTCGCCGCGACGGGCAGCGCCGTAGCGATGAGCAAACCGGCGATCAGCAATACCACGAGCAACTCGACCAGCGTATAGCCGCGAGCACCCCGATAGCCGGAACTTTGTCGATGGCAAAGCATGGCTTATTGATCCCCGCGGTAATGATTGGTGATGTTGTCGGTCCAGCCGTGATGGGTATCGCCATCCAGATCCAGCACGCTCCCGACGAGAATCGTCGAGTCGTCCACATCCGTGAGATACGGATTGTTCGGAGGCGTCGTGGTCGTGTACCGCATCGGAGAATCTTCAGGTTGCGACGTGCTGACCCGAATGTTCACGTTCACCTCGTACTCGCCGTCAGGACCCGCCGAATAGATCAGCGGGGTGAGGGCGAAGTTCCCGGCGCCTTCTAGCTTCATCGGGTTGAACGGATCGGGAGCGACCGACGCGTCGATCGTCTGGTGAGTCAACGTTCCTACAGGCGATTCGCGCGTGTAGCCCGGCGCCCAGCGCAGAAACTCAATCGGTCGGCCCCAGCCGTCGAGAATCTCCGGCATGCCGTCACCGTCGACATCGCCAATCTCGGAGGCCGTAAAGTACTCCAGCGCGCTTTGATCGCCGTCCCGCATGCAGCTCAGAATCAGATAAAGGCATTCAGCCCCCTGATACTGCTCCGTCCAATTCGCGGGATTGCCGCCGGTCCAGGCGTACACCTTCCGAAAGTAGGCTCGCAGCAGCGACGAGGTCGCGACTCCACTCACCGGCGCTTCAAGCGTGGTGGGGTTCGTGATGTTGATCACGTCCGACCGCCGCTCCGGCAATTCCATGCGCTGGATTTCGCGAATGGCGTTGAGCCGATTTTGGGCGCGAACCTTGACGTTCTCGTTGTAAACGCCCCGATAAGGGACCGAGCGAGTGCGGAAACCGTCCCACTTCTCCATGATGAGCTGATCGATCTTGTTGATGATCGACCGGGTTCGCTGCGCGCGAGCTTGCTCGGCTGCGTTGCTCAGCGCCGATGCCGCCATCGCGGCAAGCAACGCGATGATCGAAATCACGATCATGAGTTCGACGACCGTGAAACCACGTCGTTCGGTTATTTCGCGTTGCATAGGCGCCTCGTTCTCTGCTCAGTTGCACGATCCCAATGCCGGCCGGTCGCCAACGACTACGGAATTTTGTCCTGCAGGCGATAGCCGTCGCTGAAGTTGGTGATGTTGTCCTGGTCGGCTTCGTCGTAGTTCCCGCCCCCCGGGAAGACCTTCAGCACGCTGGTGTCGTTTGAAAACTCGCCGTCTTGGCCGGCGCAGATAATCTGGAACGACGTGGGATTCACCGCCTTAATTGGCGTCGACGTAATGTCCAGGCAGTACGGCCGCACGTGCAGGAGCGGGTCGGTCGTCGTTTCCGCCATGGCAGGCATGTTTCCCGGGGCGTGAGCGCCGTAGGTCTTACTTTCCATGTAGATGAAGCAAGTGTTCTTGGCGTGCTTGGCGCGATAGGCGGGAAAATCATCGCCGTCTTCATCGACGAGGCGAGTCTGGTCGAAGTCGTAGAACACGTGGCGATTGTCCGATGAGAGGTCGAACGGATTGCGTGGGTCTTTGCGGATTTGACTGAGCCACATCACGAGCGCTTCGCCCTGATCCAGCCTCTGCCCACCGCTGGACGGATCAATCGCGTTGTAAAACCCCTCCTTTGCTGCAGGAGAGATCTTCGGAAAACACTTCCGCAAGTGACGCTCGACAGCGGTATTCGCCCGATTGGCCGGGCTGTAGTCCTCACCCATGCTAGGTGGATAGTCGCCAAAGTGGTTTTTGTACGCTTCCAACGCTTGCGCCAATTGGCTGATCTCTAGCGCGATTTGGCTGCGACGAGCGGAGTTCACGGCTGCCATGACGGCGGGGAGCAATAGGCCAATCAAGACGGCAATGATGGCCAGCACGACGAGCATTTCGACCAGCGTAAACCCGCGATTCCGACTGCGGTTGTTTGGCATGGGAGGAGTTCCGATTGAGTTCACAGTAAACAGTTCACAGTAAACAGTTTCGTGGATCAGCGGGGCGACGCTGTCACGCAATCGCCCGGACTGTCTACTGTGAACTGTCTACTGTTTACTCGGCTTTTTAGCTGAGACCTTGAATGAGCGAGATCAGCGGGAGGAACAACGCGATCACGATGAAGCCGACCGCGCCACCCAGGAACACGATGAGCAACGGTTCGATGAGCTTCATCAAACCGTCGGTTAGCGTCGTCACTTCTTCGTCGAACACGTCGGCGACTTTGAAGAGCATCGTGTCGAGTTCGCCGGTCTCTTCGCCCACGTCCACCATGTTCACCACGAGTTCATCCACCACGCGGGCGTTCATCTTCAGCAGGTACCACACCAGGCCGATCACGCCGCCGCCGAGCGCGCCGCTGGCGAGCGGCGACAGGCCGATCGTGCTGATCATGCCCGGCATGCTCATGATGAGCAGCGGCACGAACGCGCCGGTGAGCACCCACAGGAAGGCAGCCACCGGATGGAAGCCGGGCCGCGCATTGGCGCCGAGCGGCTTCGCAATGGTTTCACCCTCGCGAATCGCGTCGGCCACCTTGCCGTAGAGGCGTTCGAACAGCGCGTTGCCAGCCGTTTCTTTCGTGATGTTCAGCCCTTCGAGAATCGGCACGCCGCTCGCCACCAGCGTGCCGAGCGTTCGCGTGGTACGGGCCAGCGTGTTCTTTTCGATCAGCATGCCGATGATCGGCACCTTGAGCATGTATAAGTCGAAGCCCATGCGCCCATGTTTGAACTTGCGCAGAAGCTTGACGAATAGCCACAACACCACGGGAATGAGCGGCATCGTGTACCAACCGTGCGCCACCACCCAGTTCGAGATGTTGATCAGAAGCACCGTCACTGCCGGCAGCTTCAGGCCGAATTCCTCGAACATCTTTTGGAACACGGGCACGATCTTGAGCATGATGAACGTCAAAATGCCGACGGCCACCATCACGACGACGATCGGGTAGATCATCGCGCCCTTGACCTTGCGCTTGAGCGATTCGCTCCGTTCGAGGAACTCGCTAAGGCGGCGCAAAATGACTTCGAGAGCGCCACCGGCCTCACCGGCCTTGATCATGTTGATGTAGAGCCGGCTGAAGACCTTGGGGCTCTTGGCCATCGCCTCCGAAAGCGTGGAGCCCGATTCGATCTCGTCGCCGACGTCGGCCAGGGCGTTTTTCAACTTACCCGGCTTCTGCTGCGTCTCCAGGATTCGCAGGCTGCGAAGAATCGGCAGACCGGCGTCCTGCAAAATCGAAAGCTGCTTGGTGAACAGCGAGAGTTGCTTGGTGCTGGCGCCACCAAAGGCCATGCCTCGCTTCTTCTTGCCGGCTGCGCCTCCCTTGGCCGCGGCGCCGTCGCGACTCTTCTTGACGGAGATCTTCGTGACGAAGTACCCCATCTGGCGAATTGTCTGCTGGGCTTCGTCCTCGGAGGCGGCGTCGATGACGTCGCGAATCTCCTGGCCCCTCGCGTCCATCGCTTCGAATTGATAGGTAGGCATAACCAACTCCCGGACAGATTTATGATTTCAAATTTATGATTTCCGATTTAGCTGCAGCGAGGCCTGCGGCCTGGCATAAATCTGAAACCCTAAATCCAAAATCCCTTTAAGCTTCTTGGATCGTCTCGCGGACCACTTCGTCGATCGTCGTCATACCCTCGAACGCGTAGCGAACTCCCGCTTCGCGCAGCGTGACCATGCCGAAGCCCTGGGCTGCCTTGCGCAGGTCGTCGACCGAGGAGTTCGCCATCACCATGTCGCGCAGGGTGTCGTTCATGACCATCAGCTCGAACAACCCCACGCGTCCCTTGTAACCCGTGTTGTTGCACACGTCGCAGCCGCGGCCGCGGTAGACCTTCTTGCCGGCGATTTGCTTGGCGTCCATCCCGAGCTCGAAGAGCGCGTCGTCGGTGAATTTCGCCTCTTCGCGGCAGCTCGCGCAGACGCGGCGGACCAGACGCTGAGCGAGAATCGCTTCCACCGTGGCGGTGATGAGGAACGTCGGCACGCCCATGTCTTTCAAACGCGTGACCGTGCTCGGGGCGTCGTTGGTGTGCAGCGTGCTGAACACCATGTGCCCGGTGAGCGAAGCCTGCACGGCGATTTCGGCCGTCTCGAGGTCGCGGATCTCGCCCACGAGGATGATGTCCGGATCTTGTCGCAAGATGGCGCGTAGACACGCGGCGAACGTCACGCCAATTTCGTGATCGATCGGAATCTGCACGATCCCTTCGATCTGGTACTCGACCGGATCCTCGGTCGTGATCAGCTTGTCTTCGATGTGGTTGAGCTCGCTCAGCGCCGAGTAGAGCGTGGTCGTCTTGCCTGAGCCGGTTGGCCCGGTCACCAGCACGATGCCGTTGGGACGATCGATTACCTCGCGGAATTTTTTCAGGGTCGGCTCGTCCATGCCCACCTTTTGCAGGTTGAGCGAAACAACCGAGCGGTCGAGCACCCGCATAACCACGCTCTCGCCGAACATCGTCGGCAGCACGCTCACGCGAAGATCGACCGGGTGGCCACCGACCGTCAGTTCGATACGACCGTCTTGCGGTAGGCGCCGCTCGGCGATGTCGAGGTTGGCCATCACCTTAATGCGCGTGGTAATGGCAAACGCCAGGTGCCGCGGCGGCGGAACCATTTCGAACAGCACGCCGTCGGCTTTGATGCGAATGCGGAACTCGTCTTCGAACGGCTCGAAGTGAATGTCGCTGGCGTGGTCCTTAATTGCCAGCAGCAACACCATGTTGAGCAGCTTGCGAACCGGGGCGCTATCGGCGAGCGCTTCGACGCTCGTCAGGTCGATCGGTCCTTCCGAGTTCGCCTTTTCGAGGGCCTTCTTCAGCTCCTCGTCTTCTTCCATCTCGCCGATGATCTTTTCGACCGTGTCCTTATCCGACGCGTAGTAGCGCTCGAGCGTCTTCAGGATGTCGGTCTCGCCGGCGATGACCACGCGAATGTCGTAGCCCAGCAGCGAACGCAGCTCGTCCTGGATCGTGATGTTCTGCGGATCGCAGGTGGCGACCGTAAGCCGGTTGCCTTCAAAGTGAATCGGAATGACTCGGTACAGTTGAGCCATCGACTCGGTGACTTTGGCGATCGTCGTGTGAGGGATGGTAATTTCCCCCAGCTCGACCACCTGCATGCCCATCTGCTCGGCGAGGGCTTGCACGAGCTGCTCTTCCGTAACCAGGTTCATCTCCTGGGCGATCTTGCCGAGCAAGGTGCCGGGACGCTGCTGCTGCTCGTCGAGAAGCATCTCCAGCTGCTCATCGGAGATGAAGCCCATGTCGACGAAAATCTGACCGATACGACGAATTGCCATGGGGGAATTTTCAGTTAGCTGTGTTCAGTGGTTTGTCGAAACCGTCAGTTTTCCGTGGACCAACTCCCATCAGATGGAGAACTGGCCGTGAGACATTTTCCGTGGCTTTAATGTCCGCCCTTGGGAGCCGCGTTGAGGTCTTCTCCTCGCATCGCGGCGTTCGGATCTTCCATGATGCCGCGCTGGAAGTTGAGGATTCGCTTCGCCAATTCGTCCGGGTTGTGCGCCTTGGCGAGCACGTCATCCAGCGCACACTTCTCTTCCTTGAAAAGGCGGAAGAGGTGGTCGTCCATGAGCTGCATGCCGAACTTCGAACCAGTCTGAATCGCCGAGTTGATGCGGAACGTCTTGTTTTCGCGAATCAGGTTGGCGATACCTGGGGTCACGACCAGAATCTCGTAGGCTGCGACGCGGCCGCCGCCGATCTTGGGGAGCAGCGTCTGAGCGACGACGCCGATGATCGACGTCGAAAGCTGCGTACGAATCTGGTCCTGCAAGTTACCGGGGAACGCGTCGATGATGCGGTTGATCGTGCCCTGGGCGCTGTTGGTGTGCAGCGTGCCGAACACCACGTGGCCCGTTTCGGCGGCGCTAATGGCGGCTTCGATGGTTTCGAGGTCGCGCATTTCGCCCACCAGGATCACGTCCGGGTCTTGTCGCAGAGCGCGGCGAATGGCTTCGGAGAAGCTGGGAACGTCGACGCCGATCTCGCGCTGGTTGATCGTCGACTTCTTGTGGTAGTGGTAGAACTCGATCGGGTCTTCGATCGTGATGATGTGGTGGTCGACCGTTTCGTTGATGTAGTTCACCAGGCTGGCGAGCGTGGTGCTCTTGCCGGAACCGGTCGGCCCCGTCACGAGGAACAGGCCGCGGGGGCGCATCACCATCTTCACGCACACCTCCGGCAGACCGAGCTGCTGGGGGGTGAGCATGTTGTTGGGAATCTGCCGCAGCACCATCGAGACGTAGCCGCGTTGCTTGAAGATCGAAACGCGGAATCGGGCCAGGTCGCCGAAGGCGAAGCCGAAGTCGGCGCTACCGCGCTCTTGAAGTTCCTTCTGACACCGGTCCGGGGCGATACTCTTCATCAGGGCGACGGTATCGTCCGGCTCGAGCACCTTCGTCTCGAGCTTCCGCATCCGACCGTGGAGACGGAACACCGGGGGCTGACCAACCACAATGTGAATGTCGCTAGCTCCCTGCTTTACGGCAGCTTGCAGCAACTTATCAATCAGAATGACGGCCATCAGAAACTCCACGCGCGCATCGCGGGACGATCGCGCGGATTGCTAGCGCCATCCACTCACCCGAACCACGGCCGAACCTCCGCAACCAAGTCCGACAGAAAACCGCAGGGGGTGTGGGTGGCTTTAACTCTGTTCCGTTTATTGGCAACGACGCCAACGAGCGGCGATCGTAGAGCAGCAAATGCAGCGAACGTGCGGCGAATGGGAAAGGATAAGCTTGCCTCTGTCCGCGGTCATTATCCGCTTACTCGTGCCAAACGCCAAAAATCGAACCTGATTTTCACGCTTCGCGACCAGAATTGATCGCATCAAGCACCTGGCGCTTGCTCATTATGTGCAGCGCCATCGCACGAATCAACAATAAAGTACCACGCGCCAACGGCTTGCGCCGTCCAGCTATGGTGACCACGGCCTAGACGACGAAAAAGTCTTGCTCGGTCTTCTTCGCGTTGCGATAGACCTCTTCCATAGTGGTGAGGCCCTTCATGACCTTCATCATACCGTCCATGTAAAGTGTTTTCATGCCTTGGCTTATGGCAACCTTACGGATGTCGGTGGACGAGGCGTTCTTGAAGATCAGCTCGCGAATCTTGGAGTTCACGAGCATCATTTCGTAAATGCCCTGTCGGCCGCGATAGCCGCCCTTGTTGCAGTTCGCACACCCCTTGCCCTTCATGAACGTAGCCTTGGCGGCCAGCTCTGGCGGGATGCCCGCATCGCGAAGAACCGCCTCAGAAAGCTGCGTTGGCTGCTTGCAACGCGGGCAAATCAAGCGCACAAGACGCTGCGCGAGCACGGCGATCACGCTGCTGGCGACGAGATAATTGGGCACACCCATGTCGGTCATGCGCGTCACAGCGCTGGGCGCATCGTTCGTGTGCAGTGTACTGAAAACCAAGTGTCCAGTGAGTGACGCTTGGATACCCATCGAAGCCGTCTCTTCGTCACGCATCTCACCCACAAGGATGATATTGGGCGCCTGTCGCAACATGGCGCGAATGATGCGCGCGAAGTCGAGGCCGATGCTGTGCCGGACTTCCACTTGGTTGATGCCCGGCAGGTAGTATTCGACCGGGTCCTCGGCCGTGATAATTTTTCGGTCGGGGCGGTTTAGGGAGTTTAGAGCGGCATAGAGGGTAGTCGTCTTTCCTGACCCCGTCGGACCGGTCACAAGCACGATGCCGTTCGGGCGGCGGATCAGGCTGTTGAAGGTCTGGAAGTTCTCCTCAGACAACCCCAACTGGCGGACGCCAATCTTGATGTTGTCCTTGTCGAGGATACGCATCACCACCGACTGGCCGTGGCAGGTCGGGATGATGCTGACGCGAAGGTCGAGCTCCTTGTCGCCGACGGTCACCTTAATACGACCGTCCTGGGGGCGCCGTCGCTCGGCGATGTCCATTTTCGCCAAGATCTTGATACGAGAGACGATAGCGCCCAACAGACGCCGCGGCGGGCTGTCGCGTTTATGGAGAATACCGTCGATGCGGTAGCGGATTCGGACGACCTCGGCGAACGGCTCGACGTGGATGTCGGAAGCCCGCAACTGGACCGCCTCGGAAATCATCAGGCTCACCAGGCGGACGATCGGGGCGCTATTCTCGTCGACAACCTCGTTGGACGAGACTTTGGTCTGCTCCGTCTCCGTAAAGTCAATCGCCGTATCGGTAAACTCTTGCAGCACCGAGTCGGCCGATTCACCTTCAATCTGGCTGTAGTACTTGTTGATCGCTTCGAGGATCTTCTCGCGCGGGGCGAGGGCCATGTCGATCTTGCGGTTCAGAATGAACCGCAGTTTTTCGATCGTGTCGATGTCGTAAGGATCGCTGACGATTACAGTTAGAGCGTCTTCGTTCTCGGAAAGCGGAAGAATCGCATTTTCGCGAGCGACCGATTCTGGCACCAATTCGATCACCGATTCGGGGATCGTCACTTCGTCCAGGTCGACATAGGCCCGGCCGTGCTCCTGGGCCACCGCCCGCATGACGTCTTCGCCCGACGCATACTGAAGGCGGATAATGACATCGGCCAAATTCGAGTTGCTGTCTTTGGCAACCTGCTTGGCTTCTGCAAGCTGGTCTTGGCTGATGATTCGCCGACGAAGCAAGATTTCGGTGAAATCGCCTTTGCGCGCAACCATGTATCGATCCCTGAAAGGGTTCCTCAAGACACCAGAACAGCCAGATGCCAGTCGCGGATGACCGCTCGAGCGAGAATGGCGGCGTTGACAAGCCGCGTGCCGCCTGGGAAGCCTCTTCTCACCGAGTGCACAACCCTAGCGCCGGAGGCCGGCTGCCCAAGTTGCCGCGATCGGAGCATATTGCCCAAACTTCATTTTGGCTGACGCGCAGGGGCGTTGTCAATCAAACGGTGACGAACCGTTCCCTGCAACCGTTTCAACCGGCCTAAGATGAGCGAAGGCGAGCTAATAAGCTGACCGACTTCTAGTACATCGGTCCCGGAAACTTGGCACCGTCATCCCAACGCCGGGCTTCGCGCCACAACTGGCGGGAGAGGCGGCGGAGGCGGTCAGCCGCTTCGAACTCGCGCACGTTCTCATAGTCGGCGGCTCTGGATTCCAGCTCTCGAGCAGCCTGGCGAAGCAGAGCGCTGCCATCCGTTTGGGGCACCGCAGGAATCAGCGACGGCGCCAACGGGGACTCCGCCCTAAGCGCCGGAACTGTGGCTTCCGCTTCCCGAGCTACGCGTTTCAAAGCCGCCTGAAATTCCTGACGTTCATGCTCAGGAGAGGTCTGCTGCCCCAAGATCGTTCCTCGGAGCAAGTCCCCCTGCTGCCGCCGCACTTCGGCAATGGCGTCGGACGTGTGAGCTGCGACGGGCCCCGACGAAGTTTCGACCGTATCGGCCTCGTCCTCATCGACCTGCAGAGCTTCCTCTTCCTCGTCGGTCACGAGCACTCGCGCCGGCTGGTCCGAGACGGTGGCTGTTACCGGTTCCGGGCTATTCGAATCCGGCTGGTCGGTCAACTGGCAGAAAGAGGCCGCCAGACTAAACAGACCCAAGAGTGACGCTAGCGCCGCGCGAATGGTGATGGTCCAGCCGCTCATCCTGAGCCCCTCCTGCAAACATCCCTGCGCTGGGCGACGCAGCCGATTGCTTCGCGGTCAGCCTGCGCCCCTGAATTTCCAACCGGGCCGGATTATAGCGCCGTCCGTCAAGCGGGAACAAGATCGACGCGGCCGCACTCGCCGCGACTACTTCTGCTTCTCATCCCCCTGGATACCCAACCGGGCAAGCCAGCGACCGCGACTCGGCGGCTTCGCCGCTTTTGCAGCCTGGTCCGGGTTTTCGCCGTAAGTGGCCGCTAGCTGCGTTCGCTCCCGTTCCAGCGCCTGAAGCTTTTCTTCCAGCTCGGCTCGCTCGCGGGCGAGCTTTGCGCGCTCGAGGGAAATGTCGACTTCGGCTTTGCGCAGCTTCTCTTCCAGTTCCGCCTGCAGGTTCTTGACGTTCTCGCGCTCTTGGCGAATCAGCTCGTCGCTGTCGAGCATCGAGGCGATCGCAGCGGCGCCGACTGCCACATTGCCGATGTTGTCCGATTGATTTTGCAGGAGCTGACGAAGCTCTTCAATTTCCTTCTGCTTCTCCGCAACGGTCTGGTCGGTAATGCGAATGGCTTGCTCGATCTTGAGCCGCTCGGCCTTCTGCTCTTCGTCCGACTCGTCGAAGTTCTCGAGTTGCTGCAGCAAGCGTTGCTTTTGAGCTTCCCAACCGAGAGCGCCGCTGTCGGAATTCTGCGAGCTGTTTGCCGACGCCTGCCGGGCCTTTGCCAGTTCGGCCTGCAGCTCGCTGTTCTTGCTCCGCAGTTCGCGGACGTCGTGCACCGCCATTTCGAGGCGATTGCGGAGATCGGCCAGTTCTTCGCTTTCGTCAGCCGACGATTCGCTGCGGTTGGCTTGAGCTTCGGCAAGTTGCTGCTGCAGTTGCAGGTTTTCTTCCTGCAGCCGGGCAACCTCGCCGGAGAGGTCCACTTCGAGCAGATGACTCGATGCGGCTGCCGCGGCATCGGCTTGAGCTTGTTCGAGGTCCGCGCGAGCCTGCGCCAGCTCGGCCTGCAATTCGTCGCGCTGGGCGCGGAGCGACGCGAGAGCCTCGTCCAGCTCTCGTCGCTGAGCTTCGAACGACGCCTTCAGCTCTTCGAGCGCCTCCCCTTCCGCCTGGACCGACTGTTCCTTGGCTGCGGCCAGTTCGGCGGTCAGGTCTTCGATCCGCTGAACAGCTTCGAGCCGGGCGAGGTCAGCTTCTCCCGCCTTGAGCGAGAGGTCTTGGATTTCGGCGTCGCGAGCTTCCAATTGCTGCTGCAAGGCTGCAACACGCTCGCCGAGCGAGCCTTGCTCTGCGTCTCGCTGGGCGAGTTCTTCGCGGGCGCGGTCGTACTTGGCTTGCAGTTCGGAGAGGCGAATCTGCAGTTGCAGCTCCTCGCCGTGCGAAGAACGCAAGGCTTCAGCCCGGTGCAATTCGATCTCGGCGACCAGCTCGTTCTTACGGGCCCGCAACTGCTGGGCGATGTGCCGCCGCTGGCGTTGCGTCTCTTGTTCGCGTTCGGTGAGGGCGGCGCGGCTGCGTTCCAGTTCGGCGCGGGCCTGCTTCAACTCTTCCAGCTGACGCTTGACCTGCTCCCCTTCTTCGCGGAGCTTCTCGCGCGACTGGTCGAGGGCCGCTTGTCGTTCGGCCGCCTGGTCGATGCTCTGCTGCAGCTTCTGGGCGCGATTCTCCAACTCCGCGGCTTGTTGCTCAAGCTCCGCTTCGCGGCGGGCGCTGGCGGCTTGCTCCACCTGCAGGCGACATTCCAAATCCCGCAGTTCGTTCTGCCGGGCTTCCAGTTCCGCCAGGCGAGCCGCCAGTTGGTCGAAGCACGATTGCTGTTGCTGCTGCGACTCGCGCAGGCTAAGCGCCCACTGAGTTTCGCGTCCAGCCAGCTCCTGCAGCCGTTCGGCGAGCTGGGCATCGCGCTGGGCGATGAGCATTTCGCGACGCGCGAGGTCCTGTTCCCGTTCCCCCGCTTGTTGTTGCTCGGCGGTGATCGAGGCCAGCAGTTCGTCGATTCGAGCAGTGAGCGAGGCTTCGAGCGATTTGAAGCGTTCACGATGCCCGGCGAGCAGCGCGCGAGCGCTTTGACGCTGCTCGTCGAGCGAACGGGCGAGTTCAGCCCGCCAGTTCGTTGTCGAGCTGTTCTCGCGAAGAGAATCGTCCATCGCGTTCACTTGCCAGGGAGGTTCCGTAGGGGCGCCGTAGGGGTAGCGCAACGCGAGTCGGCCTCAAGCCTTCGACGCATCGCAAGCGCCGGGCGAGACACGCGCGCACTTAGCGCCGCGCGATTACCGCCCGTTCGCGCAACCCACTCCAATCTCTTAGGTCACAGCAAGAGATTGGTCAAAATTGAAACCAGGGAACGAGCCGGCTTTGACAGTGAAAACAGATATGCCGGCTGCTTCGGTTTCAGCGCCCCGTACGGATTAGCCCAGTACGGACGGATTCACCACATTCTCCGGTCGGCCGCCGGTCAGGCGGGTGGCGACTTGCCGCGCAACCCGGCTGCGGAGATTCTCCAGCGACTCCTCGGAGACAAACGCCGCGTGCGGCGTCACAATCACCCGCGGATCGGTGTAAGGGGGCTGAGTCAGGTCCGGCGGCTCGGGGTCCTGGACGTCGAGCGCCGCCCCCGCCAATCGCCCTTCGTCGAGCGCCACCGCCAAGGCGCGGGCGTCGATCAAGCCGCCGCGGGCCGTGTTGATCAGGTAGGCCGATGGCTTCATCAGCTTGAATTGCTCGGCGCCGAACATGTGCCGGGTTTCCGGCGTCAGCGGCGTGTGAAGAGAAATATAGTCGCTCGACTTCAGCAGTTCGTCGAACGAGACAATCTCCACGCCCGGCAGCTTGCTCTTGCCGCTGCGCGTGCTGGCGATCACCTTCAGCCCCAGCGCCATCGCCTTTTCGGCGAGCTTGATCCCGATATTGCCGAGCCCGACGATCCCCAGCGTCTGCCCCTCGATTCGCCGCAGCTTCGGCCCCGATTGCAGTTGGTACTGCGCCTGCTTGGTCTGCCAGTGATACCAGCCGATCTTTCGCGACAGGGCGAGCAGCAGGGCGAGCGCATGTTCGGCCACTTCGATCAGGCAATAATCGGGCACATTCGTGACCGGAATGCCGCGGCTCGTGCAGTACGCCACGTCGATGTTGTCGAGCCCAATCCCCAGCCGCGACACAATCTGGCAGTTTTTGCACGCCTCGATGACCGACTGCGGCACTTTCGCCCAGTTGGTCATGATGGCGTCGCACGTGGCGGCCAATTCGGCGAGCGAACCGGCGTCCTGCTTCTCAGCAACCACCAGCTCCGCATCGATTTCGGCGAGCGTGCTGCGTTCGATCTCCAGAGACGGCCAGGCGTAGTCGGTCAGTAGAACGCGAAAGCGGGGCATGAGCGAATCGTCCGTTGAGGTTCCCTTTCAAAGACTGCCGCCCATGTTAACGACCGCAAAGCCCCCTTCCCAGGCTCCTACCCCAACTACGCTCCCTTAGCCGGACCGTAACACGGTCCGGCTACTTGAGATCCTTATAAAACCGCTGCATCCGCGCATCGAGCAGCTTCAAATCGGTCCCAAATACGTCCGTAAAATCCTTGAGCCGCTGCGGCGCCGGATAGGGCGCGAACGGCTCGATCTCCGCCGCCTTGGCGACATATTGAAAGAACTTCTTCGGCTCGGTCTCGCACAGGAAGAACGTCAGCGCCCAAGCCTCCGGATACGCGTGATCGACGTTCGACTGAAACGGCCGATCCGACGACACCATCTCGGCAATGCCGCTCCACCGGCGATGCTCCATCATCTTCTTGTACTGCTGCAGCCGACCGTGATTGATCCGATCGGACAGCTTCGTGTACTTCCGCGAGTTCCACACGCCGCGGGCCTCGAACATCGTCCCTAGCCCCTCGACCACCCAGCGAGGGGCCTGGCCATATCGGCTGTGAATCCCCGTGTTGAACGCCGTTTGATGCGTCGCCTCGTGAATGACTGTCTCGGCGTTGATCGTCCAATCGCCCGACTCGTGCGACGAGTCGTAGAGCAAGATCCGATTCGTCTTTGGCGAGTAATAGCCGAGCATGCCGCTGCCATTCACGCCTTCTTTTGCCGCCTGTTCGAGAAAATCGACCTGCCGCGGATACACCACAGCCACCAGCGGGAACCGCGGCTCCTTCGGCCGCCAACCCCGTGCGGTGAAGTAGTGCTGGAATGAGCGATACAACTCTTCAAACCGCGGCGCCCAGCGATCGCGCTGGCCAGCGGGATGAACCACCAGATAGTGCCCTGCCCCGGATACGTCGTACCCCTTGCCGAACTCCCGCATCAACTGGCCCCGCATCTCAGCCGCGCCAAAGCTGCGGAAGCCGCCGATCTCCTTGAATTCCTTCACCTGCGCCGGGCTGAAGTCGCGCCACTGGCCGTCGCGCAGCAGCAACACCACTTCGCTTGTGTTGGTCGCGAGCGGCGTCCCCTCGAGCCATTCCTTCCCCAGGTTCAGCCGAAACATCGGCTCCTGCGCAGAAACGGCTGCGGGATAGACAACAACCAAGGCGGCAAGCGATACGGCAAGTAACAAGTGGCGCATGATCGGTTCTCACGCATCGGCCCCAGCGCATGCTTGTGACGGTCCGCCTGTATCGATCAGGCCGGTTGTAACAATCACGCCACCGCGCGCAAGGCTGGTCGTGCGCAACTCTACGTCACGCAATCGCCACCACCGCTCGCCAGTCTCACCTCCCTACCACCTTCAGCCGAACCAGCTTCACCCGCAGTTCACCGTCGAACTCGTTCGTCTGCCGCAGCCGAAGCGTATGTCGGCCACTCTTCTTCACGGCGATCGTCAGCAGATCGGTCCGATAACCGTCGCTCGACGGCTGCAGCTCCACCCGCTTCGCCTCGTCGTCGATCGCAATCTCCAGCTTCCGCCCAAACGCGGCGTCGCCGGCTGCGTAGGTAATCTGCAACTGAAAGAAACCGGGCTCAATCAGCCGAAAATGCCAGGTCGCCGTGTCGTCGGGCGTCCCCCAGCCGGCAATCACCTCTTCGGCCCCTTCCAGCTCCAAGCTGGTCGCCCCCGCCAGCGCAGCCGTCGCCGGCGAGAGGGCCACATCGCCGCTCCCTTCCTGCAACACCTCGATCGCCTCCCCCTCCTCGGGCAACCGCGGCCGACCAGTGCCCGGCGGACGAAATCGCCCCGCCTTTGACTCGGTTTCCGGCGACGCGATGTCGGCTGCGGGCTGGTCGGCGTCCGCCATATCGCCCGACGTCGCAGCCAACTCCGGCTCGGGCTTCTTCAGCACCCAGGCGCTCACCGCCCACCCCGCAAGCGCAAGCAGCAGAACCCCGAGCGCCACGCCAGCGACCAGCGCCATTCGCCCAATCGCTCCACCACCCTGCTCTTCTTCGCCCTCGATTTCCTGTCCGGTGGCCGGAGAAGTAACCGGCGGCGCGACAGGAGGCGCAAAGGGAGGACTCCCAACCACGCCAACCGGCGGCGGCAGCACGACAGGCGGCGTCCCCGCGATCGGTACGGCTGCCGGTGGCAACATCTCGCCCGCAAGCGCCGCGTCGGTCACAACGGAGGGCATCGGCCCGGCGCTCTGCGTCCATAGCGCAAGCTGCTCGTCGTAGGCCCGCTTGCTCGCCGGCGAAAGCAAGCAAAGTTTGGCAGCCGCAATCTCGTTGAGCAGCTTTTGCGTGTACCGCCCCCGCGGCCCGGTCTGAAAGCTCCGCACCAGCCGCATCCGCTCGTCCGCCTGCCGCTCGATCAACGTCCGATCGGACTCGTACCGCCGCAGCCCCAGCAGCAAATAGTGGTCGAGCGGCTGCTCCCGCAGGTTCAGCCCCAACCACTGGGCGTAGGGATCGAAACTATCGTTGGCGGACGACATACAACCCTTAACTAGTCGGTTCGCTCGTTCGCTCGGAAGGAGCCCGTTCAACGCGTCGTGGTGAAAAACTACCCCGGTTTTTCACTACCCACCCCGGCCCTAGGGGCCCCCAACTCGGTGAAAAACTGGTCGAGTTTTTCACCAGCCAGCCTCCCGCAGGCCCTTCGAACAACCCGCGCCGCGGCGCCCAAGGCGACTTCCAACGCCCCCAACCCACAGCCGGACCACAAACCAATGGCCACTTATAATAAATTACAACCAAATTGTCAACAAACTCAAGCAACGGCGAATCCAGAGAAATGAAGACGCCGCTGGCAGGGCCGCAGCGGAACGGCGCAAGCCGTCCGGTGAAGTCCCGGTAAAACTGTGGTTGGCTTGGAACCTTGGGGCGTTCGTTTACCGGGCGGCTTGCGCCGCTCCGCTTCCTCGGAATCAACGAGCAACGCCAGCCTGGCAACTGCCTAACGATCACATTTCCATATTATTTCACGGCCTATCGCGTGAATATTGCTGGCCGTCGCCAGACTATGTCACAGATTCGCGTCCAAAGGCCCACGTTCGTCGGGCAATTTGCCTCACGGCACGCAAACTGCAAACGCGGGCCGGCTCACAGCGAACTTTTGGAAGTCTCTCGCGCGCGTGGAGGCGCACTGCATGTCTCGGCTCACCTT
>Ga0182743_1000898_pt1 | contig 32423 bp, 33 predicted proteins | sample eDN3rd30CKraftOP_FD_128522 | JGI IMG/M metagenome (GOLD analysis project Ga0182743, IMG submission 128522) | Enriched Organic Plus compost microbial communities from Emeryville, California, USA - eDNA 3rd pass 30_C Kraft OP (version 2) (version 2) ... | reverse complement strand
GCGGCGGTCCGGGTGCAATCGGGCTATCTGTTCCACTACGCCTTCGCGATGGTTCTGGGCATCGTGGGCTTGCTGATCTGGGTGATGATGCGGGGCGCGCACTGACATGACGAACCTTCTTTCTATCATCACCTTCCTGCCGATTGTTGCCGCCATCATCATGGCGCTGTTCCTGCGGGGTCAGGACGAAGCTGCTGCGCGCAATGCCAAATGGCTGGCGTTGCTGACCACGACGGCGACCTTTGTGATCTCGCTCTTTGTGCTGTTCCGGTTTGATCCTGCGAATACGGGCTTCCAGTTCGTCGAGGATCACCCCTGGATCATGGGGCTGCGCTACAAGATGGGCGTGGACGGCATTTCGGTGCTGTTCGTGCTGCTGACCACCTTTATGATGCCGCTGACCATTCTTTCGACCTGGAACGTCGGAGATAAGGTCAAGGAATACATGATCGCCTTCCTCGTGCTTGAAGGGCTGATGATCGGCGTATTTACCGCGCTGGACCTCATCCTCTTCTACCTGTTCTTCGAGGCGGGTCTGATCCCGATGTTCCTGATCATCGGGATCTGGGGCGGCAAGGATCGCATCTACGCCAGCTTCAAGTTCTTCCTCTACACCTTCCTTGGCTCGGTGCTGATGCTGGTGGCGATGATCGCAATGTATCGCATCTCGGGCACGACCGATATCGTCGCGCTGCTGCAGTATGAATTCCCGTCCGAGAATTTCCGCCTGCTTGGCATGACCGTAATCGGCGGCACGCAAATGCTGCTGTTCCTGGCATTCTTTGCCAGCTTTGCGGTTAAGATGCCGATGTGGCCGGTTCATACTTGGCTGCCTGACGCGCACGTTCAGGCACCGACCGCCGGTTCGGTCCTGCTGGCCGCGGTGCTGCTGAAGATGGGCGGTTACGGCTTTCTGCGCTTCAGCCTGCCCATGTTCCCGGTCGCCAGTGCTGTTGCCCAGCCCTATGTGTTCTGGCTGTCCGCCATTGCCATCGTCTACACGTCGCTGGTGGCGCTGGCGCAGTCGGACATGAAGAAGGTCATCGCCTATTCCTCGGTCGCGCATATGGGTTACGTGACCCTGGGGATATTTGCCGCCAATCAGGTTGGTGTCGACGGCGCGATCTTCCAGATGCTGTCGCACGGCTTTGTCTCGGGCGCGCTGTTCCTTTGCGTCGGGGTCATCTACGACCGCATGCACACACGTGAGATCGACGCCTACGGCGGCCTCGTGAACCGGATGCCGGCCTATGCGGCGGTGTTCATGTTCTTTACCATGGCGAACGTGGGCCTGCCCGGCACCTCGGGTTTCGTGGGTGAATTCCTGACGTTGATGGGTACTTTCCGCGTCAATACCTGGGTGGCGCTGGTCGCGACCACGGGCGTGATCTTCTCGGCCGCTTATGCGCTGTGGCTTTATCGCCGCGTGACGCTGGGCCAGCTGATCAAGGAAAGCCTGAAGTCGATCACCGACATGACCCCGCGCGAGCGTTGGATCTTTGTGCCGCTGATTGCGATGACGCTGATCCTCGGTGTCTATCCGCGGCTCGTTACCGATGTGACCGGTCCGGCCGTCTCCGCGCTTCTTCAAGACTACAACCAGAGCCAGCCAGCGGCACCCGTTGCCGCGGTTCAGGCCAGCCACTAGGGGGCAGACATGACCTCGCTCGACTTCTCGACCATTCTGCCCGAGGTGGTTCTGGCGGTTTACGCGCTTGCCGCCCTGATGGCCGGGGCCTATCTCGGCAAGGACAGGCTGGCGCGGACGCTGCTGTGGCTGACTGTCGCGGCCTTTCTGATCGTCGCGGCCATGGTTGGTCTTGGCAATCGCACCGATGGCACCGCCTTCCATGGCATGTTCATCGACGATGGCTTTTCGCGCTTTGCCAAGGTGGTGACGCTGGTTGCTGCTGCCTGCGTGCTGGCGATGAGTGCTGATTACATGCAGCGCCGTAATATGCTGCGCTTTGAGTTCCCGATCATTGTCGCTCTGGCGGTGCTGGGGATGATGTTCATGGTCTCGGCCGGTGACCTGCTGACGCTCTATATGGGGCTGGAGCTGCAATCGCTTGCGCTTTACGTCGTTGCCGCCATGCGCCGCGACTCGGTTCGCTCGTCCGAGGCGGGGCTGAAATACTTTGTTCTGGGCTCGCTTTCGTCGGGCTTGCTGCTCTATGGTACCTCGCTGATCTACGGCTTTGTCGGCACCACCGGGTTCCAGGGCATCATTGCGACCATCTCGGCCGGACATCTGTCGCTTGGCGTGCTGTTCGGGCTGGTGTTCATGCTGGTCGGTCTGGCCTTCAAGGTTTCGGCCGTGCCGTTCCACATGTGGACGCCGGATGTCTATGAGGGCTCGCCGACCCCGGTGACCGCCTTCTTTGCGACCGCACCCAAGGTCGCCGCCATGGCGCTGATCGCCCGGCTGGTCTTTGACGCCTTCGGTCATGTCATCTCGGACTGGAGCCAGATCATCGCGGCGCTGGCGGTGATGTCGATGTTCCTTGGCTCGATCGCCGGGATCGGCCAGACCAATATCAAACGGCTGATGGCCTATTCTTCGATCACCCATATGGGCTTTGCGCTGGTCGGGCTCGCGTCCGGCACCGTGATCGGGGTGCAGAGCATGCTGCTCTATATGACCATCTATTCGGTGATGAACATCGGCACTTTCGCTTTCATCCTGTCGATGGAACGTGACGGGGTTCCGGTGACCGATCTTGCCGCGCTGAACCGTTTTGCCTGGACCGACCCGGTCAAGGGGCTGGCGATGCTGGTCCTGATGTTCAGCCTTGCCGGTGTGCCGCCGACCCTTGGCTTTTTTGCCAAGCTGGGCGTGCTGACCGCAGCGGTCGACGCGGGCATGGGTTGGCTTGCCATCGCCGGTGTCATCGCCTCGGTTATCGGTGCCTTCTACTATCTGCGCATCGTCTACTACATGTATTTTGGTGCCGAGAGTGAAGGCATCACCAGCCGCATGGGCGCGGTGCAGTATCTGGCATTGATGGTGCCGGCGCTGGTGATGCTGGTCGGCGCGGTCAGCATGTTCGGTGTCGATGCCGCTGCCGGTCGTGCCGCCGAGACTCTGGTAGGTCCGGTGGCCGCTGCCGAGCAGCCGGCCGAGTCTGCGCAAGGTGAGTGATACCTGGCCCGAAGGCGTGGCCCGCCATGTGCTGGCCCGCGTCGACAGTACCAATGCCGAGGCGCTGAGGCTGGCGCCCGGCCTCTCAGGTCCAGCCTGGGTGATGGCCCGCGAGCAATTCGCGGGCCGTGGTCGTCGCGGCCGGGACTGGGTGATGCCCGCCGGGAATTTCGCCGCGACCTTGGTAACCCGGCCCAGGGGTGGGGCGCTGGTCGCGGCACAACTGTCCTTTGTTGCGGCGCTGGCGCTTTATGATGCGCTTGGTGACGCCTGCGGCCCCTCGGTGCGGCTGGCGATCAAATGGCCAAATGACGTGTTGCTGAACGGTGGCAAGGTCGCCGGCATTCTTTTGGAAAGCGCGGGATCCGGTCCCGGCATTCAGGCTGTTGCGGTCGGGATCGGCGTCAATCTGGCGGATGCTCCGGATGCGGATCTGGTCGGGCCGGGGGCAGTTCCGCCTGTTTCGGTCAAAGGTGAGACCGGCCATACCGTCGCGCCCGAGGATTTTCTGGACCTGCTCGCCCCTGCTTTCGCGCGCTGGCAGGATCAGCTTGAAACCTACGGCTTTGGGCCGATCCGCAACGCCTGGCTTGCGCGCGCCGCCCGGCTGGGTGAGCCGATCATCGCTCGTGCTGGCACCAACGAAAGTCACGGTATCTTCGAAGGCATTGACGAAAGTGGCGCGCTGATCCTGCGCGGCTCTGACGGGCGGCAGGTTATTCCCGCCGCCGATGTGTATTTCAGAGGCTAGCCCATGCTGCTTTGCATCGACACCGGCAACACGAACACGGTCTTTTCAGTCTGGGACGGCGAACAATTCGTCGGCATGTGGCGTATTTCGACCGACCACCGGCGTACCGCGGATGAATATTTCGTCTGGCTGTCCACACTGATCTCATTGCAAAAGCTTGAGCTGAACATCGACAGCTGCATCATCAGTTCAACCGCGCCGCGGGTGGTGTTCAACCTGCGCGTGCTGTGCAACCGCTATTTTGACACCCGCCCGCTGGTTGTGGGCAAGCCTGACTGCCTGTTGCCGGTGGCCCCCCGGGTTGATTTTGGCACGGTGGTCGGTCCCGACCGGCTGGTGAACACCTGGGGCGCATTCGACCGCCACGGTCCCGATCTGATCGTGGTCGATTTTGGCACTGCGACGACTTTTGATGTGGTCGATACGGATGGCGCCTATGTCGGAGGTGTCATTGCGCCGGGGGTGAACCTGTCGCTTGAGGCGCTGCATATGGGGGCGGCCAGCCTGCCTCATGTCGATGTGACTATGCCGCCCAAGGTAATTGGCACAAATACGGTGGCTTGTATCCAGTCGGGCATTTACTGGGGTTATATCGGCCTTGTGCAGGGCGTGGTGGACAAGATCCGCGAAGAGCGAGGCCGCCAGATGAAGGTCGTCGCGACCGGGGGGCTTGCGCCGCTGTTCGACCAGGGCTTTGATCTGTTCGACGCGATCGAGGACGACCTGACCATGCATGGGCTGCGCCTCATTCACGATTATAACAAGGAGATGGGCAATGGCTGAGCGCCTGATCTATCTGCCGCTGGGCGGCGCGGGCGAAATCGGCATGAACGCCTATGTCTATGGCTATGGCGAGCCGGGACGAGAGCGGCTGATCGTCGTCGATCTGGGCGTTACCTTTGGCGATATGGAATCCGCCCCGGGTATCGACCTGATCATGGCCGATGTGTCATGGCTTGAGGCGAACCGCGACCGGATCGACGCAATCTTTATCACCCACGGGCATGAGGATCACGTTGGCGCACTTGGCCTTTTGTGGCCAAAGCTGCAAAAGCCTGTGCATTGCCGCCGCTTTACCGGTGCCTTGGCGCGGCTGAAGCTGGAAGAGGTGGGCCAGCCGACCGACCAGATACATATTCACGCTCCGCGGCCTGACGTGGTGACGGCAGGTCCCTTCCGCGTGCAATTCGTGCCGGTCAGCCATTCTATTCCCGAAAGTTCGGCCCTGATCATCGACACGCCGGCAGGTCGGATCGTCCATACGGGTGACTTTAAGCTGGATGGAACGCCAGTGGTGGGTGAGCCCTTTGACCCGATGGTCTGGCACGAGATTGCCAACGAAGGGCAGGGGGTCAAGGTCCTGACCTGCGATTCGACCAACGTGTTTTCTCCCCATCCCGGCCGGTCCGAGGCGCTTTTGGCCAATCCGCTGCTGGATTTCGTCATCGCGCAGCGCCAGATGGTGGTGGCCACGACCTTTGCCAGCAACATTGCCCGGCTCAAGACGCTGGCCGAGGCAGGCGTTGCCGCGGGGCGCAAGATCTGCCTTTTGGGCCGCGCCATGCGCCGCATGATCACCGTTGCAATCGAAACCGGCGTGTTGACCAACTTCCCCCCGGTGATCGGACCGGAAGAGGCCTCGGAACTGCCGCGCGACAAGGTGATGCTGATCGTCACCGGCAGTCAGGGCGAACGGCGCGCTGCGAGTGCCCAGTTGTCGCGTGGCCGCTATCTGGGCATTGACCTGAAAGAGGGCGACAGCTTCCTTTTCAGCTCACGCACCATTCCGGGGAATGAGCGCGGCGTCATTCGCATCATGAATGCGCTGTCGGAAAAGGGCGTGGACCTGTTTGATGCCGATGACGGGGTTTACCACGTTTCGGGCCACGCCAACCGCCCCGATATCGAGGCGGTGCATGATCTGTTGAAGCCGCAGATGGTTATTCCGATGCATGGCGAACACATGCATCTGCGCGAGCATGCCAAGCTGGCCGAGGCGCGCGGCATTCCGGCGGCAGTGGCGACGAACGGTACCATGCTGGACCTGTCCGGGACCGCGCCGCGGGTGGTCGATCAGATCGACACCGGCAGGCTGTATCTGGATGGTTCGGTGCTGATCGGTGCCATGGATGGCGTGGTGCGCGACCGCATCCGCATGGCGCTGAACGGTCATGCCATGGTCTCGGTCATCGTTGATGAGGATGACACGCCCTTGCCCGACGCCTGGGTTGAACTGTCCGGTCTGCCTGAACGGGGCCGTGGCGGTGCACCGCTGGCCGAGAATATCGAGGCTGCGCTGGCCGATTTCCTTGAGCGTGCCGATGATCGGACCGTCATGGATGACGAGCGGCTGGAAGAGGGCATCCGCCGCCTTACCCGTCAGGTCTCGATGGAAGAGATCGGCAAGAAGCCCGAGGTGACGGTGGTCATCTCGCGTCTGGCTGCCGAATGATCTGAGAGCATGGGCCGGTCCCGGCCGGCCCACCCGAGAAAGAGCATGAGCGAATTCGACCCGAAACCTCCGCGCCGTAACTTTTACGGCCGCCGTCATGGCAAAACTCTGCGCCAGAGCCAAAAGGGCTATCTGTCCGAGGATCTGGGCAACCTGCGCCCGCGCGGCATTACCCTTGATGAAAACCCCGAACGCAAGCCGATCGATCTGGCCCAGATCTTTGGCGATGACCGCCCGGTCTGGCTGGAGGTCGGCTTTGGCGGGGGTGAACATATGGTTCACATGGCCGCCCGCTATCCCCAGATCGGGATCATTGGCTGTGAGCCCTTTATCAACGGCGTCGCGATGCTGCTGGGCAAGATCCGCGCGGCGGGGGTGTCGAATGTCAGCGTCCATCCGGGCGATGCCCGCGATCTGATGGATGTCCTGCCCGAAGGCTCGATCAGCAAGGCGTTCCTGAACTATCCCGACCCTTGGCCCAAGGCGCGCCACCACCGCCGCCGTTTCGTCACGCCCGAACATCTGATCCCACTTTACCGGGTGATGAAGCCGGGGGCCGAATTCCGCGTAGCGACCGACATTCCTGATTATGTCCGCCAGACGCTGGAAGAAGTTCCGCAGGCCGGTTTCGAGCTGATCTCGGAAGGGAAAGACGCCTGGGACGACTGGCTGTCCACGCGCTATGAGCAAAAGGCCCTGCGCGAAGGACGGGTGCCGCATTACGTCACCTTTCGCCGCAAGGGCTGAAAGCTTCGGGGCCGATTGCATAGGCCAGCCGTGACCGCTATCACCTTGCGCGACACGTACAAGGGGGCCTTCATGTCACATTCCGCCGAACCGCTTCCGATGATTGCCCGCCGCTCGGGCCCCCTGAAGGGTGAGGCCAAGGTGCCGGGCGACAAGTCGATCAGCCACCGCGCGCTGATCCTTGGTGCCCTGGCTGTGGGAGAGACCCATATCACCGGCCTTCTGGAAGGTCAGGACGTTCTGGACACAGCCAAAGCCATGCAGGCCTTTGGCGCGCGTGTCGAACGTCTGGGAGAGGGTGAGTGGTTGGTGAACGGCGTCGGCGTCGGCGGCTTTTCCGAGCCTGAGGGCGTGATTGACTGCGGCAACTCGGGTACCGGTGTCCGGCTGATCATGGGTGCGATGGCGACGACCCCGGTCACCGCGACCTTCACCGGCGACGCCAGCCTGTCGCGGCGCCCGATGGGGCGCGTGACTGACCCGCTGGAGCTGTTTGGCTGCGAGGTAACAGCGCGCGAGGGCAAGCGGCTGCCTGTCACGATCAAGGGCGCGGCGGATCCGGTGCCCGTGCGTTACAAGACGCCGGTTGCCTCGGCCCAGATCAAATCGGCGGTGCTGCTTGCTGCGCTGAATGCCCCGGGTGAAACCGTGGTGATCGAATCCGAGCCGACCCGCGACCATACCGAGCGTATGCTTGCGGGCTTTGGCGCCACGATCTCGACCGAGGTGACGGATGAAGGGCAGGTTATCACCCTGCGAGGCCGGCCCGAACTGCGGCCGCAGCCGGTTGTTGTTCCGCGCGACCCTTCAAGTGCGGCTTTCCCGGTGGCTGCGGCGCTGATCGTTCCGGGCTCCGAGATTCGTGTGCCCGGCGTCAGCCGCAACCCGACGCGGGATGGGCTGTATGTCACCCTGCTTGAAATGGGGGCTGACATCCGCTTTGAAAATCCGCGTGAAGAGGGGGGCGAGCCGGTGGCCGATCTGGTCGTCCGCCACGGCCCGCTTAAGGGTGTGACCGTTCCGCCCGAACGCGCGGCAAGCATGATCGACGAATTCCCGATCCTGTCCGTGATCGCCTGTTTCGCCGAAGGCACGACCGTCATGCAGGGGGTCCATGAGCTGCGCGTCAAGGAAAGCGACAGGATCGAGGCCATGGCCGTCGGCCTTGTCGCCAATGGTGCCGAGGTCGGGGCGACGGATGATACCATGACCGTGCATGGCAAGGGCGGACTTAAGGGCGGCGCGATTTGCGCGACCCATCTAGATCACCGCATCGCCATGTCCTTCCTTGTCGCGGGGCTTGCCTCGGAACAGCCGATCAGCGTCGATGATGGCAGTCCGATTGCGACTTCGTTCCCTGACTTCCTGCCCTTGATGAAGGGGCTGGGTGCGCAGATCGGCTAAACCTGCCGCGCGGGGGCTGCCGTGTCTGTCAGGCGCGGCTGTCCCGACCATTGGCAGGCTGACATCGTGTCATCACTGAGCAGCAGTCATGCGGACGATTTCGCGCATATATGCACGAGACTGGTGGGGGGCGAAAAATCCTCAGCCTTGTGCAACTGCCGGCTACTGTATTTGCTGGAGAATAAAGTTACTGACATACGGAAATGTCAGCTATGCGAAACAAAGCCGCTGGTCAGGGCAGCCAGCCATGCAAGATCCGCTCACCTTCCGAAGTGAAATTGATGATGCGCGACGCAGGCACCCGACGCGCCCATGATCTGGCGATCAGATGATCTAGTATGGCCTTCCCCAGACGCCCGGCCAGATGCTGTCGCCGCTCGCTCCAGTCGAGGCAGGCACGGCACAGGGGCCGATTGCCTGGCGGAAGGCTATCAATATCCAGATCAATTTCGGCCAGTTTTTCCCTGCCGTAGCTGGTCACGGTCAGATCATTCGCCAACCACTCATCCGCCAGCATTTGCTTATAAAGCCGGACGCCCACCTCTCCAGCCAGATGATCGTAGCAGATGCGGGCCTTGCGCAGCGCCGGATCACGCGGGCCGGTGCGCAACGGAGGCGCAGCATCGCTGGAAAACACCATCAGTGCTTCAAGCAGGCTGGCAACATTGGGGCCCGCCAGACGGAAGTAGCGGTGCCGGCCCTGCGCTTCGACCATCAGCACCTCGCCATCCACCAGTTTGGCAAGGTGAGAACTGGCGGTTTGTTTGGTGATCCCGCCAAGGCCGGCCAATTCGGTCGCGGTCAGGGCGCGCCCATCCATCAGCGCAATCAGCATCGTACTGCGGGCAGGATCGGCGACAAGGGCGGCGATGCGGGCGATATCGGGGCCTTCTCTCATGGTTCGATCCTAACCGAACCATCTGCTGCCGCCAATCGGGTAGGTCTGGGGTCAGCAAGAAAGGCCAGACCCATGATAACCTGCGTCATCACCTATGACATCGATCCGAACCGGCGTGAGCTGTTCGACCAATACGCCCGCAACTGGGGCGAATGCAGCCCGCGCTGCGGTGCTGATCTGATCGGCTATTTCGCCCCGCATGAGGGTTCGGCCTCGACCGCCTATGGCATTTATTCGCTGCCATCCCTTGCCGAATATGAAGCCTATCGGTCGCGGTTGGCGGCAGATCCACTGGGTCGGGAGAACTACGAATTCGCCAAACGTGAGGGCTTTATTCGCAGCGAGAACCGCCTTTTCGTCAAACTCGCTTCAGCTCCACATGGGGGTCGCGCATGATTGCTGTCATTTTCGAAGCCTGGGTTCCCGTTGCGGCCCGGGCCGAATATCTTGATCTGGCGACCGGGCTGCGCCCGCTGCTGGCGGATCTGGATGGCTTTATCTCCATCGAGCGGTTCCAGAGCCTGGCCAATCCCGGCAAGGTCCTGTCGCTGTCCTTCTGGCGCGACGAAGCTGCGGTCGCGGCCTGGCGTAACCTGCCGGAGCACCGGCGCGTGCAGATTGCAGGCCGCGATCATGTCTTTGCCGATTACCATCTGCGTATCGCCGCAGTGACGCGGGACTACAGCATGACAGCCCGCGCCGAGGCTCCGGCCGACAGCCGCGCGATCCACAAGGAGACCTCCGATCATGTTTGACCTTGAGTGCCATCTGGAAAACCGTCCCGGTGCGCTGGCAGAGCTTGGCGAGGCGATGGGGCGCGCCGGAGTTTCTTTCGAGGGTGGTGGGGTATTCAGCCATGGCGGGACGTCCATCGCACACTTCCTGTTTCGCGATGGCGAGGCTGCAGCCAGTGCCGCGAAAGACGCCGGGATCGCGGTCGCGGCGATCCGCACACCGATCATCCGTAAGCTGAAACAGGACACTCCGGGCCAGTTGGGCGCGATCTCGCGCGCATTGGCCGAGGCAGGCGTGAATATACTGGTTCAGTATTCCGACCATCATAATCAGCTTGTTCTGGTCTGTGACAGCGAAGAACTGGCGGGAAATGCGACCACCGGATGGCCCGCCGATGAATGACTGCTAAGGGCTCTTCGTACGGATGGCCTGACCTCGCTGCAGGGCAGGATCTGACAGAAAATCGAAAGCAGACGACAGAGCCGCTGCTGTGGCAGCGGCTCTTTGATCACTGGCTGTGTCATGTGGGACGGGCCGCAACAAGGATGCGGCCCGATAGGCCTGCAAAGCGCATTAGTCGGCTTTGGCGGCCTCGGGGTAGCCGATCTGTCCCAGCGCCTTGCGGATTTCGTCCAGAACGGAGGGATCGTCGATGGTGGCCGGGGTCTTGAACTCTTCTCCATCGGCGATCTTGGCCATGGTGGCGCGCAGGATCTTGCCCGAGCGGGTCTTGGGCAGTCGATCCACGACGCAGGCCGATTTGAACGCCGCCACAGGACCGATCCGGTCGCGTACCAGCTGGACCACTTCGCGCACCACCTGGTCATGCGAGGTCGTTATCCCGGCCTTGAGGCAGAGGAATCCGACCGGAGACTGGCCCTTGAGGCTGTCCGCGACCCCGATTACCGCACATTCCGCAACGGCAGAGTGGCTGGCCAGAACCTCTTCCATTGCGCCGGTGGACAGGCGGTGGCCGGCGACGTTGATCACGTCATCGGTGCGGGCCATGATGTAAAGATAGCCGTCCTCATCTATATAGCCCGCGTCCCCAGTTTCATAATAGCCGGGGAAGTGGTCGAGGTAGGATTTGCGGAACCGCTCTTCGGCGTTCCACAGCGTCGGCAGCGTGCCGGGAGGCAGGGGCAGCTTGATCGCAATGGCTCCAAGCGTGCCTGCGGGTACCGGGTGGCCTGCCTCATCCAGCACCTGCACGTCATAACCGGGCATCGGCACCGAAGGGCTGCCCGGTTTGATCGGCAAGGTCTCGATCCCCATCGGGTTCGCGGCGATGGCCCAGCCGGTTTCGGTCTGCCACCAGTGGTCGATCACCGGTACGCCCAGATGCTCCTGCGCCCATTGCACCGTATCGGGATCGGCGCGTTCACCGGCAAGGAACAACGCCTGCAGATCGTGCAGCTTATAGCGACGGATCCAGTCGCCGTTCGGGTCCTCGCGGCGGATGGCGCGCAGCGCGGTCGGCGCGGTGAAAAAGCTTTTAATGCGAAGGTTCTGGATGGTGCGCCAGAAGACGCCGGGATGCGGGGTGCCGACCGGCTTGCCCTCGAATACGACGGTGGTGGCACCCGCGATCAGCGGGCCGTAGCAGATATAGCTGTGGCCAACTACCCAGCCGACATCCGAGGCGGCCCAGAAACGGTCTCCGGCCTCGATGTTATAGATATTTGTCATCGACCATTGCAGCGCGACCAGATGGCCGGCGGTGTGGCGCACGACGCCCTTGGGCTGGCCAGTCGTGCCCGAGGTGTAAAGGATATAGGCGGGGTGGTTACCCTCGACCGGGACACAGTCGGCGGGTTTCACGCCATATTGAAAGCCGTGCCAGGAAAAGTCGCGGCCTTCGACCAGCTTGGCAACCTCTTGTTCGCGCTGGAAGATCACGCAGAACTCGGGCTTGTGGCTGGACATGTCGATGGCGGCGTCAAGCAGTGGCTTGTAGTGAACGACCCGGTTTGGTTCGAGCCCGCAAGAGGCCGCTATGATCGCCTTGGGCTGACAATCGTCGATGCGTACCGCCAATTCATTGGCCGCAAAGCCGCCAAAGACCACCGAGTGGACGGCACCCAGGCGGGCGCAGGCCAGCATCGCCTCGATCGCTTCGGGAATCATCGGCATATAGATGATGACGCGATCGCCCTTTTCGACGCCACGCATACGCAGCGCGCCGGCCAGTGAGGCAACGCGGTCGCGTAACTGACGGTAGGTGATCCCCTTGGTGGTCAGGGTGATCGGGCTTTCATGCCAGATGGCGATCTGGTCGCCGCGCCCCGCCAGGACATGGCGGTCCACCGCATTCCAGCAGGTGTTCACCAGCCCGTCCGAGAACCATTCGTAGATCGGGGCCTTGTCGTCAAAAAGCGCCTTTGAGGGTTTTTGCTTCCAGTCGATGGCCTCGGCGGCCTGCATCCAGAAGCCCTCAGGATCGGCCTGCCACGCGGAATATATCTCGCGGTATCCCATGAAAACAACTCTCCTCCCCGAATGGATGGGTGGAGTTACGCGTGAGGTGGGGAGGGGCGCAAGGATGTTAACGCCCACAGCCCGCTATGCGACAGAAACTTGTGCGGTCTGTCGCCAAAGCGGGGAAAATAATTTTGCAAAGAAAAAATGAGTTTGCAGTGTGATGCAAACTCTGCCGCCTTTTGCAAAATGAAGCAGGGCAAGGGGTGGGCTGCGGTAGAATCACCGCAGCCCCATGGCTTAGCGATAGTGATCGACCGGCGTGCCGGCGATCGCGCTCATATTCAAAAGGCCGCGGGTGGTGATCGAGGGCGTGACGATATGGGCGCGGTTGCCCATACCCATCAGGATCGGCCCGACCTCAAGCCCGTTGGCCTTGAGCTTCAGCGCGTTGCGCACGCCCGATGCCGCATCGGTGCCCGAAAAGACCAGCGTATTTGCCGCCCCTTCCAGGATCGAGCGCGGCAACAGCCGTTCGCGGATTGATGGATCCAGCGCCGAGTCGACGTGCATTTCACCGTCAAAGATGAAGTCCACGCCGCGCGAGTGCAGGATCTCCATCGCAGCGCGCATCTTGACGCCGGTTTCGTTGTCGAGGTTGCCGAATTGCGAATGGCTGCACAGCGCGACCTTGGGCGTGACGCCAAAGCGGCGCACGTGGCGGGCGGCACCGATAGCGGCCTCGGCCACCTGTTCGGGCGTGGGGTTATGATGGACCTGAGTGTCGGCGATAAAGAGCGGCCCGTCCTCAAGGATCATCAGCGACAGCGCGCCATGCGGGCACAGCCCGTCCCGGGCGAGCACCTGGCTGACGTAATTCAGGTGCCAGCTATATTGGCCGAAAGTGCCGCAGATCAGGCTGTCAGCCTCGCCCCGGTGAACCATGACCGCGCCGATGGCGGTGGTATTGGTGCGCATGATCGCGCGGGCGATGTCGGGGGTGACACCGCGCCGGGCCATCAGATCGTGATAGGTGCCCCAATAGTCGCGATAACGGGGATCGTTTTCGGGGTTCACGATCTCAAAGTCGCGGCCGGGGCGGATCGGCAGGCCGGCGCGTTCGGCACGCATGGCGATCACCTCGGGACGGCCGATCAGGATCGGCGCGTCGGTGGTTTCCTCCAGCATCGCATTGGCGGCGCGCAGCACCCGTTCATCCTCGCCCTCGGCAAAGACGATGCGGCGCTTGGCGGTTGCAGCGGCCTCAAAGACCGGGCGCATGATCATCGCCGAGCGGAAGACCGAGCCGTCAAGTTTGCGTTTGTAGACGGCGATATTGTCAAGCGGACGGGTGGCGACGCCGGTCTCCATCGCCGCCTTGGCGACAGCGGATGAGACCACGCCGATCAGACGTGGGTCAAAGGGTTTCGGGATCAGATAATCCGCACCAAAGGTCAGCGTTTCGCCCCGATAGGCCATGGCTGCTTCGGCACTGGTGGTGGCGCGGGCAAGCGCGGCGATCCCTTCGATACAGGCAAGCTGCATCTCGTCGTTGATCGTGGTCGCGCCGACGTCCAGCGCACCCCGAAAGATAAAGGGAAAGCACAGAACGTTGTTGACCTGGTTGGGATAATCGCTGCGGCCCGTGGCGATGATCGCATCCGGGGCGACGGCGCGGGCATCCTCGGGCAGGATCTCGGGTGTCGGGTTCGCCAGCGCAAAGATGATTGGACGCTTGGCCATTTTGGCGACCATTTCAGGTTTCAGGACACCGGGACCGGAAAGGCCAAGGAACAGGTCCGCGCCATCGATCACCTGATCGAGCGTGCGCAGATCGGATTTCTGCGCATATTCGGCCTTTTGCGGCGTCATTTCCTCGGTCCGGCCCTCATAGACGAGGCCGGCGATATCGCAGAGCCAGACGTTCTCGCGCTTGACGCCCAGTTTCAGCAGCATGTTCAGGCAGGCAATGCCTGCTGCGCCACCGCCGGTCGAGACGACCTTGATATCCTGAAACCGCTTGCCGGCGATATGCAGCGCATTGGTCGCCGCCGCGCCGACCACGATGGCGGTGCCGTGCTGGTCGTCGTGAAAGACCGGGATGTTCATCCGCTCGCGGCACAGTTTCTCGACGATAAAACAGTCGGGGGCCTTGATATCCTCAAGGTTGATGGCGCCGAAGGTCGGCTCAAGCGCGCAGACGATATCGGCCAGCTTTTCGGGGTCCGATTCGTTCACCTCGATATCGAAACAGTCGATATTGGCGAATTTCTTGAACAGGACCGCCTTACCCTCCATCACGGGTTTTGAGGCCAGCGCACCGATATTGCCCAGCCCCAGCACGGCCGTACCGTTCGAGACAACGGCGACCAGATTGCCGCGCGAGGTATAGCGGGCAGCGGTGGCAGGATCGGCCTTGATTTCAAGGCAGGCTTCCGCCACGCCGGGCGAATAGGCGCGGCTAAGGTCGCGGCCGTTGGCAAGGGGCTTGGTTGCGCGCACCTCCAGCTTACCTGGGCGCGGAAATTCGTGATAATCCAATGCCGCCTGCCTGGCGTTGTCCTGCCTGCGTTCTTCCATGGCCAGACCCTCTCCTCTCAAGATGGTTCAGCGTTAAACTATTTCTTCGCCGGGGAACAGGGGGCATTGCGATCCGGGGGCGGGACTGCGCCGCTCTTGCATCGTGGGGGGCGGGCGCGCAAACTCATTATCCGGGAAAAGGGCAGGGAAAGGTGGACCATGGCGCTTTTGGATGCGGCTCGTGATGTGCGCGAAAGGGCCTATGCGCCCTATTCCAATTTCAAGGTCGGCGCGGCGGTTCGCGGTGCCTCGGGCAGGGTCTATGTCGGCTGCAATGTTGAGAATGTCGCTTACCCCGAGGGCACCTGCGCCGAGGCCGGGGCTATCGCTGCGATGATCGCAGCGGGCGAGACCGAGATTGTCGAGGTCGCGGTTATCGCCGACTCGCAGGGGCCGGTGCCGCCTTGTGGCGGCTGCCGACAGAAGCTTGCCGAATTCGGGCGTCCCGAAACCCCGGTGCTGCTGGCGACCATCCGAGGGACCGAGCTTGCCACCACGATCGGCGAGCTGCTGCCCGGTCGCTTTGGTATCAGTCATATGTCGGGTACGGAATGACCCCCGAGGCCTCGCGCCATGATCCGCGTCCGGTGATTGCTGCCGTCCGCGATGGGCATGGGCTGGATGCGGCGGGTGCGGGGCTGATCGCGCGCGGGCTGGCCGATGGCTCGGTCAGTGACGCCCAGGCGGCCGCGTTTGCCATGTCGGTGCTGCTGCGCGGGCTGGATAAGGGCGGTCGCGTGGCGCTGACCCGGGCGATGCGTGATTCCGGTCATGTCATGCGATGGGATCTGCCGGGGCCGGTGGTGGACAAGCATTCGACCGGAGGGATTGGCGATACGGTCAGCCTGATCCTTGCCCCTTTGGTTGCCAGCTGCGGGGGCTATGTGCCGATGATCTCGGGGCGCGGGCTTGGCCATACCGGCGGCACGCTGGATAAGCTTGAGGCCATACCGGGTTTCCGCACCGCGCTGTCTGAGAAAGAGTTTCGCCGCGTCACCGCCGGGGCCGGCTGCGCAATTGTTGCCGCGGGGCCTGAACTTGCCCCCGCCGATGCGCGGCTTTACGCGATCCGCGATGAAAGCGCGACGGTCGGTTCGGTGGATCTGATCACCGCGTCGATCCTGTCAAAGAAACTGGCGGCGGGGCTTGATGCGCTGATCTTGGATGTCAAACAGGGCAGTGGTGCCTTTCTGCGCAACCCCGAGGCGGCGCAGGACCTGGCGCGTGCGCTGGTCGATACGGCCAAGGGCGCGGGTTGCCGCACCCGCGCCTATGTCACCGACATGGATCAGCCGCTGGCCCGCGCCGCCGGCAATGCGTTGGAACTGCGCGAGGCGATCGTAGCCCTGACCGGTGGGCAAGGTGCGTTGCGGGATCTGTCGCTGGCGCTGTCCTCGGCCTGCCTTGATCTGGCCGGGCTATCCGATGGCACATTGCAGGCGCTGGAAAGTGGCGCTGCGGCTGAACGTTTCGCCCGCATGGTTGCCGCGCAGGGTGGCCCGACCGACCTGCTGGAACATCCCGACCGCTATCTGCCACCTGCGCCGGTGGTGCGTGCCGTGCCCGGTCGCGGTCGGGTTGCCGCCATAGATACCGAGGCGCTTGGCCATGCCGTTGTCGCTTTGGGCGGCGGGCGGCTGCGTGCCGGTGACCGGATTGACCCACGGGTAGGGCTTGCAGAACTGCTCCGCATCGGCGAGACGGCGGATGAGGGGCGCCCGCTGGCGCTGGTCCATGCCGCAACAGAGGCGGCGGCCGAGGCGGCGGTTGCCTCAGTTGCGGCTGCCTATCTGCTGGGCGATGGGCCGGAACCGGGTCCCCTGATCCGCAGCGAGGTGACATGACCGACAGACGCGCTGTCCTGATCGTGATGGATTCGGTGGGCATCGGCGGTGCCCCGGATGCGGCTGCCTATTTCAATGACGGGCTGCCCGATACCGGCGCGAATACGCTGGCCCATATCGCCCAGACGCGGCCGCTGCATCTGCCTCATCTGGACGCGCTGGGGCTTGGTGCCGCGATCCGCCTGGCAAGCGGGGCCGAGGCCCCCGGTCTTGACGCGGTCCCGCAGGGGCTTTGGGGGGCCGCAACCGAGGTTTCGCGCGGCAAGGACACCCCCTCGGGTCATTGGGAGATTGCGGGCGTTCCCGTGCCTTGGGACTGGCACTATTTCCCGGATACCCACCCGTCCTTTCCAGCCGATCTGACCGCGAATATCGCCCGTGCCGCCGGCACCGATGGCATTCTTGGCAACGAACACGCCTCGGGGACCGAGATCATCGCCCGCCTTGGCGCCGAGCATCTGCGCACAGGCCGGCCAATCTGCTATACCTCGGCCGATAGTGTGTTGCAGATCGCTGCGCATGAAGAGCACTTTGGCCTCGACCGACTTTATCGGCTCTGCGAAGCGGTGGCGGCCATGGTCCATCCGATGCGCGTCGGGCGGGTCATCGCCCGGCCGTTTCTTGGGGCTGAGGGCAGTTTTACCCGCACTCCGAACCGCCGCGATTATGCCATCGCTCCGCCGGCGCCGACACTGCTTGACCTCGCGCACGAGGCCGGTCGCATTACCCATGCCATCGGCAAGATCGGCGATATCTTCTCGCATCGCGGCATCTCGCATCTGCACAAGGGGCGCTCGGACGCCGACCTTGCCGATCATCTGCTGCGGCTTGCTGATGAGGCCGCGCCGGGCAGCCTGATCTTTGCCAATTTCGTCGAGTTTGACAGCCTTTATGGCCACCGTCGCGATGTCGAGGGCTATGCAGAGGCGCTGGAATGGTTTGATGGCGTTGCCGGGGCGCTGATGGCCCGGCTGCGTCCGGGGGATCTGGCGATTTTTACTGCCGACCACGGCAATGACCCGACCTGGCACGGCACCGACCACACCCGCGAGCGTGTGCCGGTCTTGGGCTGGGGCTATGGTGCGCGCGCGATCGGGCAGGTGGGTTTTGCCGATATTGCCGCCTCGGTTGCCGCCCATCTCGGCCTGCCGCCCGCCGGTCCGGGGAGATCGTTTCTATGAAATCGCTGAAAAAGGTCGAACTGCATCTGCATCTGGAAGGCGCGGCACCTCCAGCCTTTATCCGCGCGCTAGCCGCTGAAAAACATCAGGATATCGGTCACATCTTTGATGAGCGCGGTGCCTATTCCTATAACGGATTCAATGAGTTTCTTCGCGTATATGAGGCTGCGACCTCGGTTTTGACTGCGCCGCGCGACTATGCCCGGCTCGTGACCGAAGTGCTTGGCAATTGCGCCGAAGAGGGCGCGATCTATGCCGAAGTTTTCGTCTCGCCCGAGTTCTGCGGTGGGGCGGATCTGACGGCATGGCGCGACTACCTCGCCGCCATGGAAGAGGCAGCCGCCGAGGCGGAGCGCAGCGGCATCACCAGTCGCGCCATCCTGACCTGCATCCGCCATTTCGGCCCCGAGCGCGCCAGGAAAACCGCGATCTGCGCGGCCGAGACTTCGGGTAGCTGGGTCACAGGATTTGGCATCGGCGGGGCCGAGAGCGCGGGTGAGCTAAGCGACTTCGCCTGGGCCTTCGATTGCGCGCGCGAGGCGGGGCTGGGCCTGACCGCACATGCTGGCGAATGGCGGGGACCCGGGTCCGTCCGCGACGCGCTTGCCCTTGGTGTCACCCGCATTGGCCATGGTATCCGCGCCATTGAGGATGCCGCGCTGCTTAGCGATATTGCCGCGCGCGGTGTGACGCTGGAGGTCTGCCCCGGCTCGAATATTGCGCTGGGGATAGTGCCCGGCTGGCCCGCCCATCCTATCGCGCGGCTGGCCGATGCTGGCGTGCGCGTCACCGTCTCGACCGACGATCCGCCCTTTTTCCATACCACATTGTCGCAGGAATATCAGCGGCTTGCCGATGCTTTCGGTTGGGCCGAGGCCGAGTTTGGCCAGATGAACCTTTGGGCCGTCGAGGCGGCCTTCTGTGACGAGACCACCCGAACCCGCCTGCGAAAGGACCTCACATGACCCAAGCGCATCTGACCATCGTCGATCACCCGCTGGTGCAGCACAAGCTGACGCTTATGCGGGACAAAGGCACCTCGACAGCCGGTTTCCGCCGTCTTCTGCGCGAAATCAGCCTGTTGCTCGCCTATGAGATCACGCGTGAGCTTGAGATGACCACGGTGCGCATCCAGACCCCGCTGTGCGAGATGGAGGCCCCGACGCTTGAGGGCAAAAAGCTGGCGCTGATTTCGATCCTGCGGGCCGGGAACGGGCTGCTTGACGGTATCCTTGAGCTGATCCCGGCCGCCCGCGTCGGTTTCATCGGGCTTTACCGCGATCCCGAGACGCTGCAACCGGTGCAATACTATTCGAAAATCCCGAATGAACTGGACGCACGTATGACCATCGTGGTCGATCCGATGCTGGCCACCGGCAACTCATCGGTTGCGGCTATTGATCTGCTTAAGGCGGCGGGTGCGCGTAACCTGCGCTTTCTGTGCCTGCTTGCCTCTCCCGAAGGGGTCGCACGGATGCGCGAGGCCCATCCCGACGTGCCGATTGTGACGGCAGCCCTTGATGAGCGGCTGGACGATCACGGTTATATCGTCCCGGGTCTGGGGGATGCCGGAGACCGGATGTTCGGCACGAAATAAATCCGGATTAACGGGTTCTTCAGGGGTTCTGGCCTATTCCCGGATCGGATGAACGATTCGGGGATGGGATGATGCGGGTGATCCTGTGGCTCTTGCTGGTGCTGTTGCCGGGGCTGGCGTGGGCACGGGCCCTTTATCCGGCGGAAGAGCCGCCGCCGGGCTTCCCGGCCCAGCAATATATCGACAGCCGGGGCTGCGTCTTTGTCCACGCCGAAACAGGCGGATGGCAGGCGCGTCTTGCGCGCGACGGCTCGCCGATCTGCGGCTATCCCCCGACGCTTTCTGCCCGGGGGCTGGACGGCGCGCCCAGGTTGCGGGCGCTTGATCCGAATGCCGGCCGCAGCCGCGCGGAGCTGGTGGCAGAGGCGCTGACCCGGCAGGTCATTCCCAATCTGCAACCCGGTGAGCTGGCCGGCGACCCAAGGCCGCTTGAGCCGTTGCCCGACCGTGGACCTGAGCCTGCCTCATCTGTCCCGGTCGATGCACTGCGTGCTGCGTTGGTGGCGGCTCCGGGTGTGCGTCAAAGCATGGCCGGCGCTCTGCGCCCGAACCTTAGACTGTGCGAGTTGCTGGGCTATGATGGCAAACCGGGCGAGGCGCAGCTTGACGACCCTACCCGTGGTTATTGCACCGGCCTGTCCGAAGTGGAGCTGTCGCGGCTCAGCTTGACCCGCCCAATTGGCAGCGGAGCGCAAATGGCTTCTGCCGCCAGCAGCCCCAAATCCGAAGCCTCGCCTCCGCAGGTTGCGCGGGTCGGGCACGGCCCCAAGGTTTCCGGGGCGAGGCCAACCGCCAGAAGCCCGTTGCCTGCGGCCAAGACACCCGTGCGGCCGTCCGGGATTCAAGCGACCCCGCCGCCGATGTCGCCCAAGGTTGGTCTGATCCCCGCAGGTGCGCGTTATGTGCAGGTCGGTACCTTTGCCCGGCCCGAAAATGCCGAACGTGCGATCAGACGTGTTGCCGGAATGGGTTATCCGGTCCTGCGCGGCAGGGATCAAATGGGCAGGCGCGAGGTCGAATACCTGATCGCTGGTCCTTTTCCTGATCGCGAAGGTATCGTCCGTGCGCTTGACCGGATTCGCAAGGCAGGGTTCCGCGATGCCTTCCCGCGCTGATAGGGTGGTGGGTAGGCGAAATACCATCACGCAATCAAGGCGTGGCCTGGGCCACCATCAGGTTCGCAGTGTCACCAGCCTGTTTCCTGTTGCGCAGCGGCTACTGATCGCAGATTTCCTGCAGTGCGATCCATTCCCGGTCGCTCAGAACCGGGCGGGGCTCGGCGGTGCGGAAGGGGTCGGCCTCGATCAGGCCGAGAACTGCTTCGCCGGTTGGATCCAACGAGCGGGCATAGGGTTCGCTCGAAATTCCGGCACGGGTGAAATAGGCCAGCAGTGGCTCATCTTCGGGGCGCGGAACGGGGTCGGCCAACAGCTTTTCACCATAGCCCGCCAGGGATTTTGCCGACAGATTGCCAGCAGTCAGCAGATGAAAGGTTGCGCGGGGCCCGGCATAGCGCAGGGCCGCCAGCATCGGGTCGTTCTGCACCGCCATCGCCTGGGCCGCAAGAATATGACCGGCCGCGACCTCGGGGGTAACCTGATCTTCGATCAGATCTTCGCCGATGACGATGATCTCTCCGGGCAGACGGATCGCGCCCTTCAGGGTCGTCGGCAGTACGACGATCTGCGCATCCGGCCCGATCAGCCGCATGGCCAGTTTTTGGCGCACCATATCGCCCGCCGGGCGCGAACAGGCGCTGCCGGTGGTCTTGGCGATCTCGGCCAGCACCATACGTCCGATCTCGGCCCGCTGCGCAGGCGGGGCGATGTCCGCGGCGTGGCGCACCAGCGCCGGCGGCACCCAAAAGGCCGCGAGCAGCGCCATGATCGCAGCCGCCCCCAGCATCAGCCCGCCACGCAGACGGCCGGGGTGGGGCTTGTTTGCCTCGATCACATGATGGACCTTGGAGATAGCCGAGATCATCAGCTCGTCGTCGATCTCAAGCTCTTCATAGGGTTCGGCCCCGCCCGGCCCATAACACGCGGGCAGCTTGCCGGGGTTAAGCCGGGTGACGGCAGGCAGCGACCAATGCGCAAGCGGCATTTCAGAGCGCGGATCGGACAGGATCAGCGTGGCGTCGCCGAAAGACACGATCACATCCCGCGCCTGCGAGCGGGGCGTCTCACGCCAGAGTCCTGCGGCTTCCAGCCGCTGATATTGGTTCAGCGCCGTCATTTCCGCGCCATCGGCTCCTGCTGTCCTGTCCCGACCATAAGCCAAGCCGGGTGCCGGTCAACTCTGCCCGCCATCACGATATTTCGCGCTGCCGGGGCGCTGGAAGACGGCCGGCGCGGCAGGGATAACCGCAATATTGCGCCCCTGTTCGCACGACCCGGCATCCGCTCGCAAGAGCCCTTGCCGCGCGAAGCCCACCTCAGCGGCAAGGGATTGCTTGGCAAGGGAAAAATGGTCCCATATCGGCCCTGCTGCAGCAGGGTGCGGGCGAACAGGGGCGGCAATCCCGGATCAGACCGTTTCGGGCACCGTCATGCCACGTTCGCGTGCCAGTTCGCGGATGCGCTTTTGCAGCTTTTCAAAGGCTCGGACCTCGATCTGGCGGATACGCTCGCGCGAGACATCGTAGCGAGTGGACAGATCCTCAAGCGTCATCGGATCGTCGCGCAGGCGCCGCTCGATAAGGATGTCTTTTTCGCGGTCGTTCAGCACGTCCATAGCCGCGACAAGGATCTCGCGACGCGCCGAAAGCTCATCCGCCTCGGCGAAGGCTTCGGCCTGATCTGCATCCTCATCTTCAAGCCAGTCCTGCCACTGAGCAGTAGAATCGCCGTCACCCGACCCGACCGTAGCGTTCAGCGACGCATCGCTGCCCGACATGCGGCGGTTCATGTCGATGACGTCCTGCTCGGTCACGTTCAGATCATGCGCGATCTGGGCGACGTTTTCGGGGCGCAGATCGCCCTCTTCCAACGCGCCAAGCCGGGATTTGGCTTTGCGCAGGTTGAAAAACAGCTTCTTTTGCGCCGAGGTGGTGCCCATTTTGACCAGCGACCACGAGCGCAGGATGTATTCCTGAATCGAGGCGCGGATCCACCACATCGCATAGGTCGCCAGGCGGAAACCCTTTTCAGGGTCGAACCGCTTGACCGCCTGCATCAGCCCGACGTTCGCCTCGGATATGACCTCGGCCTGCGGCAGGCCATAACCGCGATAGCCCATGGCGATCTTGGCGGCGAGGCGCAGGTGGCTGGTCACCAGCTTTTGCGCCGCCTCGGCGTCCTGATGATCGACCCAAGCCTTGGCGAGCATGTATTCTTCGTCCGGATGCAGAAGCGGAAACTTGCGGATCTCCTGCAAGTAGCGGTTCAGGCCCTGTTCAGGGCTGGGTGCCGGAAGGTTCTGATAGTTCGCCATCTGAGAATTCCCTGTCCCGCCCACCGGCGGGTAATTGTGAACGCTATCAGCGCGGGCCGGGTTCCATTATCCGGACGCTTCGCGCAGTTTTGCCAGCAATCCGGCCATGTCGGGCGGCAGCGGGCTGGTAAAGGTCAGCGTCTCGCCGCTGACCGGATGTTCAAAGCCCAGCTCGGCGGCGTGCAGCGCCTGGCGGGAAAAGGCGGCGACCGCCGCTGCGGCATCTGTTCCCAGAGCCCGGGCCGAGGCCCGCCTGTTCCCACCATAGACCGGGTCGCCGACAAGGCCCAATCCCGCATGGGCCATATGCACGCGGATTTGATGGGTCCGGCCCGTTTCCAGCCAGCATTCGACCAGCATGGCGGTGGGGGGCGTGCCGAATGTTTCAAGCACCTTTGCGCGGGTCACAGCATGACGGCCGCTGTGAAAGCTGACGGCCTGACGCTGCCGGTCGGTCGGGTGGCGGCCGATCATGGTCGCAATCCGCAGCACGCCGCCCGCTTCAAAGCTGACGCCAGGCAGGCCACGGAGTCGCGGATCGGCAGGGTCGATCATGCCATGGGCGATGGCGATATAACGTCGCCGTGCGGTGTGATCGGCAAATTGCCGGGCAAGCCCCTGATGCGCGCGGTCGGTTTTTGCCACGACCAGAAGGCCCGAGGTCTCTTTGTCGATGCGGTGCACGATGCCTGGACGGGCGGTCCCTCCGATACCCGACAGGCTGCCTGCGCAATGGGCAAGCAGCGCATTGACCAGCGTGCCCGAAGGCGCACCGGGCGCGGGGTGGACCACCATGCCGGCGGGTTTGTCGATGACGATCAGGTCCTCATCCTCATGGGCGACGGACAGGGGGATCGCCTCGGGCTGGGCGTCCAGCGGCTCGGGCTCGTTGATGCGGATAAGATAATCCCCGGTTTCCGCCCGCGCCTTGCCATCCGCCACCGGGCCAGATGGTCCGGTGACTGCGCCATCGGCGATCAGCTTTGCCAGGCGCGAGCGCGACAGAGCCGCCTGCTCTGGTGCGGCCAGCGCAAGCGCCTTATCAAGGCGTTCGGACAGCCCTTCGGGAATGGTGATGAGGATTTCTGCCATGACACGGGATGATAGGCCGGATGCGGGGCCAGAGGAAGCGTTGCCGATGCTGCGCTGGCTGCGCCTTCTGGTGACTGCGCTGGCGGTGGTGATGGGGGTGGGCGTGCTGGTGATCGCCGCGCTGCTGTGGCTGCGTCTGTCGCAACCGCTGCTGCCTGAACTGCCCGAACAGATTACCATGCCTGCAGGCGCGCAACCCGCCGCTGTCACCTTTGCCCGCGATTGGCTGGTGGTGGTGACCCAAGCGGGCGAGGTGCTGCTTTATGACAAGCAGGGCAGGCTGCGCGGACAGGTTCAGCCCTGATCGCTGCCCGTGTTCAGCGGGCCGGCCGGATTGACCGAGGTCACACCCTTGCCCTCCAGCGCGTCAAGGCGGGCACGCAGTTCGGCATTCTCGGTCCGGGCCTTGATCGCCATTTCGCGCACCGCTTCGAATTCTTCGCGGGTGACGAAATCGCGATCGGCCAGCCAGCGATCAATCCAGCCGTTAAAGGCGGTCTGGGCCTCGTCCTTGGCGCCCTGGGCCACGCCCATGGCGTTGGTCATCAATTTCGAGAGATCGTCGAGAAAGCGGTTGTTTGCAGTCATGGCGGGCCTTTCGGTTCAGCGAGACCTTCTATATGGCCCCGCTTGCCGGCCTGTTCAATTGCCCGCGCCCCTTCCTGCGCCGGCGAGTTCCAGATGGCCGGTTGACACCGCGGTCCCCCCGCGTAGCCTGCGCCCGCGCCAGATGAGGAGCCCATGATCCCCTTTCCCCGCATTTCGCCCGAGATCTTTACCGTCGACATTTTCGGGTGGGAGCTCTCGTTGCGCTGGTATGCGCTGGCCTATCTGGTCGGGCTGCTGATCGGCTGGCGCATTATCGTTGCACTGATGCGCCGCCCGCGTCTTTGGGGCGGTGGCGCGCCCATGCGCCCCGAACAGGTCGAAGAGTTGCTGACATGGGTGATCGTCGGCGTGGTCCTGGGCGGGCGGCTGGGCTTTGTGCTGTTCTACCAGCCGGCCTATTACCTGGCCAATCCTTCGCAGATTCCGGTGATCTGGCAGGGCGGTATGTCCTTTCACGGCGGTTTTCTGGGTGTGGTTATCGCGGCCTGGTGGTTCTGCCGCCGCCACGGCATAGCGCCGATGCGGCTTGCGGATGCGTTGTCGGTTGCGACGCCCATTGGGCTGGGCCTTGGGCGGGTGGCGAACTTCATCAACGCCGAGCTTTGGGGGCGTCCGACCGACGCGCCCTGGGGGGTGATTTTCCCCGGGGTCGAGGCGCAGACCTGCCCCGGCATCACCGGCCCCTGTGCCCGTCACCCCAGCCAGCTGTATGAGGCGGGTCTTGAGGGCGTGCTTTTGGCTATCGCGCTGTTTTTGCTTGTCCGTGCCGGTGGGCTGCGCCGGCCGGGGCAGGCGCTGGGACTGTTTCTGGCCGGCTATGGCCTGTCGCGTTTCGTGGTCGAGTTCTTTCGTCAGGCTGATGCCCATTTCATCACCCCGGACAATCCGTTGGGCCATGTGCTGGGCGGGCCGGTCTGGGGCGTGACCATGGGCCAGCTTCTGTCGTTGCCGATGGTGCTGATCGGCCTTGCTTTCCTGATCCGGGCGCGCATGAGACCGCCTGTGGCCCAGACCGTCGCATGACGGCGTTGGCCCGCCTGATCGCTGGGCGCATCCGGCTGTCGGGGCCAATGCGGCTGGACGAATATATGCAGCTTTGCCTGCTGCATCCTGAACATGGCTATTACGCCACCCGCGATCCCTTTGGCAGCGCGGGCGATTTCATCACCGCACCCGAGATCAGCCAGATGTTTGGCGAGATGATCGGCCTTGCGCTGGCGCAAACCTGGCTTGATCAGGGCAGTCCTGCGCCATTTACGCTGGCCGAGATCGGGCCGGGCCGGGGTACGCTGATGGCCGATATCCTGCGCGCCATCCGCATCGTACCCGGCATGGCCGAGGCGGCGCGGGTCACGCTGGTTGAGGCGTCTCCCCATCTGCGGCGGGTCCAGCGCGAACGTCTGGGCGAGGCCACGCATCTTGATCAGGTCGCGCAACTGCCCGAGGGGCCGCTGTTTCTGATCGCCAACGAGTTTTTCGACGCCCTGCCGATCCGCCAGTTTCAGCGTCGCGCACAGGATTGGGCTGAACGCATGGTTGCCTTGACGCCCGAGGGCGATCTGCATTTCGCCCTTGCCCCGGCAGATGAGGCTATTGCTGCAACGCTGCCTCTGGTTCCCGAGGGCACGGTGATCGAGCGTTGCCCCGAGGCCGCGCCGATTGCTGCGCAGATCGCCGGACGTATCGCCGGGCATGGTGGCTGCGCGATTTTTATCGACTACGGCAACTGGCGGGGGCAGGGCGACACCCTGCAGGCTTTGCGCCGCCATCAGCCCGAGGACCCGCTGGCCAGTCCCGGCGATGCCGATCTGACCGCGCATGTCGATTTCGCACCCCTTGCTGCCGCTGCGCATGGTGCGGGGGCACGGGTCTCTCGCATGGGGGCACAGGGTGCGTGGCTGCGGCATCTGGGGATCGAGGCGCGCGCGCAGCGTCTGGCCCAGGCCGGGGACGCAGGCGCGATGGCCGCGCTTCATCGCTTGACCGCGCCCGGCGAAATGGGTCACCTGTTCAAGGTGCTGGCCATCTGGGCTCGCCATGCGCCCGTGCCTCCTGGATTCGAGCCCCTGGACAAAGATGCACACGACGCTTGAAATACTGACCCATCCGCTGCTGACTTCGGCGCGGCACGGCTTTTTCACCCGGCGCGGCGGCGCCTCTTCGGGGGTGTTTTCGGGGCTGAACTGTGGTTACGGCTCGGGCGATCAGGCCGAGATCGTGACCATCAACCGCGGCCGGGTTGCCGAGGCGATGGGTGTCCCTGCGGGCAGGCTGGCGACCGTGCATCAGGTCCATTCCCCCGATGTCGTGGTGCTGCGTGACGGCGACGATCTGGCAGAGATCGCCAAGATCCGAGCCGACGGTATCGTGACCAACCAGCCCGGCGTGGCGCTGGCGGTGCTGACCGCCGATTGCCAGCCGATCCTGCTGGCGGATCCCGAGGCCGGGGTGATCGGCGCGGTGCACGCCGGCTGGCGCGGGGCGCTGTCAGGGGTGATCGAATCGACAGTGGGGGCAATGAACGACCTTGGCGCGCGCCATATCCGCGCGGTGGTCGGTCCATCGATCAGTCAGCGCGCCTATGAGGTGGGTGAGGATTTCATGGATGAATTCCTTGCCGAAGATCCGGGATACCACCGCTTTTTCGCTGGGGGGGCAAACGGACGGCCGATGTTTGATCTGCCGTCCTTTGGTCTGATGCGACTGCGCGAGGCCGGGGTTGAGGCTGAATGGACGGGCCATTGCACCTATTCCGATCCCGAGCGGTTCTATTCCTACCGCCGCAGCACCCATCGGAATGAGGCCGATTACGGCCGGCTGATCTCGGCCATCGCACTGTAACGCGGGTATTTTCTGGTCATATCGGTTGTCTCATCTGCTGCCATATGCCAGTATCCCGGACATTGATTTTGACAGGAGATGGTGTTTTGCGGGACTTCTTTATTGTGTGGATGGAACGGATCATCAGTGTGGTCATGGTTCTTGGGGCTGTCGCGGTCCTGCTCGGCGGGCTGGGCGTGATGACCGCGCCTCAGGGGGGGCTTCTTCCAGGCCTGATGGTCTGGATCGCCGGCACTATCTACCTGATTCTGATCGGTGGCATGGTCTACCTGGGCCTGGGTATCTACAACAATACCAAGCGCACGGCCGAGGCGATCGAACGCCTTTCGCAGCGGTCCTGAGCGTCGCTTGACAATCCTGTTACCCGGTTTATGGCCGGGTGACAGCACGCTCTTACCCCAGTGCTGCCGCTGCGCGTTCCTCGACCACGCTGAAGGGAACGCCGGGCTCATCCTTGGCACAGCGGATCACCAGCGAGGTCTTGACCGAAGCGACGTTTGGCGCGGCAGTCAGCTGCTCGGTCAAAAAGCGCTGGAAGCTGGTCAGATCGGGCGAGACGCATTTCAGGATAAAGTCGATCTCGCCGTTCAGCATGTGGCATTCGCGCACAAGCGGCCATTCGCAGGCCAGCGCCTCAAATGCGGACAGGTCGCGCTCGGACTGGCTGACCAGACGGACCATGGCAAAGACCTGCACCTCAAAGCCCAGTTCACGGGCATCAATATCGGCGTGATAACCGCGGATATAGCCCATCTCTTCCAGCGCGCGGACGCGGCGCAGGCAGGGCGGCGCGGAAATGCCCACGCGCCGGGCCAGCTCGACGTTGGTCATCCGGCCATCGGCTTGCAGTTCTGCCAGAATTTTGCGGTCGATTTCGTCAAGTCTGGCGGCGGTCATCTGGTCCCCTGGTTTGCCTTGCGGGCAAAAAACATGCCGGAAACTATCTTGCAAGGCCGGGTTGCGCAACATTCTTTCCAACATTGTGGAAAAGGGCCTTATGGATTGCATGGAGGCTCGGCGGTGATTAGCTAATGCAGCGCCAAGCAAGAGGTCCGATCCATGTCCCAAGTCCCTGCCGAGATTGCTGCCGACACCAGCCTGCCTGCCCATACCCGTGTGCTGATCGTGGGTTCGGGGCCGGCGGGTTATACCGCTGCCGTCTATGCCGCGCGGGCGATGCTGAAGCCGGTGCTGATTCAGGGGATGCAGCCGGGCGGTCAGCTGACCATTACGACCGAGGTCGAGAACTGGCCGGGCGAGACCGAGATTCAGGGCCCCGACCTGATGGTCAGGATGGAGGCCCATGCCCGGGCCATGGGCGCGCGCATTTTTGTCGATACCGTGACCCGGCTTGACCTTCAGCAGCGGCCTTTTGTCGCCGAGCTCGATTCGGCTGCGCGCATCACGGCGGATGCGGTGATCCTTGCCACCGGCGCGCAGGCGCGTTGGCTGGGGCTGCCGAGCGAAGAGAAATTCAAGGGCTTTGGCGTTTCGGCCTGCGCCACCTGCGACGGCTTCTTCTATCGGGGCCGCGAGGTCGTGGTGGTCGGCGGCGGCAATACTGCTGTCGAAGAGGCGCTGTTTTTGACCAATTTTGCCAGCAAGGTGACGCTGATCCATCGCCGGGACAGCCTGCGCGCCGAAAAAATCCTGCAAGAGCGGCTGTTCCGCAATCCCAAGGTCTCGGTCCTGTGGGATCATGAACTGGTCGAGGTCGACGGAACCGACGGTCCTCTGGGCGTGACCGGCGTTCGCGTGCGCCACGTCCGGGAAGGGGCCGAAAAGGTGGTACCAGCGGACGGGGTTTTCATCGCTATCGGCCATGCCCCGGCCTCAGAGCTGGTCAAGGACCAGTTGGAGCTGCACAACGGCGGCTATGTAAAGGTCGAACCGGGTTCGACCCGGACCTCGATCCCCGGCGTTTTTGCAGCAGGTGACCTGACCGACCATGTCTATCGTCAGGCCGTGACCAGTGCGGGCATGGGCTGCATGGCCGCACTTGATGCAGAGCGGTGGCTGGCCGAACATGACATGGCTGGCGAGCCCGTCCCCGAGGCGGCAGAGATCCCGGCCTGATCGTCCCCCATCCTTCGCTTCGGAGCCTGACCATGACCCTGCCGCATCATCAACCGATCCGCGAGCTTTTGGTCAGCGCCGAGGCAGGGCGCAAACTGCTGGATGAGACAGCGCGCCTTGCGATCTGGGATCTGACCGGGGACCAGCTTGCCGATCTGCGACTGTTGGTAAACGGCGGCTATGCGCCGCTGCGGGGGTTTCTGCCCCAGGCGGACCATCAGGCGGTGCTGGAGCAGATGCGGCTGGCCTCGGGCGCGCTGTGGCCCGTGCCGGTGCCTCTGGATATCAGCGCGGAGTTCGCCGCTGAGATTGATGCGGGCGAAGATATTGCCTTGCGTGCGCCGGATGGCACGATCCTTGCCATCATGTCCATCACCGACAAGTGGGCCCCTGACTGGCGGGCCGAGGCTAAAGAGCTGTTTGGAGGCTGTGACCCCTCTCATCCCGGGGTGGTGCGGATGGCGGCGCTTGCCGGGCGGGTCTGTCTGGGCGGGCCGGTCAAGGGGTTGCCGGTGCCGGATGCTGTCGCGGGCGGGCCGAATGCGATGCGCTCTGACTGGCGCGAGCAGGGACGGGCGCGGGTGCTTGCCTGTGACCCTGGCGATGAGGCATTGGCCCGGCCGGTTGCGCAGGCGCTGGACGCTACGCTGCTGACGCTGCCTGCCCCACGCCACTATGGTCCGCGCGAGGCGCTGCGCCTTGCAATTCTTGCGCGCAATTATGGGGCGACGGATCTGCTGCTGCCTGCGGATGAGGCCGCGCAAGATCTGCTGCGCGCCCATCAGGACGAGATTGGCGTGACGCTTGCACGGCGCGACTCCGCCGGCGTGCTTTCCGGCTGAAAACTGGCAACGTTGACCGGACAGGTGCCTTCGCCTATCGCGGAAACCAGCGCAAAGCAGCAAAGGAAAGCGGATGACCGAACCGGTCCTGATCCTGACCATGAAATGGGGCACCGTTTACGGGGCCGAGGATGTGAACAGGCTTTACCGCCAGGTCGCCCGCCACCTGTCCCGGCCCCATCGCTTTATCTGCTTTACCGATGATGCCAGGGGTATCGACCCCGGCGTCGAGGCGTTGCCGCTGCCCGAACTTGGCCTGCCGCCCGGTCATGGCGACACGCGCTGGCGCAAGCTTGCGCTGTTCCGGCGCGATCTGGGCGGGTTCACCGGGATGACGGCGCTGTTTCTGGATCTCGATCTGGTGGTCGTGGACGATCTGTCGCCGTTCTTTGACCTGCCGGGCAAGTTCCTGATCATCCGCGACGACGATCTGTTCCGCGCCAAGCCGCTGCGCAAGATCAACCCTGCGCGCGATCGGTTCCTGCATTCGGTCGGCAACTCGTCGGTCTTTCGTTACGAGGTCGGGGCGCATTCCTATATCCTTGACGCCTATCTGGCCGATCCGGGCGCCGCGACTGCGGGCTATGAGATCAGCCAGCAGTTCCAAAGCGCCCAGCTTGCCGCCCATGGCCATCTGCAATACTGGCCCAAAGGCTGGTGCGTCAGTTTTAAAAATGATTGCGTCCCGCGCGGTCTGCGCAGCTATCTTCGCGACCCGAGCCTGCCAGCCGGCGCCAGGATCGTTCTTTTTGCAGGTGCCCCAAAGATGGAAGATGTCTTCGCCGGGCGCGGACATAAATGGTATCGCCGTATCGGCAATATCGACTGGCTGCGGGCGGCCTGGCAGGGATGATCGGGGATGTGCTGCGGCGTCTGAAACAGGCGCGCCGGATTGCCCGCGCCGAGGCCGAGATATTGGCCCGGCAGCTATCGCCCGCGCCGCATGGCTTGCGCGCGCCGCTGATCGTCAGCCTGACCAGCTATCCCGCGCGCTTTGCCAGCCTGCATCTGGTGCTGCGCTCAGTTTTACAGCAGACGGTGCGGGCTGACCGGGTGATCCTGTGGCTGGATGAGGGGGATCAGGACAGGCTGCCCGCTGAGGTCCGCGCGCTGGGTATCGAAACACGCATTTGCCCGAACTGGCGCAGCTATAAAAAGATCGTTCCGGTGCTGCTGGAAACGCCTGACGCTTATGTCGTGACGGCGGATGACGATGTGTATTACGGTCCTGACTGGCTTGAGGCGCTGGTGCGCCGTGCCGAAAGCCGCGTGGTTTGCCACCGCGCCCACCGGGTTGTGCTGGCCGCAGGCGATCCGCTGCCTTACGGCGACTGGCAACGCAATATCTCGGTGCCCGAGACCGGGCCGCTTGTCTTTCCGACCGGGGTGGGGGGCGTCCTTTATGCGCCGGGCGTGTTTCACCCGGATGTCACCGACGCGGCGTTGTTTCAGGAACTGGCCCCCTCGGCCGATGATGTCTGGCTGTACTGGATGCATCGGCTGGCAGGCAGCAGACCGGAAAAGATCGGCGGGCGTTTTCGCATCACGGAATGGCCCGGCACACAGCAGCAGAACCTGCGGCAGGGCAATCTGACGGGGGACGGCAATGATCGTGCCGTCCGCGCCCTTGTCGAGCATTACGGCTTTCCTGGCTGAATGTTCCTGCCCGGATCGGGCCATGCGGCTTGAATGGCGCGGGTCTGGCTGGCTGTGGGCTGGCTTTCGCCCGGCGCCGCCGCCCGAAGCAATGCGACGGCGCCGGTTCTGATGGCCCGGGGTCAG
>Ga0182743_1000894_pt1 | contig 32522 bp, 33 predicted proteins | sample eDN3rd30CKraftOP_FD_128522 | JGI IMG/M metagenome (GOLD analysis project Ga0182743, IMG submission 128522) | Enriched Organic Plus compost microbial communities from Emeryville, California, USA - eDNA 3rd pass 30_C Kraft OP (version 2) (version 2) ... | reverse complement strand
GGATAGGCCGCCAGACGACGGCGCGCCACGCGGGAAGTCCGGCAACGCGCCCACGCCCGCGGCCACGGCGTCAGGAGACAGTTTCCCAATGAACCTTCCCGAGCACCGTCCGGTAACCTCCGAGCTGCTGACCGGTGAACGCCGTTTTCAACTGCTGGTCGAAGCGGTCAAGGACTACGCCATCTACCTGCTCGACCCCGACGGCTACATCAGCAGCTGGAATTCGGGCGCCGAACGCTTCAAGGGTTATACCGCCGACGAAATCATCGGCCGACATTTCTCGTGCTTCTACACCGAGGAAGACCGGGCGGCGGGCATGCCGGCCAGGGCGCTTAGCATCGCGGCGCGCGAAGGCCGCTTCGAGGCCGAGGCCTGGCGTGTACGCAAGGACGGTTCGCGCTTCTGGACCACGGTCGTCATCGATCCCATCCGCGACGAGTCGGGCCAGCTGGTAGGCTACGCGAAGGTCACGCGCGACATCACCGAGAAGAAGCGCGCGCAGGAAGAGGTGCAGAAGGCGCGCGACGAACTGACCCATGCGCAGAAGATCGAGGCCATCGGCCGCCTGACCGGCGGGGTGGCGCATGACTTCAACAACCTGCTTACCGTCATCCGCTCGTCGGCCGAGTTGCTGCGCCGTCCCACCATCACCGAAGAGAAGCGCGCGCGCTATCTCACTGCCATCATCGAGACGGCCGAGCGTGCCGCGCTGCTGACGCGCCAACTGCTGGCCTTCGCGCGGCGCCAGCCGCTGCGGCCCGAATGCTTCGACGCCCGCGAACGCATCCAGGCCATGCGGCCGCTGTTCGACACCACGGTGGGCGCCACCGTCAAGGTCAGCTACTCCCACGTCGACACGCCTTGCCCAGTGTATGCCGACCCCGGCCAGTTCGAGACGGCGCTGCTGAACATCGTCATCAATGCCAAGGATGCCATGCCCACCGGCGGCGACATCGACATCGGGGTGGGCATGGTCGAAAACGTGCCGCCTATTCGCAAGCACCTGGCGGTCAGCGGCGAGTTCATCGCCATCTCCGTGCGCGACAACGGCGTGGGCATCGACGCCTCGGTGATGGAGCGCATCTTCGAACCTTTTTTCACCACCAAGTCGGTGGACAAGGGCACCGGCCTGGGGCTCAGCCAAGTCTATGGCTTCGTCAAGCAGTCCGGCGGCGAGATCGACGTGGCCAGCAAGATCGGCGAGGGCACGATGTTCACCCTGTACCTGCCCCGCAGCGAGCATGGCAATGCCGCGCCGCGCGAGAGCCGCACCAAGGCCGTCGACCGCGAACGCGATCTGCCTCGCCGCCGCATCCTGCTGGTCGAGGACAACGATACAGTCGGCGCTTTCGTCAACAGCCTGCTGCTCGAGCTGGGCCAGGAGCCCGTGTGGGTGTCGGATGCCGGCGCTGCTTTGGAGGCACTGCAGGCGCGCAGCGGCGACTTCGACATCGTGTTCACCGACGTGGTGATGCCCGGCATGAATGGCGTCGAGCTGGCTTACCGCGTGCGGGCGCAATGGCCCGACATCCGCGTGATCCTGACCAGCGGCTACAGCCACATCCTGGCCGAGCAGGGCTCGCATGGTTTCGAGCTGGTGCAGAAGCCGTATTCGGTCGAACTGCTGATCAATACGTTGACCGCCGCCTGACATTGCGCGCCGGCCGTGGTATGCCAGCCGCACACCCCTGCGCGAGCGGCGCCGGCGGGCGTAGAATTTCCCGGTCGCCAGTCCCCCGACCGCCGCCATGCCCATTCCCTATCTGCGCAGACTGACGGGAAGCGCCCGCAGTCCCGAAGCCAACCGGCAGCTCGCCTGCTACCTCACGTTCGTCGCAGGCGCCGCCAATGCCGGCGGCTTCCTGGCGGTGCAGCAGTACACCTCGCACATGTCGGGCATCGTCTCGGCCATGGCCGACCATCTGGTGCTGGGATGGTCGGGAGTCTTTCTGCAGGGGCTGGGGGCGCTGTTGTCCTTCATCGCGGGTTCGGCCACCTCCGCCGTCATCATCAACCTGGCGCGGCGTTCCCACCTGCGCAGCGAGTATGCGCTGCCGCTGGTGCTCGAGGCCGCGCTGCTGGTGTGTTTTGGCCTGCTGGGCAGCAACCTGGAACAGATGCGCGGGCTGTTCGTGCCGGCCACGGTCATGGTGCTGTGCTTCATCATGGGCCTGCAGAACGCGATGGTGACCAAGGTCTCGCGCGCCGAGATCCGCACCACGCACGTTACCGGCATGGTCACCGACGTGGGCATCGAGCTGGGCAAGCTGTTCTACTGGAACGCGGCCGCGTCCGGCAACGACACGCCGTTCGTACGCGCGGACCGTGCCAAGCTGCGCATGCTTGCCATGCTGATCCTGCTGTTCTTCCTTGGGGGGATGGCCGGCGCGATGGGTTTCGCGCACGCAGGGTTCAGCGCCACGCTGCCGTTGGCCGGACTGCTGATCGTGCTGGCGGTGGTGCCGGTGGCCGACGACGTGAAGTTCCTGATGCGCCGGCGCGCCTGAAACCCTGCCACGTTGTGGCCGGGCAGGGGGCTACCCGCCGCGTTGTACCGGCTTGGGCCGGGCCTCGCACGAGAACGTGACCACGGCTTCCTTGGGCATCAGGCCGGTGGCGTGATTCGACGTGACCTCGGGACGCACCATGCGTTCGCCACGCTGTTCGCAATAGGCCTTGGCCTGCGCACGCGTGGCTTCCTTGATCTCGACCCAGGTCTGCGCGTGCATGCCGGCGTTGTACGAGACGCGATAGCGGTCCTGGCCGGCAGGGGCGACCTCGCTCATGCTGGAGCAGGCGCCCAGCAGCAGCGCGGCGGGCAGCAGAAGGATAGGCAAGCGAAGCTTCACGGCGGGATTCCGGATGACGATGGGCTACAGTTTACGTCAGGCGTGCGCGCGGGGCAGCCATGCGGCGCGTGCTAGCATGCCGCCGACATCCGCCTTCGAGGTCAGCCATCATGGATCTGCAGCAACAGATAGCCGTCATCGTCCAAACCGTGTCTCACCAGGGAGGGCGCATCGACGCGCTCAGCGCCACGCTGGGTTCGCTGCTGCACCTGGCGAAGAACACGCCGAGTCTGCGCGAGGCCGTCGAGGCCCAGCTCGAACAGCAGTATTCCAGCCTGCTGGCCCGCTCCGAGAATCCGCAGTACGTGGCGGGCTACGAAAGCGTGCGTGACGCGGTGCTGGCGGTCCTGAAATAGTACGGCGTTTCCCACAGGTTCTGTGGACAACCCTTGGGATAGTTGACGCACAGCTGGAAATTCCCCTTTGCGTTCAAGGGCTTGTTTAGCGTGGTCACGACTCGCGCGTCAGGCTGCGGCGCGCTGCTGCGGCACTTCGGCCCGCACCGCGTCGGCCAGCCGGCGCAGTGCCTGGTCGGTGGCGGGGGTGATCTCCTCGCCGCAGCTGATGCGCAGGAAGTGGTCGTAGCGGTTGGAGTTCGAGAACATGGCCCCCGGGGCCACGCAGATGCCATCGCGCAAGGCGCGTTCGAACACCGCGGTGCCGGAGGTTCCCGTGGGTAGCTCCACCCACAGCAGCATGCCGCCGTCGGGCTGGTTCAGCCGTGTGCCCGCCGGGAAGTCGCGCGCGATGGCGTCGGCCGTGTCGCGGCGCTGCGCCGTCAGCCGTCGGCGCAGGCGCGTCAGGTGGCGGTCGTATGACTTCGATGCGAGGAAGTCGGCCACCGCCACTTGCAACAGCGGTTCGTTGGGCCGGCTCTGTGCGAACTTCAGCATCTCGATGCGCGCGCGCCAGCGTCCGCCCAGCATCCAGCCCAGCCGCATTCCCGGCGCCAGCGTCTTGTGCATGGACGCGCAATAGATGATGTTGCCGCTGCGGTCCCAGGCCTTCAGCGCCGGCGGAGCCGCGTTGTCGCTCAGCGCGCCGTAGGTGTCGTCCTCGATCAGTGGTACGCCACGCGTCTCGCACAGCGCCGCCAGGCGAGCCTTCTCGGCATCCGGCATCACGCAGCCCAGCGGATTGTGCTGGTTGGGGATGGTTACCACCGCCCGGATGTCGGGGTAGGTCTGCAGTGCCAGGTCCAGGGCATCCACCGACAGACCGTGCTGTGGACTGGTGGGGATCTCGAGCGCACGCATGCCCAGGCTTTCCAGGATCTGCAGCAGGCCGAAGTACGTGGGTGACTCCACTGCAATCACGTCGCCGGGTTGTGCCACCGCGCGCAGCGCCAGGTTCACCGCCTCGATGCAGCCGTGTGTGACGATGACGTCATCGGGTTGTGCCCGTATGTTGCACGCCAGCGCGCGCCTTGCCAGCACGGCGCGCAGCGCCGGATGGCCGCGAGGCGGCGCGCGGCGGAACAGCATCTGCGGATCGCGGCGCAGCGCGCGGGTGATCGCCGCCTTCAGTTCCTCCACCGGAAAGAACGACGGGGGCGGCGCGGCCAGCGCGAAGTTCGCGGTGATGGGGCGGCTCTCGCACTGTGCGACGAAGGCCGACACCCGGTCGTGGATGCCGACGTACTGTGCGGGATCGAGTGCGCGGGCGGGATCGGGCTCGGCAATGGGCGCCAGGGCGGCGCGGCGCGGTTTCAACACAAAATAGCCCGAGCGCGGACGCGCCTCGAGCAATGCCTCGTCCTCGAGTTGGTGGCACGCCTGCACCGCGGTCGACAGGCTGACGCCATGCGCGCGCATGAGGCTGCGCACGGACGGCATGCGCTGGCCCGCGGCGAGCACGCCGGTCTGGATGGCCCGGCGGTAGTGGTCTGCCAGGCGCTGGTACAGGGGCTGGGATTCCATGGGACGATCATGCCCGGCGGGGCGCCGGCGGTACAGGCACAGATGCGCGGAAATTCCACCATAACAGAGGTTGTTTTCCGCGTCTGTTGCGCTACAGAAGCACGAAGGCTGTGTCTGTTGCGCTGGCCGTGCTGTCCGTAGGCTGTAGGCATCGACGATTGCCTGGAGCCCCCCGTGTCTTACGATGAAAATGACCTGTCCCTTGATCTGAGTGCCGGCCAACGTGTCCAGTTGGCCCTGTCGGCTGGCACGTTGATCGCCTGCGCGGAGGGCGCCGCGCTGCTGACCGAGCCGGGCGCGGCCTGGAGCGACGGCTGGAGCGAGTCGGCTGGAGTGCGTTTCGCGTGCAGCGTGGCGTTGTACGCGGGGCAGGCGCAGCATGTCGAATACGGCGGCACCGTTACGCTGTATACCGAGCGGGGCGCGCGCGTGTACTGCGTGGCGCCCGTACGTCCCTGGCGGCGGTTCATGCGCACGAGCCTGCAGGATTTTCTGAAATGCGCTATACTTCTTTTCTCCAGACGCGGGGTGGAGCAGTCTGGCAGCTCGTCGGGCTCATAACCCGAAGGTCGTAGGTTCAAATCCTGCCCCCGCAACCAGTTTCAAGATCAAAGCCTGGCGCATGTGTCGTTCACATCGCTGGGCTTTTTTCATTTTCCGGCAGCCTGCGCTACCATGGCCCGGATCGTGCCTGCACCGAGGCGCGGCCGGCCACGAGGAGACGCCTGTGGGTACCGCCAAATACAATCATCCCGGTTATATCGCCGACCTGGGCGATCAGGGCCACTATCAGGTGGGCCTATGGCGTCCGCACGGGTATCCGGCCCATATCCACATCGGCCGGCCGGGTGCGCCCGACGGTGCAAGGCTGCGCCTGCGCATCGCCGACAGCGCGTTCCAGTCGCTGGCCGACGACATGGAAACCCTGTGCCGGCGGGCGCTGGGCCAGGCTGTGCAAGAGGGGCTGCTGGGCAATGCCGAAGCGGTGTTCCAGGAGACGCGTTTCCATCCCGACGCCGCGCCGTGGCAGGGGCCGATGTCGGCCACCGACGCCGCGTCGGCGGCGTCTCCGCACGCCTGAGACAGCCCGTCGGTGGGGCTGCTTCTGCCGCTGTACCGGCGGCCAGGCCGCATGCCTTTGCCGCGCGCGTGCGCGTATCATGGGCGGGCGGTCGTCCCGGCCGCCTCCGGGCAACCGGCCTGCCGATACTTTCCTGCAAGGAGACGTCGATGAAAAATAAAGCCCTGATGGTCGTCCTGCTCGCAGTCGCCGCCCTGGCGGCGGGATGCAATACCATTGCCGGCGCCGGCAAGGATATCGAGCGCGGTGGCGAGGCCATCCAGCGATCCGCCAAGTAGTCCCTCCCAAGTCGCTCGCCCGTCCGCTTCGCGGCACCGTATCCGCGGACTGCCCGCTGTGCGGGCGGCCATTGCCCTGGCTGGCTGATGCATAATGCCGCATTGTCGTGAGGCAGGAGCAGTGATGCGCAATTTCCGATTGATCGGCGCGCTGGCGCTGGTGGGTACGCTCGGCGGCTGCGCCAGCACTGGGTTGCTGGAGCAGCCGGGCGTATCCGAAACCTTCAGTGTGTCGGCCGATTACCAGGCCGCCTATCGCCGCGCCGGCGAATACGTGCGCGTGTGCCACGAGACGCGCGCGCATCGCTACGGGGTCGTTTACACCTCGCACCGCGAACTCGGCGTGCGCGATGCGCCCAACCGCATTCAGGTCGTCAACCGGGCCGAGCCGGCCAAGGTGCTGGAGATCATCCGTTCCGAAATGGATGGCCCCTCGGCCTCCAAGGTCACGATTACGGTCCTGGGCGGTGCGCCCTGGGACCAGGCCGAGATCGACGCCGCACGCAAGTCGATCCAAAGCGCCACACCCGTCTGCCGTCCCGAGGAATAACGCCATGCAAGGCGCGTCGCATGCGCTGTACGGGGCCGCGGTGCGCCTGAGCGGGTGGCTCAATGGCCTGGCCGCGCTGATGCTGGCGGCCTTCGCGCTGGGCGTCCTTGGTCCGGACGTCGATCCCCCCGACCTGCGTCTGCCGCTGGCGTGCTTTCTGGCGGGCGGTCTGGGCGCGGGCGCGGCCGCTGCGCTGGCGTTCCTGGCCCAGCTCGCCCCGGCGCCAGAGGGCGGAGCGGGCCGCCGCTGGTGGGCGCGGACGGCCGTGCTGGCCTGCCTGGGCGCCGGAGTGCTGGCCTATGCCGGGTTTGCCGCGGGCTGCTGGCTGGTCGTTGCCGGCACGATGGACGGGGTGGACGGCGACAGTACGCTCACGCTGTACGCAACCGGCGCGCCAGCATCGGCCGTCCGCGCTGCCCCCGACATGCCGAGCTTGTAAAGACGATAGACGTCCGCCCTGGTGTGGGATAGTATGCGCATTGCGTATATTTCCTCTCGCCACCGAGGCCGCCCATGTCCATCTCCCAGCAAGCTTTCCTGCGCGACGCCATGCGCCGCCTCAATCTCACCCGCGACGTCTTCGCCGCGCGTATCGGTGTGAAGCGCCGCGCGCTCGATACGTGGCTGCTGCCGGAAGGCTCGCAGGAATACCGCGCCATGCCCGAAGTGGTGGAGCGCTTCGTCAGCGAGATCGTACAGAACCGCGATTTGCTCGAAAAATATACGCAGAGCGCACAGGGCGGGCCGCTGCGCGACCGCATCGCGGTGGACGGCAAGGCCCAATTGCTGTCCGTGGATCAGTTCACGCGGGAATCGGTGGAAGACCTGTTCCGCGTGGCGGACATGATGCAGCCCATCGCGCGGCGCCAGAAAGTGTCGCGTGTTCTGGAAGGTGCGGTGCTGGGCAACCTGTTCTTCGAGGCCAGCACCCGCACGCGCGTCAGCTTCGGCGCCGCGTTCTGCCGCCTGGGCGGTTCCGTGTGCGACACCACCGGCTTCACTTTCTCGTCCATGGCCAAGGGCGAGTCCATCTACGACACCAGCCGCGTGATGAGTGGCTATGTCGATGCCATGGTGATCCGCCATCCGGAGCAAGGTTCGGTGGCCGAGTTCGCGCAGGCGACCAACATTCCGGTGGTCAACGGTGGCGATGGCCCCGGTGAACACCCCAGCCAGGCGCTGCTGGACCTCTACACCATCCTTACCGAGTTCTCGCGGCTGGGCAAACTGCTCGATGGCGCGCACATCGCTATGGTGGGAGACCTGAAGTACGGCCGCACGGTGCACTCGCTGATCAAGCTGCTGGCGCTGTACAAAGGCGTGAAGTTCACGCTGGTATCGCCGCCGGGATTGGAGATGCCGACCGAGATCGTCGAGCAGGCCACCCGCAACGGCAACGTCATCGAGCAGAAAGCCTCGCTGGCCGAGGGCCTGTCCGGCGCCGACGTGATCTACGCCACGCGCGTGCAGAAAGAGCGCTTCGCCACCGAGGAGAGCGGCGAGGGCTACACCCCCGAGTTCCAGATCACGCGCGGCATCATCGACACGTACTGCTCGCCCGAGACCATCGTCATGCACCCGTTGCCGCGCGACAGCCGGCCGGGCGCCAACGACCTCAGCGTCGACCTGAATCACGATCCGCGCCTGGCCATCTTCCGCCAGACCGACAACGGCATTCCGATCCGCATGGCGATCTTCGCGGTGCTGCTGGGCGTGGAAGGGCTGGTGCAGCACTCGATGCGCGACGTCACCTGGAAGCATCCGTCGCACATCGGGCCGGACGATTCGGTGTTTCACGGGCTCGACTGAGCGCCGGAGCCCGCGGTTGCAGCGGGCCTGCCGCCGCCCCAGCCGCAAGGCGGAGCGGCACGTGGCGCGGGCGATCGTCAGCAGGCGGCCCGCGCGCGCAGCATGCCGCCTCAGTCGCGCTTCTCGCCGCCCAGGGCCTCGACGAGGTCGGCCATCAGCTTGGCCAGCTCACCCGTCATCAACGCCATGTCCGAGTCGAACTTCTCGTCATCGTTCTGCGCGATGGTGTCCGTGCCTTCCTTTAGCACGTCCAGCGGCGCGACGCGCTTCACGTCGAGCGATTCGGTCAGCACGAAGGAGACGCGGTCGGCCCAGGTCATGGCCAGGCGGGTGCATTGCTTGCCCGACTGGATGTGGCGACGCACGTCCTCGGCGTCGATGGAGTGCTTCACGTAGCGGATCGCCGCGCGGCTCTCGCCCGAGGCGCGCAGCTCGGTATCCTGGTCCACCGTGAAGTTGGATGGCGGCTCGTCGGCCGCCAGCCAGCCCGTCATGGCCGCCGCCGGCGACTGGGCGACGTACAGGTTTTCCAGCGGCAAGGGGTCGACGGTCTTGGCCAGCAGGCCGATGACCTCGTCGGCCTTGGCGGAGGCGGCCGCGTCGATCACCAGCCAATGGTTCACCGTGTCGATCCAGACACGAGTGTCACGGTAGATGCTGAAGGCGCGCGGCAGAAGTTCGTCGGTGACGCGCTCCTTGATCTCCTTCATCTGCTTGCGGCCCGGCTTGTAGCCTTGCTGCTCTTCGATTTCCTGGGCCCGTGCCTTGGCCACCTGATTTACCACGGTGGCGGGCAGCAGCTTCTTCTCGGCCCGCAGGCAAAGCAGGATCTGGTGGTTGAGGGTATAGGCCAGCGAACCGCCTTCGCGCGGCGGGATCCAGCCCAGGCTCTGCATTTCCAGGTTGTTGCCGGACTGGTACGCATGGCGGGCCAGGCTGTCTTCAAGCTGTTCGCCGGTTAACGTCCAGGGCGAGGACAATCGGTAGATCTTGAGATTCTTGAACCACATGGCGTCGGGCAAAAGGTTCGATTCTATACGAGCTCATCCGCCCGGACGGGGTGTTTCGGCGCCGTTTCACGCGACACCATCTGTCACGGCAGTGCTGCGCGGCATCCGGTATCTTCCCCGCCACCATCGTTCAGAAGGAGACGGCCATGAAGCCTGCCACGATCGTGGGTGCCATTCTTATCATTCTTGGCGCCGCCGCCCTGGTGTACAAGGGGTTTGACTACAAGTCCGAAGAGACCGTCCTGCAGATCGGGTCGGTGAAGGCTACGGCCGAGACGGAGAAGTCGGTATCGGTTCCGACCTGGGCCGGCATCGCCGCCATCGTCGTCGGCGTGCTGGTGGTTGGCGTGGGCATGCGCCGCTAAGCGCGGGCTGCACCCGGAACAAAAAAAGGCCCGGTACAACGTACCGGGCCCGTACGGGGCACACAATATCGTGTCAGAAAGGCTCGCGGGGGACACGATATTGGCGTCAGAATAAGGCCCTGCCTTCGCCGAGCAGGGGATCGTTTGCCCGACAAAGTGGCGCAAGGCCATGATCTGAGCCGCCAGTCTAATTCCGATGGGCTGACATCACCCTGAACCCGATTTCCTTCCTCCAGCCCGCCTGCCGACGGCCGCCGAGCGGCCTTTGTCGCGGCGGCGTTGCGCCCGCCGCCCGGCGCAGTGGCGGCGAAAAAAAAGCTCCCCGGAGGGAGCTTGAAGAGCCGGATTGGCGCAGCGGTCCAACCCGACGGGGGAACGTCATGCGTTGATGTCGTTGTCCTTGGATTCGCGCACGAACAGCGTGCCGATCACCAGGGTCATCACCGCGATGATGATGGGGTACCAGAGCCCATCATAAATGTTGCCGGTGGCGGCGACCACCGCGAAGGCCACCGGAGGCAGGAATCCGCCGAACCAGCCGTTGCCGATATGGTACGGCAGGCTCATGGAGGTGTAGCGGATCCGGGTGGGGAACATCTCGACCAGCATGGCTGCGATGGGGCCGTAGACCATGGTCACGTAGATGACCAGGATGGTCAGCAGCAGCACCACCATGACGCTGTTCGTCTGCGCCGGGTCCGCCTTGGCCGGATAGCCGTGGCTGCGGATCGCGGCCGTCAGAGCCTTGTCCAGCTCGGCGGCCTTGGCCTTGAACTCGGCCGGCGGCAGGCCGGTGCCGTCGATCGACTGGAACTGGTCATTGCCGATCTTGACGGTCGCCAGCGTGCCGGCCGGGGCTGCCTGGTTCTCGTAGTTCACGGCGTTGCGCGCCATGAACGACTTCACGATGTCGCACGAGCTGGTGAACGACGCCGTACCCACGGGGTTGAACTGGAACGAGCAGGTGGCCGGATCGGCGATGACGGTGACCGGAGCCGAGGCCTGCGCCGCTTCCAGGGCGGGGTTGGCGTAGTGCGTGAGGCCCTTGAAGATCGGGAAGTACGTGACCGCGGCGATCAGGCAGCCGGCCATGATGATGGGCTTGCGGCCGATCTTGTCGGACAGCGCGCCGAACACCACGAAGAACGGCGTGCCGAGCAGCAGCGCGATCGCGATCATGATGTTCGCCGTGTTGGCATCGATCTTCAGCGTTTGCGTCAGGAAGAACAGCGCGTAGAACTGGCCCGTGTACCAGACCACCGCCTGGCCGGCCGTGAGGCCGAGCAGCGCCAGGATCACGACCTTCAGGTTCTTCCACTGGCCGAACGATTCGGTCAGCGGGGCCTTCGAGCCGCGGCCTTCTTCCTTCATGCGTTTGAAGGTCGGCGATTCATTGAGCTGCAGGCGGATCCACACCGAGATACCCAGGAGGACGACCGAGATCAGGAACGGGATGCGCCAGCCCCAATCGCGGAAGGCTTCCTCGCCCATCACGACGCGCACGCCGAGGATGACGAGCAGCGACAGGAACAGGCCCAGCGTGGCCGTGGTCTGGATCCAGCTGGTGTAGAAGCCGCGACGGCCATGCGGGGCATGCTCGGCCACGTAGGTGGCCGCCCCGCCGTACTCGCCGCCCAGCGCCAGGCCTTGCAGCAGGCGCAGGAGGATGAGGATGGCCGGAGCCGCGATGCCGATGCTGGCGTAGCTGGGCAACACGCCCACCAGGAAGGTGGACATGCCCATGATCACGATGGTGACCAGGAAGGTGTACTTGCGTCCGACCAGGTCGCCCAGGCGGCCGAACACGAGGGCGCCGAACGGGCGCACGGCGAAGCCGGCGGCGAACGCCAGCAGCGCGAAGATGAATGCCGCGGTGGGATTGACTCCGGAAAAGAAGTGCTGGGCGATGATGGCCGCCAGCGAACCGTACAGGTAGAAGTCGTACCACTCGAATACCGTACCGAGCGACGACGCGAAGATCACGCGCCGCTCGTCGCGCGTCATGGGACGCGGCTGTGCGGAGGGGCTGCCGCCCGCCAGGGTTGTGGTGCTCATGGTGTCTCCTCGTGGTTGGCCGGTGGTCGTCCACCGTGCTCGGTTTCCAGGCAACTCTTCCGCGCCGGGATGCCCTACAAGGTAGGCGGCGAGGCTGACGAGGTTCTGACGCAACCCTTACTCGAAACTTAAATTTGCAACTTAATGTAATTAATTAAACTAATAGTCGCTTTCCACGGAGGTTTCGAGCGGGGGAAACGCGATCCAGATACGCGTGCCCGGCAGGTCGGAAAAGCGGGTGGGGTGGTCGTGTACGCCAATTTCGGCATGATGCTTCTGGGCGATCTCACGCACGATCGCCAAGCCCAGGCCGCTGCCGTCGGACTGGGTGCCCAGTACGCGGTAGAAGCGGTCGAACACGCGGCTGCGTTCGGCGGGCGCAATCCCGGGGCCGGAGTCCTCCACCTCGAGGACGCCGCGCGCGCCGGCCTGGCGCACCCGCACGGTGACGTGCCCGCCGCTGGGCGTGTAGCGCAAAGCATTGTCGATCAGGTTATTGAGCAGTTCCGCCAACAGGATCGGATTGCCGTTGATGACCACCGGACGGTCGGTGCCCTCGAAGCCCAGGTCGGTGTTCAGCGACAGCGCCTGCGTCACCCATTGCTGGATCTGCTCGTACGCCACCGCGTTCAGGTCGGTGGGCGCCAGGCCCGCCGAGTCGGGATGTTCGGCCCGTGCCAGCAGCAGCAGCTGGTTGACCAGCCGCGTGGCGCGTTCGGAGCCGGTGACGAGCTGGCGCAGGCTGGACTGCATCTCGTCGGGGCTGGCGTCGCGCAGCGCCAGTTCGGCCTGGGTGCGCAGGCCGGCCAGCGGCGTCTTCAGCTGGTGCGCGGCGTCCGCCACGAAGCGGCGCTGCGCATCGACGTTGGCCGACAGGCGATCGAGCAGGTCGTTCATGGCGCCGACCAGCGGCGCGATCTCTGACGGGGCGGCGCGCTCGTCGATGGGCGAGAGGTCGTCTGGCCGGCGCGCCCGCAACCGCTGCTGCAGCGCATTGAGCGGCGCCACGCCGCGGCTCAGGCCGAACCACACCAGCAGGACCGCCACGGGCAGCACGACGAACTGCGGGATGATGACGCCCTTGATGATGTCGTTGGCCAGGCGGGTGCGTTTCTCCACCGTCTCGGCCACCATGACCAACGGCAGCTGGCCGCCGGGCGTGGGCAGGTCGACCCACGTGTAGGCCATGCGCACGCCGAACCCGCGTAGCGCGTCGTCGGCATAGCGCACCGCGCCAGGCTGGGGCGCACCCAGCACCGGAGGCAGGGGCAGGGCCGGGTCGCCGCCCAGGTATTCGCCACGGCTGCCCAGCGCCAGCCAGAACACGCTTTCGGTCTCGTCCGCGCGCAGCACCTCGCGCACGGCGTCGGTCATGCGCAGCATGGCCCGGCCGTCTTCCAGCTGCACCTGGTTGGCCAGCACGCGCAAGCTGTTGGCCAGCGCCTGGTCGTAGGGCGCGTTGGCGATGTTTTGCGCCACCACATACGTGATGGCAACGCTCATGGGCCACAGCAGGAACAGCGGCGCGAGCATCCAGTCCAGAATCTCGCCCAGCAGCGAACGCTGCGGCGGCGCGAAGCTGGGTCCGCGCGCACCGGCAGACAGCGCCTCCAGCGCTTCCTGGTTCAAGGATGCGGGCGAGGGCGGAGGGTCAGTGGGTAAGCGGGGCGGCAACCTGTTCGCGCTCCAGGCAGTAGCCCAGCCCGCGCACGGTGATGATCTTCACCCCGCTGGGTTCGAGTTTCTTGCGCAGGCGGTGCACGTAGACTTCGATGGCGTTCGTGCTGACTTCTTCGCCCCATTCGCACAGGTGGTCGACCAACTGCGTTTTGCTGACCATGCGGCCGCTGCGCGTGAGCAGGATCTCCAGCAGGCTGACTTCGCGCGCGGACAGGTCCAGCGTCTGGTCGTCCACGGTGGCCACGCGGCCGGTCTGGTCGAACACCAGCCGGCCATGGCGCACGACGGTGGCGCCGCCACCGGCCCCGCGCCGGGTCAGGGCGCGTACGCGCGCCTCGAGCTCGGACAGGGCGAACGGCTTGGCCATGTAGTCGTCGGCGCCCAGGTCGAGCCCCTTCACGCGCTGCTCCACGCTATCGGCCGCCGTCAGGATCAGCACGGGCAGCATCGAGTTGCGCACACGCAGGCGGCGCAGCACTTCGAGTCCGGGCATGTGCGGCAGGCCCAGGTCCAGGATGAGCAAGTCGAACGCCTGGGCGGCCAGCGCCGAGTCGGCCGCCAGGCCGTCTCGCACCGCGTCGACCGCATAGCCATTGTGGCGCAGCGAACGCGACAGGCCGTCTGCCAGGATGCTGTCGTCTTCGGCGATGAGGATGCGCATCTTCGGCGTCTCGTAATTGGGGCCAGCATGGGCGATGCAAGCATTCTTGCATAGGGCCGGGCGCTTGCCACTGCGGGAATACGTGAAAAAGGTAGCATACTGGTTTTATATCCAGTACAATCCGATGCAATAATCCCCGTTGAAATCAACCCCGAATCAATCCAAATAACCCGCTGTGCGGCAACTTCGGACAGCCCTGGCACACCCGCCGGTACAGGACCTGCACAACCCGCAGGCGCCCCGGACGGTTACCCAGGCATGCTGCCAAGCTGCCGCCGCAACTCGTAAGCCACTACGGACACTACATGGACGACAAAACCAGCAAGGCCGCCGCATCCGAGAAAGCCAAGGCACTGGCCGCGGCGCTCTCGCAGATCGAAAAGCAGTTCGGCAAGGGCTCGATCATGCGCTACGGCGACAACGAGGTCGAGCATGACATCCAGGTGGTGTCCACCGGCTCCCTCGGGCTGGACATCGCGCTGGGTGTGGGCGGCCTGCCGCGCGGCCGGGTCATCGAGATCTACGGTCCGGAATCCTCGGGCAAGACCACCCTCACGCTGCAGGTCATCGCCGAGATGCAGAAGCTGGGCGGTACTTGCGCCTTCGTCGACGCCGAGCACGCGCTCGACGTCCAGTATGCCGCCAAGCTGGGCGTCAACCTCACCGACCTGCTGATCTCCCAGCCCGACACCGGCGAGCAGGCGCTCGAGATCACCGACGCGCTGGTGCGCTCGGGTTCGGTCGACCTCATCGTCATCGACTCCGTCGCCGCGCTGGTGCCCAAGGCCGAAATCGAAGGCGAAATGGGCGACTCGCTGCCCGGCCTGCAGGCTCGCCTGATGAGCCAGGCGCTGCGCAAGCTCACCGCCACCATCAAGCGCACCAACTGCATGGTCATCTTCATCAACCAGATCCGGATGAAGATCGGCGTGATGTTCGGCAACCCCGAAACCACGACCGGCGGCAATGCGCTCAAGTTTTATTCCTCGGTGCGCCTGGACATCCGCCGCATCGGCTCCATCAAGAAGGGCGAGGAAGTCGTCGGCAACGAGACCCGCGTCAAGGTCGTCAAAAACAAGGTGTCGCCGCCGTTCAAGCAGGCCGAGTTCGACATCATGTACGGTTCGGGCATTTCGCGCGAAGGCGAAATCATCGATCTGGGCGTGCAGGCGGGCGTGGTCGACAAGTCCGGCGCTTGGTACAGCTACAACGGCAACCGCATCGGCCAGGGCAAGGACAACGTCCGCGAGTACCTCAAGGAGCACCAGGAGATGGCGATCGAAATCGAGAACAAGGTTCGCGAGAACCAGGGCATCGTCAGCCGTGCCGCCACATTCCCGGCCAGCGAGGCCGAAGACGACGGCGAATGACGCCTGCCTGCGGCATCCTGCGCGGTAGGGCGGTCCCGGCCCGTGACGGCCGGGTCTGCCGGGCATGATCTCGCGCAAGCCGCAGGATGGTGCCGGGGCGTCCGGCTGGGGCGGGCGCCGAAGCGGCTCGTCCGCCCGCCAAGCTCGGTCCGACCCGCAGGCGGAGCGGTCCCGGCTGGATGACGAATTCGAGACAGTCGCACCGCGCGGGATACGAGAGTCGGCTGGTCGCGTGCTGCCGCAAGGCTCTCCGGCCGATACCCCGATCCCCGGCTCTTCCGATAACGACGCGTCGGCGCCCGCATCACACCCGCCGGCTCGAGAGAAATCCGCAAGGAAAGGGCTGTCGTTGAAAGCCCGCGCGGTGGGCTACCTGTCCCGCCGCGAGCACGCCCGCACCGAACTCGCGCGCAAGCTGCGCCCCTATGCCGAAGACCCGGCCGAGATCGAAGCCGTGCTCGACGCCTTGCAGCGCGAAGGCTGGCTCAGCAACGAACGCTTCGCGCAAAGCCTGGTGCATCGGCGCGCGCCGAAGCACGGCACGGCACGCGTCGTGCAAGAGTTGCGCCAGCACGGCCTGGACGACGCTCAAGTGGCCGAATTGCGCGAGCAGCTGCGCGCCACCGAGTACGAGCGCGCGCAGGCGGCATGGCGCAAGCGCTTCGGCGGCGAAAGGCCCACCGATCGCGCCGACTATGCCAGGCAGGCCCGCTTCCTGGCGGGGCGCGGCTTCGCGCACGACGTCATCCGCCGCCTCCTGGGCGAATCCGACGACGACTAAGCCACCGTCGGCGGCGCGTCAATGGCGCGCGCTCTTGATTCCATCCAATGTCTTGAAGCACACCTCGCGCGCGATCGTCAGGAATTCGTCGATGTACGTGGTGTCGCTGTCTTCCGTGCGCACCGCGGCATGCAGCGTGCGCCATACGCCCTGCGGTCCCAGGTGGCACAGGCGCAGCCAACCCTGGTTCAGGTACTCCGTCAGCGCCCAGTTGGGCAGTGCCGCCACGCCGCGGTTGCTGGCCACCAGCTGCACGATGATGGGCGTGAGTTCGGCCCGGCGGATGGCGGCGGGTTCCACGTCGGCGGGGTCCAGAAAGGCCGTGAAGACATCCAGGCGCTGGCGGTCCACGGGATAGGTGATGAGCGTCTGGTCGGCCAGCTGCTCGGGCGCCACATGGCGGTGCGCGGCCAGCGGGTTCGCGTCGGCCACGGCCAGCACCAGCTCGTAGCGGAACAACGGCAAATACGTCACGGCCTCCAGCGGTTGGGGATCCGACGTGATGACGAGGTCCAGGTCGCCGCGCACCAGGGCGGGAAAGGGCGCGAAGGAGAACGCTGCCGAGAGGTCCAGCGCGACGTCGGGCCATCGGCTGCGAAATGCATCCAGCGCGGGCATCAGCCATTGGAAGCAGGAATGGCATTCGATCGCCATGTGCAGCCGGCCGGTGCGGCCCGCGGCCAGGCGTTGCAATTCGCGTTCGGTGGCGCGCAGGCGCGGCAGCACGTCGTCGGCCAGCGCCAGGACGCGCAGGCCCGCTGTCGTCAGCCGCGCCGGGCGCGTGCGGCGATTGAGCAGCGACAGGCCCAGCCGGGTCTCCAGGTCCCGCAACTGGTGCGACAGGGCCGATTGCGTCAGATGCAGCCGTTCGGCGGCCTCCTGCAGGCTGCCGCCGTCGCGGATGGCGGCCAGGGTTTCGAGATGGCGGACTTCAAGCATGGAGGCGGGCCGGCAAGTTAAGGCGATCGTCGAATTCTATGTGAAATTATCTCAACTAATAAATGTAGAGATTGATTTTGGCTCAAATAAATTCGCGCGCAGAATACGCGGATAGTTGAGCGTAGTTCTTCATACACGGAATTTATATGATAATTACTCATAATTTGGGCTTTCCGCGCATTGGTGCGCAGCGGGAACTGAAGCACGCGCTGGAAGCCTACTGGGCCGGCAAGCAGACCCAGCAGCAACTGCGGGAGACTGGGCGCGAACTGCGCGCGCGGCATTGGCGGCGGCAGGCCGAGAGCGGCTTGCATTTCGTGCCGGTGGGCGATTTCGCCTGGTACGACCATATCCTGGAGTGGACCACGCTATTGGGCGCCGTGCCCGCCCGGTTCGGCCAGCCGCAGGCCGAACCGGTGTCGCTGGATACTCTCTTTCGCATGGGGCGCGGCCGCGCCCCCAGCGGCCGGCCGGCCGCCGCGTGCGAGATGACCAAATGGTTCGACACCAACTACCACTACATCGTCCCGGAACTGACGCCGGGCCAGACCTTTCGCGTGGCCCGCACCGACCTGTACGACCACGTGCGAGAGGCCCAGGCCCTCGGCCTGCGTGCCAAGCCGGTCATCCCGGGGCCGCTGACCTGGCTGTGGCTGGGCAAGGGCGACGCCTATGCCGGCGGCGCCAGCGATTTGGCCAAACTGGCCCTGCTGCCGGCGCTGCTGCCCGTGTATGCGCAAGTGCTGCAGCACCTGGCCGCGCTCGGCGTGCAATGGGTGCAGGTCGACGAACCCATTCTGGCGCTGGACCTGCCCCAGGCGTGGCGCGATGCCTTCCGCGCCGTGTATGAACGTCTGTCGGCGAACCCCGTGCGCCTGCTGCTCGCCACGTACTTCGACGGGCTCAAGGACAACCTGTCCACCGCCGTGGCGCTGCCCGTGGCCGGCCTGCACGTGGATCTGGTGCGCGCGCCGGACCAGCTGGCCGAGGTGGCCGCCGGCCTGGGCGCCGGCCAGGTGCTTTCCGCCGGCATCATCGACGGCCGCAACATCTGGCGCACCGACCTGGACGCCGCCCTGAACACCCTGGCGCCGCTGTGCAAGCAATTTGGCGAGCGGCTGTGGCTCGCGCCCTCGTGCTCGCTGCTGCACGTGCCGGTGGACCTGGCCGGCGAGACCGAGCTGGACGCGGAATTCAAGAGCTGGCTGTCGTTTGCCGTGCAGAAGCTCGACGAGCTGAGCCTGCTGGCTCGCGCGCTGGACGGCGACGCCGGCGCGGCCGTGCAGGAAGGCCTGGCCGCCCAGCGCACCGCGCGGCAGGCCCGTGCCGCCTCGCCGCGCATCCATAATCCCACCGTGGCGCAACGCATGGCGGCCGCCGCCGCACTGTCGCGCGACCGGGCGCCGTTCGGCCAGCGCATCGCACGCCAGCAGGCCGAACTGAGGCTTCCCGCGTATCCCACCACCACCATCGGCTCGTTCCCGCAGACCGCCGGGATCCGCGCGCTGCGCCGAAACTGGAAGTCCGGCGCGATCGGCGATGCGGCCTACGAAAAGGCGATCCGCAGGGAGATCGAGGAAGTCATCCGCTTCCAGGAGAAGGTGGGGCTGGACGTACTGGTGCATGGCGAACCCGAGCGCAACGACATGGTGGAGTACTTCGGCGAGCTGCTGGCCGGCTTTGCCTTCACCCGCAACGGCTGGGTACAGAGCTACGGTTCGCGTTGCGTGAAGCCGCCCATCATCTTCGGCGACGTGGCGCGCCCCGCGCCCATGACGGTGGGCTGGTCCTCGTATGCCCAGTCGCTGACCGACAAGCCGGTCAAGGGCATGCTGACGGGGCCCGTCACCCTCCTGCAATGGTCGTTCGTGCGCGACGACCAGCCGCGCGAAGCCACCTGCCGCCAGCTGGCGCTGGCGCTGCGCGACGAGGTGGTGGATCTGGAGAGGGCGGGCATCCGCGTCATCCAGATCGACGAGCCCGCCATCCGCGAGGGCCTGCCGCTGCGCCGGGCCGGGTGGCAGGCCTACCTGGATTGGGCAGTGGATTGCTTCCGGCTGTCGACGGCAGGCGTGGGCGAGGGCACGCAGATCCACACCCACATGTGCTATTCCGAGTTCAACGACATCATCGAGTCGATCGCCGCGATGGATGCCGACGTGATCACCATCGAGACGTCGCGTTCGAACATGGCGCTGCTCGAGGCGTTCGAGGGTTTCCGCTATCCCAACGACATCGGCCCGGGTGTCTATGACATCCATTCGCCCAACGTCCCGGAAGTGGACTGGATGGTCGGCCTGATGCGCAAGGCCGCCGCGCGCCTGCCCGCCGAGCGGCTGTGGGTCAACCCCGATTGCGGGCTGAAGACCCGTGCCTGGCCCGAAACCGAGGCTGCGCTGAACCGCATGGTGGAGGCAGCCCGCGCGCTGCGGGCGGCCCCCTGACGGCCGTTTTCCAGGGTGGCGGCGGGCGGCCGGCCACCCGCGGCGGCGGGATGCTGCGTTATACTTTGTCGGATTTGCTGCTCTGCGGCAAAGCGCTGCGCCCGCCGGGCCGCTCGAAGCGGGCGCCCGGGACGGGGCTGTGCTTGCTCCAGAATGGTGCCGCAGCGGGCCTTATCGGGCCCGACGCCGGCCCGAACCCAGGCTCCATCGATGCCCCTGCCACCGCCGGATACCCCTCGCCAGCCGCTCCACACGCGTTCCATACGCGTGCAGTCGTATGGCCGCGAAGACGGCCTGTGGGACCTGGAGGCCGAGCTGATCGACTACAAGGGCTACGACTTCACCAAGAACCTGGGGCAGGTCGTGAAGGCGGGCGAGTCCATCCATCACATGCACCTGCGCATCACCATCGACGAGCACTACACCATCGTCGCCGCGCAGGCCGCCTACGACGCCGCACCCTACGGCGGACAATGCACCGCCATCGATTCCGCCTATGCCGACCTGGTCGGCATGAATCTGCTGAAAGGCTTCCGACGCCAGGTCAAGGAGCGTTTCGGCAATGTCGCCGGCTGTACCCACATGACCGAACTGTCGCAGGTGCTGCCTACCGCGGCGGTGCAGACGATGGCCGGCCGGCGCCGCCAGCAGGCAGCCACGGGCCAGCGCCCGTTCCAGTTGGATGGCTGCCATGCCCTGCGCACCGACGGACCGGTGGTGCGTGAGCATTACCCCACGTGGTACACGGGCCGGCCCGACCCGGCCTCGGCGCGTTCCGGCGATCCGGACGCGGACGACGGCGCGCAGGCCACCGATTTACCTTCTTTCTCTCATACGTCCTGACAGGTAACACATGAAAATCCACGAGTATCAAGGCAAGGAACTGCTGAAGCAATTTGGCGTGACCGTGCCGCGCGGCATCCCCGCTTTTTCCGTAGACGAGGCTGTGGCTGCCGCCGAAAAACTCGGTGGGCCGGTCTGGGTCGTCAAGGCGCAAATCCACGCGGGCGGCCGCGGCAAGGGCGGCGGCGTCAAGCTGGCGCGCTCCATCGACGACGTGCGCAAGCTGGCGTCCGAGATCCTGGGCATGCAGCTGGTCACGCACCAGACCGGCCCGGAAGGCCAGAAGGTGGGCCGCCTGTACATCGAGGAAGGCGCCGACATCCAGAAGGAATACTACGTGTCGCTGGTCACCGACCGCGCCACGCAGAATGTGGCCTTCATCGCCTCCAGCGAAGGCGGCATGGACATTGAGGAAGTGGCCCACTCGTCGCCGGAGAAGATCGTCACCGAGTACATCGACCCGCTGGCCGGCCTGACCGCCGACCAGGCGAAGAAGATCGCCGCCGCGATCGGCCTAACGGGCAACTCGGTCGACCAGGCCGTCGACATGTTCCAGAAGCTCTACAAGTGCTATATGGACACCGATGCGTCGCTGGTCGAGATCAACCCGCTGAACCGCGACAGCAAGGGCAACCTGATCGCCCTGGACGCCAAGTTCAACTTCGACTCCAACGCGCTGTTCCGCCACCCCGAGATCGTCGCCTACCGCGACCTCGACGAGGAAGATCCCGCCGAGATCGAGGCCAGCAAGTTCGACCTGGCCTACATCCAGCTCGACGGCAACATCGGCTGCCTGGTCAACGGCGCCGGCCTGGCGATGGCCACCATGGACACCATCAAGCTGTTCGGCGGCGAGCCGGCCAACTTCCTGGACGTGGGCGGCGGCGCCACGGCCGAGAAGGTCACCGAGGCCTTCAAGATCATGCTGAAGAACAAGGGCGTGCAGGCCATCCTGGTCAACATCTTCGGCGGCATCATGCGCTGCGACGTGATCGCCGAGGGCGTGATCACCGCGTGCAAGGCCGTCAACCTGAGCGTGCCGCTGGTCGTGCGCATGAAGGGTACCAACGAGGAACTCGGCAAGAAGATGCTGGCCGAGTCGGGACTGCCCATCATCAGCGCTGACACCATGGCCGAAGCGGCCACCAAGGTCGTCGCCGCCGCCAAGTAAAAATTGCCAAGGATTCACAAATGTCGATTCTGATCAACAAGGACACCAAAGTCATCACCCAGGGCATCACGGGCAAGACGGGCCAGTTTCATACCCGTATGTGCCGTGACTATGCCAACGGCAAGGCCGCCTTCGTGGCCGGCGTGAACCCGAAGAAGGCGGGCGAGGACTTCGAAGGCATCCCCATCTACGCCAACGTCAAGGAAGCGAAGGCCGCCACCGGCGCCACCGTCTCGGTGATCTACGTGCCGCCCGCGGGCGCCGCCGCCGCGATCTGGGAAGCGGTCGAGGCCGAAGTGGACCTGGCCATCTGCATTACCGAAGGCATCCCGGTGCGCGACATGCTGGAAGTGCGCAACCGCATGAAGGCCATCAACAGCAAGACGCTGCTGCTGGGCCCGAACTGCCCCGGCCTGATCACGCCCGATGAAATCAAGATCGGCATCATGCCCGGCCACATCCACCGCAAAGGCCGCATCGGCATCGTCAGCCGTTCCGGCACGCTCACGTACGAAGCCGTGGCGCAGGTCACCGAACTCGGCCTGGGCCAGTCCAGTGCCGTGGGCATCGGCGGCGACCCGATCAACGGCCTCAAGCACGTCGACGTGCTCAAGCTCTTCAATGATGATCCCGACACCGACGCCGTCATCATGATCGGCGAGATCGGCGGCCCCGACGAAGTCGCCGCCGCCCAGTGGGCCAAGGACAACATGAAGAAGCCGGTCGTCGGCTTCATCGCGGGCGTCACCGCGCCTCCGGGCAAGCGCATGGGCCACGCCGGCGCGCTGATCTCGGGCGGTGCCGACACCGCGGACGCCAAGCTGGAGGTGATGGAAGCCTGCGGCATCCGCACGACCCGCAACCCGTCGGAAATGGGCAAGCTGCTGAAGTCGGTGCTGTAAGCTGATTGACAGGTTGCCGCCCCGCGGGGCGGCAAGGCCGCAACCCGGCCGCACGAAACGGTCCGCCTTCGCGCGGACCGTTTCTTTTTTTGAAGCGGGCCATGCAGGGCGTTCGCGCCAAGGTGTGGCGCAGGGCCTGCGTTATTGTGTCAGGCAGCGTTTCGGCTTTCAGTCTGACAGCTGCATGAAACTATAATCGCAGGCTGACTTTCGCGTACCTCGACAGAAGCCGCCGCTCGCACCCACATCTCCAGACGGCAGTACGACCAGTCAGCGCAAGCCGGTTGTCGCAGCCTGCTTGGTGCCATCCTATTCGCGACAGGGGGTCTTTCAATCAGGAAAGAGGCATGGAACTCAGCTCTGCAGCCTTCTGGATCGCTTTGCTCCAGATCATTTGGGTCAACATCCTGCTATCGGGCGACAACGCCGTCGTGATCGCGCTTGCGGCGCGTTCGCTGCCGCCCGCCCAGCAAAAGAAGGCCATCGTCGTCGGGTCGGCCGCCGCCATCGTGATGCGGATCGTGCTGACGCTGGTCGCCGCGAAACTCCTGCTGCTGCCGTGGCTCAAGCTGATCGGCGCGGTGCTGCTCGTCTATATCGGCGTGTCGCTGCTGCTGCCCGAGGGTGACGAAGCGGGCGATGGCAAGCAGCATGGCTCGTTGATTTCGGCCATTCGCACCATCATGATCGCCGACCTGGTGATGAGCCTGGACAACGTGGTGGCGGTGGCCGCCGCGGCCATGGGCGACACCACACTGCTGGTGATCGGCCTGGCCATCAGTATCCCGCTGGTGATCTTCGGCAGCACGCTGCTGCTGAAGGTAATCGAGCGCTTCCCCATCATCGTCTGGGTCGGCGCGGCGCTGCTGGGTTTCATTGCCGGCGAACTGCTGGTGGGGGATCCCGCGCTGCAGGAGCCCGTAGCCCGCATCGACACTGCGCTGGGCATGACGCAGCACGATTTCGGCCTGATGGTCGGCGTAGCCGGGGCGCTTCTGGTACTGGCGCTGGGCAAGCTTTTCCTGGCGCGCCAAAAAAGCTGAGGAAAACCCTGTTCTGACGTATATCTGAAAAACGTCTGACTCAAAGCTGAACTACAATGGCCGGCTTGTCCCATCGAGCCTCCGGTGCCGACCGGAGGCCGGGGCAGCCGGCCTTTGTGCATTTCCGCTGGGCCGAAGTTGTGGATAACACCTTTGGGGGAGTTGAACGTGCTCGAGTTTTTCCAGACGCTGAGTTGGGCAGCGGTTTTCCAGATCATCATGATCGACATCCTGCTCGGTGGCGACAACGCCGTGGTCATTGCGCTGGCCTGCCGCAATTTGCAGCCCAAGCAGCGCATGCAGGGCATACTCTGGGGCACCGCCGGGGCCATCATCCTGCGCGTGGTGCTCATCGCCTTCGCCCTGACGCTGCTGGCGATTCCCTTCCTGAAGGTGGTGGGCGGCCTGCTGCTGCTGTGGATCGGCGTGAAGCTGCTGATTCCGGAGGACGACGGCCATGGCAAGATCCAGGGCGGTGCCTCGATCTGGGCGGCGGTCAAGACCATCATCGTCGCGGACTTCGTCATGAGCCTGGACAACGTCATCGCCATCGCCGGTGCGGCGCAGGGCGCCCATGCCGACCACCAGATCGGCCTGGTGATCTTCGGCCTGATCGTCAGCGTGCCCATCATTGTCTGGGGCAGCACCCTGGTGCTGAAGCTGATCGACCGCTTCCCGCTGGTCGTCACGTTCGGGGCAGGCCTGCTGGGCTGGATCGCCGGCGGCATGCTCGTCACCGACGTCTTTGTCGTGGGTCAATTCGGCGAGCAGCCGACTACGGTTAAAATCGCTGCCGAAATCTGCGGCGCCCTGATCGTCATTGTCCTGGGACGGTGGCTGGCCAGCCGCAAAACCGCTTCCAAGGAATCTGCTCATGAGTCTGCATAAGACGGCCAATCCCCAGCAATCCGAATCGGGCCTGAGCCTGCTGCAAGGCCTGTTCGTGCTGGCCGTCATCGGGGCGGTCGTTTCGCTGATCGTCTCGCACTACGCCTGATGGCCGCGCCGTGGCCGCTCCCGATCGCCTGGTCATCGCCACCCGCGTCAGCCGGCTTGCCCTGTGGCAAGCCGAGCACGTGCAGCAGCGGCTGCAGGCGCTTTATCCCGGCTGCGTGGTCGAGCTGCTCAAGCTCACCACGCGGGGCGACCAGATCCTGGACCGCACGCTTTCCAAGGTGGGAGGCAAGGGCCTGTTCACCAAGGAACTCGAGAACGCACTCCTCGATGGCCGGGCCGACCTGGCCGTGCATTCCCTGAAGGACGTGCCGGTCGACATGCTGGCGCCGTTCGAGCTGTGCGCCATACTCGAACGCGCCGACCCGCGCGACGCCTTCGTCTCCAACCAGTATGGCTCGCCCGCCGAGCTGCCGCCCGGTGCGGTGGTGGGCACCGCCAGCCTGCGCCGCGAGGCACAATTGCGCGAGCGCTATCCGAACCTGCAGGTGCAACCCCTGCGCGGCAACCTCGACACCCGGTTGGCCAAGCTCGATCGCGGCGAGTATGCCGCCATCATCCTGGCCGCCGCCGGCCTGCAGCGGCTGGGCCTGGGCGAGCGCGTGCGCGGGTTGCTCGATCCGGCCGACAGCCTGCCGGCGGCCGGGCAGGGGGCGCTGGGCATCGAGATCTGCGCCGATCGCCCCGAGCTGCGTGCCTGGCTGGCGCCGCTGGCGCACCCCGATACCGCGGCTTGCGCACTCGCCGAGCGCGCCGTGTCGCGCGCGCTGGGGGGCTCGTGCCAGGTTCCGCTGGCCGCCTACGCCCGTATCGATGCCGGTACCCTGACCGTGCAGGCCCTGGTGGCCTCGCCCGACGGCCGCCGCGTCGTGCGTACCGAACGCAGCGGGCCGGTTGCGCAGGCCGAGGTCATCGGCGCCGACGCGGCGCGCCAGTTGCTGGCCGACGGTGCTCAGGCCATCCTGGCTGCGCTGCAGGACGCGCCGCCCGCTTGACGCCGGCCGCGCCGCCATGTCGCGCATCGCCATCCTGACCCGGCCCGACGGCCGCAACGACGTCCTTGCCGAACGCCTTCGCGGCGCCGGCTGGCACGTCGTGGCGCTGCCGGCGCTGGTGCTCGAACCCTTGCCACAAACCCAGCCACTGCCGCGGCCGCATGACTACGACCTCGTCGTGTTCGTCAGTGGCAGCGCGGCGCGCCTTTATCTCGAACAGGCCGCGGGCCTGCTGCCGACGGGGTGGCCGGTGGCGGTGCCCATCGCGGTGGTGGGGCCGGCCAGCGCGCGTGCGCTGCGCGAGTCGCCCCTGATTGGCGCGGATACCACAGTGCTGCATCCGGCCGAGCACGCGCCGGCGCATGATTCCGAAGCACTCTGGCACATTTTGTCGGGTCGGCCGATTCCCCGGCGCGTGCTGCTGGTGCGGGGCACCCAGGGTCGGGACTGGCTGGCTGGTCGTCTGGCCGATGCCGGTGCGCAGGTCACGCCGCACGCGCTGTACCGGCGCCGGCCGGCTTCCTGGACACCCGCGGCGGCCGCGCAGTTGCGCGACTGGGCGGCGCGGGGCGAGCAGGCAGTATGGCTGCTGACCAGCGGCGAAGGTATCGATGCGACGGCGGCAGCGGTGCGCGAGGCCGGTCTGCAAGACTGGTGGCGCGGCTGCCGCTTCATCGTCACGCACCCGCGCCTGGCCGCACATCTGCGGGCCGCAGCCGATGGCGGCGATCAGGTCCCAATGGTAAAAAACTGTGTGCCTGCCGATGAGGCGATATTCCAGGCGTTTGTCACTGCCTGAGTCGTCGTCGAAGCTTCCAACGAATACAATCGCGTCATGACAGACAACACCTCCGATCCTCGTCCTGCTGCGCAGTCGGACGTATCCGGCGACGCCGGGGCTGCGGTCCCGCCGACCCCGTCCGCGGCGCCTGCCAAGCCGGCTCGTTCGCGCTCCGGTGGCAAGCCGTTTCTCACTGCTTTCATCATCGTGCTGCTGCTGGCGCTGGCCTTGGGCGGCGCCCTCTGGACGCAGCGCCGCCAGTTCGTGATGGCCGGCCAGGAGGTCGCCGCGCGCCTGGACCAGATGAGCCGCGAACTGGCCCAGGCTCGCCAGGAGGGCAAGCAGGCCCTGGCCCTGGCGCAGGCCCAGACCAACCAGGTCGCCGACCTCGAATCGCGCATCCGCGACGTCCAGACGCAGAACAGCGCGCTGCAGCAGGCCTGGCAGAGCTTCAGCAACGGCGCCAGCGACGAGATCCTCGTCAACGACGTGGACCGCATGATCACGCTGGCCAGCCAGCAGCTGCGGCTGGCCGGAGACGTCAACAACGCCATCGTGGCCCTGGAGACCGCGCAGTCGCGGCTGGCGCAGGCCGATCGCCCGCGGCTGGCCACGCTGCAGCAAAGCATCAACGGCGACCTCGACCGGCTGCGCGCCGTCACCACGGTCGACATCCCGGCGCAGTCGGCGCGTATCGAGCGTCTCATTGCCCTGACCAGCCGTGCGCCGCTGCTGGTGCCCGATGGCGCCGCGCCCAGTCCCCAGCCGCGCGACGACACCGCGCCGCCGCCGTCCGCGGCCCAGGCGCCCGAGGTGCCGGGTGACGCCAGCTGGTGGCAGCGCTGGCGTGCCGAGATCGCCTCGTGGCCGGCACGCGCCGGCTCCACCATCGCGCACGAGTTCGGCGACCTGATCCGCGTCCAGCGCGTCGACGCGCCGGACGCGCTGCTGCTCTCGCCCGAGCAGGCTGCGCTGGTGCGCTCCACGCTGCGTCAGCGCCTGCTGACCATGCAGCTCGCCATGCTGATGCGCCAGCAGTCCATCTGGAAGAACGAACTCGAGAACGTGCAGAACACGCTGGCGCGCTACTTCGATACGCGTTCGCCCGAAACCGTCGCCGCGCAGAATCTGGCGCGCGAGCTGGGGCAGGTCGAGATCGCGGTACGCGTGCCCGACGTGTCCCACAGCCTGAGCACCATCGCGGCGCTGCGCGCCGCGGGCTCGCAAACCGACGGCCGGGACTGAGCCCATGCGAACCTGGTTCTGGACCTTGCTGCTGGCGGTCGTCGCCGTCCTGCTGGCCGTCATGCTGCGCCAGCACGAAGGCAACGTGCTGCTGCTGGTGTGGCCGTGGCGCATCGAGCTGTCGCTCACGCTGGCCGTACTGTTGCTGATCGGCCTGTTCGTCGCTCTCTATGTCGGCTTGCGGCTGCTGGCCTGGCTCCTGGCCATCCCCGACCGCGTGCGCGCATGGCGCGGCCGGCGCGCCCAGGCGCGCGACCACGACCTGCTGGAACGCGGCTGGATCAGCATGCTGGAGGGGCGTTTCTCGCATGCCGAAAAAGACCTCGCCAAGCTGTACGACCAAACCAAGGTGCGCAGCCGGCGCGTGCTGGCCGCCTTGTCGGCCGCGCGCTCGGCGCACGAAATGGGCGAATTCGCCCGGCGCGACAGCATGATCGAGGCGGCCCGCGAGCAGGCGGACGGCAATCACGGCCTGCTCGAGGCCACTGCCACCGTCTCGGCCGACATGCTGCTCGACCAGGGGCGGCCGCAAGAGGCGCTGGACGTGCTGGCGCCGCTGCAGGACGGCGGCGCGCGACACCTGCACACCATGCGCCTGCTGCTGCGCGCCGAATCCGCGCTGGATCATCACGAACGCGTGTTCACGCTGGCGCGCGGGCTGCTGCGGCGCAATGCCCTTGGCAAGCTAGAGGCCGCGCAGCTGATCGACCACGCCGGCGCCGCGCGGCTGCGTACGGGCATGGCGGACGACGGCTGGCGCGTCATCTGGAAAGATCTCAAGTCCGAAGAACGGCTGCTGCCCGGCATCGCGCTGGCGGGCGCCGCAGCGTTCGAGGCCGCGGGCGACGCCAACGAGGCGGCCCGCATTCTCGAGGCCGCCATCGCGGACAAGTTCAACCCGACCCTGGTCGCCGCCTATTCGCGCTGCGAGGCCGGGCAGGTGCCGCGCCGCCTGGCCAAGGCCGAAACCTGGCTGCAGCAGCGTCCGGCGGACGCCGATCTGTTGACGGCGCTGGGCGTGCTGTGCCTGAACGGCCAGCTGTGGGGCCAGGCCGAGCGCTACCTGCAGCGCAGCCTGGCGCGCCGCAACGATCCGCAATGCCATGCCCTGCTGGGCAGCCTGTATGACAGGCTCGAGCGGCCCGCCGATGCCACGCGCCACTGGCGCCTGGCCACGGCCGCCCGCATGGCCCTGCCGGTGCTGGCCACCGACGCCGCGCTGCCCGCGGCCGATACGGGCGCCGATCCCGACCATCTGGACGCCGAGGGCGAGTACGCGGCGCTGTTGTCCGAGGCGGCCACGGCAGGCGAACCCGATGTCGCGTCCGCGGCCTCCCAGGCGCCGGTGGCGGCCTCGGCCGCCGACTACGTCCTCGATCCGGATGCCCGCGGCTTGCGCGATCGTGCCGCGCCGTCCGAGCCACCGGCTTCCGTGCCGGCGCGCTCCACGGTCGACATCGAAGACTATTTCGACAGCGCGCCGATTCCCGCGGCCGCGCTGGAGGCGCCCGTCTCCGGCTATGCCGGCGCGGCATCCGCCGCCGGCACCGACGAGGAAGGCGCGGCGGGGCCCCGTGCAGACCGCCATCCCCATTCTCTTCCAGACAACAAAGGCTGAAACATGAGTCTCGATCGCGTCGCTCCCGGCAAGAAGCTGCCGGACGACTTCAACGTCATCATCGAAATCCCCATGAACGCCGACCCCGTCAAGTACGAGGTCGACAAGGAAACGGGCGCGGTCTTCGTCGACCGCTTCATGCTGACGGCCATGCACTATCCGTGCAATTACGGCTACATCCCGCAGACGCTGTCCGAAGACGGCGATCCCGCCGATGTCCTGGTCATCACGCCGTTCCCGATCCAGGTTGGCGCCGTGGTGCGCTGCCGCGCCATCGGTGTGCTCGAGATGGACGACGAGTCCGGCGGCGACGCCAAGCTGCTGGCCGTGCCGGTCGAGAAGCTGTACCCCCCGTACCGCAACATCAAGTCCTACGAGGACCTGCCCGCCGAGGACGTCGGCCGCATCCAGCACTTCTTCGAGCACTACAAGGACCTCGAGAAAGGCAAGTGGGTGAAGGTCAAGGGCTGGAAGGGCGTCGAGGCCGCGCACGAAGAGATCGTGCGCAGCGCCGAGCGCTACGCCAAGGGCTAAGGCCCCGCATTCAGCGGTTCGAAAGCGGCGGACGGGTTGCGGCCCGTCCGCCGCTGTCTTTGCAGGCCTGCCGTTGCCTCGCGCGCCCATGAGGCGTATAAACACGGCCAGCGATTTTCCGATCCCCGGCATCCGCCGGTCATGCATCTGAACGAGGTCTAGCCCATGGATTACGTCATTCCGCCCATTTCGCCCGTCGCCGTCCCGGTGGCCGGCAGCGCCGCGAAGTTCCCGGTGCGCCGCGTGTACTGCGTGGGCCGCAACTACGCCGAGCACGCCAAGGAAATGGGCTTCACCGGCCGCGAGGATCCCTTCTTCTTCTGCAAGCCCTCCGACGCCATCGTCCCGGTGGCCGACGGCGCCACGGGTACCATGGCCTATCCGCCCAAGACCGCCAACCTGCACTACGAGATGGAGCTGGTCGTGGCGCTGGGCAAGGGCGGCCGCGATCTCTCCCCCGAGCAGGCGGCCGAGTGCGTGTGGGGCTATGCCCTGGGCCTGGACATGACCCGCCGCGACCTGCAGGGCGAAGCCAAGAAGCAAGGCCGTCCGTGGGAAGTGGGCAAGGGCTTCGACGGTTCGGCGCCGCTGGGTCCGATCCATCCGCGCAGCGCGGTCGGCACCCTCGAGAAGGGCGCAATCTGGCTGGACGTCAACGGTGAACGCAAGCAATCCAGCGACATCTCGCAGATGATCTGGAATATCCCCGACAGCATCGCCTACCTGTCCGGCCTGTTCGAACTGCAACCCGGCGACCTGATCTTCACGGGCACGCCCGAGGGCGTGGGCCCGGTCGTCAAGGGCGACGTCATGACCGGTGGCGTCGCGGGTCTGGGCGAATTGCGCGTGCGCGTGGCTTGATCAGGAGTTCGACCATGCGTAGCAAGATCGTGCTGACGGCTTTCGTCGTTTTCGGGTTCGTGCTGCAGGGCTGCAATACGGTGGCGGGGGTGGGCAAGGATATCCAGCGCGCCGGCAACGCCATCAGTACCGCGGCCGAAAAATAGCCGGTCGCGGCATCGCCGCGCATAACAACCGGGCTTCCAGGACTGCCCCGGGGAAGATTGGATGAGATCCGATCTTCCCGGGGCAGTTTGTTTTCTCGCTGCCTCGATGTCGCCCCGACTGCCTCGACGCAGTTGATGCTGTCATGCCCCCGTGGGCACGCGTGCAACATGCCCGTGTCAAGGGTACGTGGCGCTTTGGTCGTCCCTCGGCATCTGCGAATGGTTGCGATGCCGGGCGATGCCCATACTGCCCTCCATGTTCATCACGGAACCCGGGGGGCACCATGCAAGTTCTCACGCAACGCCAGCGCGGCCAAGGTATGACCGAATACATTATTGTGGTCGCGCTCATCGCCGTCGCGGCCATCGCGGTGTATCAGTTGTTCGGCCAGGTGGTGCGATCGCAAACCGCCGCCATGGCCCGCGAACTGGCCGGCGAGGACGGTTCGGCGCAGGCGCGCCAGGCACGTACGGCTGCCGGCAACGCCGCCGACCAGACGCGTTCGCGCTCGCTGCAGGAGTACACGGGCAACGCGAAGGCCGCCAAATGAAGCACGCGCACGCGCCGCTGCCGGCGCGCTGCACCGGGCAGGCGTTGTTGCCCGCGGTGGTGCTACTGGCTGCCTGCGGGCTGGCGTGGGCCGCCCTGTACCAGGTGGGACAGACGGCCGGGGCACGCACCCGCCTGACGCATGCGGCCGATGCGGCCGCCTACAGCGCGGCGTTGACGCAGGCCCGCGCGCTGAACCTGCTTGCCTACGTCAACCGGGCACAGGTGGCGCACCAGGTGGCCATGGCGCACCTGGTCACGCTGGCCTCGTGGGCACAGTTCTCCGGCACGCAGGCCGAGCGCCGCGCCATGGGCAATCCGCCCGTGTATCTGCTGGGTACGCTGTTCGGCGCGCAGGCCTTGCGCGGATACCTGGCGGCGCAGCCCACCAAGGACATGGCACTGCGTTTCGCGCAGCGCTATGCCGAACATGATGCGCTGGTGCACGACACGCTGCAGCGGGCGGCGCGCCGTCAGGTGGCGCAGCTGCCGGCGCAACGTACCGCCATGCTGCGGGCAGTGCTGCAGGCGAACTATCCCGAGTTCTCCGGTAAGACCGATGCCATGCAGCTGCGTTGGCTCGCCGACACCTGGACGGGCTTCGCGCAGGCGCGGCCGGGTACGTCCGATGCCGCAACGCTGGGGCTGGTGCGCACCGCGGCGGCCCGCTACGACTTTCTGCGGCCGCGCGACCTCACCCGCCGCAACGCCTGGATCGTGCAGCCGGCCTGCCCGTCACGCCGCCACGAGTTGCGGCGCCGAGGCGCGACCCATTTCGATGCGCGCGGGCGCTGGTCCGCGACGGACACGCTGTCTTACCACGCGCTGCGCTATAACCGGTGGATCGGTTGCTACTACCGCGAGTACGCCACCGGCTGGGGTCTGGCTGGCCGGCATACCACGGGCACGCCCGTCGACCGAGCCCCCGAGGACTTTTCGCAGCAGGATTTCTGGCGCTGGGTCGAGCAGCACACGTCCTGGAACATCTTCTCGGGCACCAGCAATCCGCTGGCATCCAGCTATGCCGCGTTTTCCCTCGTGCCTGCCACTGGGCGCGGCCTGCCCGATTTTCACGAGGTGCCGCGCGG
>Ga0182743_1000891_pt1 | contig 32590 bp, 25 predicted proteins | sample eDN3rd30CKraftOP_FD_128522 | JGI IMG/M metagenome (GOLD analysis project Ga0182743, IMG submission 128522) | Enriched Organic Plus compost microbial communities from Emeryville, California, USA - eDNA 3rd pass 30_C Kraft OP (version 2) (version 2) ... | reverse complement strand
TTGCGGATATAGGAGCCTAGTTTTTTGTATGAACCGTCAGGCTCCAGGTAAATGCGGCGTCCGTCAGGCGTGAGGGCGAGTTTCTCGCCGTAATTCATGCGGCCGTACTTGCGTTCGTTTTGCGTAAATACGGTGTACACATGGGGCCGTACGATCCATCCATCACGGGCGCAGTCGATAGCGGCTCCAAAAAGGTCGCCCCAGGCCATGCTGCCGAATTCCGTATGCGCCGCGGACAGGGCCTTGAGGATGCCAGGGGCGGTGACCGATTGCACACCGGCTTCGTTCACGAAGTCTTTTACGATGAAACCAAATCCATCGGTCGTTTCACCCAGGACGATGTCCTGCCACATGTCGGCACGGCTCTCGATGGGGCAGCCGCCAAAGCCTTCGTAGACTTTCCGCGTGCCGGTGGCCGGATCATAGATGTGCAGCATGCCGAATCCGCCGATACCGCACATCAATGGATCGACAACACCTTGCACCATGGCGCACGCAATCACTGCATCCAGGGCGGAACCTCCTGCCCGCAGAATCTCCGCTCCAGCCGAGACAGCTTCGGGCTGAGGCGCCACAATCATGGCTTTAGGGGCGGGTATCTTGCGTGCAGGGATGCGTCCCATGGCGGCTTCCTTAGATGAAATCGACAGACGGATAAGCTTTACAGCCCGGCTTTGAATTCCTTGTTCCAGAAATCCAGGCTGGCGGCGCGATGACTGGCCAGGGCTTTCAGATCGTAAGGATGAATGCGGGCGAGTTCTTCTTTGGTAAAGCCCACGGACGCCTGGAGCTCGGGCGGCAGCGAGGCGTTTTTGACCGTAGGCGCGTATCCCATGGTGTCGGCAAAATGTACCTGGCCCGCAGGATCGAGCAGCGCATTCATGTATTTCCAGGCCGCGTCTTTGTTGCGGCTGTTTTTGGGAACGGCGGCTTCGAATGTCACGGGGATGGCGCCTTCTTCGGGGATGACGAAGTCCAGCGGCAAGCCGGCTTCTTTCCATTGCAGCGCGCGGGCTTTCCACATGCAGGCGATCCAGATTTCTCCGGATTTGAAGGCGGCGGCGACCGCTTCGTTGGACGGGAAGACTTTGGGCGAGTTGGCTTTGAGTTTTTTCAGGAACGCGTAGCCAGGTTCGAAGCTGGATCCGTCGCCGCCTTCGGCCAGGCCGACAAAGAGCGTATTGAAATTAAACAGAATGTCGGAGAAACCCACTCTGCCTTTGTATTGAGGGTCCAACGCGTCTTTGAATGAGCGGGGCGGTGTCTTGACGAGGTCTTTGTTATAGACCAGCACCATCGCGCTGAAAATATGGGGAATGGAATAAGGCGTCTTGAACGTGTCGATCGCGTTGGCGAGATTGGGGATCTTGTCCGCGGTCACGGGTTCGAGTACGCCAGCCGTGCTGGCGTCATACATGTCCAGGTCACCCAGCAGCGCGATATCCATGGAGCCGCGACGCGAGTTGCGCTCGGCTTTAAGCTTTGTATTGCGCGCGGTGGCGTTGCCGGTATCGAATACCACATCCACGCCTTGGGCTTTGACGATGGGACTGATGAACTGTTGCAGCAGGTTTTGATAATCGCCGCCCCAGGTCCCTACAACGACGTTGGAGGAGGCGGCGTGTGCCATGCCAGGAATCAGAGGCAGAGCCGGCGCGATGGCCAGGCCCGCCGCCTGTTTGATAAAACCGCGTCGATGGAGATTGTGCTTATGCATGGTGCCCTCTGTGGAAATGGCGCAGGGGTGGAGCTTCCTGCTGGGAAAAAGGGAAAGCGGCAGCAGCCGTTAACACGACCGGTGCATCTGGAAAGGCTGCGTTGATGTCTGCCGCATCGATATCGCGGGTGATGACAACGCAGATGTCATCGGTATCGGTACGCTGTGTCATCCTGCGCGGCATGCCGAACGTCGTGCCTACGCTTTGGATCAGGATAGGTTCGTCGCAATCAGTGGCGTTGAAGACCGCCTTGACCCGCAACAGCCGATCGCCGCATAGACCCGCCAGGTCGTCCAGCCAGATCGATAGATCTTCCCATTCGGCCGGTGCGCGCCGTGTGCCTTTGAGCACGTGGATACGCGGATGTGCCTGCGCACGCGTGTCAGACGAGAGCAACGCCTGTAGCGCGAGGTCAACCGGATCGCTGGCGGGCGCAGCTGTGAACGCCTGCCGTACGGCTTGAGTGCGATCGGCATCTGCGACGATCTGGGCCAGCGGATTGACACCGCGAATGGCACTGAGGTGTTCTTGAACGGTTTCTGGTGCGATCAGATCGATTTTGGTCAGCACGATACGTTGCGCGGCTGCGAGCTGGGCAGCAGCCTCGTCAAAGGACTCGATATTGAGCAGACCTCGTTCGCAGTCGTAGGTACTGACCACTGAGATACGCAAGCCGCGTGAACTGAGCAGTGGATCTGCCAGCGATGCGATGATGGGGCCGGGCCGCGACAGGCCGCTGGTTTCCAGCACGATACGCGTGAGAGGCCCATGGCCCGCGGGACGAGATGCGTCGAGCAAGGACATCACGGTATCGACCAGGCTGCTGCGCAGCGAGCAGCATACGCAGCCGTTGGCCAACATGGTGACGGAATTCTGCGAGCCGTCTTCGACGATCACGCCGTCGATGCCGATTTCACCGGCCTCGTTGACGATGACGCCGGTTTCACCGCGGTCATCGCTTTGCAAGAGATCGACCAGCAATGAGGTTTTGCCACTGCCCAGAAAGCCCGCGAGAATGATGAGCTCAATCGGCGCGTTATCGCGTGACAGAGAGCCGTGCTGACGAGATGTCGAGTCGCTGCCAGAGGTGGCCGACGCAGGGGATGCGCCGCCGGCCGCGGGGACGGCATCACGGCGGGAGCCCGTCGAATCGGGTGCGTGAGGATCAGCGTACATAGGGCGGCCGGTTTTTATCATCGCCCCAGCCATCGTTGACCAGTGCGCGTACATCAGCGAGCAATTGGTCTACGTCATATACGATGCCGGACTTGATGGTGTATTGCAGGGCGCGGCGCCATTCAGGCTGGCCGGTGCCGTCGTTCAGGCGCAACGCGCCTGTGCCATACAGCAGTTTGAAGTCCTCGAGCGGGTTTTCCTGCAGAACCAGCAGGTCTGCGCGTTTGCCGATGTCCACCGAGCCGCGGTCTTCGTTGACACCGAGCAACTCGGCGCCCTGCGAGGTGGCGCTGCGCAGTACTTCCAGCGGATGAAAACCGGCTTCTTGCAGCAGTTCCAGTTCGCGGATCAAACCGAAACCAAAGATCTGAAAGATGAAGCCGCTATCGCTGCCGGCGCAGACACGGCCACCGAGGTTCTTGTACTCGTTGATGAACTGCATCCAGAGGCGATAGTTTTCTTTCCATTCGATTTCGTTGGTCGTGCTCCAGCGATACCAATAGGAACCATGGCCGCCGCGTTGGGGTTGGAAATATTTCCAGACGGCTTTCCATGTGTACTCGTCGTGCCAGTCGGCACGGCGCGCACGCATCAGGTCGCGGTTGGCGTCATAGATGTTGAAGGTGGGGACAAAGGTATGGCCCAGTTCCAGGAACTGTTCCATCACCGATTTCCACTTTGCGCTGCCCGGCGCAGCGGCTTGCTTGAATGTCTGGCCAGCCAGCGCGAAACGGAAGTATTCGTCGTTGTAGTTGTAGTCAGTGGGGTAGTTCTGTACGACCTGGTTTTCGAACAAGGCTTCGGGCAGACCGTAATAGTGTTCGGAACTGGTCAGACCCCACTTGGCGGATTTCAGCGAGTTGACGCGTGTTACGGCCATTTGGGCGTGATGGCAGCCGGAACCCAGGCCGACTTTGGCGGCCTCGTCCAACGCCGCCTGCATGATCGTGGGCGGCGCGCCGAAAAATTTAATGCCATCGGCGCCGCGGGCCTTCAGGCGCTGTACCCAATCGCGCGCTTGATCGGAAGTGTGAATGGTCTTGACGCGATCATTGACGGCGGGGAAATAGGCGTACGACAGGATATGCGGCGCGGCGATTTCGTTCTTGGCCGAGGCTTCTCTTTGCTGCAGGGTATATCCCAGCCCGTTCAGGCCACCCATTTCGCGTATCGTCGTGACGCCGTGCGCCAGCCACAGTTTGTAGATGTAATCGGCAGGCGGCTCGACGTCGCACATGGAGTGGTAAGGCGTGCCGATGTGCGCATGCGAGTCGATCAGGCCGGGCATGACGAATTTGCCGTGGCAGTCAATCTCGTGATCGCCGGGAGCAGGGCGGCGTGCCGGATTGATTGTGTCCAGCGATGCGCCGACGCTGATCAGGGCGACGATACGTTCGTTCTCCACGACGATATCGACGGGCCCCCACGGCGGCGCGCCGGTGCCATCGATGATGGTGGCGCCGCGCAGTACCAGGCGCTTAAAGGGGCCTTCACCGCGATCGCGAGAGGTTGCGGCAACAGGAGGCTTCCAGCCTTTGCTGGCATTGAGGTCTCCCATTTCCTCGCCGGGCTGGGAGTTGATATAGGGATTGTCGGGCTTGGACATGGGATTCCTTTAATCGGGTTCAGGCGGCGAGTTCGTCGTGATAGATCTGGCCAGCCTTCATGACCAGCGGAATGTGATCGCCTTGGCCGAGCAGACAGTTGATGTCTTTGTAGGGGTTGCCATCGACCACTAGAACGTCGGCAATCGCGCCGGGGATGAGCTGGCCGAGTTTGCCTTGCATGTTCAGAATTTCGGCGCCGATCAGCGTGGCGCTTTGCAGGACCTCGAAGTTCGGCAGAACCTCGGCGCGAATACGGAACTCATCGCTTTGCAGGCGCTGCGAGGGTCCGAGCAGGTCTGAACCGAAGCCCATTTTGACGCCTGCGCGTTTGTATAGCTCTAGCGAAGCGAGTCCTGCGGTGCGTACGGTCGCGATCTTGGCGACACTGTCGGCAGGCAGGCCGTACGAAGCGCCTTCGTTGGCGAGCGCTTCGTAGGTGACCAGGGTAGGCACCACATAAGCGCCTTTTTCCGCCATCAGCCTGGCCACGGGTTCGTCGATCAGGTTGCCGTGTTCGATGGTGCGCACGCCATTGCGCACCGCGCGTTCGATAGCTTCGGCAGTGTACGAATGCGCCATGACGTAAGTCTGGCGGCCACGGGCCTCGGCAACGATCGCGGCGATTTCTTCTTCGGAATAGCCATAGGCGGCAATCGGATCGGTGGGCGATGCCACGCCGCCAGACGCCATGATCTTGATCTGGTCGGCGCCCATCTGGAATTCTTCACGCACGGCGCGGCGCAGGTTGTCGACACCATCAACGACGCGGCCGATGTCACCGGCGCGAAAGCAACAGCCGCAATAGCTCATCGGACGCAGATGATCCGAACGCTGGCGCGGATCGCCATGGCCGCCTGTCTGGCTCAGCGCACGGCCGGAAATGAACAGGCGAGGGCCGACGACGGTGTTTTCTTCGACGGCGCATTTCAATCCCCAGCCCGCACCGCCCGCATCGCGCAGGGTGGTGAAGCCGCGGCGCAGCATCGCGGCCATGATGGGCACGGCGCGCATCATCACCAGCGCGTCAGGCAACGCGCCCTGGCTGCTCAGGTTGAGCTGCGTGGCCATGACGTGGCCATGCAGATCGATCAAGCCTGGCATGACGGTCTTGCCGGTGGCGTCGACCACGCGGGCCGATGCCGCGCTGATGCGTTTGTCGGAGACTTCTTTGATCAACCCGTCTTCGACGAGGACGTCGTAGCCTTCTTGTAGCTCGGGCTGCGTGGGGTCCAGCAAATTCCCGTTCTTGAATAGCACTGCAGACATCGGGGTACTCCTAGGATTCGGCAAAGGGGACGATCAGGACACCATCGTCTTGACGTAGCGGCGATGGATAAACCAATTGGAAAGCGTGGCCATGGCCAATGTGGCGACGACCAATACCAGGGCCAGGGATGCTCCGAATGGCCAGTTTGCGGCCTTGGTGATTTGGTCGTATAGCGCAGGCGCCATCATGGTGATGCCTGTGCCACCCAATAACACCGGAGTGGCGTAGGCGTTCATGCATAGGATGAAAACCAACACGGTCCCGGCGGCGACGCCTGGAGCGGCAATGGGTAGCACGACGCGATAGAAACTCACGAAAAAGTTGGCGCCCAGGCTCTGGGCAGCCTCTTCGACTGAAAAGTCGATGCCTTCTAGCACGCTTTGCAAGGTCAAAATGAAATACGGCAGCACTACGCCTGTTGTGCCGACGATGACGGCAAAGGGCGTATACATCATTTGCACAGGCTGATCGGTAAACCCGAACAGCTGCAGAAAATAATTCACGAAACCCGCATTGCCCAGGATGATCATCCAACCCGCCGCCCGCACGACGTTGCCGACCATCAAGGGGAAAACCAGCAGGATGATGAAAAGGCTTTTGTAGCGGCTTTGCGATTTGGCCAGAAAATATGCGACCGGAAAGCCGAGGATCAATGACAGGATCGTGCACACGGCTGCGACATAGACCGTGTTCAGAAAAACATCCCGGTAGTATGGGTCACCGAAGAATTTCAGATAGCTGTCCAGCGTGAAGCCTTCGACCATCATCCCGTTGTCGAAATGATTGAAGCTGTAGCGAAACAGCATGAGGATAGGCACCAGCATCACGATCAATACCATGATCGATGCAGGAAACGCCAGGCTGGCGCCCATGCGTCGGCCTTGACGGGCACTTTTTTCAGCAGAATCCATGTCGTGACGCCTTATTCGCTGAATAGCACGCAATCCGCGGGGTCAAAGCATGCATGCATGCGCGCGCCGTCGGACAGGTGTTGAATATGCTCGCCGCCCCGATTGGAGATTTGCGCACTGACAGATTCCCCCGAGTCCAGGCGTATGCGGACGTCGATGATGGAGCCCAAATAGATTGCGGTATCGATGACCCCAGCGAGGGCATTGGGGCCTTGGGGTTCGGCCGATAGGGTGACGCGTTCGGGACGCACGCCGACTTTCTTGGTGTCTCGATCCGCACCGACGATGGCGATGTCGCGCTGATTCTTGGTCCGGAATTTGCCGGCCTCCATGATCGAGCCTTCGAAGAAATTCATCTTGCCCAGGAAGTCGGCCACGAATAGATTGGTTGGGCGTTCGTATAGGGCCTCGGGCGAGCCGATCTGCTGGACTTTGCCGTCGTACATGATGGCCATGCGGTCGGCGATGGCCAGGGCTTCTTCTTGGTCGTGGGTGACGAATATCGTGGTGAGACCCAGATTGCGTTGCAGGTCGCGGATTTCTTCGCGGACTTCGAGACGCAATTTGGCGTCGAGGTTGGAGAGCGGCTCATCGAGCAGAAACACACGAGGCTGTATCGCCAGGGCGCGGGCGATGGCCACACGCTGTTGCTGTCCGCCGGACAGCTGGCGCGGATAGCGATCATGGAACTGGGACATGCGCACCATGTCCAGCGCGGCGCGCATGCGCTTGTCGCGTTCGGCGGCTTCGACTTTGTGCATTTCCAGGCCGAACATGACGTTCTGGCTGACGGTCATGTGCGGAAATAGTGCGTAGCGCTGGAACACCATGCCGGTATTGCGTTTGTGGACCGGCATATGCGTGACATCATCATCGCCGATGCGGATGGTGCCTGCGGTAGGTTCGATAAAGCCCGCGATCATGCGCAGCGTAGTGGTCTTGCCGCAGCCGCTCGGGCCCAGAAAGGCAACCAGTTCACCATCCGCGATGTCGAGGGAAAAATCCGAGACTGCGACGGCAGAACCGAACGTCTTTTTAAGCCGCTCAATAGAGACCTTTGCCATTATTTCTAAACCACCTGACTGAGTTTGACGAAGCGATCGGTCACCAGCATGACGATGCCCAACAGCAGAATCTGGATCGCGGACACCGCCGCAATGGTCGGGTCCAGGTTGAATTCCAGATACTGCATGATCGCAATGGGAAGCGTGGTGCGACCGGGGCCTACCAACGACAGCGAGAGTTCGAGGTTTTCGAACGAGACGACAAAACTGAACAGCGATGCGGCGACGATGGCGGGGCGAAGCATAGGCAGCGTGATGCGCCAGAACGCGGTGCGCGGACTGGCACCCAGGTTACGTGCTGCCTCGACGATGGATGGGTCCAGGCCGTGCATGCTGGCCGACACCAGGCGCACCGTCCAGGGGATAGTCAGGCAAATGTGCGCAAGCACCAAGCCGCCATAGGTACCTACGACGTCCATGTCCAGGATGTTTTCGAGCTGCAAATAGGCGAGATAGATGGCCACGCCCGCGACGATGCCAGGCACCAGCAGAGGCGAGAGCAACAGAGTATTGATCACGTTGCTGCCTTTGAATGCATACCGGATGATGCCGAGCGATGCGGCCACGCCTAGCGTCACGCCGCAGAGCGACGCAATGATTGCGACCTGCAGGCTGGTAATGAAGCCGTTGACGAAGGCCGAGTCGGTAACTGCCTTGTGGTACCAGGACAAGGTATAACCCGATGGCGGGAAATACAGAATGGCGTCTTTGAAGAAGCTGAGCCACACTACAAAAATCAGCGGGCTGAGCATGAAAAGGTACATCAAGACGACGAAAATGCGATGGAGCCAGGTTGCCCACGGTGCTCGTGATTTGCGGCGAGGAGCCGCAGAGGAGGCAATGCGCGCGTCGGCGCGAGCGGTGGTTTGCAATTCACTTACCTGTTTTAAGTGGCCTACTGCAAACCCGTTGGAAAACCCGGTTGCACCAAACCCATAAAGATACAACCCATGCTAATTAAAAGGCACAACCGTTGATATCGGTGTTAGCCCCAATGGTTGTACTCCCGTTATCGAGAGGGTCTGGACACTGTTCCGCGGTTGCAATCATGTCGATTCATTGCGAGACCATTGAAACGGTTTGGAAAACTCCATGCGACATGCTTTGCAATTGGCGCTGCATCTGGTACAAAAAGTTGCAGTCGGCGGAGGATGCCTTGTTAGCATCATCTCGCCGGTTTGCCCGGCAATGTCTATTTGCGCCATTTCGTTGCGCTATTGGAGGCTGTCATGCAAGCAAGAAGAACATTTCCCCGTATCGCGGCATTTGCCGCCGCCACCTTGCTGGTGGCCGGCTGCGCGACTCAACAGCAAACCAATACGGCGATCGGCACGGGTGCCGGCGCCGCTGCGGGGGCGGGTATCGGAGCGCTGATCGGCAACGGTAAAGGAGCCGCCATCGGCGCGGGTATTGGTGCGGTGGCAGGAGGACTGATCGGATACAACTGGTCGGGCGTGAAGAAAGACGTGCAACAATCCGGCGCTTCGTCGCTGGGTATTGATGTCGTTGAAATGCCCGACGGCAGCCTGAAGGTCAATATCCCCAGCAACGTCTCGTTCGACACCGACAAGACGGCCTTGAAGCCGGCCTTGCTGCCGGTGCTGGATAGTGTGGCGCGTGCGCTGACTCAGCATCCCGAGTTGCGTACGAAGGTGGTAGGGCATACCGATAGCACAGGTTCGGCCGCTCACAACCAGACGCTGTCGGATAACCGCGCGCGCAGTGTGACGTCTTATCTGGCCAGCAAGGGTGTAGCGCAAGACCGCATGAGTATCGAAGGCCGTGCGGCCCGCGACCCGATCGCAGATAACGGTACCGCCGAAGGCCGTGCCGCAAACCGCCGCGTAGAAATTTATTTGTATGCGCTGAAGCAGTAAGCGAGTCATTGCCGGTGGCGAGTCTCGCCGCCGGCAGTACGGAGTATCAATCAATGGCGGGCCACACGAGCCCGCCATTGTTACGCAGGGCGAATGGCCTCAGCCACGCACGTAATACAAGCGCATGGCTTGTTGGCGCTCGGAAGGATCGAGTACCTGAATGCGTACGGCGTTTGGCGTAAAGCCTTCGGGCAATTCTGCAGTACCCTGGGCCACCTGGTAGCGCCCCAGCGTGACATCGATAGGATCCAACTCGATAGCGCCTGCGCGACCGTTGCGATAGACGCCCTGTACCGTCAGCCGCAACGTGCCTTTGAATTCAGTGCCCTTGCTTTCTTTCATCAGCAGGACTTGGTAGCTGAGCTTGCCAGGAGCACGGCTGAAGGAGCCCGCGCGTACGCCGATGTCCGTGCCGCGTGGATCGGGCGGGACGATATTCTGGAAAATCAAAAGATCTTGCTCGGCTTTTTGCAGCCGGGTGCGAGCCTCTGCCAACGCCGTGGTGGCTTGTGTTTCGGTAGCCTGGCTGGCGTCACGTTGGGTGGTCGCCTCGTTCACTTGAGTCCGCAAGCGTTGGCGATCGGCATTGGCCGTATTCAGTTCGGACTGTAGCTGTTCGGATTCCTCGGCAGTCAGGCGTGGCGGGCCGTAATTGGCTTGCAGAAACAACAAACCGCCCGCGCCCAAGCCGACACCGACCAATAGCACGCCGAGCCAGCGCGGCATGCGGCGAGCCCGTTTGCTGGGTTGATAGACCGACGGTTTGAAAGCAGCTCGTTGCGAGCGTCCGAACATCCCCATACTTAAAACCTTGTGTGCGTGTGTTACCGGTTCACACCGGCCAAAAATCGTAAAGAATAACGTTTGTATCGGCGCCTAGGTTACGTCAGACAAATTCAGTTGCCTATGCACCGCTTGGAAATATTTGTTTTATTGCCTCGTTGCGAGGGTCAGCTGCGCATCGAGCGCCTTGAGCCGCTGGGGCGTGCCGACATCGGTCCATGCGCCGCGATGATGGTTGCCCACCACGGCATCACGCGCCATGGTGGCCGTTAACAGCGGGCCCAGGGGCGCTGGCGTGGTGCGAGGCAGATCGGCGAATAGCACAGGGCGGTACAGTCCGATGCCTGCGAATGTCAACGTCGAGGATTGAGCCGACGCGTTGGCGTCTGCGCCAGGGCCGTTTGCCGCACGCGGAGCCTCCGAGTGGACTTTGCCCTCTGAGGATAAGATGAAATCGCCTTGGGGGTGATGCTCGGGATTGTCCACCAGCAATAGCCAGGCGTCGGCGCTGGCGCGATCCATATCGCGTAGCCGCGCGTCCGCCGCCGAGGGGTCCCAGTCGCACCAGATGTCCCCGTTGATCACCAGAAACGGCTCGGCGCCCAGGAGCGGCAGCGCCTGAGCGATGCCGCCGGCCGTTTCGAGGGCGGCAGGGGATTCAGGGGAATACGCGATCCGCACCCCGAAACGGCTGCCGTCGCCGAGTTGCGCGGGCAGTTGCTCGCCCAACCAGGCGTGGTTGATGACGATTTCGCGAATGCCGGCGGCGGCCAGGCGTTCCAGATGCCAGACGATGAGCGGTTTGCCTCCCGCAGACAGCAGGGGTTTAGGCGTGTGGTCAGTCAGGGGCCGCATGCGTTCGCCCCGCCCCGCCGCTAGGATCATGGCGCGCATCAGAACGTATACCCCACTTGGACTTCACGGTCGTCGAGGCGATCCAGCAGCCGCAGCAAGGGCGTGAATACCCCGTAACGCTGGGCGACCTGACGGACATAGGCGTTGACGCGGGGCATGTGCGCCAGATAGGAGGGCTTGCCGTCGCGATGATTCAGGCGGGCAAACACCCCCAGAATGCGCAGGTTGCGTTGCAGGCTCATCCATTCGTAGGCCTGGTGGAACACTGCAAAGTCACTGTCGACCGGCAATCCCGCGGCGCGGGCCATTTCCCAGTAACGCACCGCCCAATCCAGTTGCTGGGGTTCTTCCCAGGTCGTGCGGGCGTCAGTCACCAGAGAGGCCAGGTCATAGGTGATGGGGCCGGCCAGCGCGTCCTGAAAGTCCAGAATGCCGGGGTTAGGCCCGTAGACGGGATCATCGCACACCATCAAATTGGGGGAGTGGAAGTCTCGATGCACCAAAACGGGGCGCTGAGCAGCGTTCGCATCTGACAGCAGCCCGAAAATATGCTGCAGCGCCGCAGCGGTCTTGTCATCCAGTTGTACGCCATGGTGTCGTCCGACATACCATTCCGGGAAGAGCTCGAGCTCGGCCGCCAGACGGGGACGATCGTACGCAGGCAGTCCGTCGACACTGGCCTGTTGCATGCGTACGAGCGCAGCCAGGGCATCGCGGTAGAGCGACTGCAATTGATCGTCGCTGAGACCGGCCTGGATCCGTTGGTAGTACGTGTCGCGCCCCAGGTCAGACAGCAGCAGCAGGCCCTGTTCCGGGTCTTGTGCCAGGATCTGGGGCACGTTCAGTCCGGTTTTTCGCAGCAAGTCACCCACGTGCAGAAAAGGGCGGACGTCTTCGTGCGGCGGCGGCGCGTCCATGACGATGACCGTACGGTCGCCCGCACTCAGGCGAAAATAGCGCCTGAAGCTGGCGTCGCTGGAAGCCGGTTGCAGGGTTTCAGGGGCCAGGGCCAAATCGGCGGGCAGCGTATTTAGCCAAGTCTGGACCTGAGTCAAACGGGAATCGTGGTGGGTGCTCAAGAGGGCCGTCTCGTAGTGCGGTAGGGTTTGGTTTCGTACCGGGCGCTTTCGATGAAGGATGTTGCGCACAGCTTCTCTATAATACCGGGTCGCTCCCGTTGACAGACATGTTCCCATGTCTGGCGTGGTCGGGTCTTCATCGCCACGGTGCCGGTTTGTGCCGGGGCGGGGTTTTTTCTGTAAAAAGGTTTACGTTCACGGTGCATATGGTCCGGTGGTTGATCCTCTCTGCTGTCAGCTTGGCGGGCGCCGTCCATGCCCAGGGCAGCCAGGGCATGCTTTCGTCCGCCGAGACGGAATCCGGGGCGTCGTCCAGGCTCCAGGTGGCGCCTCAGTTGCGCACCTCGCCAGGGCTGCGTATTCACCGCGTACCCGAGGACGATGTGGCCTCGTATTTGCAGGCCGATCATATCGAGGGCAACCCGGATAGCAATGTGACCCTGACAGGGCATTCCGAGGTGCGTCGTATTGATGGCGTCGTCAAGGGCGATCGGATCGACTATCGCAACAATACGGGCGAGACGACCCTGCAAGGCAATGTGCGGATGATGCGCGATGGGACGCTGGTCACAGGTCCGTCGGCGCAGTTCAATGTCGACACCGACAGCGGCGAAATCGATTCGCCGAATTTCTGGATCGGGGCAAATGGTGGTGCTGCACGCGCCGAACACGCCGAGATTTTCAGCCGATCGCAGATGCGTTTGACGACCGTGCAGTACAGTGGCTGCCCGTGTGCCGATCCATCGTGGTACATCGAGGCCGACGGCGTTGACCTGGATTTCGACGAAAACGAAGGTGTGGCCCGTAATGGCGTGCTGTATTTCAAGGGCGTGCCGTTGCTGGCGTCGCCTTATTTGACCTTCCCCGTCAAAAAAGAACGCAAATCCGGATTCCTGATTCCTACGTATGGGATCACCAGTAATAGCGGCGTGGATTTGTCCGTGCCGTATTACTTCAACCTGGCGCCCAACTACGACTTGACCTTGCAGCCGCGCTATCTGAGCAAGCGTGGTCCCCAATTGGGCGGGGAATTCCGCTACATGGGCAGCTCCTATTCGGGCAACATGGTCGGGACCTATATGTCCAGTGACCACGAAACCGGCGAACGGCGCTGGATGTTCCGCTCGCGGCACCAGCAGTTGCTCGGGGCTGGGTTTTACTACGATTGGGATTACGCCAAGGCGTCCGATGACGACTATTTCCGCGACTTTTCGACGCTGGGGCTGAACGAGGCATCCACAACCTATTTGCCGCAGCGCGGCAAGGTCGGCTGGGGGAACAACTACTGGCAGGCCTACGCGCAGGTCTATAAATACCAGACGCTGCAGGACGAGGATGACCTGTTGTCGCCGCCCTTGAACAAGCTGCCCGAGCTGTATTTGAAAGGCGCGCGTTACGATCTGGGGGGCGTTGACCTGGAATGGACGACGACTGCGGTGCGTTTTCAGCGGCCGCTCTTGGAAGGCGTGCGTCAAGGGCCGGACGGTGATCGTTTGCAGTCTTATTTGACGGCGTCATATCCGATTCAGCGCCCGGGCTGGTTCATTATTCCCAAGGTCGGTCTGCACTACACGCAGTACCACACGGATTGGTATGACCCGACATCGTACGGAACATCGTATGGGACAGGTAGCGATCAGCGAAATGCGTCGCGCAGTCTGCCGATCATTTCGCTCGATGCCGGTATGGTGTTTGAGCGTGATACGACATTGTTTGGGAACGCGTCCGTGCAGACGCTGGAGCCACGGTTGTATTATCTGCGCGTGCCCTACCGCGATCAATCCAAGCTGCCGGTGTATGACACCACGCTGGCGGATTTCAGTTTTGAACAGGCGTTCTCGGAAAACATCTATACCGGCGGCTGGGATCGTATTTCCAATGCCAACCAGTTGACGGCCGCGTTGACGACGCGTTGGCTGGATGCGAACACAGGGTTCGAACGGCTGTCGTTGTCGGCCGGGCAGCGTCTGTATTTCGAAGACCAGCGCGTCACCTTGCCGCTCGAAACTCCCCGCGAAGACCGCAATGTACGTTCCGATTTTCTGGTGGCGGCGAGTGCCGCGCTGACCGATACGCTCAGTACCGAAGTGGCTGCGCAGTTCGACCCGTACGAGGGTAATTGGTCCCGCGGTCTGGTCAGTGCCCGCTGGCGTCCGCAGCGTTTGACATCCGTGGCGCTGTCATATCGATATCAGCGCGATCCTACCGTAAATACGATTTATCAGCCGCAAGGGCAGAATCAGATCAGCCTGGCGTTTCAGTGGCCCTTTACCGAGCGTTGGTATGGCGTAGGCCGGATCGATTATTCGCTGAACTCCGACTCCGATTCGTCGTCTATAAACGATTCGTCGAACAAAGGCGGGCCGCGTGTGACTCAGGCCATTGCAGGTCTGGAGTACAAGGGCGACTGCTGCTGGACAGGGCGCGTGGTCTTCCAGCGTTATGCAGTGTCGGCAGCCGACACGAACACGGCCATGTTCTTCCAGCTGGAACTGACAGGCCTGGGTTCCTTGGGTACAGATCCCATGAGCCTGTTGAACAAGAGTATCCCCGGGTATCAGTCTGTGACGCCACAGACGCCTCAGGGCACGACATTTGAAAGGTATGAATGATGCGTAGCTTGCACTCTTTGCGCCGGCTCTCCGGTAACTTGCTGGTCTTGACGGCTTGCGCGTCGGTGCCTGTGGCGTATGCACAGCCCAAGCCGCAGTCTGCCAAGCCCGGCGCGGCGGCAGCACAGCCGGCCAAGCAAGGTGACCAGACGGTCGATGGGATTGCTGCGATCGTGAACAAAGACGTGATCACGCTGCGCGAGGTCGATAGCGCTGCAAAAAATGCCGTCGCAGACCTGACGCGTCGCGGTATTCAAGTGCCGCCTCAGGACATCCTGCGACGTCAAGTGCTGCAAAGCCTGATCATGGAGCGGATACAAGTCCAGGAAGCTGACCGTATGGGCATACGCATCAACGATGCGCAGGTCGATCAAGCCATCGCCGGCATCGCTGAACGCAATCGGATGTCGGTCCCGAATATGCGGATAGAAGTCGAAAAATCCGGCGTCAAGTGGGATCAATATCGCAAGTCGCTGGCTCAGGACCTGCGGATGAACCGCTTGCGCCAGCGCGCGGTCGACTCGCAGATCATGATCAGCGATGCCGAAGTCGACGCCTTTCTGAAAGATCAGCAGAATAATCCCGCGGCGCGCGCTGGAGCGGGCGCTCCTGCGCCGGGACAGCCCGCGCCGCAAACCCGTGTGCAGTCGGGGCCCGAGCAAATCGCGCTGGGCCAGATTCTCGTGCGTGTTCCGGAGGGATCGAGCTCGGACCAGGTGGCTGCCCTGCGCAACAAGGCGGAAAGTATTTTGGCGCGCCTGAAGCAGGGCGCCGATTTTGCCAGCCTGGCCGCCGAATCGTCTGATGGCCCAGAGGCACTGCAGGGCGGTGTGATGGGCGCCCGCCCCATCGACGGCTGGCCGGATCTGTTCGTAAAGGCAGTTGCGTCGTTGCAGCCCGGTCAAGTCAGCGGCGTGATTCAGAGCGGTAACGGTTTTCACATCCTGAAGGTCCTGGATCGTGCCGGCGGGGCTTCTGCCGCGGCGCCTGCGCAACCCGCGCAGCCTGCTGCACCTCAAGCGCCGGCCGTCGCCCCTCAGCCCGGACAGGGGATGCCTGCGAACCAAGGACCGGTACAGGTCACGCAAACGCATGCACGCCACATTCTGGTCAAGACTTCGGCGGTGATGACTGACGATCAGGCGCGTCAGCGCCTGGAGCAGATTCGCCAGCGCGTCATAAACGGCGGTGCGTCGTTTGCCGATATGGCCCGCCAGTATTCCGAGGACAACAACGCTCCGCAAGGCGGTGATCTGGGATGGGTGAATCCTGGCGAGATGGTGCCGGCGTTTGAGCAAGCGATGAACGCCTTGGCAGTTGGTGGCATCAGCGAGCCTGTGTTGTCGCCGTTTGGTTGGCACTTGATTCAGGTCGAGGAACGCCGCGAGCATGATGTCAGCGACGAGTTGCAGCGTATGCAGGCGCGTCAGATTCTGTTCGAGCGTCGTGCCGAACCTGCATTCGAAGACTGGCTGGAGCAGCTGCGCAACGGCGCGTATATCGACAACCGCCTCGAAAAGCAGTTGAGTATTGACCAGAACAATCGTTAAGCGCTGCGAGTGCACCCATGAGTAAGCACCAGGCGCGCAAGCGTTTCGGACAACACTTTCTGACCGACGATAGTGTGATCGAAGGTATTGTGCGGGCGATTGCGCCCGCACCGGATGATCACATCGTAGAAATCGGGCCGGGTTTGTCGGCGCTGACGCAACCGCTGTTACGCAGCCTGAAGCATCTGACCGTGGTCGAGATTGATCGCGATCTGGCGGCCCGTCTGCGCAATCAGCATTCGGCCGAACGATTGACCGTGGTCGAAGCGGATGCCTTGACCGTGGATTTCTCTACCCTGGGGGCAGGCCTGCGCGTGGTGGGCAATCTGCCCTATAACATTTCCAGTCCGCTGCTATTTCATCTGATGACGGCGGCTGACACTGTGCGCGACCAGCATTTCATGTTGCAGCGTGAGGTCATAGACCGAATGGTGGCGGAACCGAGCAGCGCGGATTACGGGCGCTTGTCGGTCATGCTGCAATCGCGCTATCGCATGGAGAAGCTGTTCGACGTCCCGCCAGAAGCCTTTGATCCGCCGCCGCGCGTGGTATCTGCCGTGGTGCGGATGGTGCCCCTGCCTGCGAATCGTTTGCGGCCCGTCAGCGAGACTGCGTTAGAGACGGTCGTGGCGCGTGCCTTTGCGCAACGGCGCAAGATGCTGCGGCGTGCCTTGGGTGATTGGGCTGCGCTTGTGCCGTGGGAGTCTCTGGAGATCGCCCCGACCGCACGTGCGGAAGAAATCTCCGTCGAAAAATTCATCCGGATGACCGATGCATTGGTCGAGGCCGGGGCCGTTGCGGTTTAAGGCGGCCCTTAGACCGTAGCAACTACAGCATGCGTTTGCTGGCGGCTACCCACAGCTGAGTAACATCGCGGGCACGATCACACAGATACTGTGCGGCGTTTTCGCAAGCGTGTTGCAGCGTGACCGGCCCCGGTGCCAGACTGAATGCCGCCGTAATGCCGCCTGCATGCAGTTTTTCATAGCCTTCGCCTAATGAGCCCGCCAGCGCGACCACGGGCACGCCGGCCTGTTGCGCGATACGTGCGACGCCTGCAGGGGTTTTCCCGCGTAGCGTTTGAGCGTCCATGCGGCCTTCGCCGGTGAAGGCCAGCGTAGCGCCTTCCATGGCTTGCGCGAGTTTGCCCAGCTCTGCGACGACCTCCACCCCCGGCCGAAAGCGTGCATTCAGAAACGCGTGCGCGGCAAAACCCAATCCACCGGCCGCACCCGATCCTGGCTGGTCGCGCATATCGCGCCCCAGATCGCGCGCGCAGATATCGGCAAAATGGCTCAGGCTGTTGTCCAGCAAGGTGACTTGTTCTGGTGTCGCACCCTTTTGAGGGCCAAAGATATGCGAAGCCCCTTGCGGGCCGCACAGGGGATTGTCGACGTCGGAGGCAATGTCGAGTTGGACCTGTGCGAGACGCGGGTCCAGGCCTTGTGTATCGATGCGATCCAGGTCGGCCAGCGCAGCGCCGCCGCGGGGCAGGTCTTTACCTGCCTTGTCCAGAAAGCGCACGCCCAACGCTGCCAGCAATCCTGCTCCACCATCGTTGGTCGAGGATCCACCCAGACCGAGGATGATACGTCGGGCACCCGCATCCAGCGCCGCGCGAATGATCTCGCCCACACCACCGCTACTGGCGCGCAGCGGATCGCGTTGCGCGGGTGGCGTTTGCTCCAACCCGGCTGCGGCAGCCATTTCGATCACGGCCGTTGCATCATCGAGCCAGCCCCAAGGCGCATCCAGCGATTCGCCCAACGCGCCAGTGACTGCGGTCGTGCGCCACTGTCCGCCAGTGGCTGCCAGGACTGCCTCGACGGTCCCTTCGCCGCCATCGGCCATGGGCACGCAGACGGTATGCGCATCGGGATACGCTTGTTTGATGCCGCGCGCGATGGCGGCAGCCGCGTCGGGGGCAGAGAGGCTTTCTTTGAACGAGTCAGGAGCGATGACGATTTTCACGATAGTCGGGGTCGGCAAAATAAGTGTTGATCGTGGTGGTGCGCTGGCAACGAAAGACGTTAATAATACTCGTGCAGGCGCCGAAGTCTGCTGTATCCGTGTACCACCCGCGATTCATCGCGGCGTCGTACCATGATGCATTCATCATTTTGCGAGAGAGGTGATTCATGTCCGTATTGCGCCGCACCAAAATTGTCGCCACGCTGGGGCCGGCCACATCGACGCCCGAGCAACTGGAAGCGCTGGTGCGCGCGGGTGTGGACGTGGCTCGTCTGAACTTCTCGCATGGCACTGCCGACGATCATCGCGAACGTGCGCGTCTGGTGCGAGAGGCTGCTGCTAAACAGGGCCGCTATGTTGCCCTGATGGGTGATTTGCAGGGGCCCAAGATTCGCATTGCACGATTTACTGACAAGCAAATCGTGCTGCATGTCGGCGACAAATTCGTTTTATCCAACAGCCATCCTAAAGACGCAGGTGATGCCTCTATCGTGGGCATTGATTATCCTGAGCTGGTTCAGGACTGCAAGGCAGGCGATGAGCTGTTGCTCGATGATGGCCGCGTGGTGCTAGTGGTAGACCGCATCGTTGATGATGCGGTGCATACGACGGTGACCGTGGGCGGGCCATTGTCAAACAACAAAGGCATCAATCGGCGTGGTGGCGGCTTGTCTGCGCCTAGCCTGACCGACAAGGATCGCGCCGATATTCTGGTCGCGGCCGAGCTCGAGCTGGAATACGTTGCGGTGTCGTTTCCTCGTTATGGCAGCGACATCGATGAGGCGCGGCAGCTATTGCGCGATGCGGGCAGCGAGGCGTGGATCGTTGCCAAGATCGAACGCGCTGAGGCGGTGGTGGATGACGAGGCGCTAGACGCCTTGATCCGCGCCAGCGACGGTGTGATGGTGGCGCGTGGTGATTTGGGTGTCGAGGTGGGCGACGCTGAATTGGTGGGCATTCAAAAACGCATCATTCAACATGCGCGTACCTTGAACAAGGTCGTGATTACCGCGACGCAGATGATGGAGTCGATGATCTCCAGTCCGTTGCCGACGCGGGCTGAGGTCTCGGATGTCGCGAATGCGGTGCTGGATTATACGGATGCGGTGATGCTGTCGGCCGAGAGTGCGTCGGGAAAGTATCCGGTCGAGGCGGTACAGGCAATGGCGCGGGTGTGTTTGGGCGCGGAAAAACATCCTACCAGTACGCATTCGCATCACCGTCTGGGTGAGACGTTTGCGCGTTGTGACGAGACGATCGCGTTGGCGGCGATGTATGCGGCGAATCATTTCCCTGGGGTCAAGGCAATCATTGCGTTGACCGAAAGCGGGCATACGCCGTTGATCATGTCGCGGATTCGCTCGGGAGTGCCGATTTACTGCTATAGCCCGCATAGCCAGACGCAGCATCGTGCGGCGATGTTCCGGGGGGTTTATACAGTGCCGTTTGATCCTTCGGCTTACGATCCGGCGGAGTTGAGTGATGCGGCGATTGGGGAGCTGAAAAAGCGGGGGCGTGTGCAGGTGGGGGATTGGGTGATCCTGACGAAAGGCGATTCGTATCGGGATAGTGGGGGGACGAATGGGATGAAGATTCTGGTTGTCGAGTAACTTTTTTTGCATGCACGGGCGTTTGCTGCATGCGTAGTACTGAGTTCTTTAGGCGCCGGCGTCCGCCGTGTAAAAGGGGTGCCAGGCCTATCGCCGCGACTCGGCCCATGACCAGGGGCCTCGGCCCGCTTCGCGGGCTAAATCGCGGCTCTACGGCCCGGCACCCCTTTTACACGGCGGACGCCGGCTCGCGGTAATGACACATTACGGGTGCCTCTGCGGTTTCGGGTATTGGTGATGGTGGCGTTATCGTTTGTTGAACCGGTGGTTATGTGTTGACGATATGACGATGGGATCTTGATCATCGCAATCAGCATCCTGCGCATGTCACGACTGTGAGTTGCTGGGGGGGCCTGAAAGCGGCACCGGCCCGTTGAGCGACGGGGAGTCCCCGAAGGGGACCTCGGCGCCTGGTGTTGCGCCGAGCCGTTGCGATAGGGCCGGTGCCGCTTTCAGGCCCCCGCTAGCAACGCTTTCACAGCGACGACATCTGCCTATCGATGACGCCTTATCCAAAGAACCAATAACACACCGCAATAGAAGCCAACACCCCCGCCAAATCGGCAATCAGTGCACACCCGACGGCGTGCCGAGCGCGCAGGATGCCGACGGAACCAAAATAGACGGCCAGGACGTAGAACGTCGTTTCCGTGCTGCCCTGCATGATGGCAGCGAGCAGGGCGGGGAAACTGTCTACCCCGAAATGCGTCATGGTCTCCAGCATCATGGCGCGCGCGGCGCTGCCGGAGAAAGGTTTGACCAAGGCGGTGGGCAGCGCATCGACGAAGCGGGTGTCCCAACCCGCCGCGTGGGCCAGCCATCGGATGCCGTCGAGGACGATGTCGAGGGCGCCCGAGGCACGCAATACGCCGACAGCGCAGAGCATCGCGACCAGATAGGGCAGAAGGCTTTTGGCGACGTCAAAGCCATCCTTGGCGCCGGCGATAAAAGTTTCGTATACCGGGACGCGTTTGCAGGCACCGACAATGAGGAACGCCAGCAATACGCCGAACAACATCAGGTTGCCCAGCAACGAGGACAAGCTGGCAATGGCGGCGGCCGACATACTGGCCAGCAGGGCCATGAATCCCCCCAGCAACAACGCCGCGCCACCCAGCCAGGCTAGGGAGACGGGATCGTAGAGCTTCAAGCGTTGGCACATGGCGACGGCCAGCAGACCCGCGATGGTCGAGGCGCTGGTGGCCAACAGAATCGGCAGGAAGACCAGCGTGGGGTCCGCTGCGCCCTGTTGGGCGCGGAACATGAACAGCGTAACCGGCAGCAGCGTCAATGACGAAGCATTGAGCACCAGGAACAGGATTTGCGCGTTGGTGGCGGTGTCTGGCTTGGGATTCAGCGTCTGCAGCTCGCGCATGGCGCGCAGGCCGATCGGTGTGGCGGCATTGTCCAGGCCCAGGCCATTGGCGGCAAAGTTCAGCGTGATCAGGCCGATAGCAGGATGGCCGCGCGGCACCTCGGGCATCAAGCGGGCGAACAGCGGACCAAGCAGCGTCGCGAGTTTCTCGACCAGGCCGGCGGACTCGGCGATGCGCAAGAAACCCAGCCATAGCGTTAGCGTGCCGAATAACAGCACCATGACTTCGACCGAGACGCGCGCCATGTCGAACAGGCTGACCACGATCTGGCGGAAAACCTCGGCGTCGCCGATGACCAGCCAACGGTACGAGGCGGCCGCCGCAGCAGCAAGAAAGAATCCCAACCAGAGTTTATTGAGCATGACAAATGGCAAGAGCAGCGTGAAAAAAGCCGTTCGCGGCGAGGCTCATTGTCGCAGACTTGGCAGGTCTCGGGGATGCCGCTGGCCGGCAATTCTGTTAACTTGGTTACGTACGCGCACTTCTATACAAGGTTGCATATGGATTTCAATGCCTGGCGCCGTCGCCGTATTTCTGAGCCCGCCTACCGCTGGGCCCGCAAGGCCATGCCCGGCCTGTCCGACACGGAGCGAGAGGCCCTCGAGGCGGGCGATGTCTGGTGGGACGCGGATCTGTTTACCGGTGACCCTGACTGGAACAAGTTGCTCGCCGTGCCGCAGGCGACCTTGACCGCTGCCGAGCAACAGTTTCTGGATGGTCCTGTGGCGCAGCTGTGCGCGATGCTCGACGAGTGGGATATCACCTGGCATCAAGGGGACCTGCCTGAGGCTGTCTGGCAGTTCATGCGCGAGCAGCGTTTCTTTGGCATGATCATTCCAACCTCCTACGGCGGATTGGGGTTCTCGCCCTATGCGCATTCTGAGGTCGTGCGGCGCATTTCCGCGTATTCCATCACCGCGGGCGTGACCGTGATGGTGCCCAATTCTCTGGGACCGGGAGAACTATTGCTGCAGTTCGGTACGCCCGAACAACGCGATTATTGGCTGCCGCGTCTGGCCGATGGGACCGAGGTGCCGTGCTTTGGCTTGACGAGCCCCGAGGCGGGTTCGGATGCGGCATCGATGGTCGATACGGGTGTCGTGTGCCGCCAAATGGTAGACGGTAAAGAGGTATTAGGGATTCGTCTGAACTGGCACAAGCGATACATCACGCTGGGGCCGATTGCGACGGTCTTGGGCCTGGCGTTCAAGCTGCAAGACCCCGATGGCTTGCTGGGCGGCGAGGTGGAAGTGGGAATCTCGGTGGCGTTGGTGCCGACGAATACGCCCGGGATCACGATAGGACGTCGTCATTTGCCGTCCATGCAGGTATTTCAGAACGGTCCGAATCAGGGCGAGGATGTTTTCGTCCCGCTGGATGCGTTGATAGGCGGAACGGAAAAGGCCGGCCATGGCTGGCAGATGCTGATGAGTGCGTTGGCGGCAGGGCGCGGGATTTCGCTGCCTTCTCTGTCGGCCGCAGCGGCGGTGTACAGCGCCCATGTGACGGGCATGTATGCGCGCGTGCGTCAGCAGTTCGGGATTGCGGTAGGCCGCTTCGAAGGCGTGCAGGAAAAGTTGGGCCGTTTGGCGGGCAACGCCTACCTGGTCGAGGCGGCGCGCCGGTTGACGTGCGCGGCGTTGAATCAGGGGCACAAGCCAGCGGTGGTGTCGGCGATCATGAAATACCACGCCACTGAACGTATGCGAGAGGCGGTGAATGATGCGATGGATGTGCATGGCGGCAAGGCCGTCATCGATGGACCGTCGAATTACTTGGGATCGTTGTATCGGGCCCTGCCTATCGCCATTACGGTAGAGGGCGCCAATATCTTGACGCGCTGCCTGATCATTTTCGGACAGGGCGCGATTCGAGCGCATCCTTACTTGATGCAGGAGGTCTTGGCATTAGGAGACGAGGACGACGAGCGTGGGCTGCAGACATTTCATGACGTGTTCTGGCGTCACCTCGCGCATAGCGCCAAGAACGGCTTGCGTGCCTGGGGGCGGGCATGGACCGGCGGTGTGTTGGCACGCGCGCCGTCAAGTGGGCCTGTTGCCCGGCAATATCGCAGGTTGAGTCGTTATGCGTCGGCATTTGCATTGGTCGCGGATGTCGCGATGGGAACGTTGGGCGGCGCGTTGAAGCGGCGTGAAATGTTGTCGGCTCGCTTGGGGGATATCCTGGCGGAGCTGTATTTGCTGTCGGCGGTGCTCAAGCGCTGGGAGGACGAAGGGCGCTGCCATGCAGATCTGCCATTGGTGCTGTGGTGCATGGAGGACGGGTGCGCGCGTTTGGAAACCCGATTTGACCAGGTGCTGGCGAATCTGCCAAAGCGTCCCTTGGCTTGGGTGTTGCGAGCGATAGTGCTGCCTGTGCGTTTGAATCGTGGTCCCAGTGACGCGCTGACGCGCGAGTGTGCCGATTTATTGTTGGCGCCATCGCCTACGCGGGATCGGTTGACTGCCAACTTGCAGCGCGGTGAGGGCGACGATGTATTGGCGCAATTGGAGCGCGCATTTGGCTTGGTCAACGCGGTACAGCCACTGCACGACAAGCTTAAACGCGAGGGCGTGCGGGACTGGCGCGAAGCGCATCGCGGCGGGGCGATTACGGATGCTCAGGCACGTCAGATCGAGGCCGCCGAAGAGGCTGTCAGGTGCGTCGTGGCGGTGGATGATTTCGAGCCGGGAGCATTTGCGCGGCCGCCTGGTTGATGGTGTGGGGAACGTTTCAGGCTTTAAAGATTGGCTTCGCGTGGCAGCGAGTCCTTGAGCGCGACTGCGGTTTTCTTTAACGCCGCGACAAACAACTGCGCGGGCCTGGAGAGCGGCGTGTTATTGGGCAGCAACAATTGGGCCTTGACGGGCATGCGCGGTTGAAATCGAATGGTGGCAACTCCCTGATTGCGGCCAGTCAGCAAATAAAAGGGGTCGATAATCGCTACGCCTGCACCGGAACGCGCCAGCGAATAGGCGACAGCGGTCAACGTCACTGACAGCGCGATTTTTCGTTTGACGCCTGCAATGCGATAGCTTTCCTCGATCAGGGCACCCAATGGCAGGTTTTTATCAAACGATATCAACGGATAGGGTTCCAGATCCCGCGGGGTGACAACAGGCAGCTTGGCCAGCGGACAATCTTCAGGCACGACGCACACCAGTTCGGCCTCGCACAAATCAGTCAGACGGCCTTCGATCATTCGCCCGTCCTGGCTGAGCGGCGACAACACGATGCCGAAGTCCACGCGTTCCTGGAACACACTGTCGGATACGCTGACGTTGTCGGTCGCGATGACTGATATTTGAATCTGTGGCCAGTCTTCGCGGAACCGGACACTCGTCGGGGCCAATAGGTTCTCTGCGATGGTGGGCACCGTCGAAATCTGGACCGATCCTTCAGTCAGCTCTCGCATGTCGTCCACCAGCCGGTTGACACGAGCGATGCTGTCAAAGATGCGATTGAGCTCACCCATGATTTCCAGCGTTTCGCGTGTGGCCTGTAAGCGGCCGCGCTTGCGAACAAAAAACGGAAACCCTGCCTGCAAGGCACACTCACGCAGCAGCAAGCTGACAGCAGGCTGAGAGATTCCCAGTGCCGATGCGGCTTCGCCTACGCTGCCGTATCGACTGACGGCGCGTATGACCTCCATTTGACGTACGGTCAAATGCATCGTGTCCCCCTTGGCGGCCTGGCCAATTTTTATATGGGCTGCATGTTTGCGGAGCCCTCCGTGTGACTGAACGCCGCGGCTATACATCAGCGCGGCACACGGTGAACATAAGTCTAGCTTATCTTTGAATTAGTCCACTTCGATTGTTTTTGCTTCGGGCGGCTTTTACAGTCATTGCATCTGATCGGTACTGACGTTGATGCCGCTGCAAACCTCAGTACCTCATCTGTCGCACGATAAGAAGAGGAGCAAACGCATGAGGATTGTGTCAGTGGAGTCTTCCGTGGTGTCGCTGCCGTTTGACATGGGAGGCCCCTATGCCCGGTTTGCAGGAAAGCTGTGGGACCGGCTGGAGATACTCCTGGTCCGGGTGGAGACGGAGGACGGATTGGTAGGATGGGGAGAGGCGTTTGGCCATGCCGCGATCCCCGCCACACGTGCCGCACTGGATACGATTGTGGCGCCGCTGGTGATAGGCAAACACGCAGGCGATATCTCGGCCCTGACGCGCAGTGTGCTGCATTCCACCCATTTGCTGGGCCGTAATGGCAGTTACGTCTACGCGTGGTCAGGAATTGAAATCGCGCTATGGGATTTGCTGGGCAAACGCGCTGGACTGCCCGTGCATCAATTGCTGGGTAATGGCAGCCGTACGCAGCTCGAGGCCTATTCGAGTTTGCTGGCGTATGGCGATGCCGAAATCGCTGCTCGCAACACGCGTGCAGCAGCGGATAGGGGGTTCCGCTACGTCAAACTGCATGAAACGACGCGGGATGCCCTGGTGCGATCGAAAGAGGCGGTCCAAGGCCGGGATGTCCAGATCATGATGGACGTCAATTGTGCCTGGGATGTGCCTGATGCGCTGGACATGGCACAAAGTATGTGTGGCGACGGAATGTACTGGTTCGAGGAGCCCGTCTGGCCGCCTGAAGATGCGCAGGGGCTGGCGCGGGTGCGTGCGTGTGGCATCCCCATCGCTGCCGGCGAGAACGTGGCCGGATTGCAGGGATTTCGGACCTTATTGGAGGCCGGGGCCATTGATATTGCGCAACCCAGCGTGACGAAGATCGGCGGGATCGGCGACACCATGAGGGTGGCAGCGCTGTGTGCAGCGAACGGCGTGCGTGTCGTGCCGCATTCGCCGTACTTCGGGCCGGGTTTTATCGCCACGCTGCATATTGGCGCAGCGCTGCCCCAGCCGCCCTTGATCGAAGTGCTGTGGATGGATATGGAGGCAAATCCGTTTGCACCCTATGTGCATGCCGTGGACGGGATGTTGAACGTGCCCCAAGGTCCTGGCTTGGGCTGCGATCCTGATGCAGAAGTGATGTCGCGATATCGCGTCGGAGACGTGCATCGCATTACCGAAGAGGCCTCCGTATGAAAGTCGTCAAGCTGGAAACCCGCCCGATAGAGATCGCATTGCAAGAGCCTATCATCAGTGCGTTGGGGCCGATCTCAACGTGTGGCGTCGTCCTGGTGCGCCTGTATACCAGTGATGGGGTGGTAGGCGAGAGCCTGGTGTTCACGTTAAATAACCGGCGTACGGGGGTGTTGCACCGCATGGTCGATGAATTGGCAGACCTGGTAGTGGGACAGGATGCCGGCCACATCGCGGGGTTCTGGTCGCGTGCCTGGAAAGATCTCAATTTTTTCGGCCAGAAAGGTATCCCTGTCATGGGGATATCGGCCATTGACGGCGCGCTATGGGATGCCGCCGCCAAATCGGCAGGCTTGCCGCTGTATCGCATGCTCGGGGGCGCACAGGACCGCGTGCCCGTCTATCACAGTGGCGGATTGTGGTTGCATCGCAGCGTCGACGAGCTTGCGCGCGATGCGCAGCAGATGGTGGAACAAGGTTTTCAGGCGGTGAAGATGCGACTGGGCTCGCCCGATCCTGCCGTCGATGTACAACGGGTGCGTGCGGTCCGCGAGGCCATCGGTCCGCATATCAAATTGATGGCCGATGCCAATCAAGGGTTGAACGAGGCCCAGGCCATCCGGTTGGGACGGATGCTGGAAGAATATCAACTGGCCTGGTTCGAAGAGCCGTTGCCCGCCTGGGATCTGGAAGGTCTGGCGCGAGTGGCGGCCGCCCTGGATACGCCTATCGCCAGCGGTGAAACGGAATATGCGCGTTATGGATTCCGCCGCATGATCGAGTTGCGCAGCGCTGATGTGCTGATGCCGGATTTGCAGCGTGCGGGTGGCGTTTCGGAATTCATGCGAGTCGGGCATATGGCTGCCGCTTATGACATTCCCGTCTCGAGCCATCTGTTTCCCGAAATGAGTATTCAAGTGCTGGGCGCATTGAGCAACGCGATATTCCTGGAGTACATGCCGTGGTTCTCCGATTTGTATCAGGAGCGCCTTGAATTCGAAGACGGGATGGCAATCGTTCCGCAGCGCCCAGGCTGGGGGTTTACGTTTGATCTGGATCGTATTGCGCATTTGGAAAAACGCGGCCGTTAAATCTCGGCTGTGACGATGACGCAGGATGGCAGACAGGGGAACCCCGCGCCATTCAGCCGTGACAATCCTTAGGAGACAACAAATGACAGTTTCTCGTCGTGACTTTGTGTTGGGCGCCGCCGGCGCATTGGGCGCGTCGGCATTAGGCATGCCCGCGCTGGCGCTGGCCGCGAGTGAAGACCTCAAGATAGGTTGGCTTGCCGCGTTGACCGGACCGAGTTCTGCACCGGGCGTGGGGTTCAATCGAGGTGTCGAGTTTGCTGCGCAAGCGATCAACGCGGCAGGCGGAGTGAAGGGACGCAAGATCGTGATCGTTACACGCGATACGCAGGGCGATCCTACTAAAGCAGTCAACGCAGCGCAGGAGATGATCAACTCGCAAAAAGTGCACGCCATTTGGGGACCGACGAACTCTGGCGAGTCTCTGGCGGTCACGCCGATCATGGCTCGCGCCAAGATGCCGAATATTCATCCCTGCGTCATAGATAGTTTGGTGAACACGGACAAGTATCCCAATGCTTTTCGTATCTCTCCCTCGAACAGTCAATGGGATGATGCGTGCCGGAATTATTGCCTGAAGGTACAAAAGTATTCCAAGATCGCCGTCATCGGCGACACGACGGGGTACGGCGTGAGTGCGACCAAGGCATGCGTAGCCAATTTCAAGAAGGATGGCGCGGAAGTGGTGTACTCGGCCAACATCGACGCGACACAAGCCGACATGTCGCCTGACATGACGCGCGCGCGCGATGCCGGGGCGCAAGTGATCGTGATCTGGAGCGTCTCCACCGGGATGGAGGCGCGTCTGTTCAATACGCGAGCCCATATGGGCTGGGATGTCGCCTTTGTCGGCCATCCCTCGCTGGCGTCGGGCGAGTTGCGCACGCTGGTGGAGAAGCCGGAGAACTGGGACAAGGTCTATGCAGTGGGCTACAAGAGCGCCAGTTATGACGCCAACGGCAAGCTGCCCGCGCATTCGCAGGAGTTCCTCGACATGGTCAAAGGCAAGGTCAGTCTGGAAGACACGCTGTACTGGTGGGTGGCGGCTGGCTACGACGCGATTGAACTCGTGGCCAAGGCAGTGCAGGCAACGGGCTCCTCGCAATCCAAAGACATCATCGAGTATTGGAATAGCCTCAAAGCGTACCCCGGATATTTTGGGACTTATACCTACTCGCCCACAATCCACAACGGCTATCCCACCGAGGAGGTGGTCATGTCCGAGGCCAAGTCTGCGCGCAACGGGACATTCGCATTGGCGCCGGGTTATCAATAACACCGAGAGGACGCAGTCATGCTGGCTTCCATTATCAGCTCCGGCCTCGCGGTCGGGGCGGTGTATGCCCTGATCGGCATCACCTACAACACGATGTATTCCACGTCCCGTGTCATGAGCTTTACGGCAGGGCAGCTTGGAATGCTGGGCGGTGTGTTCGGGTCTTTGTTCATGTTGCGCATGGGCATGTCTGGCCCGGTCGCATTCGTATTGACCTTGGGGCTATGCGCGTTGGTCGGTGTGATCACCGAGTTTGTCGCCGTGCGGCCTGTGCTGAAAAGCCTGGACCAACATTTGTACGTACTGTCTACGTTGGCATTGGCGCTGATGATCCAACAGGTGACGGCGATTGAATGGGGCACCGAGCCCCAGCCTTTTCCGCGCTTGTTGGCCTGGGGGTCGGGACCGTTGGATGAGAGGTTCTGGCTGCCCGTCGCGGCATGCGTGATAGTGGTGCTGGCCTTGGAGTATTTATATCGGCGCACATTGATCGGCCTGGCTTTTCTGGCGGTGGCGGAGAACAACTTTGCTGCACGTTCTATCGGGTTGCCGGAGCGGCGCCTGCGGGTCATCAGCTATGCCCTGGCAGGCGTGATCGGGGGCATCGCCGGGTTTGCCTCGGGACAGCTGATGTTGGCTTTTTTCGCCAACGGCCCGTTGTTGAATTTCTACGGCTTCGTTCCTGTGGCGCTGGGCGGGCTCGGCAATAATCGCGGCGCAGTGCTGGGGGGCCTGGCGCTTGGGCTGTTTCAACAGACGGCGAACTTCACCGTGGGCGGAATTTTTGCGTCGATTGCCGTGTTCGTCTTGTTTATCGTGGTGTTGATGGCCGTGCCGCAAGGCATTTTCGGCTCTAACTCTGCGCGGAGAGTGTGATGAGCGCACACGCAAAGACTTATCGAGCAACCCCTCAAGCGATGGAGCGTCATCCGATGACTCAGGGCCAGAGCTGGGCGCGCATGTTGCCGTTCATCGTATTGCTGGTGCTGGCGATCGCATTGCCTGCATTAGGGAATACATACTGGACGGTGATTGCAACGCGCGCGGCGATTTACTGGATATTGGTATCGGGGCTGAATCTGATTGTCGGCTATGCGGGCCAATTGGCGATCGGCTACGTGGCGTTGTTGACCATAGGGGCATACACGGCCAGCGCATTGGTGGCTGGCAACGTGTCCGAGCCGTGGGAGCCGTTTACGGCGCTGGCGGCGGCGGGCGCGGTGGGGGGGCTGTTTGGCTTGATTGTCGGCTTGCCGGCGCTGCGGCTGCGCACGTTTTATTTTGCGATGACCACCTTGGGGTTCGCCACGATCGTGACGCAGATTGCTCTGGCCTGGGAATCGGTGACGGGCGGTGGAATCGGTGTGCCGGGGCCTGCTATGCCGGCGCCGTTCGATTCCGATCAAGGCTTGTATTACCTGTGCCTGGGCATCGCCGCGGTGGCGACCATATTGACGGCAAACGTCGCACACAGCCGGTTTGGACGGGGATTGATCGCCATCCGCGACGCGGAAGTCGCTGCAGAGGCGTACGGCATTTCCAAGGCCAAGTTATTGGCCGCCGTCTTTGTGCTTGCAGGCGTGCTGGCCGGTATCGCGGGAGGGCTGTTCAGTTCACTTCAGACGTACATTACGCCCGAGGCGTTTACGTTCGAACTGTCGGTATTGTTTTTTATCTCTATCCTGATCGGTGGACGCAGTTCTATCTTGGGCCCGCTGTTGGGCACCCTGATCTTGACCGTTTTGCCGGAGATCGCCGCACCGTTGGCAGCTTGGTCCAATTTCTTATACGCGCTGTTGCTGTTGGTGATTGTGCTGGCAATCCCCGGTGGAATTGCATCTTTGCTCGATTTTGGAGGACGCAGCCCCCTGCCCGCAAACCGGCGCATACAACCAGAGCTGGGGGCTGTGCGCCAGATTTTGGCGGATGTGCCTCGTGATGGGCGCATCGTATTAAAAAATCTGCATTTATCGTTTGGCGGGGTCAAGGCGATCAACGGTTTGGACCTGCAAATCAACGGTGGGCAGGTGCATGGCTTGATCGGCCCGAATGGCAGTGGGAAAACCACGACGTTAAATGTGATCTCGGGGTATTACCGGCCCCAAGAGGGTCTGGTGACGGAGGGTGGCACGGAAGTCCCCTCGGGACAGCCCTTGGGCAGAGCCAGGCGCGGATTCGCACGGACGTTCCAGACGCCGCGCATCGTGGGTGATACCTCAGTCCTGAAGAACGTCATGGCGGGCGGATATACGCGCGCTCGCGGTACGTTCCTGGAGGCCTTGTTGCGGGTGGGCAGGCATCGAGAGGACGAGCGCGGATTGCGAGAGATGGCGGAATCGGCATTGAGAGCGGTGGGGCTGTCGCATTTGGCTCACGTGCGCGCCGATCGCTTGCAGCATAGCGAATTGAGGTTCCTGGAACTGGCGCGTGCGTTGATGCTGCAGCCCAGGTATCTGATGCTGGACGAGCCTGCCGCAGGCTTGACCGGAGACGAGATCAAGCGTCTGGGGGACATCATCAAAGAGATCAGCCGCTGCGGAACGGCAGTGTTGCTGGTGGAACACCACGCAGACTTGATCTTTGATATCTGTGATCACGTCACCGTACTGAATCTCGGGTCGGTGCTGGCCAGCGGCACCCCGCAGGAAATCCGCACGCATAAGGAGGTGGTCAGTGCATACCTCGGAGCCTAATAGCCTGCTGCAGGTGCAGGGCCTGAATGCCGGCTACGGCAAGATTCAAATCCTGCACGACGTCGATATGATCGTGAAGCCCGGCGAAATCGTGGCGCTGCTGGGGCCCAATGGAGCAGGAAAGAGTACGTTGATGAGGGCGTTGTCTGGCCTATTGCCATGGATGTCCGGCGACGTCGTGTTTGCAGGGAAAAGCTTGCGTGGCGCGACGCCGCGTGATGCGGCGCAGGCGGGCCTGGTGCACGTGATCGAAGGGCACCACGTCTTTACGCAGTTGTCCGTGCAGGACAATCTGGCGCTGGCGGGATATGACATTTCCCGGACTGAACGCCAGGAACGCATCCGGGATGCCCTGGCGTTCTTTCCGGAGATCGAGGCGAAACGCCATGACCGCGCAGGCGCATTGAGCGGCGGACAGCAGCAGATGCTGGTGGTGGCCCAGGGACTGGTGAAGCGGCCACGCTTGCTGATTCTGGACGAGCCTTCTGCGGGTTTGTCCCCGGTCCTGGTTGACCGTGTGTTTGAGGTCGCGGCGCGTCTGCGCGATACTGGGACATCCGTGTTGCTGGTCGAGCAATTGGTCGAAAAATCCCTGGTCCTGGCCGACCGCGTTTATGCCATGGCGCATGGGCAAATTGTTCTGCAAGCGGATACCAGCGAGACGGATTTGCAAGCCCGGCTGGAAGATGCATATTTTGGTCAACACGCGTGAAGCACCGATGAATTCGACTAAACCCATTCTGGCCCCCGATCCATCCTGGCGCGTCAGCCCTCGTTATCCTGACCCGCGAGTGCAGTCCCTGGATCCGCGTTTTGATAAGTACCGGTTGTTTCATGCCGCGGTGGAGATGTTGGCATCCGGATCAAGATGGGCCGAAGGCCCTGTATGGTTCGGCGATGGCCGCTATTTGTTGTACAGCGATATCCCGAATAATCGGATGCTGCGTTATGACGATGCCTCGGGCCATGTCACGGTGTTTCGTGAACCATCGGGTTATGCCAACGGCAACACGCGCGACC
>Ga0182743_1000890_pt1 | contig 32595 bp, 25 predicted proteins | sample eDN3rd30CKraftOP_FD_128522 | JGI IMG/M metagenome (GOLD analysis project Ga0182743, IMG submission 128522) | Enriched Organic Plus compost microbial communities from Emeryville, California, USA - eDNA 3rd pass 30_C Kraft OP (version 2) (version 2) ... | reverse complement strand
GCGGTCCCTGGCTGAACGGGAAATAGGCGCATCGCGTGGAATCGATTCCGTCCGGCGTCTGGAAGCGGTCGGGATCGAACAATTCGGGGTGCGACCACAGTTCGCGGTGTCGCTGGCTGATCCAGGGTGACGCCATCACGATGCCGCCCGGCTTCGCGGTCTTGTCCCGGATTTGTTCGGCGCGGGCCGCATCGCGCACGATGAATGCCACGGGCGGATACAGCCTTAGCGTCTCCCGGAAGACATCGCGGGTGAAGTCGAGGCGCTTCATATGGGAGAACCGGGCCGGACGGTCTCCGAGAATGGCAACGGCCTCCCGGTGCAATCGTTCCTGCACGTCGGGCGACTTCGCGATCAGGTACAGCGCCCAGGACAGGGCGCTGGCCGAGGTCTCATGACCGGCAAGGAACAGCATCGCGACCTGCTCGCACAATTCGTCGAAGGTGAATGCGCTTCCATCCTGCGGATCGCGCGCAGCCATCAGGCTGGCAAGGATGTCCTCGTCCTCGGTTGTGGATGCGCGGCGGGCGGCGATGAGGGCGTCGAGAATGTCCCGGATCCGGCGCGCGGCCCGCTTCGCCCGGTACCGGCCGACCAGGCGCAGGAGCGCGGGAATGCCGGCCAAGCTCGTGATGCTGTCGGCATAGGACAGCTCCTGAAACCTGTTGAACTGTCGGAAGATGATCTCGGCGTCCCGCCGGTCGATGGGCTGGCTGAAGATGGTGCGGAAAATGATATCCGCCGTGACATGGGTCATTTCGATGTCGATCAGGCGCGGTGCTCCGTCCGCGATCCCGTCGAGCCGTGCCTCCAGGTCGGTCACGGCGCCGGCCATCCGGTCGAACACCTTCTGAATGCGCGCGTTGTCGAACGCGGGCTTCATCATCTCGCGCTGGCGACGCCAGGTCCGGCCGTTGCTGACGAAGATGCTGTTGCCGATCAGCAGATGCAGCATGTCGTGCATCAGCGTGCTCTTGGGGAAATGCTCGGCGTCGTCGACCAGGACCCGCCGCACGTCGGACGGATCGGCGATCATCACCAGTTCACGCCCTGGCAGGCCGACTTGTCCCGACTTCATCGAATAGCCCCGCTCCGAGATCATCGACAGCGACGAATGGCGGGCTCGACGGAAGCGCCGGACGATCTCCAGGAGTCCGCGCCGCTTGACGAGCGGCGTGGGCGCCGGCGGCCGGATCAGGGCGCGCATGGGACACTGGCGTGCCGTGGTGTCCATGGCCTTGCCTATGAAAAGCGGGTTTCGAGCGGGGCGGCGCCCGCCGTGATCGCGAAGAAGTCGTAGTCGCCGCGCTTCTCCGTCGCGGTCAGGTAGCAGAAGTGCATGAGGTTCTTACGCTTGCGCAGCTTGCGATATGTCTCTTCGCTGAACAGGTCATGGAAGCGTGCCGAAACGAGCTTGGGGCCGGCCGGGGCTTGATTGTCACGGGCACCATTGCAGGCCAGGACCGGATCGATCCGGTAGAAGCAGGCCGGATCGGCGCCGGCGCTGATATCGATCCAAGTCAGCCCGTCGGCCTCGGCGCAGGCTGCAAGCTCCCGCCGGAACGCTGCGGCATGGGGATGCTTGCCGACGAGAGGCATGGACTGACCCAGTGTCATCAACGAGAGGGCGGTCCCGAGCCCGGGAAGGTTTGGCTCCTTGTCCAGGGCGCGCCCGACCGCCGACACGGCCAGCGTTGCGCCGACGCTGTGCCCGGAGACGAGGACTTCGTCAAACCGTCGGCTGCGCACATGTTCGATGAGACGGTCGGCGAAGAGATCCTTCCGCTGCTCCAACTCGGGCAGCCGGCCCGCCGCATCGTCGCAGGTAAACGCGAGGATGCGGGCGAGCCAGAACAGATGCGTCTTCCGGTCCAGAAGCGCGACGGCTGCAGGCGTCGCGGCGAGGGTGAGGGGCAATGCGAGCCAGTAGATCAGGTTCGGCCATCCGGTGGCGGCCTGAAAGGCAGCCAGGATCAAACACATCGCGATTGAAACCAGAAGGACCGCAGAAAGGAGCGCGCCGATCGGAAACAGGACTGTCAGGATGCGCCGTGGCTGCAAGCGGAAAACATGACGGATCATCCCGCTGCGCAAGAACGAGGCCGTATAGCGCAGGACCGTCCTTGCGACGTGCCATCCGCTCCGGGGCCAGTTCGCGCGCACGAGATCGTCCCAGCGCTGAATCTCGAACACCGCCGATACCGGATGGTCACTGTCCCGGCTCTCGATCGTCCAACTCGAGGACTGAGGTCCGGTGTTCTGGCGTGGACCAATGTGCAGGCGGCTCCCCGTCACCTGCTCCTGCTTGGCCGCCTCATCGCGATAGAGCACATGATAGAACGCCGGGCCGCGCGGATCGAACCCGTGAATATGGAGAATCATGCGGCGCATGGCGGTTGCTGGTGCCCGGTGCGATGGGAACGAGCCATAGTGGAAGGACCGTACCCGCATGTGAACCGAGGCGTTGGGACAGCGTAAAGGAAGCGGAAAAAGCGTCCGGCGAATACGAATTCAATTTCAGCCGATCGGTTGCATGGGCGGCGAGTCGTCCGGCGCGGGAGACAGCCGAACGCTCAGGTCAGTCAGTTCGCCCTCGATCGCGCCGATCTCGCTGAATATCCTCAGCTCGATCGCCGTCTGCGGTTCGGTGACATCGAATTGAACCGTGCCAGCGAAGAGGCCAGGTCCTGGCGGGTCGAATCGCACCCGCTCCAACAGGTCGGAGCCATGAAGCTCCACGACGAAGCCCTGCTCATAGATCCGATCGCTGAATCCGAACAGCATGCGGGCATTCCAGCGGCCGCGCGGAAGATGGAAGTACGGACCATAGACGAGGCAACGCGCTCCGCCAGCCAGTTCGACGGGACCGGACAAGAATTGATCCGGCCTGTCTCCGAGCAGGAACGACGATCGCGGCCACACCACCTCCGTCGCAGGGTCGAGCCGCAGCATGGTTTCGAGGGGGCGCAACACGTCGGCCGCCAAGTCGCGGACAGGTTGGCTCGGAGTCCGACTCGCGATCGGTGGGGCCTGTTCGAGCAATGCTGTACGGACAGCGCTTTCCAATAGTGCTCCTCGTTCCGCAATGAGCGCATTGCCGGGCGCCGGCTGGGCAGGGGGCCAAGCTGGGCCAGGATCGACTTCGCCGAGATGGGCTTCGAGGCGGTCGAGAAGCTTGTCCGGTGCGTGGGCTCTGAGCATGTCCCGGTGGAGAACGAGGACACCGGCCATCTGGGGCAGCGGTGCCAGGCAGGCCAGGCTTGCCGACAAGGTGCGCACGAGGCTGATTTCATCGTGCGAGGTCCCTGTCAGGTGATCCAAGGCGTCGGAGGGATCCTCCAGGAACAGCAAGCGGGCTCCGCCCATGTCATCGATACGATCCAGCAGCGCAGGCTGAGGATATTGGGACAGCAGGACAATGTTGGGGTGTCCGCTCGCCAGTTCCATGAAGCTCTCGGCGGCGTCGGTCTCTATGGTCGCGAAGGGCCCCCAGGCCGCTTCCGTGAGCGCGCGAACGGCGTCGAATCCCCACGTGGACATCGAACCTGGAACACCGAATGCGGCAAGAAGCAACGGTTGCCTCCTATTCGAAGATCGTCTCAGCCGTCCAGGACGTTGTCGTAGAGGGCGCTGACGGCGTCGCGGTATCGCTTCGGCGAAAACTTGGCCGCTTGATGAGGCCCTGCTTCCGCCAATTGAGTCCGCAGATCGGCATCCTGGGCCAGCGCCCGGATGGCTTGGCTCAGCGACGCAGTGTCATAGGGATCGACAAGCATGGCAGCCTCACCCGCGATTTCGGGGATGGAGCCTTCGGTGGAACTGATGACCGGCGTTCCGAGCTGCATGGCTTCGAGCACGGGCAGACCGAAGCCTTCGTAGAGGGACGGGAAGACCACAGCCCGGGCGCCTCGTATCAGGCTGACGAGCAGCGGATATGACACATAGTCGAAGCGTCGCACCTGGCGCCGGTAGCGGATGCGGTCCTTCGATCGCTGATAGAAGCCGAACCGATCGTCCTTGAGAACCTCACGCTCGGTATCGCTCCGCCATCCTTGCGCCCCGACGATCACCAGCGGTAGATCGACATTGGCCGAAAGGTAGGCTTCGATCAGACGCATGACGTTCTTCTTCGGCTCAAGCGCGCCGAAGAATAGAAAATAGCCATTGTATTCCAGATCGAACGCGCCTTCGATCTCCTCCGCGACACGATCGGACGGCTTTTCCCGAAGCGACTGCGGAACCGCGACCGACTGGTAGGTGTTGGTCACGCGCTTCTCATCGACGCCGAGGAAGCGCACGATATCCTGCCGCGACGTTTCCGAAACCGTGACGATGTGATCGGCCTTTGACGCGATGCTTCGCATCATGCGGTAATAGAGCCGCTTGTCGTCCTCGCTCAAGTACGGGAGCTTCAAGGGCACGAGGTCATGGACCGTGTAGATGGTCGGGGCGTTCTTGGCCACGATCGGCATCGGATAGGTGCAGTGGAGGATGTCGGGCGATCCGCCCAGCTTCAGCTTCAAGGGGCTTTGGAAGCGGCGGAAATGGTTATGAGCGCGGCCGAACAGATCTTCCACGACATGCACGCAGCCCGCTTCGGCCAAGTGGGTGTTGAACGATTTCGCGACCACCATGCCGTTCAGCTTCACGGACGCCGGCTTTAGACCCATGGGCGCGCCGATTTGTCGCAACATCCACCGTCGCAACCGTTTTCTGGTGCTTAACCGGCGATTGCTGTCGTCATCGAACAGGACAATTTCGCGCAGCATCGCATTTTTTGGAACCCGGCCCGCGATGCTGTGAAGGAGATCGGTTCGGAAGCCGATTGTCCGTGCGATTTGAAAGAGACCCCGGGTGTAGGTGGCGATGCCTGTCCCCGATTTGAGCGCGAGGTTCAGGCCATCGTACACAATGCTACGCGACATCTTGCAGGGGTTCCCAATTGGATGGCCCCCTCGAAGGATACGTTCATTCCATGCCGCGTCTTCATGCGGGAACGTGAGGAGACAACACGATCAGCCAGTCGGTCCCGACCTTAGATGTCAACAGTTCACGAGACGTAACAGATTTCACGCAGCTATCGAAATCAATCCAATAAATCCCGTCATAAATTGCGCTCAGTCTGTCAATGAAGCGTGCGGGATCATTGTAACGGGCAACGTTGATTTCCATCACGATCATTGGACGGCATCGGCTGATGGTCGCGGCCATGCCATCCAGAATCAGCTCCTCGGATCCTTCTGCGTCGATCTTGATAAAATTGACGTCGCGGCCATCGCAGAATCGATCGAGGCTATACGAATCCACCTCGATCAGATCGCCGTCTTGAGGGTGACTTTGCCCGCGCGGAACGATCAGCGCATTCTTGGGCTCCGACCTCGGAATATAGAATGGCAGTCTCTGGCCGTCCGTGCTTCCCAGCGCGTTCTCATGAATTGTGACCCGATCCGAGAAGCCGTTCAGGTCGATGCTCTTTCGCAGCAACTCCACGGAGCGTGGATTGGGCTCGATGGAAAGCAGATGGCCGTCCGCGCCCACGAACTCGGCGAACATCAGCGAATAATAGCCGCAATTCGCGCCGACATCGACCGCTGTCATGCCGTTCCGGATATTCCGGGCGCAGAACAGGGTGAGCCAGATTTCCCAGAATCCGTCGAGCAGAACATGCGCTCCAAAACCGATATCGCGGGTGTCCACGAAGAACTTGTAGCGGCCGAGGATCTGCGTCAGAGCTAGGTGGTCGCCCAGATACGCGCACCGAACGCGCTCACGGATCGCGGCTTCTGCCGCCGTTCGATTGAGGGAAGCCAGTTCGTGGGGTTGCAACAGGTTCATGGAAATGGAATCGGGCCTTCTGCGCGACAGTCTTTTTGAAAAAGCCGGCATCATGGGGGCTACCGGGCGCTGACGCTGACGGCCGCCACATTCAGAGCCGGCGCGAGCAGGCCCTGAAGGAGGTTGAGGAATTTTTGAAGCTCAGCGCCGGGAGCATTGGAAACATAAATGACGTCCCGTGGATGAACCCAGAACTGGGACATCGTCAGCATGGTGTGCGGCTGTTTTAGATTGAAGCGATAAATCGTCGGGACGAGCTGATGCTCCGAGCCCGGCTGGCCGTTGCCGAGCATGCGGTTGGCCACGGTTTCGGGTTCGAAGCGGAACAGGAAGACGCCTGTCGCGTCAGCCCTGACGTCGTTCAGGCCGCCGCCCTTGGCGATGGCCTGGGCCATGGAGATTCGCCAGATATCGAAAGGGATTTCGGCGTTGCGCCCCGTCGCTCCAAGCATCGTGAAGGTTCGCGGCTCGCGGACGACAGTGACGATGTCGCCGGGTTTGACGTAGATGTTCTCGCGTGGGTTGTTGACCAGAAGCTGGAACGGCGCGCGCGCCGTGGTGGTGCCGCGGATGACTTCGACCACGCTCTCCGAGACCGGGGCGCGCAGGCCGCCGGCCGCGGCGATGACGTCGAGAATACGTTCGCCGCCGGCCGACAACGGCACCCGGGCGCCGCCCGTGACCTCGCCGGTCACCGTCACGGAATTCAACGGGCTGCGCTGGACGGTCACCAGCGCCTGCGGCTGGACGGCTTTGCGATCAAGCCCTGAAATAATCTTCTTCTCTGCGGTTGATGCGGTATCGCCGACCACGGCGAGTCGTCCGACGAACGGAATGCCGATCGTTCCGTCGTCGCCGACCGACTGGAGCGGGATCGTGACCATGCTGGACGGATTGACGGCTTGGCCAGCGAGGATCGTCGAGTTGAATAGCGTTCCGGGCGGAGCCTCCCAGAGCGACACGGATACGATGTCGCCGCGCGCGATGCGAAGGTTCGTCGCGGGCGAGCCGGTGCCGAGATGCGCAGCGAGGCTCAACTCCGGCGGTCGACGCTGAAACGACAGGATGTTGGGCTCTACGTCCACGACGGCGTACGGAAGGGCCGTCGTATCCAGCTGTTCCGCGATTTGATCCGCATCGGGACCTGACGAAGGCAATGCGCAGCCTGCGACGAAGCAGCCGCTGGCGAGAAGACCAAGAACCGGCCCTATCCTTGAGGCGAGCCGTATGGGATCAGGCCGGTAGGCCGCTAACTTTCGACGCATATCCTCGCGATGTTCCGTGTCGGGATGACAATCTCCACGGCCCTGCCTTGTCGCAGGGGCAACGCCGACGCAAATTTACAGGAACACCCGCGGAATCATCCGGCTATGCCAAGACGATGCCGATACTGCGGCCATGTAGAAACTGTTCGTCAAGAATGTCCAGAGAGCACCGCCGATCTCTTGGGGACATCGTTCGGTTGTGGACATCGCGTGACGGAGAGTCGCGGCAGGGGCTATGACAGCTGCGATTCGAGGAGGCTCTGCGAGAGGTGCGAAAGCGCATCTTGCGCTGCGATTTCGCGTGGCGCCTTGGCTGAAGAATGAGATCAGGTGCGGATGTAGTCGCGCACGGCGGCTGCCACCAGCCATCCGAAGAGGAAGGATACGCTTGAGACCAGAAAGACAATGACGATCGACTTGAGGCGTTTGGGCAGCTCTGCTTCCTCCGGCACGCCCGGGCTGACGATCGGTTCCAGGTAAAGCTGCCGCCGTCTGGCATCCGCGCGGGCGCTGTCCAATGCGCTCGAGGCCGCCGCGAGCGACTTGTTGGCGAGCTCCCGCCTCAGAACGAGCTGTTCGTAGCGGGAAATTCGCGGGGCGATCGACGAATCGTTGCCCACGAGCTTGGCTCGCTCCTTTTCGATCTGCTCCTCCAGCGCCACGATTCGGCTCGCCATGTGCGGCAGGGCCGTGCTGTCGGGCGCCGACGCCAGGGTCTCCGCGTGGCGGGCGCGGACCAGCGCCAGTTGGCCCGAAAGCCGGCCGATCATCTCCAGCATGGCCGCCGAACTCCGGGCCGGATCGACCATCAGCTCTTCGTTACGAAATGTGGTGATGGCAGTTTGCGCGTCGATCAATCGCTGTTCCGCCTCGGCGACCTCCCGCTGGGAGAAGTGCACCGCGTCCTCGCGGGCGCGGATGTTCATGCGATCGAGCAATTCGCTTGCGGATTGGAGGAGGGATCGGTTGATCTCGAAGGCATCTCCGGGTCGGAACGCGGTGGTTCGCAGCGTGGTGATCCCACTCGTCGAATTGTGGGAAAGAGCGACACGGTCGCCATAGTAGCGAAACAACGCTTCGAAACTGTCGCTGTCCCAGGGTCTCGGAAAGCGGGCGATGTGGTCGGCCTCCGGGAGGGAGAACATCGAACGCAGCGGAACCGATCGTTGAAGCTCGCGAAGCGCGTCCCGCGATTGGAGGAAGTCGCCGACCGAGTAGGTCTCGTCATGCGATCGGGTGATACCGGCCGATTGCAGGAAGGAGGTGAAGGCGCCGGCTACAGGCGGCGATGTGAAGCGGACGACAAACTTGGATTCCGAGACGTAAACAGGGGCCGCCAGGAAGCCGAAATAGACAATCGCCAGGAGCGTGGGAAGGCCGACGAAGACAAACGGATAGATCATCCGCCGCGCGGCGCGGAGCAGGTGCGCCGGTCGCTTCGCGGCACGCACGTCCAGGCGTTCGACGATCGCCTGATCGACATAAGTCACGACATTCATAGGACACGGCGCATGGTCTGTTAATCGAAATTCCGTCCGCATCGGCGACGGGGTTGCCGGGCGATTGCGTTCATTAGGGTACGTTCGTAAAATTTCACGACACTATCTCCGATGCCGATAAATGGATGAAGCTTTAGTTCAATGTCATACGATCCATCTGCCGGTATTGTCGCGGTCGCGAAGGCGCAAGGGCGTGTCATCGGCGCGCTCCTGATGCGCGACATGGTGGTGCGCTACGGACGCGAGAACATCGGCTTTCTCTGGCTGATCGTCGAGCCGCTGATCCTGACCACCGGCGTGATGGTCCTGTGGTCTTTCATGCGGCAGTCCGAGCACGGGGTGACGCTGGTCGCTTTCGTCCTGACCGGCTATATGCCGCTCACGCTCTGGCGTCATATCTCGTCGCAGACGGTCTCCTGCCTCCGGCACAATCTGCCGCTCCTGTATCATCGCAATGTGCGTCCCCTCGATCTCCTGATCGCACGGAGCATTCTGGAATTCGCCGGCTCGACGCTGGCGCTGGTAGCCGTCTACATCACCCTGCGGCTGGCCGACCTTCTGGAGCCCTATGCCGATCTTGGGCTTGCCCTATCGGGCTGGCTCTTCATGGCCTGGCTGGCCTTTGCGGCCGGTCTGGTCCTCGCCGCCCTGTCAGAGCAATTCGATTTCGTAGAGAAGCTCGTCGCGCCGTTGCAATATTTGCTTCTTCCGGTCTCCGGCGTCTTCTTCATGGTGTCGTGGTTGCCGTCGTGGGTGCAGGAGATCGCGCTCTATGTTCCGATGGTCCATTGTTATGAAATGTTCCGCGCCGGCATCATCGGTCCGAGCGTCGACGCCCGCTACGATACTTCATATCTGCTGGCGTGCTGCTTGATCGGAACCTTGCTCGGCCTGCTGCTGGTGCGGCAGGCGAGCCGGAATCTCAAGTTCGAGTAAGGCGTGATCCCTACAGCGATCGGCGCGCAATGAAATAATAGCTATGGATACCGCTGGACGAACCGTCGTGAAGCACGTGAACGCGCGTCATCTGGTTCTTGTGGAACAGCGCCATGATCGTGTTCGCATCGTAATCGTACATCTGGATGTCGGGGTGTTCATAGTTGTCCCTGTCGATGAACACCGTCTCCGTATGGTAATAATCATTTCGGAAGTAATGGACGCGATCGGCCATGTAATCCATCCGCTCGGCCGACTTGAAGAGCGGAATATGGAGGGAGGCAATCCCCCCGGGCTTCACGCATTGCAGGAGGTCGTTGATTAGAAAGTACCCACGCCGCGGCTCGACATGCTGAAGCACGATGAAGCTGTTGACCCAGTCAACCTTGGTGCCTTGCTTGACCAGTGTTTCAGGATTTTCGAAGCACTCGATGTTGTCGAGACCGGCTTCCGCGGCGTTGCGAAGGGTCGCTTCGCGCATGGTCTTGGAAACGTCGATGCCATAGGCCTGCTTGGCCATCTGGGCCATCGGAATGATGAGCCGGCCGGCGCCGCAGCCGAAATCAATCAGACTTTCGAAGGGAGGAGCGAAACTCGGGAATAGACCGTGAATCTGCTCCAGAAACGCGTTCACGTCCTGCTGGCCACGCGCGAAGAACGACGCCAGCGTTTCGCCGCTGACGTTGTCCTTGAATTCGTCTTCGGTGAGGACAGCCCAATAGGGATTGGCTTGCGCCAGTCGTTCCCAATCGATTCCGGTATCACGCATGCGAAAGCTCGCTCTGGTGCACCTGATCCGGCACTGTTGCTGCGGCGGGGGTGAAAGACCCGTCAGCGCGGCTCTGTCCCATGGTCTCCATGCTTTGCCGCAGGACCGATGCGAGATCGTCGTGGACGCCCTTCCGGAAGAAGAAAGCGTTCACCGTCACTGAATTGTTCAGCGCCGATTCGTCGCCGAGATCGTGCACGGTGAAGCAGCCATTGCTTCCCACAAGCATGAATCCGCAATACTGGTCTGGATCGAAGTGTCCCATGAACTCGGCGGTCGTCTTGCCGAACAGGCTGTGCATGCTGTGGGGATGGATCTCGATGGCGGCGATATTCACGCCGGCCATCGGCAGGTCCATCGTCTGGATGAGGTGGCCCTCATAGCCCTCGACGTCCATCTTGATCATGTCGAAGGGGCCGAAGTACGACCGAAGGCGTGCGAACGAGAAGCGGGGAACGTCCATCGTGCCGATGCCATGGATCGGTCCCTCGGCTCCCAGGAGGCTCGCGTTCTCGCGGTGGACGTCGATCATGACAGTGTCGTATCCGTCCGCGTCGGACGCTGCCGCGTGGAGGACGATCCCCTTCTCGGACAGACCGTTCGTCTTCAGATTCTCGTTCGAGATCTGGGCGTTGAACGGCAGGATCTCCAACCCGACCAGCTTTCCGCCGGGCGGCAGCGCTTTGGCCATGACGACGGAATAGAGGCCATACTGGGTACCGAACTCGGCGACCCCATGCGAGACCTGCGCGCACTTGGCGAGGACATAGGCCTCCGCATTCTCGGCTGTTATGACATCCGATATGTCCAACGGATTGAGCGCGGTTCCCTGGCGGGGCCACCGGAACTTGAACGGATGCCCGAAGAGGGAGAATTCCATATATTGCAGTTCGTTCATGAGCGAGTGTCCGCGCAAGAGGTGGGTCTGTGTGCTACAGCAATCCGCCGAGCCGTGATCGCACGTCGTGCATTCGGCCGTCATGCACCGCCAGGACGCTCACGACGTCCGAATGGGAAACGGTGTTGCCGAGATTGTCGTCGTTCGAGATGGGCTTGAGCCGGTCCGCCTCAACCGTCCAGAGTTTGTAGCCCCGGTCCGTCAGCCAATGTTGCAGGTCCTGCGGGGCCGCCCGCGACACCCTGTGCAGCGTCTCCGGGCAGATTCCGAAAAGCATGGTCGGCTGGTGTTTCTCGATCGTCCGGGCCCCGCCGTGGATCATCAGAGCTTCGGCGCCTTGAACGTCGATCTTCATCACATCCGGACTGAACCTTTCGGCCAGGTGATCGAGGGTTTCAACGGCGACGACGCGCGATCCGGCCGGGGCCTCGCCGATCGCCAGTTCGGTGGCGCCGGCGTTGATCGTGCTCTCGGCATCGGTGAGCGGGAGCGTTCCCCGTTTGTGGCCGAGCGCAACCTGATGGACGATGATGCGCCGGTCCAACCCGTTCTCGCCGACCGAGCGTCGGAACAGGTCATGCAAGGACGGCAGAGGCTCGAAGGCCACCACTGATCCCGCGAAGCCGGGCCTCGAGGCAATGGCGAGCGAGTAATAGCCGCAATTGGCTCCGATGTCGAAAAATGTGCCGTGATCGGGGATGAGCTGACGCAGAATATCGATCTCGTGGCGCTCGTAGATTTCGTTCAGGACTCCGAAGGACAAGTGAAGCTGGCGCAGGTCGAGATAGATGCGAAAGCCAAGCTCGGTATCATAGGCCACGATCTTCGATTTCGGAACCAGGTTCTCGAAGACGGTTTCGAGGTAGCGGCCGTGAAACTCCTCGGACCGGAAGAAATCACGCCGCAGGTCATCGACGGGTATGGCCGCGAGCGCATCGCCCGCTGTCTGAACGTAATGCACCTCCTCATCGGCCATGGTGCGACCGAGGATATATTTGTAGCAATTCTCAATCTCGGTCACGCTCGCCATTGTGGTTCCTCACGTGTCACGTCTTAGCCCGCGCGGGCGAAGGGATCGGTCCAGAAGCAGGTGTAGACCGCGTTGATGCACGCGCTGATCTCGTGATTGTAGGGCGCGCCCTCCGGCACGTATCCGGTTTGCTCGATGTGGCTCTGGCGCGCGCGTGCGTAGTGCTTGAGTGCGCCTCTGTAATCGCCTGAGATTTTGTGCAGGTGTCCAATCTGGAGATCGACATCCGGAAGAAGCTCCGGAGCCTCCGCAAGCGCGTAGTTCCGATAGGTGTCGTAGTGGCCGGCCGCGGCTTCGAGCGCGCCGGTCTCCTTGGTGACGTTTGCAAGAATTCCGATCAGATCGCGCTGTCCCTCGTGCGTCACCAGCTCTTCCAGCAGCGGCAGGGCCTCGTGCCAACGGGCCGCAGCGACGAGCTCCATCGCGTGCGATCGCTTTCCCGTCACAGCGGCATTGCCGAGGCGCTTTCGCGCATCCGCGAGGTGGTTGGCGATGTCCAGATTCAAGGGTGCAAGCCTTGCGGCCCCCGCGTACCACTCCAGCGCGCTCGCGACATCGTCCTGTCGGTTGAACAGGTGGCCCATCTGGAGGTGAATGTCCGGGTCGAACGGCCGCTCCGCCAGAAAGACCCGATACGCTGCCTCGGCGGCCGGGTAATCTCCAAGCTCCTTGAGCGCATGGCCGAGCTGCACATGCAGCCCGATTGCGCCCGCTCCGGCTTCAATCGCCGCGCTGTAGGCGCTGACTGCGGCGTTCCAGTCGCCGTCGTCGCGCGCCCGGTTGGCGTTTTCGACCAGCGCCTCGATATCATTTGCCGCATCCGTCGGTTTGCCGAACGGACGATACCTGGGCAGCAGGCGCGAAAGCGGCATGGCTATGACACCTTCTGCATGGTGACATTTCGCGGGTTCAGCCAGCTGTCGCCATTGCGCACCGACAGCCGAAGCTCGATGAAACGATGATCGGAACCAAGCTCGACAAGAAGGCTTCCGCAGAACGACCCCGATATCGCCATGCGGAAAAGAGTGTCGAGGCCCGAGTTCGCCACGAGGTCAAGATCCAGCACCGCGTCCGCGTCCTGAACGAGATCCACGTCCACGCGCCAGGTACCGGCGGCGAAGCTGCGCTTGGGCCCGACGATGAGCCAGCCTTCTTGCACGACCCATCCGCGCTCCGTCGTGCTCAACGGCTGCCTCATGACGTCAGGCGCAACCATCCAGCCCTGCCGATTCGGCATCTGTCGGATGAAAATGATGGTTTGCCGCCCGTTCTCGTCGTACGCCAATCCCGCCGGCATGACGCGCGCGCAGGACTCGTCGGCGTTGGGCGGAATGTCCGCTTCGAGCGAGTCCCAAAGAGCGAAATGGCCCTCCTGCCGCGCGATCCCCACAATGCGCTTGACGGTGGTTGGCCGATCGAGAAGGTTGCGGCGCAGATCGAACTCGAATTCCAGGCGCTCGTTCTGGGTGGGCGCGCGGTCGCAGATGTGTTGGAACGCGTATCGGATGAAGGCCGTGTCGTCGTCGGGAGAGAATCGTGTGAAATTCTCGATGACCGCGAACCGGTCGGGAGGCCTGCGCACGTCGCTTGCAGCCGGGTAGCATACGGACGGGGCGGAGATGCTGCCGTGCCGGCTTAACGCGTCGATGATCTTAAGCCGGCTGACGCCGCTTTGGATTGCGCTGACGAGGTTCTCCCGATCCTCGTTCGTCAATTCGTCGCCAGAGAGCATCAACGCGTCAGCCCAATGATTCACGAAGTGCCTCGGAGAGAGCGAGAACAGGTCGTCCGCTGCGGACTGCGACAAGACACGGTCGGGTTGATCAAGCGGCTTTGCGATATTCATCATGACCATCGAGTAACTTTTGCAGATGAGCGACGTAGCGCTCCGCTGCCCGCTCATAAGAATACCATTGGACCATGTTACGTCTGTCATGGTCGTGGAGCGCCAGCAAGTCAGCGTTCTGTGCAAGGCTAACAAGAGCTTCAGCGATGCACTCAACTTCATCAGTTTTGAGAACGTGACTCACCGGCCAGAGGTCCTTGAGCACCGATGATCGCGAGCAGAGGATCGGACGGTCGGCGCTCACGGCGATTCGCGCAGCGCCGGTGGCGGTCTCGGTCGACTGTCCATAAGGGAATGCCAACATATCGCACCGGCTCAGTTGGCTGACGATCTCGTCCTCGGGAATGAAGTCGAAGCGTGTCGTGACATGATCGGCGAGATCGAACTGTCCGATCAGGTTCTCGACGATCGCGCGGACGGTGCGAGCCTGGTCCGTGGGCTGCACGCAATTGAGCAGCTTGAGCTTCATCCGTGGATAAAACCGCCGTGCCAGCGCGAAGGCCACCACCAGGCGGTCGATGTTCTTATGCGGAGTCAGAAAGCCGAATGTTCCGATCGTGAAGTGCGGGGATGGGGGTGGCGGAGCGGAGGTTCGGTGGAGGAAGCCGTGCGGGATGACGATCACGTTGCGGTGACCGGCTTCCGACAGAAGAGCGGCATCCTCGGCGGAATGGGTGAAGGCCACATGGAAGCCGAGCGTCCATTTCAGCGAGCCACCGCGCAGGGCCTCCTTCGCGCTGTGCAATGTGAGCGCCCGCACACGATACGGAGCGTTCTCAAGCACCGGCAGGAGGGCTTCCATATCCGGCGTCGAGAAATGTCCGGGATGGTGCTGCATCCAGAGGACATCCGCGCGGCCGCTTTCCAGGCGCCGGGCCAGACGCATGAGCGAATCGAAATCGTATCCCCACACGCGTGAGACATTCCTGTCTTCGGACGGAGCAGCCTGCCCCGGCAGCGCGTCGTCCGTCAGCCTTCGCGCGAGGATGTTCGAGACGTGGGGGGCAAGCGTAGGCGTTCCGTACAGATGCGAGGCATAGGTCGCGATCCCGCAGCGCTGGTTCCACGACGAGACGATATCCATCGTCCAGGGCGAGGCCGCCGTTGCTGCGGGACGCTCCTGCCGGCCGGCAACGTGCGCCGAGATGGAGCGAATGACGCGCGCGGCAACGTGACGCCATGTGAAATGATTTGTCAGAAGCGTATGGGCTTTGCGGCTTCGGCTGCGAGCCTCGTCGGGATCGTCGAGGACGGCCCGCATCTGCGATGCGAGATCGTCGATCGAAGGATCGGCCCAGAGGCTGAACGCTCCTGCCACATGCGCGCGGGACGGCGAGAGCTTGTAATCGACGAGCCAGGCCGTATCGGGCCGGCAGAAATCCAGATGCCCACTGTAGGCCGTGGCGACGACCGGCACGCCGGTCGCCATGGCTTCGATTAGCGGCAGCCCGAAGCCTTCGCCCCGGCTCGGCAGCACGACCATGGATGCGGTGCGATAGAGCGCGATCAGTTCCTCGTTGCTGTAGGACGTCTCAACCACTTCGATCGGGGCGGTGCGGATGCCGCGCTCTTCCATGTCGCGGAGCAGCGGTCGCAGGACGGTGTCGGGATTCGGGAACGTCTTGATAACCAGTTCGACCGGATCGTCCGGCTGGAACGCACGGGAAAAAGCCTCGATCAGGCAGTCCGGTCCTTTGCGCGGGAAGCACGACGACACGTGCAAAATCCGCTTTCGGCTGCGTGTGGGAAGGGGCGATTCGACCTTCTTGTCGAACCTCTCCACATGATCGTAGCCCTCGCCGACCACCTCGACGGGAATTGTGATGCCTGAATGCAGCAGCGCGTCGCGCACGAAATGCGACGCGGCCATCACCATATGCAGATCGCGGTTGAACCGCTCGACCAGATGCTGGGGAAACTCGAGTTCTTCCCAGGCGAAGCAGACATAGGCGTTGAACGTCCCGACCATGTCATGCGTTGTCGGCGGCCAGGTGTTGCGCAGATGTACGTCGTAGCTGCCGATGGGCGGGTAATCGGCACGGAAACGCTTCTTCAGCGCCGGCATCTCACCAAGCAGGCGATCGGTTTGCCAGTCCTTCTCCCTCGTATGGCAGGTCACGCGAAGGCCGCTCTCCAAAAGGGCGCTGGCGAGCAGTCGGTTGACGATGGCCAGGCTGTAATCACCCTTGAACACGCCATCGAAGAAAATGGTCTTGCCGCGCAGCCGATCGGCCAGATGCGATATCGCCGGCATTCCGGCATCGAGCGGGTATGGTGAGGGCAAAGATGGGGACTTCACCGGTTTCACCCTTGCTTCATTTGCTTGGCTTTCTTCCTTCCGCGTCCGCAGCAGGGCGCGAAGCCCTGCTGCGGCTGGGGAGTGCGGGAGCGTATGGCGGAGGTGCGTCAGGATGCCATCGCGGTCTCGATCGCGTAGCCGAGTTCCGCGGCGCGGTTCTTCAAGCGATCGCGGGCGGCTTCGAGCATCGGGCCGGCATAAGTCGGGGGATAGCTGTACTCGCTCCAGTCGCGGATCTTGCGGGATGGGAACAGTTGAACCACGCCGGGCTCCGCGAACATCTCGCGGTTTCCGAGATCCAGATAGGTCTCCGCATAGGCGCCCTCGGCGATCACCACGTCGTGCCGATCCAGCTCGATGTGGAAATACTCGAAGGGCTCCGACATCTGTTCCTGGACGATCGTCGTGCCGTTGACGAGGAGCTTTGCCGGGATCAGCACGTCATCGAACAGCAGGCAATGGTCAGGCGATACGAGCAGATCGCGGTGCGGCTGATTCGGCGCGATTGCATTGGCCTTGACGCGGACCGGCAATGCGTCGCTCGGCCGCGCGAGGCTGGCCGGATCGAGCAGTCGCCGACCCACCCACCGGACCACGGACGGCCCTCCCTTGAGCGTGAGAACCAACTGGCCGGGTTGCAGGTCCTCGACGGCGATCTCGCCGTCCGGCGTCGCGATCCGCGTGCCGCGCAGGAAGCAGGCGTATGTCACCGTGCCGGTTGCGGAATCGAAAGCGATGGTGGCGCCGGTGTGGATGCCCTGGAGGCTGAAGGACACGGTCTGAGGAATGCCGAGAAGTCCCGGATAGGTGAAAGTGAGCACGCTACCGTTCAGGGAGGCGTTCGTCGCTCCAAGCACCGAGATCTTGTCGCCGTTCGACAGTCCCGTGATGGTGGGAGGCGTGCTGATGTTCAGACTGATGGTGCCGGGGTCGAAGTTGAACTGCCCCGTTCCTCCCGTCTCGTCGAAATTGATGGTCGTGTTGTTCAGCAGACCAAGATCGATGAGGCCGTTTTCGACCGAGATCATCGAACTTGCGCCGATATCGTAGGTGAACGACGAGCCGGCGCCGATTCCCAGCCCTGCACTCCCAAGAGTGACGTTGGCGCCGTTGACGGCCTGGATCGTGGTGTCGGACAAGATCCCGCCACCGATGATGTTCTCGATGTTGATATTAACACCGTCGACGATCAACGTGCCGTTGGCGGCAAGCCCGAGTTCGACGGCATTGTCCGGCGGAACGTTGTTCTCGTCGATCGTGTATACGGGCTGGGTGCCGAGATCTATGTTCAGTGGCATGGCATATCCTTTCAAACGTTCCTGCTACCTGCCGCAGAGCGTTGGTTGAGCGGTCTCGCTATTTTTCTGTTCGGGATCGATCCCCTCCCGTTCGGCGTTGCGGCGATATCCAAGCCGCAAGGGGATGCACCTGCAATCAAAAGGCGTTCGTATCCTGTATGCGTCTGCAATCTTGCCTAGGCGACCTCTAAGCGAGATTGGAATTTTTTAAACCAGATTGAGTCGATGCATCATCGATTTCATTGTTTTAACTACGGCATTAAAGACAAACCGAACTCCGCATCCGACTCGTTACTATGACTGCAAGCAAGCTCCGGATCGGTGCTGACGAATTTCGCCTGCACCACTCGCGATCCGTTGCTTGAGTGCTTGCAATCGAGCGATGCGCAATGAACCACACAACTCGGGCCGGTCGAATTTCGAAGCTGCGTGATCGCCGCTGTCGTGTGCCGGGTCGAGACGCTGCCCGTCCGTTGATCCTGCTTCTTCAGGGGCCGGTCGGTCCGTTCTTCCACATCCTGCGCGACGTGCTGATCCGGAGCGGGGTGGATGTGCTGAAGGTGAATTTCAACGGCGGAGATTGGCTGGCCAGCCATGGTCCGGGGACAATCAATTTCTGCGGATCCGTCGAGGAATGGTCGATCTGGCTTGAGACGTTCGTTCGACGGTCGCGGCCAGCGAGTGTTGTCCTGTTCGGCGACAGTCGACCGTATCATCGCGCTGCGATTGCGGTCGGTCGCGAGACGGGTATAGCCGTCTGGTGCCTGGAGGAGGGATATGCCCGGCCGCATTTCGTGACGTGCGAACTCTACGGAAACAATGCGCTGTCACCGTTGTGCCGTCCGATCAATCCTCATGATGATACGGAGCAGCCGCTTGATCCCATGCAGGCCGTGACCGGAAACCTGTTCCGCGCAATGGCTGTGCATGCCGTCGGTTATTTTATCGCCAAATCCCTCGGAGCGCCGTTCTTCCTGGGCAATATTCATCATCGCAGCCGCGGGCTTCTTGCCGAAACGTTTCTCTGGTCGCGCAGCTTTTATCGAAAGATCGTCTGGTATTACGCCAATTCGAGTTTCATCCAGGGTCTTCTCGAGCATCGGGACCAGCAATATTTCATCGCCGCGCTCCAGGTTCACGACGATCAGCAACTGACGCGGCACGGCGATGGCTGGACCATGGAGCGGCTGATCACTGAAACCATTCAGTCCTTCGCTGCTCATGCGGAGGCGTTTCACCGTCTCGTCTTCAAAGTCCATCCCATGGATCGAGGCCATAAGTCCTATAGGCGACTCGTCACCGAGATCGCCGCGATCTGCGGCTGCGCGGATCGTGTTCACGTCGTGGACGACGGTTCGATCGGATTGATGATCCGGCACTCCATCGGAGTGATCACCGTCAACAGCACGTCGGGCCTTCTCGCCTTGAACCACGGAAAGCCGCTCCTCGTGCTCGGGCGGGCCGTCTATCTGTTGGAGGGGCTGGCAACGCCCGGAGGGCGCGACCGTCGCTCCATCGACAGGTTCTGGAGGGGTGCGCAGCCGCCGAACGCTGACGCGGTCAAGCTGTTCATGAACCGGATGTACCGCGAAAGTCAGGTCAACGGCAGCTTCTACCTCCGGGATTTCATGAGGTCGACGGCGGAGCGGATTCTTGCCAGGATTCGCGAGGCTCCGGCGGAGAATGTCGTCCCGCTGGTGCCCCGCCCGGACGAGAGCGCCGCCGAACAATCCCAGACGATCGAGCATTGCAATGTCCGACACACTTGAGCATCCGGCTTCGGTCGTGACGCCGCTGCGTAGCGGCAAGCCATTCCATCCCGTCGCGGCCGGTCGCGACGAGACGGCGGCCGATTGGATGCCGCCTTGCGGTGCGCGCCTCGGTGCCTTCTGGGCGATCAAGCGCAGGTTTCCGCTGATCGGCACGTTCCTTGGAGCCGATGTGGCGGCGATCGAGCGGAGCTTCGGTCGGCTCGACGGAATCCTCGGCTGGGGAGGCCGGCTTCAGGCTCGGGCCGCGCAGCGGTATGCGCAGGCGCGGAGACTGCCCTATTGGACGCTGGAAGACGGCTTCCTGCGCTCGGTCGGTCTTGGCAAGGCCGGCTATCCCGCGGTGTCCATGGTTGTCGACGATCTCGGCGTCCATCATGCGCCGGACGCGCCGTCGCGGCTGGAGCAAATTTTACAGACCGGCAACTTTGCATCCGATCTCATTCGCGCCCGGGACCTGCGTGCCCGGATCGTTCACGAGCGATTGACGAAGTACAATCATTTCCCCGAGACGCCCGTGTGCCTTCCGGCGTCCCACCGTCGCCGCATTCTGGTCGTCGACCAGGTCCGTGGTGACGGTTCGCTCGGCGATCCGGCGCTTGCGCGGGACCGGTTCCGCCGCCTGTGGATGTGTGCTGTCGATCAGCACGACGCCGAAATCGTCGTCAAGGCGCATCCGGATGCGGCGGCAGGCTTGGCGCGCGGTTGCCTTTCGGGTCACACGGACGAGGGCCGCATTCATGTCCTGACCGATCCGATCGCGCCCCATGCCGTCCTCGACGTTGTCGACGAGGTGTGGACGGTGTCGAGCCAGATGGGGCTCGACGCCTTGCTGCGCGGCATCCCGGTCGTGACATTCGGCGCTCCGGCCTATGCCGGTTGGGGCCTCACGGACGATCGGGCCGCCGACGAGGCAGCACGGGGCGCCCTCATGCGCCGGACGCGACGTTTGAGCGTGGACGAATTAGTGGCCGGATCCCTGATCCGCTATCCGCTCTATGTCGATCCGGTCCAGCGCAAGCGCGTGCCGGTGGAGAAGGCGTTGGACCGGCTGGTGGCCTGGCGTGCCCGAGCGCTGGAATTGAAGGGCCTTTATGTGTGCGTTGGGTTTTCCTGGCACAAGCGGCGCGTGGCCCGTCAATATTTGCAAGGGCCGTGGTCTCGCGTGGCGTTTTCGTCGCCGCGCCGTTGCGCGCACAGCGCCCGCCACGCCGATCGCATCGTCATCTGGGGTAGCGATCGGCCGGACTGGGCGGATTCGCACGCTGTCACGCGGGTGGAGGACGGGTTCATCCGCTCTGTCGGGCTCGGCGCCGCGCTGGTGCCGCCGGCGTCGCTGTGTTTCGACCATACCGGCCTCCATTATGACGCCGGCATGCCCAGCGATCTGGAGCGCATCCTGAACACAACGACGTTTTCCGCGGCTCTGCTGGCCCGGGCGGCCAAGCTGCGCCGTATGATCGTATCCGGAGCGATCACGAAGTACAATCTTCCCAAGAACGAGCCGCCTCCCTACAGGATGCGGGCGGGGCGGCGGCCGATCGTCGTGGTCGGAGCGCAGGTTCCGGATGACATGTCGTTGCGCCGCGGCTTGCCGCTCCATGCCTCCAATCTGGAGCTTCTCGCGGCGGTCCGCCGGCGCCGGCCGGATGCCTTCATCGTCTACAAGGACCACCCCGATCTGGTCTTCGGGCACCGTCCGGGCCGCGCGGCGGACAAGGACGTCCTTGCCCACGCCGACCTTGCGGTGGGGCACGCCGATCTGGATGACCTGCTGGACGCGGCGCAGGAGATTCACGTTGCCACCTCTCAGCTCGGCTTCGATGCCTTGCTGCGGGGCCGGCCCGTCTTCTGCCACGGCGTTCCATTCTACGGCGGATGGGGCCTGACGACGGATTTCGTCAGGCCCTTGCGCTCGCGTCGCAAACTTTCAATCGAGGAGCTGGTGGCCGGCGCGCTGATCGTTTATCCGCGCTACGTGTCGCCGGCGACCTCGCTTCCTTGCGAGGTCGAGGATCTGATCGATGAGCTCATGGCGGCGCGGACGCAGGCCCGTCACGCTTCGTCGAGCTTCATCGGCCGGCGGGTGCGGTCATGACCGTCGCGCTCGACATCTCTCGGCTCATCGCGCGCCAGTCCTACAGCACGCCGACGGGCATTGATCGGTTCGAGCTGAACTATGCCCGGTGGATCCGGGACAGGCTGGGCGAAAAAGCGCTGTTCATCGAAACCGGGATCGGCGGACCGGCCGCGGTCGGTGGAAGCCGGGTGCGATCGCTCATCGATTCGCTGAACGACCGCTGGACCGAAGGGGTCTCCGCGGAGATTCAGGATCGTCAGATCGACGCGATCGTCGCGGCGATCGACGGGCACAGGATCTGGCACGTCCGCGCGAAGGACAGGGGGCCGGCCGGCGCCCTGCGGACGGCGAGCTTTGCCAACGGTGCGGCTCGAACCATGCGCGGGCTCGCTTCGGGCTGGTCGGCGGCGGCGAAGGCGAGCCTTCTTGTCCATGTCTCGCACACCGGCCTCCACAAATCCGAAGCCTTCACCTGGTTACGGGGGAAGACGCGCGGCGGAATCTTCTATGTCCACGATCTGATTCCTCTGTCGCATCCGGAGTTCGTCCGGGCCGGCGAGCCCGAGCGCCATTTTGAACGGATGAGGACGGTGCTTCGCCATGCGCGACTGGTGCTTTGCAATTCACAGGCCACCGCCCGGGCGTTGGATCAACTCGCCACGATGCAGAATCTGGCGCAGCCGCGGACCACGATTCTTCCGCCGGGTATCGACGACGTGTTCCTGCAAGCCGGTCGGTTTCCGCCGGTCGTGACTGCACGTCCCTATTTCGTCTGCGTGGGAACGATCGAGCCCCGAAAGAACCATGCGCTGCTGCTCAACATCTGGCGTCGCATGATCGAGCAGCGCGGCTCGAATGTGCCGCGCCTGGTTCTGGTCGGACGGCGAGGCTGGGACAATGCGCAGCTTTTCAAGCTGCTCGATCGTCCCGACATTCTGGCCAACGCGGTGATCGAGGTTCCGGATTGCGGAGACCGGGCCCTCTGCCGTCTCCTGCTCGGTGCCTCCGCGTTGCTCTCGCCCTCCTTTGTCGAAGGCTATGGGATGCCGGTTGTTGAAGCCCTCGCCCTGCGGGTTCCGGTCATAGCGTCGAACATCCGATCGCACCGGGAAATCGCCGGCGCAGATGCCACATTGCTCGATCCGCTGGACGGACGATCCTGGACCGAGGCCATCCGGGCCTGTGCAGAGCGGCCGCGGAGGATCCGGCGGGACCCCCGCGCTACGCTTTGGACGTGGAGCGATCATTTTCGCACGTTCGAGCGTTTCCTCAGCTCCGATGACCGCGCAATGCCCATTCTAGAAGGCGCGACTTGGGACGGTCAGATCCGGACCGGACCGCTGCTGGTGCCGGAATAAGCGAAGGCAGAGAAATGGCGGTTGCGACGATCGAAGCAATCTCGGATGGCCCGCGAACGATCAAGCTCACGCCGGTTGCCCCGCTTGAGCCGGCCGTCGCGGCGCCGCTCCGGCGCCGGACACCGGGGGGAAGGGGGCTGTTTATCGCGGTGGTCGTGATTCCGACCCTTCTGGCCGCAGCCTATTACGCGTTCTTCGCGGCGGATATCTACACGTCCGAGGCCCGGTTTCAGGTGCGCAGCCCACAGCGCCATATCTCGGGGCTGCTCAGTGGCTTTCTGCAAAGCACGGGGTTCGTTCGAGCGCAGGATGACAACCACGCGGTGATCGAGTTCATCACATCGCGGTCCGCGGTCGCCGCGCTCAACGAGAACCGCATGCTTGAGGACATGCTGTCACGGCCCGAGGCTGACCTGTTGACCCGCTACCCTCCGATCTGGGCCAGCCGGACGCAGGAATCGCTCTTCCGGCATTACTTGCGCTTCATCACGGTCAAGAACGACAACGTCAGCGGTGTCACGACCCTGCAGGTCAGGGGGTTCCGGCCGGACGACGCGCGGGCGACCGCGAACAGGCTGCTCGAACTCGCGGAACGACTGATCAACAGGCTGAATGATCGGGCGCGCGAGGACGCGGTCACCTTCTCACAGGTGGAGGTCGCCAATGCTGAACGGAGACTCCTCGATGTCCAGAGGCGGGTGACGGAATTTCGCAATCGCGAATCGCTGATCGATCCGGACAAGCAATCCGCGGCCATCCTCGGATTGATCATGAAGCTGGCGGTTGACGTGGCCGAGAAGCGGGCTCGCATCCGGGAGATCGAGCGCCAGTCGCCGCAAAGCCCGCAGATTCCGGCACTCCAGGCCAACGTGGAGGCGCTTCAACAACAGATCGATTCCGAGCGGGCCCAGGTCGTCGGCGACGACGGCTCGATCGCGCCGCGGATCGCGGCCTACGAGCAACTTTTGTTGGAACGGGAAATCGCCACGCAGATGCTGACGTCGGCAACCACCTCATTGGAGAATGCCAGGATCGACGCCCACAGGCAGCAGCTCTATCTCGAAAAGATCGTTGAGCCCGGCGATCCCGATCGGGCGACGCATCCTAAGGCCATTGGCTCGGTTCTCTGGATTCTCATGATGGCTCTCGCCGCATACGGGACGATCCGCCTTCTGCTCTCTCATTTTTACGAGCACGAGAGGCAATGAGCGACGGCGAGGCGAACATGGCCGCGCGGGGCCCGGCCGAACCGTTTCCGGTCCCGCCCGATGTGACACGGCGCGTGTCGCAGCCGGCGTTCCAGGCTCAGCATCTCGTCAAGGCCTATCCGGTCCTGCATGGCTATCGCCGGGTTCTGGATGACGTCAGCTTTTCGCTCGATCGCGGCGAGAAGATCGCGGTCCTGGGTCGCAACGGAGCCGGCAAATCCACGCTGGTGAGGTTGATCGCGGGGATCGAACAGCCGACCGAAGGGCAGGTCATCCGCAACATGTCGATGTCCTGGCCGATCGCGCTGTCCGGCGGCTTCGGCGGGTCCATGACCGGGCTCGATTGCATTCGCTTTCTGGCCCGCGTCTACCACCGCAGGTTCGACGAGCTTCTGGGATTCGTCGAGGACTTCTCCGAACTCGGCCGATATCTGCGTATGCCGATCAAAGTCTATTCCTCCGGCATGCGCGCGCGGCTCGCCTTTGGCCTGTCGCTGGCCATTGATTTCGATTGCTATCTCATCGACGAGGTTCTTGCTGTGGGGGATCGCCGCTTTCAGCGCAAGTCGTTCGACGAATTGTTCGTCAAGCGCCAGAATCGCGCGATGATCATCGTCGCGCATAATTTCGAACTGATCAGCGAGCATTGCACCTCCGCGTTGGTTTTGAAGGCGGGCCGCGGCCGGGTCTTCCAGGACACGCGGAAGGCGTTTGATATCTACGCTTCGATGTAGGGGAATGCGCAGGCGTTGATGGCTCGGGCTCGGCCCGTCCTTGGCCTTGGTCCGAAACGGGGTCGCCTTCAACAGGTCCAAAACGCGCCAGACGAAAAGCGATAGAGTTGCGGTTGAACCGTGGAATTGCGGCCGCTCGGCTGATCCCCTGTGCCGGTCGGTATAATTCCTGCATCCACTCGACCGGCGACACTCGTGGCTCTGCGGGAGCCGGTTCCCGCGGTTCCATGCTGGTCGACAACGCCACCAATCGGTGCTTTGACCATCAGGCCCCTGGCGGTCCCATCTGCGTCTTCGACGGAATGACATGAATATCCGGCATCTGCGGTTTTTCGTTGCGCTCGCGCGGGAGGGCCATCACGGCCGGGCCGCCGCGGCCTGCAACGTCACCCAGCCCACCTTGTCCGAGGCGATCCGCCATCTCGAGCGCGAGCTAGGCGTGCCGTTGATCGACCGCGCCGGCTCTCGTTACCGGGGCCTGTCGGTGGAGGGCGAGCGGGTGTTGCAATGGGCACAGCGCATTCTGGCGACCGAAGATGCTCTCAAGCAGGAATTGGGCGCGCTTCGCGGCGGCCTGTCGGGTGAGTTGCGGTTCGGTGTCATTCCCGCCGCCATGCCGGTCACCCCGCTCCTATCCTCGCTGTTCTGTGCGCGCCATCCGGAGGTTGTTCTCAAGCTTCTGTCGCACTCGTCGGTCGAGATCCAGCGGGGCCTCATCGCCGGCGAATTGGAGGCCGGGCTGACCTATATCGACAACGAACCGCTCCGGAATGTGCGGACGCATCTTCTCTATCATGAGCGCTACATGCTTCTGACTCCGGCGGGCGGGCGCTTCCATGACCTGGATCAGGTGACGTGGCGGGAGGCCGCTGAACTGCGGCTGTGCCTGCTCACTGGCGACATGCAGAACCGCCGGATCATCGACCGGTTGTTCGTGGAAGGCGGAGGCGCGCCCAAGGTGGCCGTGGTTACGAACTCGGTGCTCTCACTGGTGGCCCATGTCCGTTCCGGTGAATGGTCGAGTGTTCTGCCCCACACCTTTCTGGCGCTGCTCGGCCATGACGAGGCGGCATTCCGGGGCCTGAGGGCCGTGCCCCTCGTCGAACCGGAGGCGTCGCAGGCCGTGGGTCTGGTCGTCAGCGAGCGGGAGCCGCTCTCGCCCTTGTCCCAGGCGTTGCTGGATGTTGCCCGTGAGGCCGATATCGGCGCCCGGCTGGAGCGCACGATCGACCTGAAGTCTTGAATGGAATTTCCAATCGGGGTTCGGCGGTTTCCGATTTGATATCGACGGGGTGGGACACCACTGTCAGGCTTTGAAACTGGGAGCCTGTCTGATGTCCTCTACGTTGAATATGCCTGATTTTGCACCATCCTCGACACGGCTCCTGATCGGCGGCGACTGGTGCGAGCCGACCAACGGCAAGCGTTTCCCCACCCTGAATCCGGCGACTGAGGAGGTCTTGGCCGAGGTGTCCGAGGCTGGCGCCGCCGAGGTCGATGACGCCGTCGCGGTGGCCCGCAAGGCGCTTGAAAGCGGCCCCTGGCCGACGATGAGCGGCGCGGAGCGCGGCCGCATCCTGTACCGTCTTGCCGCCCTGATACGGGAGAGGACGGAGGAATTGGTGCTCCTCGAAAGCCTCGACGCGGGCAAGCCTCTCGCCGCCACCCGTCGCATGGACCTGCCGGCCGCTATCGACTGCCTCGAATATTATGCCGGCTGGGCCGACAAGATCGCCGGTGAGGTGGTGCCGACCCGCCGCGACGCTTTGACCTATATTCATCGCGTGCCTGTCGGCGTGGTTGCCGCCATCGTGCCATGGAACTTCCCGTTGATGAACGCGGTGTGGAAACTCGCGCCGGCGCTGGCGTGTGGTTGCACCGTGGTGCTCAAGCCGGCCGAACTGACGCCGCTGTCCGCGCTCTGGCTCGGCAAGGCCGCGTTGGAGGCGGGATTGCCTCCGGGCGTGCTCAACATCATTCCCGGTTTCGGCGCGGATGCCGGCGCGGCCTTGGTGTCGCATCCGGGGATCGACAAGGTGGCCTTCACCGGCTCGCCGCAGACCGGTCAGTTCATCATGCGGGCGGCCGCAGAACACATCACCCGCATTGGCCTCGAACTGGGCGGCAAATCGCCCTCGGTGGTGTTCGCCGATGCCGATATCGACGCGGCTATCAAGCAGACCGCCTCCGGCGCGTTCTTCAACGCGGGGCAAGTGTGCTCGGCGGCGACGCGCGTCGTGGTGGAGGATTCGATCCACGATCAGTTCGTCGAGGGCCTCGTCAAGCGGGCGAAAACGCTGAAGCTCGGCGACACGATGGACAGCGCGACGACCATGGGGCCGCTGATATCGGATCGGCAGATGGAGCGCGTGCTGGGCTATATCGACATCGGCCGGAAAGAAGGCGCGCAGGCTGTCGCCGGCGGCGGCCGATCCGGCAATGCCGGCTATTTCGTCGAACCGACCGTGTTCGCGGACGTCGATGAATCGATGCAGATCGCGCAGGAGGAAATCTTCGGGCCGGTGGTGTCGGTGATCCGATTCTCCGACGAGGAGCAGGCGCTGCGCGTCGCCAACGGCACGGAATACAGTCTTGCCGCCGCGGTCTGGACCAAGAATATCGACCGCGCGCACCGCATGTCGCATCGCCTGCGCGCCGGTTCGGTCTGGGTCAACACCTATGGACCGACCGACACCCGCCTGCCGTGGGGCGGCATGGGTGGCCAGTCCGGGATCGGCCGTGATCTTGGCCGTTCCGCGATAGAGAACTACACCGAACAGAAGACGGTGTGGCTCCAGATGCGAGGATGACGCCGGACGCGGGTCGACCGTCGTCGATCCGGTTTGAAATGGTTGCGCGACGGTGCCTCCTGTCCCGTCGCGCTTGTCGCCGCGTCGACGCGATAGAAGCCTCCCGATACGGAGGTTCGGTCTCAAGCCGCCAGGCGCGCGTCACCGCCTGCGGCTTTTGCGCGCCAAACGGCCGACAGCTTGGAACTCGCTCTTCGCGGACTTGCGTGCGATGGCCTCGATCGAGCGGTAGATTTCGATGATCTGCTCTCCGACCGGTGTTAAAGCCGCGCCCCCGCCTTGTCGGCCGCCCATGACGGCGGACACCGCAGGCTTCTCCAGCGCGTTGTTGACGGCTTCGACCAGCAGCCAGGCTCGCCGATAGGACATCCCGATCTTGCGGGCGCCCGCCGAGATCGAGCCAGTGTCCCGGATCGCTTCCAGAAGCTCGATTTTGCCGGGACCGATGCGGTCCTCGTCGGTCAGGTCGAGGCGGATGCTGAGGTGAGGTTCGGGCATGGGACCGTTGCAGCGATATCTGGCTGCCCAGCACATCGCCAAACTTTATATGAAGTCAAGGGTGAGGGCGTTCGAGCGCCCTAGATCGCCCGAAACATCGAGGCCTTTCTCACCTTGCCACTGCCGACCGGACCCAGTGTCGCGTCATCTGTGATGGCCATCTCAAATGGATGCCACGCAATCGCATCGAGAACGGTGAAGAGGACGCAGCCAACGAGCCCGTAGAGGCTTACGGGCGGCGGGCTTCCCGGCACCAATGTGTCCGCCGTTCACCGGGATGGTCAGACCACCATTGTTCGTTCGGTCCGATGTTGTCTCCGGATGTTGTCCTAGGCTATATACATTGGTATATATCGATGCGACGAGACGAACCCGTTGTTATAAATCCATAAAGCAGCACCGGGCTGCATTCCGGGCAATCATTGCTATGTTGCGTGTTCAGTCGTGCTTCTGGAAGAGCGAGAGCAGATATGAGTCAGAATAATTTGAAGTTCTATATCGATGGCGAATGGGTGGAACCGATCGAGTCGAAGCTTTGCGATGTGATCAATCCCGCCACCGAAGAGGTGTCCGGGCAGATCAGCCTGGGGTCGGCAAAGGATGTGGATCGAGCGGTCGCGGCGGCGCGCAAGGCTTTCCCATCCTATTCTCAGACCACTCCGGAAGAGCGCATCGCGCTCTTGAACCGGATCATCGCTCTCTACGAAAAGCGCTCCGATGAGCTGGCGCATGCGATGACGGCCGAGATGGGTTCGCCGATCACCTTCTCGAATGAGGTGCAGGTCGTCAACGCGCTCAACCATTTCAAGGAGCTGGCCAGCGTTCTTTCATCCTATAAGTTCGAAAGCTTCATGGATGGCACGATGATCCGGCGCGAGCCGATCGGCGTGTGCGGGCTGATCACGCCCTGGAACTGGCCGTTGAACCAGGTCACGTCGAAGGTTTCCTGTGCGCTCGCCGCCGGCTGCACGATGGTCTTGAAGCCGAGCGAGATCGCGCCCCTCAGCTCTATTCTTCTGGCTGAAATCCTTCACGATGCCGGTGTGCCGAAGGGCGTGTTCAACCTCGTCAACGGCGATGGTCCGACGGTTGGCGAAGCCATCTCCGCACATCCCGATATCGATATGGTCTCGTTCACCGGTTCGACTCGCGCAGGCATTATGGTCGCCAAGGCCGCCGCCGCGACGGTCAAGCGCGTCGCGCAGGAGCTGGGAGGCAAGTCCCCCAACGTGCTGCTTCCCGGCACCGATCTTGCGAAGGCGGTTCCAGCTGGCCTGTTGCGCTGCTACACGAACACCGGACAATCCTGCCAGGCGCCGACGCGCATGCTGGTTCATCGTTCTCAAAGGGACGAGGCGGTGGCGCTTGCGAAGAAAACCGCCGAGCAGGTGGTTCTGGGCGATCCGCTCGATCCGAAGACACAGATGGGCCCCGTTGTCAGCAAGGCGCAATACGACAAGATCCAGGGCCTGATCGAGAAAGGCATCGAGGAGGGCGCCACCCTCGTGACCGGCGGGCCCGGTCGGCCGGCGGGCTTCAATCGCGGCTATTACGTGCGGCCGACGGTCTTCGCCGACGTGACGCCCGACATGACGATCGCGAAGGAAGAAATCTTCGGGCCCGTGCTCTCGATGATGAATTACGAGACCGAAGACGAGGCCATCGAGATTGCCAACGGCACGAGCTACGGTCTTTCGGGCTATGTCCAGGCTCCGAACCTCGACGACGCCAAGCGGGTGGGTGCGAAAATCCGCGCCGGCCGCATCTATCTGAACGGCGCGCCCGCTAACAACAAGGTGCCGTTCGGCGGATACAAGCAATCGGGGAACGGCCGCGAGCACGGTGTGTTCGGGCTGGAAGAGTATCTCGAGGTCAAGGCGATGCTCGGCTACCAGGCCGTCTGACGGCCTGGAGCGTTTCTCAAGCTTGGCGCCTCGGCGCTGAAGGGTTGTCAGTCATGACGCGCATCATTCGAAGCAGCCAGTTGACCACTTGCGACACGGTCGATGGCGGGGCAGCGATCCGTCTCGATTTCAAGGACGAGAGCGGACAGCCTGTCTCCGTGACTTTGCCGTTCGAGCAGGCTCAATCGGTCGTCATGACGTTGCCGAACCTTCTGTCTGACGCCCTGCGGAAGCAGACGCAAAACGACAAGGCGCGGTTCGTCTTCAACCTCGGTCATTGGACTCTGGAAGGCGCCTCGAAAGCTCGCGCCATTCTGACCTTGCGCACCGAGGATGGATTCGAGGTTTCGTTCGCGGTTCCGATCGAGGCTTGCCCCTCGATCGGCCGCGCCTTGAATCAGGAGGGTGCGACTGTCTCGACAAGCGCGCACGAAACGCGCCGTCCGGCGGGTTTACACTGACCGTCCCGCGAACGGGCGCCGACCCATGACGCTGGTTCGACGGGTCCGCTGGAATGGCTGACATTGTTCATCTGTTCGCAGCCGGCAGCCTGCGACGGGCTCTCACGGAGGCGGCGGAGGCGTTCCAAACACGGGGCGGGACGCAGATCCAGGCCCGATTTGGACCTTCCGGTCTGTTGAAGGACGAGATCGCTCTTGGCGAGAGGGCTGATGTCTTTGCATCCGCCAATATGGCGCATCCGTTGGCGCTTCAGTCCATCGGCTGCTGCGGTCCCGTCAGGTTGTTTGCCCGCAATACGCTGTGCTGTCTGGTCACGCCGTCTTTGAGCGTGGATACCGATATCGTTCTGGATCGCATGCTTGATCCGACAGTAAAGCTTGGAACGTCAACGCCGATAGCCGATCCATCCGGCGACTATGCCCTGGACGTATTCCGCAAGGCGGATGCGGTCCGGCCGGGCGCATGGAATGAACTGACTCAAAAAGCCCAACGATTGACGGGAGGCGCCGATAGCGCCGCGCCACCCGGTGGATATTCCGCTTATGGCTGGCATATCGACGAAGGCCGCGCCGATATTTTTCTAGCCTATCGCACCGCGTGCCGAGAGGCGAAACAGCAATATCCGGCCCTTCAGATCATTGATCTGCCCGACACGCTTGCTGTCGGAGCCGAGTTTGGCTTGGCCGTGGTGGTCCGGGCTCCGCTGGCCGCAACGGAATTCGCCGATTTCATTTTGTCCGCCGAAGGCCAGGATATTCTTCGATCCCATGGCTTTTTGGGATTCGATTTCTAATCGCCAAGCCCCTTTCATTGAAGACGCGGCAAGCGCGGCGCGCATCCATATGATCGGCATATAAAGTCATTTGTTCTTCCCCATATATGCAGCTTCCGGCATCGCGTAAAACGATGGCCGCCTGCCAAGAGCAAGTGCGGTGGCGAAAGCAGCTCAAGCTTCGGCCACGGGTTTTATTGTCAAACCCATGCGGATTGCGGGCGGGGCGCGGGATTGAGAAAGGGCAAACGGATGGCGCAATATCCTGATCTTCAACTCTACATCGGCGGACATTGGCGCAAGGCGTCGGACGATTTGCCCGTTCTGAATCCGGCCGACGAATCCGTCCTGGGGGCTGTTCCCAAAGCGTCGCGCGCCGATCTCGATGCGGCGCTGGAGGCTGCCGCCGCCGGCTTCAAGGTGTGGAGCAGGACGTCGCCGGCCAAGCGCGCGGCCGTGATTCTCAAGGCCGCTTCGCTGATGCGCGAGCGCGTCGAGGAGATCGCGCATTCCATCACGCTGGAACACGGCAAGCCCATTGCCCAGGCGCGGCTGGAGGTGATCCGCGGCTGCGAATTCTTCGAATGGGATGCGGCCGAGGGCCAGCGTCTTTACGGCCGCGTCATCCCGAGCGAGCCCGGCATCCGGTATGTGGTTCTTCATCAGCCCATCGGAACCGTGGCGGCCTTCTCGCCGTGGAATTTCCCGATGAGCCAGCCGTCGCGCAAGATCGCCGGGGCGCTTGCGTCGGGATGTTCGATCATCATCAAGGCCGCGGAAGAAACTCCGGCGGGAGCGCTGCACATCGCCCGTGCGTTTCACGATGCCGGCCTGCCGCCCGGCGTCCTTAACCTGGTGTTCGGCGTTCCCGTGGAGATTTCAGAATATCTCATTCCGCAGGATCAGGTCCGGCTCGTGGCCTTCACCGGATCGACCGCGGTCGGCAAGCGGTTGACCGGAATCGCCGCGCGCCACATGACGCCGGCTCTGATGGAGCTGGGTGGTCATGCGCCGGTGATCGTGTGCGACGACGCCGATCCGGTCTCAGCCGGCGAACAATCGGCCGTTCGCAAGGCGCGCAACACCGGCCAGGTTTGCACGTCCCCGACACGGTTTTACGTGCAGGAGAAGCTCTACGATGCGTTCACCGCCGCTTTTGTCGAGAAGGCGCGCGCGGTCACGGTCGGCAACGGCCTCGATGCGTCGGTCGAGATGGGGCCGTTGGCCAATCATCGCCGCATCGAGGCCATGGAGGCGCTGGTTTCGGACGCGAGGCAGAAGGGCGCGCGCGTTCTTGCCGGCGGCGAGCGGATCGGCAATCGCGG
>Ga0182743_1000889_pt1 | contig 32638 bp, 31 predicted proteins | sample eDN3rd30CKraftOP_FD_128522 | JGI IMG/M metagenome (GOLD analysis project Ga0182743, IMG submission 128522) | Enriched Organic Plus compost microbial communities from Emeryville, California, USA - eDNA 3rd pass 30_C Kraft OP (version 2) (version 2) ... | reverse complement strand
GCCGACGTCGTCTTGCTCGATCCGCATGAAGCCGGCGGCTTGTGGCAGACCATCAAGGCTGCCGCGATCTGCGAAGCAGTCGGCATTCCGGTGACACTGCATTCCGGCGCCGAGCTTGCCTTGTCGCAATCCGCTTACATTCACCTCGCCGCGTCCATTCCCAACCTCTCGCTGGCCATCGATACGGAACGCGCCTATCTCGGCGGCGATATCAGCACCAATCCCCCCGTACTGACCGGTGGCCGCTTTGCCATCCCCGAGGAACCCGGCCTGGGCGTTGACATCGATGTCGACATGCTTGAGCGCTACAAGGTCGACGCCATCGCCGGGGCCTATCTCGATACGTCCCGCAAGGACTGGTTCCCCATCAAACCCGCCTATTGAGGCCCGACATGTATATTGCGATCGAGTGGACCTCGTCGGCGTTTCGCGCCTGGCTCATGCAAGCGAACGGCACAGTCGCCGACGATCATCGGAGCCTCGCCGGCGTCAATTCCGTGCGAGACGGATCTTTCGAAGCGTGCCTTCGCAGCGAAATCGGCGCATGGCTGCCCCAAAGCAAGGCGATCCTGTTGTCAGGGATGGTGACTAGCCGTACCGGCTGGGTGGAGACGACCTTCGCCATGGCCCCTGCCGGAATTGCCGACATGCTGGCCCAGGCCATACGAAGCGACCTGCCAGGCCTCCCGCCGCTCTATTTCCTGCCAGGCATCGCGCGCCTCAGCCCACTGCCCGACGTCATGAGGGGCGAGGAAATGAGTATTTTCGGACTGGAGTTGCCGCTCCCGGATCTACTCGTACTCCCAGGCGCCCACAGCAAATGGGTGCGCACCGATGGCGAACGCATTGTCGATCTGAGCACTTACATGTCGGGTGAAATCCTCAACTTGCTGCGCAAGGATTCACTGCTGTCGAAACTGATCCCGGCGGACTATGCCCCCAGCGAAGCCGCGTTTGACCGTGGTGTGGCCATCGCTAGGGACAAAGGCGTCCTGCCCGGCGGCGTCTTGCAGCGCCTATTCTCGGCGCGATCCCTCGTGCTCTTCGATCAGCTCAAGACGCACGAAATCAGCGATTATCTTTCTGGCGTCATGATCGGCTCGGAAATCGCCGAGGTTCTTGCCGGGCAACCGGACCTTTCGTCGGTGGTCGTTTTGGGCGAGAATCCGCTCGCCCAATCGTACCGGCGAGCCCTGCACCAGTTCGGCATTCAATCGCCCGCAGAAGTCGGCTCGGCTGCTGCCGGGTTTGCGAGGCTGATCGCCGAATTGAGCGCATAGGCAGACAAGCTGCCCTCGCTGCAGGGCCCCTATCGCGTTGTTGCAACGATTGGGAGGTCAAAGTGCTTTGACGAAGTACCGGGCCTTCAGCACTTGGGTGTTCCGATTGCAGTGACCCAATCGCAATAATTCACTACGATCGACGAAATTGCCGAACGAGAACTTTTCCATGTTGCCACCGGGTGCCCAATACCTTCCCGACTAGATGCGGCGACCATCAGACCGACCTCGGGTCGCGGCCGTCAATTACGGCCTTGAGGCGTTCATAGTTCCAACCGTCTGGGGCACCATCAAGAAACTCCCGCATCACGATGGGATCGGCGGCGCGATCAAGCATCTCCTTGTGCTCGGCGTTCTTGTGCTCGAGCAGCATCCTCGACGCTGGCTGGCTCGCCAGGATGGCATCGGTATCGAGATGCTTCTGTTCTTTGTCGACGAAGTAAGTGTGCTCAGCGCCAGGACCGACAACGCGGTCAAGGATCAGGACTTGGCCGACAAGCATGCTTTTGTGGCTTACCCGACCCAGTGTTAGATCGATCTTCTTGCCGTTCACCAGTAGCCAAGCGTGTGAGATCGATATGTCGTCCCTGCCGTCGGTGATCCATCCCACTACCGGCGTCGACGCGACACCGCGCTCCTGGAGGTATAGATGGAGGAGGAACGTCATCCGGTAGCACATCCCTGTCAACTCCGATGGGATGATGAACCGATGCAGTAGTCGCTCCGCAGCGTCGCGGGCAATGTTCTCCTCGTCGGTCAGCGCGGACATCCAGGCCTCGCGCCGTGCTGCATTTGCTTTCGCCGCTTTACCCATTCGCCCCTCCCAAGGTTTTCAACTCATCGAGCATACGGCGGCCGAACTCCTCGACAAGCCCGAAGTCGGCAAGCATCTGAGGATGGAAGCTGATCGTACGGGCGCCCTCCTCGAATGAGTGCATGATCTGAGGATGAAAAACATGCATCGCCATTTGATCGGCCTCGTGTTTCTCCATCTCGTCCCACTCATGCCGCGCCATCGCGTCGAGGATCTTGGCGCCGATCTCTTTGTACTCCGCCTCTTTGCTCTCGGGGACCGAGTAAGGTGGAATGTACAGCGGGATCCGATGCGCTAGACCGTGCCGGTAACCCTCAATGATCCGAAACCACTCCTCCAATTCGGCGATCCGTTCCCGAAACGGCGCCGACAGACTGGACGTCAAGAAAGTGTTGGCGGGCGATAACCCTACCCATGTCGCAGGCACGTCTTTGCCGTCTTCTCGCTTGGGGTCACGCTCGTAAAACCACGTCCAGGCCAAATTATCGATGGCACCGAAGATGTTGAAGACGAACGCCTGGACTTGGATCGTTACGTCGTCGAGCACCTCTTTATCAGGCACACCCTCGAACTCTGGAGGAAGCAACTTGAAAACGTTCTGGGTGGTGTGTGCCAGAGTATGGAGCCGACGGCTGTATCCGTGAACCGCGAACTCCTTGCCACGTGCCGTGCGATAGTCCCGTATGATGAGAGCTTCCCGCAGCGCCAGGAACCGGCTTTCGACGGTAGCAAAATCCTCCGCCATTTTCTCAATCGACTCTGCGGAATAGGACACCCATACCTCCCCTGGTTATCCACAGGAACAGGCTATCAGGCCGGTGTCGATTTTCTAGCGGCGTCCCAACGGCGTCCCAATCGATTTTTGACAGGATGCCTTAAAACAAAAACCCCCGCTTTCCGGGGGTTTTATTGGTAGCGGAGGAGGGATTTGAACCCCCGACACGCGGATTATGATTCCGCTGCTCTAACCAACTGAGCTACTCCGCCCCAGAACGTGGGCGGCGGAGCCGGCCCGGCACTGGCGTGCGGGCTGCTTATTAGGTTTGTGGCCGCGCCCTGTCAAGGGAAAGCCGGCACTAATGCAAAGCCAGTTTTCGCGCCGCCGTCAGATCCTCGATAAACCGCTGTCTTTCGGCCTCCGCCCGCTCCCTGTCGGGCATGCGCAGCAGGAACGAGGGGTGGATGGTGGCGATGAGTTTCGTGCCGTTTTCCAGTGCCATCGGCGTGCCGCGCAGGCTCGATATGGTGGCGTTGCGCTCGAGCAGGGCGCGCAGCGCCGTGGCCCCCAGGGCCACCACCACCTTGGGACGAACGAAACCGAGCTCGAGGCCGAGCCAGAACCGGCAGGCCTGGATTTCGCCCGCATTCGGCTTCTGGTGCAGCCGACTCTTGCCCCGCGGCGCGAACTTGAAATGCTTGACCGCATTGGTGAGGTAGATGTCCTCCCGCGCGATGCCGGCCGCCTGCAGGGCGCCCTCCAGCACCCGACCCGCCGGGCCGACGAAGGGAAGGCCTTGGAGGTCTTCCTGGTCGCCCGGCTGTTCGCCCACCAGCATCAAGGCCGCCCGCGCCGCGCCTGCCCCGAAAACCGCCTGGGTGGCATCGCGATTGAGGTCGCAGCGCCTGCAGGTCTGAACCTCCCGGCGAGCCTCGGCCAGGCTCTCGGGCGCCTCTCCTGACGCCCCTGCCGGGTTGGCGTGTCCATGCTGCTCGGCCATTGCCTTGTCTCCCGCTCCCACCAACAATGTCGCGCGAACGCAGGAGTTGCCGTGTTTCGTTCGCTTGGACGCAACAGTCAGTTGTTGCAATCGGCCTTCAGAATACCAATCGCAGTCTCTACCTTGGCGATGAGACACAACGATCCGCCCTCAGGAGGACGACATGACCTTGCAGCTTTCCGGCATCCACCACCTTACCGCCATTACCGCCCAGGCCCGCGAGAACCTCAAGTTCTATACCGAGGTCATGGGCATGCGCCTGATCAAGCGGACGGTGAACCAGGATGACACCAGCGCCTACCACCTCTTCTATGGCGATGGCCTGGCGAGCCCGGGCGCCGATCTCACCTTCTTTGATTGGCCCGTGGCCCGCGAGCGGCGCGGCACCCATTCGATCATGCGCACCGGCCTGCGGGTGCGAACCGAAGACGACCTGGCCTGGTGGAAGCAACATCTCAAGTCCCAGGGCATCGACAGCGGCAATATCAAGGAGCGCTTCGGCTTTCCCTCGCTCGAATTCGAGGATCCCGAAGGCCAGCGCTTCCGGCTCGTCGCCGATCCGGCGGCGGCCGAAAGCCATCCCTGGGAAAAGAGCCCCGTCCCCGCCGAACGGCAGATTCTCGGGCTCGGCCCCGTCACCATCAGCGTTCCCCAGCTCGATCGCACCGCGCGCGTCCTCACCGAGGTCATGAACATGCGCGAAACGCGCACCCATCCTGCCCGCGAGCGCACCGGGGAGGTGCACGTGTTCTCGATGGGCGAGGGCGGGGCCGCCGCCGAGCTCCATGTTGCGGTCGAACCGGACCTTTCCTTTGCCGGGCAGGGCGCCGGCGGGGCCCATCATGTCGCCTTCCGCACGCAGGACAAGGCCGGCCTCGACCAGTGGATCAGGCGCGTCACGGCGGCCGGCCTGCGTTCGAGCGGGGAAGTGGAGCGCTTCTATTTCACCTCGCTCTACTTCCGCGAACCCAACGGCGTCCTCTTCGAGATCGCCACCGACGGCCCCGGCTTTGCGGTGGACGAACCGCTCGAGACGCTGGGCGAGCACCTGTCCCTGCCCCCGTTCCTCGAACCGAACCGCGCCGCCATCGAGGCCAACCTCAAGCCCATCGACTGATCACTTCTTTGTCGAAAAGCCTGGAAGTTCCGGTCGGCAGGATTGACCAGAGCGTCCATGCTAATATCGTGATGGAAAGCCAAAAGCGTCATGGCTTCAAAGCGATATCCCGGCTCGCGGTGAACCGGGACGCATCCCGATGCATTCTATGGTGCCGGCGCCACTCCGGCAGCGTAGGGCGTGAGGAATGACGTGCCAGACAAGCAACCAATGTCCCTGACCCGGCGGACGGTCATTTACGTTATCGGTATCTGTCTCTCGCTCCTTGCGCTCGAGATCTGGCACGAATTCGATACCTATTCCGAAGAGATCGAGCAGGCCGAGACCGAAACCGCCAACCTCGCCGGCTCGCTCATCCAGCACGCCGAAGATACTTTCAACATCGCCGATGGCACGTTGGCCATCGTCGTCCAGCAACTGGGCGATGAAGGCATCACGGCCTCCGCGCTCCGCCATAGCCAGGCGATCATGGATGCGAGCCTGGAGAACGCCCGCCACTTTCGCGGCTTCTTCCTCTACGGGCCGGATGGCAAGTTCCTCACCGGTTCGCACCATTCGGGCAAGCCGGTGCCCGATGTCTCCGCGCGCCCCTATTTCACCATGCATCGGGACGATCCCAACCTGGGCGCGGTCATCGGCCGCCCCTTCCGCGGACAGGCCACCGGCGACTGGCTCATTCCCCTCTCGCGCCGCATCACCGGACCAGATGGCAGTTTCCTCGGCATCGTCCTCGCTGCCATCGACGCCACCTATCTCGCCAGTTTCTACCAGCGCTTCGATGTTGGCCGGCGCGGCTCGATCTCGCTCCTGCTGACCGACGGCACGCTGCTCTCCCGCTCCCCGTTCAATCCCGACGACGTGGGCATGGACCTTTCGAGCGCGGCCCTCTTTACCGACGCCATGCCCATGCAGGGCGCCTACCACCTGGTGTCTTCCATCGATGACACCGCCCGCATTGCCGGCTTCGCCCGCAGCCCGGAATTTCCCCTGGTTACCGTCGCCGGGGTGGCGCGCGACGATGCCCTGGCCTCCTGGTGGCGCGATGCCGCCATTCGCCTCTGCGTCATGATCGCCTTCGTGATGGCCGTGGCGCTGCTCGGGTTGCGCCTTGCCGACCAGCTGCGCCGCCGGCACAAGGCCGAAGCCCAGCTTTCCGCCCGCGAAACCGAGTTCCGCCTCATCACCGAGAGCAGCAGCGACCTCATCTCCCACATCGACAACGATGGCCAGCGCGTCTACGTCTCGCCCGCCGCTCCGCGCGTCCTGGGCTTCGAACCCGAGGAACTGCTCGGTCGCTCGGTTTTCGAGATCGCCCACCCCGATGATGTCGAAAGTCTCAAGGCGGCGGCCGACCGCATGCGGCGCGGCGAGGCCGGCGGGGAAACCCTGGCCTATCGCGCGCTCCACAAGGATGGCCACGAGATCTGGCTCGAAACGGCGCTGACCGTCGTCCCTGGCAAGGACGGCGCGCCGCCGGGCGTCATCTCGGTCACCCGTGACATCTCCGAGCGCAAGGCGCTCGAACTCCAGCTCATTGCCATGGCTCGCGTCGATGGCCTCACCGGCCTTGCCAACCGGCGTGCCTTCGATGCCGCGCTCGATGTCGAGTGGCGCCGCGCCCAGCGCGAGGGCGCGCCCCTTTCGGTACTGCTCATCGACGTCGACCGCTTCAAGAACTTCAACGACCACTACGGCCATCTCGCCGGGGATGAGTGCCTGATCAAGATTGCCGCGGCCGTCGAAGGCGGCATCAAGCGGCCCGGAGACGTCGCCGCCCGCTATGGCGGGGAAGAGCTCGTGGTGCTGCTGCCGCAGACCGATACCCGGGGCGCCATGGTCATGGCCAACAAGCTCTGCACACTGGTCGAAGGGCTGGGCCTCGCCCACGAGCACAACCCGCCCTGGAAGGTCGCCACGATCAGCATCGGGGCGGCCTCCGTCGTGCCGAACGAGAGTTTCCCGGACCGCACCCCGCAATGGCTTCTCGGCCGCGCCGATGCGGCGCTCTACGCCGCCAAGGCCGCCGGCCGCAACCGTGCCATGTCGGCACCGGAGCCGCCCGGGCGCAAGCTCAGCCTGGTGCGCTCCTGATCGCAAAAAAAAAATCTGCCGCGCGTTTGTCGAGCCCGGCCCAACCTGTTCGTCGTGTCATCGAGAAGTGAGAAGACTCACTCGAAAAATCAGGAGAAAACACCGTGACCAAGATGATCTTCGTGAACCTGCCCGTCGCCGACCTTACCGCCGCTACCGATTTTTACCTGGCGATCGGCTGCACCAAGAACGACCAGTTCTCCAACGAGCGGGCGTCCTGCATGGTGTGGTCGGACAGCATCTTCTTCATGCTGCTCACCCACGAATTCTACAACACCTTCACCGACAAGCCGATCGCCGACAACGCCAAGGCCAGCGCCATGCTGCTGGCGCTCTCGCGCGACAGCCGCGCCGACGTCGATGCCATCACCGAAACGGCGGGCAAGGCCGGCGGCACCGCCGACGTGCGGCCGATCCAGGACATGGGGTTCATGTATAGCCGCACCTTCGCCGATCCGGACGGAAACGTCTTCGAGCCGATGTGGATGGACATGGCAGCCGCAGCCAACATGAGTGAGGAAGAATTCCACATGAAGGAAGCCTGATCGGGCCGAATTGGCCGGGCGGGGACGCCCCTGCCCGGCCAATTCTTCAGGCGTGAAACGGTCTGCCATCGCCGAACGCCTGATCGGCAAAGCGCTCTCCCATCAGGCGATGCGTCGCCGCATCGGGGTGGAGCCGATCGGGCAGCGGCAGCGCCTCATGGTCGGCCTCGCCATAAAGCTTTCGCCCGTCGAGATAGTGAAGGTTCGCGTCGCTCGCGGCGCGCTGCCTGACGATCCCGGCAAGCGTGTCCCGAATGACGTTGAGCGTCAGCTTCCCTGCGGCCCGTTCGGCGGCGTCGCCAGCCGCCCGGAACATCAGCCTTCCCGCCGCCAGCTCGCTCGTGTCGGTCGCACTCGGGCCCGGCGTGTCCTCGTGGATCGGGCAGAGAATCGGCGACACCACCAGCAACGGCGTGAGCGCGTGGCGCTCCCGGATGATGTCGAGAAACCCGTGCACGGCCGGCGCAAGGGCGCGCACCCGCATGAGATCGGTATTGACCAGGTTAATGCCGAGCTTGAGGCTGATGAGGTCCGCCTCGGTCCGCGCAATGGTGCGCGCGACGAAGGGATCGAGAAGCGCGCTTCCGCCGAAGCCGAGGTTGATCAACTCCATCCCGCCCAGGCGCGCCGCGATCGCCGGCCAGGTTCCGTTCGGATGCTCGGCATTGGAGCCGTGACTGATCGAGCTGCCATGGTGCAGCCACACGCGCCCCGCCTGCCTGGCGCTCGCCTGGATCGGCGCGTCTGCCCGCAGCCCCACCAGTTCCGTGGTCTCGTTATGCGGCAGCCAGATCTCGATTTCCTTATCCTCGATCCCCAGCCCATCGAAGCGCAAGGTCGCGGCCGTGCCCGTCTCGTGGCTGGCCGACCCCGTGCTCATGTCGATGCGCAGGGCATCCCCGCCCACGGCGCGTGCCTGCGCCCGCAGCGCGCCATCCACGCACAGATCATAGACCCCGTCCGGCCGCGGCGGCGCGCCGACATAGATCCTCTTGGTCGGGATGGTATCGAGCTCAATGGTGCGCGCCCTGGTGCGGAACGCCAGCCGTACGCCCGCCGGCTGCGCCTCGGCCATAGTCATCTGCGCGTCCGCGCCCTGTGCCCGCGCCCAGCCCGGCAGGCGATGCGGCAGCAACCCGCGGCTGGTCGCTTCGAGTTCGAGCGCACCGCGCACGATATCGGGCGTGATCGTCCTTGCGATCAGGTGGTCGGAATTGTCCATGATGTGGTCTTTCGTGGTCAGGCCCGCGGCCAGTGCCTCAGCATCTCGTCGAGCGCATCGAGCATGCGCACCCACGACTGTTCGGATTCGGGCTCGCTGTGGCTGAAGCCGCCGGCCGACTCGAGGGTCGTGAACCCCAGGAAGGCGCTCCCGAGCATCCGCACCGCATGCGTCTGGTCGGGTTCGCCCAGCTCATAGCCGCGCAGCACGGCCCGCATCAGTTGCGCCAGCTTGACGCCCGCGCTCCCCGCCGCGGTCTCGGCATCCAGCCGGAACTGCGTGGCCGCAAAGAGCCCCGGGTGCTCCCGGGCGAAGTCCCGATGCACGTTCGCAAGCGCCACCAGCGCCTGCTTGCCCGCGCGCCCGGCCACCGCTTCGGAGGCCTTTTCAGCGAGGTCGGCGAGTGCCAGCAGCGCAATGCGCGTCTTGAGGTCGTTCGAGCTTTCCAGGTGCGAATAAAGGCTCGCCACCTGCACGTCGAAGGCGCGCGCCAATGCCGAAATCGTCACCTGCTCGAAGCCGATCTCATCGGCCATGCGCGCCGCCGCCGTCACCAGCTTCTCGGCAGTCAGTCCCGCCCGTGCCATAGTCTTTCAGCCAACTACCAATATCATTTTGTAAATTACCTAATACTATTAGTTTTGGATTGCAAGAGGCCACCGCCGCGATCTCCCGCGGCGGTGGCCCACTTGTGCCAGAAATCGAAAAAGCTACTTCGCGTCCGGCTTGAGTGCCGCGGCGGTATCGACCAATTGCACGAACTCGGCCCGATACCCGTCCTCGTCCGTACCGCGTGCCCCTTGCGCCAGCGCCTTGATCGCCGCCCAGCTCATCTCGCCTCCATAGTTGGAGCCCTTGAGCTTCTGCCCGAAAGCGGCGACCGCAGTCGAGAACCGCGCGTCGCTCGAGGCCCTGGCGATATCGTCCACCGCCATGGCGCGCGTGATTGGCGTCTCGATCAGCGTGCTCGTGTCCGAGCCCGGCAGTTTGTAGCGCATCTTAAGGAACGCGATTTCGTCGCCCGCCGGCACCTGGACGCCCTGCCCCTGCTGCTGGTAGCGCAGCGGATCGATCAGTTCGGCGCCCGATCCGGTCGGGGTGATCTCGTAAAGCGCCGTCACCGTCGTGCCCGCCCCCACGTCGCCCGCGTCGACCTTGTCGTTGTTGAAGTCCTCGCGATTGAGCGCCCGCGTCTCGTAGCCGATCAGTCGATATTCCGAGACGAAAGACGGGTTGAACTCCACCTGGATCTTGACGTCCTGCGCGATGGTTTCGAGCGTGCCGCCGATCTCCTTGACCAGCACCTTCTGCGCTTCGCGGAAGCTGTCGATATAGCTGGCGTTGCCGTTCCCGTTCTGGGCCAGGCTCTGCATGGTCGCATCATCGAGATTGCCCTGCCCGAAGCCGAGCACCGAGAGCGAGACGCCCCCCGCTCGCTTGTCCTTGATGAAGCTCTTGAGCGCCTCGGGATCCGAGATCCCCACGTTGAAGTCCCCGTCCGTGGCCAGGATCACCCGGTTGGTGCCATTGGCGAGCTTGTTCTCCTCGGCCAGCCGATAGGCCAGTTCGATCCCCTCGGCCCCTGCGGTCGAACCGCCCGCCTCCAGATTGTCGAGTGCCGCCAGGATCCTCGCCTTCTGGTCGGCATGGGTCGGCTCGAGCACCACTCCGGCCGAGCCGGCATAGGCCACGATCGAAACCGTATCGGCGGCCGAAAGCTGGTCGACCAGCAGCGCAAAGGCGCGCTTGAGCAGCGGCAGCTTGTCGGCCTCGTCCATCGATCCCGACGTATCGATGAGAAAGACCAGGTTGTTCGGCTTGCGCTCCCCTGCCGGTGGCTCGTACCCCTTGATGCCGATATGGACCAGTTGCGTCTTGGGGTTCCAGGGCGTCGGATAGACCTCGACAGCGGGCTTGAACGGCTCGCTCGCGCTTGGCGCTGCCGGATAGTCGTAAGGGAAATAGTTGATCAGTTCCTCGATCCGCACCGCATCCGGCGCGGGCACGAAACCCTCGCCCAGCATACGCCGGACATAGGAATAGGAGGCCGTGTCGACGTCGATCGAGAATGTCGAAACCGGCGCTTCCGATACCGCCTTGACCGGGCTCTCGTCGAATTTGGTGAACGTGTCCCCGCTTTCCTGCCGGTTGCCCAGCATGGCCGGGGCCCCTGCGGTCAAGGGGCTCGGCGCCATCTCGGTCAGCATCTGCGGCGCGGCCGCGGCCATTGGCGCGGCCATGCTGTCGGCGGCGATCTCGGCCTCGGGTTCGGGAGCCACGGGCGCATTGGCCACGCGCTTTTGCGCCACCAGCCCCTCTGTCGCGGGCTTGGCGGCCTCTGCCGGCTGGCTTTGCGCCACCGCGACGGGTGGAGGCGCGGCCTCCCGGCTGGTGACGGCGGCGGGCGGGGTCATCGACGTGCTCGAATAGAGCTGGAGCCCGAGCGGAAAGAGCAGGAGAGCGACGGCGGCCGTGCCGATGGGAATGCGGTAGTCCATGATCCAAGTCCTCTTGCTTGCGAAGATGGACTTGAGACGCCCGGCCCAGCGCGAACCTTGGGCCTGCCCTTGCGTTTTTTTGCTTTCCCCGGCCTGCGCCGCCTCGAACGCCGTCATTGCCGCCGCCATGGCGCGGCGCCGTGCCGCCTCGTCGGGGGCCGGCGTCTGGATGTTTCTCAGCTTGCCGAGCTGATCGTCGTTCATGTCATCGCTCATAAAAGCCCCCTCAGGGTCTTTTTCGCCTCATGGATGTGCCAGGAAACGGTCGCTTCCTTGCAGCCCAGGATTTCTCCGGCCTGCCGGTGGCTCATGTCTTCGGCATAGACCAGCAGCACCGCATCGCGCTGCTGGTCAGGCAGCGCCCGCACCGCGGTCCACAATTCTCCGGCGGCCGTCGCCTCTTCCTGTTCGGCCGGCGCGTCCTCGGGCGAAACCAGCGCCAGCGCGTCGGCGCGCCGCCCATGCCGCACGCGGGCGCGCTGCATGTCGCGCACCGCATTGAGCGTCACCCGGTAGAGCCAGCTCGAAAATGCTGATCGCCCGTCGAAGCTTCCCAGCGCCGTTGCCAGCTTCACGCACACGTCCTGCGCCACGTCCTCGGCGTCCGCCCCATTGCCGCACCATTTGTAGGCGGTGCGATAGATGAGGTCGTAATGGCCCGCGACGATGGCCTCGAACGCTTCGCCATCGCCGTTGACGGCGCGCTTGATAAGCTCGCTGGTTTGCGCCGTTGCGTCCAAGTCCACTTCCAGCTCTTTCCGCCGAACCTGCCTCTTGTCGCGGATAGGACGCCGCGCTGGCAACATTCCTTTGGGTGCTGGACAGGAATTTTTCTTCGGTCTAGGACCGATCCAACGAAAGGCGGCAGGCAATGGCGGAAATCGACAAGACTCGGCAGCGGATCATCATCGCCGCCATGGTGGTGCTGGCGCTCGTGCTCGCCGGCATGACCATCTACAACACCTTCGCCACGCGTGCCGAAAACGCCGCCACCGACACGCCTGCGCCCGCCGCCACATCCAACTAGCGCAAGTCCGGTCAGCTCTCGGGGAAACGTTTCTACCGGCGGGAGTTATGAGATTTTGGGGGCTCGCCCCCGCCGGCAGAACATCAGCGCGTCACACGCCGATAGGTCATGACTTGCGGGGGAAGCGCCAATGGCGCTCGCCGCGCGATGACAATGTGGGATATTCCCATAAAAGCCGGTTTTGAGCAATGATGTCCGGCACGCCGCGATGCAAATCGAGCGTTAGCGTAAATATCGGTTTGGCCTCAGTGCTATGCGACCAGCGCCTGCGGCACCGCTTCGGCGATGAACCCGCCACCGAGCACTTCGGTCGTGGCGCCTTCATCCGCGTAGAATACGCAGGCCTGCCCCGGCGAGATGCCGTATTCGCCGGTAAGGAGGGTAACGAACACCTCGCCCTCCGAGACGAACAGCACGCCCTCCTGCGGCGCCCGCGTCGAGCGCACCTTGGCCTGCACCGGCAGCCCGTTGCCTGCTGCGGCGGCCTCGATGGCTCCGGCGCCCAGCCAGTTGACGTCCCGCAGCTTGACGGTATGCGTCTTGAGCGCCTCGCGCGGCCCCACGATCACCCGGCCACTCTTGTGGTCGAGCTTGACCACGTAGAGCGGCTCCGCCGCCGCCACGCCGAGCCCCTTACGCTGCCCGATCGTGTAGTTGATGATGCCCTCGTGCCGGCCGAGCACGCGCCCGTCCATATGCACGATCTCCCCACCCGCCAGGGCTTCGGGGTGCATCTTGCGGATGATGTCGGTGTACTTGCCCTGGGGCACGAAGCAGATGTCCTGGCTGTCGTGCTTGTCGGCGATCTCGAGCCCGAATTCGCGCGCCAGCGCCCGCACCTCGGGCTTGGTCATGCCGCCCAGCGGGAAACGCAGGAAATCGAGCTGCTCGCGCGTGGTGGCGAAAAGGAAATAGGTCTGGTCACGGTCCGCATCGACCGGGCGCTTGAGATGGCGCAGCCCGTCCTCGCCCAACACGCTCTGCACGTAATGGCCGGTTGCCAGCACGTCCGCCCCCAGGTCCTGGGCCACGGCCAGCAGGTCCACGAACTTGACCGACTGGTTGCACGCAATGCAGGGCACCGGCGTCTCGCCCTGCCGATAGGCATTGGCGAACGGCTCCATCACCGCATTCTTGAAGCGCTCTTCATAGTCCAGCACGTAATGCGGAATGCCCAGCATCGCCGCCACGCGCCGCGCGTCGTGAATGTCCTGGCCCGCGCAGCACGCACCCTTCCGGTGCGTGGCTTCGCCATGGTCGTAAAGCTGCAGGGTAACGCCCACCACGTCATAGCCCTGGCGGGCAAGCAGTCCGGCCACAACCGAACTGTCCACGCCCCCGGACATGGCCACGACGACGCGCGTGTCCTCAGGGCGCTTGGCAATATCAAGCGAGTTCAACATCTCTTCTCTCATCCGGTTGGGTTCAAGGGCCAGCGGATCGCCGCCTTCTACTGGTTTTCCGCCCGCCCGGCAACGCACGACCCGGCAGCTTTTGCCGACCAGCAGCTTCTCTCCCCGCCGCCCGAGGAACATTGGCCCACTAACACATTGAATTAGCGAACGAAAATCGGACAGACCCAAGTTGGCAAAGCCCTTGCATCTGCATCGGGAGAGTTTCGTTTCAAAGGCATAGGTCCGTGTCAGCCATCCCGACGATCAGCCCCGTTCCCCCGGTCGCGCCCAAGCCGGCAGCGACCCCGGCCGAACCCAAGACCAAGTCCCGCAACGATTTTGCCGACCTGCTGAACAACCAGCCGGCCCAGGACACCAAGGCTCCCGCAGCCGACCCCGCCCAGACCGCGGCCGCTTCCGGCGACAGCACCGCAGCCGTCGACACGACTGCCGCGACCGAAGACGACAAGAAGGCCGCCAAGGACCCCGGCAAGACCCTGCTCGATGACCTGCTGGACGCCCTGACCAAGCTCGACGCGGCGCTCCAGGGCGACCAGCCCGTCGATCCCGCGCTGGTCGATAACGTCAACGGCGCCCTCTCGGCCTTCGCCAACTATCTGGGCATCGACATTTCGAACATCGATCCCTCGTCCCTGCCAGCCGAAGGCGGCAGCAAGGCCATCGATCCGACCTCCCTGCTCGGCCAGCTGACGCAGAAGGCCGGCGACCTCTCCAAGCTTCTCGGGGACACTTCCGAGCTCGCCGGCAAGCTCGACGCCCTGACCCAGAAGCTCCAGTCGAACGGCCTCTCGAGCGAGACCCTCGCCAAGCTCGGCTTCGCGCTGGAGCCCGAACCGCTGCCCGCGCCCGAACTGGCGACGCCCGCGCTCAAGGTTCCCGAGACGAGCACCATCACAAAGACCGCCGAGGCCAGTGCCAAGCCGACCGAAATCGCTCCGGCCAAGGCCCCCGAGCAGGCACCCGCCCCCAGCGCCACCGAAGCGCATCGCAAAACCGAAAAATCCCCCGATCCTGGCGCCGACGTCGCCGTCAAGAAGGTGGATGACAAGCCCAAGGCCGAAACGCACGCCGCCGCCGCCAAGGTGGACGCCGATGCCGATCCGCAGCCGGCGCAGCTCCCCGGCACCTCGGCCGTGGCCAAGCTCGAAGTCGTGGGCGGCGTCCGCGCCGTGCAGGCCGCCTACCAGGCCGCTCCGACCCAAGTGAACGTGCCCCAGCTCGCCTTCGATATCGTCCGGCACGTCCAGGCGGGCAATTCCAAGTTCCACGTCCGCCTCGATCCGCCCGAGCTCGGCCGGATCGACGTGCGCATGGATGTCGACAAGTCCGGCAACGTCACCACGCGCCTGACCGTGGAGAAGTCCGAAACCCTCGATCTGCTCCAGCGCGACCAGCGCAGCCTGGAAAAGGCCCTCGCCCAGGCGGGCCTCGAAGGCAGCAAGACCAATCTCGAATTCTCGCTGCGCCAGAATCCCTCGTCCCATCGCGACCAGCAGGGCGATGGAGGCGGCTCCCCGTTTGCATCGGGCCCCGGCACCGCTGCCAATGACGATGCGGCCGAGACCGCCACCGTCACCCAGTACCGCGGCACCGCCTCTGCGAGCGGCCTCAACCTCTTCGTCTAGGAGACTTCCTCATGTCCGTCAGCGGCGTTGCCAACAACACCTCGACCAACACCACCTCGCTCACCGGCTCCGGCGCGACCATTGCGGGCAATTTCGACACCTTCCTGCAGATCCTGACGACCCAGCTCAAGAACCAGAACCCGCTCGATCCGCTCGATACCAACCAGTTCACCGCCCAGCTCGTGCAGTTCTCGGGCGTCGAGCAGCAGCTCAAGACCAACTCCTACCTTGAAGCCCTGCTCAACGTGAACGCCACGACCACGGGCACTCAGGCCATGAGCCTGATCGGCAAACAGGTCACGGCCGAAACCGTGGCCTCCGAATTGCGCGACGGCAAGGCGAGCTGGGTTCTGGACGCCGATTCCCGGGCCGCCAGCGCCAAGATCCAGGTCAAGGACAGCAGCGGCAACGTCGTCTACTCCACCGAGACCTCGCTCGAGGCCGGCGAGAACAGCTTCGTCTGGGACGGCAAGGGCGACGATGGCCAGGTGCGCCCGGATGGCGTCTATTCCATCGCGGTCTCGGCGACCAATGCCGCCGGCGGCACGGTTGGCGTCACCTCGCAGATGGCCGGCAAGGTCGATGGCGTCGACCTCTCGGGCGCCCAGCCCTACCTCCTGGTCGGCAAGGCCCGCTTCAGCCTGGGCAGCGTGACCTCGATCCGCGCCTGAGGCCAGACCCTAGCGTGGGTGCCGGCAGGACCGGCGCCCACCAAAGCTTTGCCATCCAGTTCTTCAAATCCCTCAATATCTTAACTGGTTGTAAGTTTCCCCTTAGTCAAATTTTAAGCGCAACGGGCTACCTTCTGAACTTATATGGTCAGGTTCAGTAGAGAGTAAAATGACCGTACAAATGCGTTCTCGCGTTAAGTACGTTATCGGCCCTGATGGCAGTCCATTGACGATTGCCGATTTGCCGCCAACAAACACCCGTCGCTGGGTGATACGCCGTAAGGCCGAGGTTGTCGCCGCCGTGCGCGGTGGGCTGCTGAGCCTTGAGGAGGCCTGTGCACGCTACACGTTGAGCGTGGACGAGTTCCTCAACTGGCAGGCAGCCATCGACAAGCACGGGCTTGCCGGCTTGCGTACGACATGGATTCAGCACTACCGCGAAGGTTGAGCCTGGCTCGATCGCGAAAAGCTAAAGCCCGTTCCGGCTTGCCGGGACGGGCTTTGTGTTGTCCGCTCGCTCGGTCGGTCGGCGCTGCGCGCTTAGGGCACTACCGAGAGAATTGCGCTATAGGTCTTGAGATTGGCCAGCCGGACCTCGTCCCCACCCAGGAGGAGCGTCGTCAGTTCGTCCTCGACCACCTTCTCGTCGTGAAGCGCCGGGAAGCCGACGGCGAAGCCGCCCTCGATATGGCGAACCACCCGCCCCAGCACGCCCCCGACTGCCAGCGGCGTACCCGGCGGCGGCTTGACCTCGGCCGACACCGCTACCCCCGAACGCGACAGGTCGATGATGAAGGCGTCCAGCTTCTCGCCATCGGCGAACATGATGCTGGTGCGCGGATTGCGCGGGAACCAGCGCGGATGGGCGCGCTTGTCGATGATGTGCTTGAAGCGCCGCTTCTTGATCCAGGCCAGCTTGGCGCCCACCTTGGCGCGCTCGTCCTCGTCCAGATGCAGCGTCACCGCCAGGCCGGTGGAGAGCTTCTTCTCCACTTCCCCGCGCAGGAGCCCCAGCTCTTCGAGCTTGACCGCCATGCGGTCGCCGGCTTCGCCGAACAGCGCGCCGTCGAGAACCAACCGGTCCGGCGAGATGCTCTGCGTTCGGCACGCATAGACCTTTAGCGCCCCCGTCAGCGGGTCGCGCTTGTTGGAGAGTGTGTAGCAGCCACTGAGCACGCCGACATACCGGATGTCGCTGACGTTCACGGGCCGTTCCTGCGGATTCGTGGACACAGTCATGGCGCTTCTCACGCATAGTAAATATGTGTAAATACTCATATTTTCATGTGAAGAAACCCTTAACGACCAGACCAATTTCGGCCCGGTTGGACCAGTATTCATATAGTGGGGTATGCGGATATCGTTATCATTCCACACGAGGTCCGCACTGTGATCCAAAAGAACCAGTCGCCGGAGGGCGATTGATCCTCGCCTGCCGCCACCGGTTCGCACCATGACTTCCGCGCTGCCGGGACGGGTCGATCCCGCCACGCCCGGGTAGCCCGTCCCATGATTCGGATCGCGTCCCGCTCCTGGCGCCCGTTTGTTCCCTATATCGCCGGCTATGACCGGTTTCCGGGGTGCGACATGTGTGCCCGTTAACGCCTCTGTTAACGCCTTCTTTCCCATGCCCTGCCGCCGCGCAAAAGCACGCCATGCGCCGGAAATCCTAGCAATTCCAACGATCTCGCCCCGCGCGGCCACCCGGCAATTTTTGCCGCGTGTCGCATTCCGCAACGGCCGGTTAATACAAAATTTACCATCGGCTCGGTAATTTTTGCCTATCGGGCCGCCAAGGAGGCAACGGCGGTCCGATTTAGGGGCTCGGTTGTGGATACTTTAAGTCAGTTTCTAAATCGCCTGGGGCTTGCCCGGGTAGCGGCGATGGGCGTGGTTGCGGTGCTCATGCTGGGATTCTTTGCATTCCTGGTCATGAGGGCTTCAAGTCCCCAGTTAGCGCCACTTTATTCAGGTCTGTCGCTCGACGACTCGTCGGCGATCGTGCGCGAACTGCAATCGATGGGCACGCCCTTCGAGCTGCGCGGCGATGGCGATACCATCATGATACCGCGTGACCAGATCACGACGGTGCGCATGAACCTGGCCGGCAACGGCCTGCCGGCCCGCGGCCAGGTCGGCTACGAGATCTTCGACCAGCAGAACACGCTGGGCGCCACCAGTTTCGTGCAGAACATCAACAACGTGCGGGCTCTCGAAGGCGAGCTGGCACGCACCATTTCCTCGCTGGCCCGCATCAAGAGCGCCCGCGTGCATCTGGTCCTGCCCGAGCGCGAGCTCTTCCGCCGCGAACGCAAGGACCCCACCGCTTCGATCGTGGTGTCGGTGCGCGGCGAGCTCTCGAACGGCGAAATCCGCGCCATTCAGCACCTGGTCGGTTCGGCCATCGAGGGGCTCAACCCCAACAAGGTCTCGATCATCGACGATTCCGGCCGCCTGCTCGCCTCGGGCGCCACCGACGGCGTGGACGGTATGCTCACCGCCGAAGCGCAGGATCGCGTCGTCAGCCTCGAAGAGCGCTACCGCACCCGCGTCGAGGACATGCTGGCCAACGTTCTGGGTGCCGGGCGCTCGCGCGTTCAGGTCAGCGCCGAGCTCAACCTCGATCGCTCGACCAAGACCTCCGAACGTTTCGACCCCGATGGGCAGGTCGTGCGCTCCACCCAAACGCGCGACAACGCTTCCAATTCCAGCAACGGCCAGACCGATGCCGGTGTTTCGGTTGCCAACGAGCTGCCCGGCTCCACCGCCAATGGCGGCGCCGGCAACAACAGCTCGGACCAGCAGCAGAACACCGAGGAAACCACCAACTACGAAATCTCCAAGACCACCGAGACGGCGGTCACCGAGGCCGGCGGCATCAAGAAGCTCTCCGTCGCCGTCGTGGTCGACGGACGCTACACCACCGATGCCAGCGGCAACTCGGTCTACGCCCCGCGCGATGCCGCCGAGATCGACCAGATCAAGGCCCTGGTGCGCTCGGCGATCGGGTTCGACGAAGCCCGCGGCGACCAGGTCGAAGTGGTCAACATGCAGTTCGCCGAGCGCCCCGACGCACAGGGCCCCGGCAGCGACGGTCCCGGCCTCTTCGATTTCACGCGGGACGACCTGATCAACTGGGCGCAGATGGGCGTGACGCTCATCATCTCCCTGGCTCTGGTCTTCTTCGTGATGCGTCCCCTGGTCAAGCGCGTCCTCGCCCCCGAGGAGAAGGCGCCGCTCGCCCTGCCGCAGAGCGCCGAGATCGAGCCCGGCCTGCCGGCGATCCCCGAACTGCCCGAGGAACCCGTTCCGCCGACGGCGGCCCCCTGGGTCAACGGCGCCAAGGCCATGGGCGAAGCCCAGCTCGAAACGCTCAAGTCGGTCGGCCAGCTCGTCGACGAGAACCCCAAGCAGGCCGCGCTCATCGTGCGCGACTGGCTCTCCTCAAACAGCAATAGCGCTGCGGCGTAATCCAGATGGCCACTTCTCCCCAGCTCACCACCAATAATGCCCCGCGGGGTCCCCAGCTCATCGTCGGCGCCAACGCCACCCAGCGCGCGCTGGGCGGCGACGAGAAGGCCGCCGTGCTGCTGCTGGCGCTCGGCCCGGACTACGGCAAGCCCATCTGGGACGAGCTCGACGACGTCGAGATCCGCACCCTGTCGCGCGCCATGGCCCAGTTGGGTCCCATCACCCAGGAAATGCTGGACGAACTCCTGATCGAGTTCGTCACCAACATCTCTTCCTCGGGCGCCCTGGCCGGTAACGCCGAGACCACCCAGCGCCTGCTCTCCTCATTCCTCCCCGCCGACCGCGTCGATGCGATCATGGAGGAAATCCGCGGTCCCGCCGGCCGCAACATGTGGGAGAAGCTGTCCAACGTCCAGGAAGACGTCCTGGCCAACTACCTCAAGAACGAGTACCCGCAGACCATCGCCGTGGTGCTCTCCAAGATCGCCGCCGAACACGCCGCCAAGGTGCTGGCCATCCTCCCCGAGGAACTGGCCATCGACGTCGTTCAGCGCATGCTCGGCCTCGATCCTGTGCAGAAGGACATCATCGAGAAGATCGAGCAGACGCTGCGCACCGAGTTCATGTCCACGCTCTCGACCACCAAGCGGCGCGACAGCCATGAGCAGATGGCCGAGATCTTCAACTCCTTCGACCGCCAGACCGAAGCGCGCTTCCTCACCACCCTCGAGGATCGCGATCGCGAGGCGTCCGAGCGCATCAAGGCCCTCATGTTCACCTTCGAGGACCTGACCAAGCTCGAGAACTCGGCGATCCAGACCATTCTCCAGCGGGTCGACAAGAAGGAACTGGCCGTGGCCCTCAAGGGTGCCAGCGACGCCATCAAGGACTTCTTCACCGCCAACATGTCTCAGCGCTCGGCCAAGCTGCTGCGCGATGACATGGCCGACATGGGCCCGGTTCGCCTCAAGGACGTCGACGACGCCCAGAGCCGCCTGGTCGGCATCGCCAAGGACCTGGCCGCCCGCGGCGAAATCGTCATCGCCAAGTCCAAGGGCGATGAGCAGATGGTGATGTAGCCATGGCCAACCCGCTTCGCCGCTTCACCTTCGATCTGGACCTCGGCCGCAGCGCCAGCGAGCCCAAGCAGACCTTTTCGGAGACCCAGTTCTCCGAAGCCACTGCCGATGCCCGCCAGGAAGGCTACGCCCAGGGTTATTCCGATGGCGAGAACAGCGCCTCGGTCCTCGCCGCCCGCGCCCTTGCCACCGCCGCCGAGAACATCGCCGCGCGGGGCGTCGAAATGGCCGCCGCCCTCGATGACGCCCGCGCCGAGACGCTACGCGATGCCGTCGGCCTTGCCGCCTCGGTGGGCCGCAAGCTGGCCGCCTCGCTCATCGCCCGCTACCCGCTGGCCGAGATCGAGGCGCTCATCGCCGAGTGCCTTTCGACCATCGACAACGCCCCGCACCTGGTCATCCGGTGCGATCCGGCCCTGGCCGACGCCGTCAAGGAGATCGCCACCGCCCGCATGGCCACGTCCAGCTTTGCCGGACGGCTCGTGGTGATGGGCGATCCCGAAGTCGCCATGGGCGACTGCCGCATCGAATGGGTGGACGGCGGCCTGGTCCGCGACATGTCCGCCATCTCCAGTGAAATCGACAAACGCATAGCGGCATACGTGGCCGCCCGCGGCGCCGCGCGCCGAGAGGAGAATTGATCATGAGCGATCCCACCGAAAACGGCCTCGACCTCGAAGAGATGGACGCCCCGGGCACCGCCGATGGCGTGCCGCTGACCGGCGAGAAGACCGCTGCCGACCTCGAAGCCGTCTTCGACGTGCCGGTGCGCGTTTCGGTCGTGCTGGGCCGCACCCGCATGCCCGTCGCCAACCTCCTGCGCCTCGACACCGGCTCGATCATCGAGCTCGACCGCCAGGTCGGCGAAGCCATCGAAATCTATGTCAACGACCGGCTGGTCGCCCGCGGGGAAATCGTCCTCGTGGAAAACCGCCTGGGCGTGACCATGACTGAAATCATCAAGGCAGCTTAAGGAGACTACAATGAGACTCCTGATTGTCGGAGCGCTCGAGGGCCAGCTCAGCCAGGCCACCAAGCTCGCCATGGAAGGCGGGGCCAAGGTCGCCCATGCCCCATCGGTCGAAATCGCCTTGGCCACCCTGCGCGCCGGTCGCGGCGCCGACCTGCTGCTCGTCGACGTCATGGTCGACATCCCGACCCTCATCGCCGGCCTCGAGGCCGAGCGCATCGCGGTGCCCGTCGTCGCCTGCGGCACCGAGACCAATGCCGCTGCCGCGGTCAACGCCATCCGCGCCGGGGCCAAGGAATATATCCCGCTGCCGCCCGACGCCGAGCTGATAGCCGCCGTCATCGCCGCGGTGGCGCGCGACTCCTCCGAATTCCTCTTCCGCGATCCGTCCATGGGCCGCGTCGTCAAGCTTGCCGACCAGATCGCGCCCTCCGATGCCAGCGTCCTCATCACCGGGGAGAGCGGCACCGGCAAGGAAGTGATGGCCAAGTACATTCACTCCCGCTCCAAGCGCGTCCAGAAGCCGTTCATCTCGGTCAACTGTGCCGCCATTCCCGAGGCGCTGCTCGAGTCCGAACTCTTCGGCCATGAGAAGGGCGCCTTCACCGGCGCCGTCGCTCGGCGCATCGGCAAGTTCGAGGAAGCCAATGGTGGCACCCTCCTGCTCGACGAAATCTCCGAGATGGATATTCGCCTGCAGGCCAAGCTTCTCCGCGCCATTCAGGAGCGCCTGATCGATCGCGTCGGCGGCACCAAGCCGGTCCCGGTCGATATCCGCATCCTGGCCACCTCCAACCGCAACCTTGCCGAAGCGGTGCGCGAAGGCTCGTTCCGCGAGGACCTGCTGTTCCGCCTCAACGTGGTCAACCTCAAGCTGCCCCCGCTGCGCGAGCGCCCCGGCGACATCGCCGCGCTCTCCGAGCACTTCGTGGCCAAGTACACCAGCGCCAACGGCCTGCCGCCGCGCGCGCTCACCAGCGAGGCGCGCGAGGAACTGCTGCGCGCGCCCTGGCCCGGCAACGTCCGCGAGCTGGAAAACACCCTCCACCGCGCCGTGCTGCTCGCCTCGGGCGACGCCATCGGGCCGGATGCCATCGCCATGCCCGACGGCACGGGTCTTTCGGACGCCGTCCGCGCCCATAGCCTGGCCAGCCAGGCCGCCCAGACCGCCGAGACCCTCTCGCGCGTCCTTGTCGGCCGCACCGTGGCCGATGTGGAACGCGACCTGATCCTGGATACGCTCGATCACGTGCTGGGCAACCGAACCCACGCTGCCAACATCCTGGGCATCTCGATCCGCACCCTGCGCAACAAGCTCAACCAGTACGCCGACGAGGGCATTTCCGTCCCCGGCCCCGGCGAACAGCGCTCGAGCGCGGCCTAGCTGATGCAAGCATCCGGCACGCTGTCCATCCCCGCTCTGTCCCTCCCCGCAAGGGGAAGGATGCCGCTGGGGCCCTGGCCGCGCCAGACATTCTCCTCCCCCCTTGCGGGGGAGGCCGGAAGGGGGGCGAGCCCCCGCCACGAGACCTCCGGCCCATCTAAGGACCATCAATGAGCGATATTCCGAGCACCGGCCCGAAACTGGGAGGCTTCAAGCTCCCCACCCTCGCCGAGATCAACCGGACGCTCCGCTCCGGCGACATCATCCTGGCGCTCGGGATCATGTCGATCATCGTGGTCCTCATCCTGCCCATGCCGCCGCTCCTGCTCGACGGCTTGCTGGCCATCTCGATCGTCTTCGCCATCCTGATCCTGATGACGGCGCTCTTCATCCAGACGCCGCTCGAGTTCTCGTCCTTCCCGACGGTCCTGCTCATCGCCACCATGATCCGGCTGGCGCTCAACCTGGCCACGACCCGCCTCATCCTGGCCAACGGCCACGAGGGCACCGATGCGGCCGGCCACGTCATCGAGGCCTTCGGCCAGTTCGTGATGCGCGGCAACTTCGTCATCGGCGTCGTGGTCTTCATCATCCTGGTGATCGTCAACTTCGTCGTCATCACCAAGGGTTCGGGCCGTATCGCCGAAGTGGCGGCGCGCTTCAACCTCGACGCCATGCCCGGCAAGCAGATGGCCATCGACGCCGATCTCTCGGCCGGCCTCATCGACGAGAACGAGGCCCGCAAGCGCCGCCAGACGCTGGAATCGGAAAGCGCCTTCTTCGGTAACATGGACGGTGCGTCCAAGTTCGTGCGCGGCGACGCCATCGCCGGCCTGTTGATCACCTTCATCAACATCTGCGCCGGCATGGTCATCGGCATGGTGCAGGAAGGGCTGTCCTTCCAGGAAGCGGGCAACAACTACACCCTGCTCACCGTCGGCGACGGCCTCGTCAGCCAGATCCCCGCCCTCGTCGTTTCCATCGCCGCCGGCATGCTGGTTTCCAAGTCGGGCGTCACCGGTTCGGCCGACAAGGCCCTTGCCAGCCAGTTCACCGGCTACCCCAAGGCCCTGGGCATGTCCTCGGCCGTCATGGCCGTGATGGCGTTCCTGCCCGGCATGCCCTTCATCCCCTTCATCGCCGTTTCGGGCGCCATGGGCTACCTGGCCTTCACCTCGGCCCGCAAGAAGGCAGCCGCCAAGGTCGAGGCCCAGGTCGAGCAGGCCATGGCCAAGGCCGGTGTCTCCTCGCCCGAGCAGCTCGAGGAAGCCCCGATCACCGACAGCCTCAAGATCGACGAGCTCAAGCTCGAGCTCGGCTACGGCCTTCTGCAGCTGGTCAAGGAAGACGAGAACGGCACCGACCGCCTCACCGAGCAGATCAAGGCCTTGCGCCGCCAGCTCGCCAGCGAACTCGGCTTCATCATGCCGCCGGTGCGTATCCTGGACAACATGCAGCTCGAGCCGAACGACTACAAGGTCAAGATCAAGGAAGTCGAGGCCGGCCATGGCAACATCTACGCCAACCAGCTCATGGTGATGGACCCGATGGGCAAGGAAATCACCCTGCCCGGCTACCACACCGTCGAGCCCACCTTCGGCCTCCCCGCCACCTGGATCGACCCGGCCCTGCGCGACGAGGCCGAGTTGCACGGCTACTCGATCATCGATCCGTCCACCGTCATTTCCACGCACCTGACCGAAGTGCTCAAGTCCAACGTGGCGGACCTGCTGAGCTACTCGAACGTCCAGACCATGCTCAACGGCCTCTCCAAGGAACAGCAGAAGCTGGTGGAAGACATCGTGCCCTCCCAGATCTCGGTCTCGGGCATCCAGCGCGTGCTCCAGGCGCTCCTCAACGAGCGCATCTCCATCCGCGACCTGCCCACGATCCTGGAAGGCATCGCCGAGATCGCCGGCTCGGGCCGCTCGACCCAGACCATGGCCGAGCACGTGCGCTCGCGCCTGTCGCGCCAGCTCTGCGCCGCCAACCTCGGTCCGGACGGCAACCTGCCGCTCCTCACCCTCTCTCCGCAATGGGAGCGCGACTTCGCCGAGGCCATGGTCGGCGAAGGCGACCACCGGCACCTGGCCATGGCCCCTTCGCGCCTCCAGCAGTTCATTCTCTCGGTCCAGCAGGCCTTCGAGAACGCCGCCCAGATGGGCGAGCTGCCGGTGCTCATTACCTCGCCCTCGATCCGTCCGCACGTTCGTGCCATCATCGAGCGCTTCCGCCCGCAGACGGTGGTCATGAGCCAGAACGAAGTCCATCCGCGCGTCCGCCTCAAGACCATCGGCAGCGTCTAGCCATCGCGGCGGGGAGATTCGCTCCCCGCCCCGCATCCCTGGGAGACGAGGCAATTGCCCGCCATCCGACCCGATTCGCTCGCCATCCTCGAAGTCCCCGCCTTTTCGACCCTCTGCAATGCCGCCTTCGCGCTGCGCCGCGAGGTCTTCGTGCTCGAGCAGCACGTGCCGCCCGAGGAAGAGCACGATGCCTATGACCTCACCGCCACCCATCTCGTCGCCGTCTTGGAGGGCGAGGTCGTGGGCACGCTGCGCATCGTCTTCCTGCCCGAGCATGCCAAGATCGGCCGCGTCGCCGTCCATCGCCTGCATCGCGGCCGCGGCATAGCCCGCACCCTCATGGGCGCGGCCATGGAACTTTCCCGCGCCCGCGGGCAGCAGCGATTCTACCTCACCGCCCAGATCGCCGCTCTCGGCCTCTACGAGAAGCTCGGCTTCGTCGCCTTCGGGGAAGAATTCCTCGATGCCGGCATCCCGCACCTTGAGATGAAGACCTACTGAGCCCTCCGGCCCGCGGCCTATGCCGGTAATTGCCCAATGTATCCAACAACAAGCTGGACAGGGCTACGCGACGTTGCTTTGTTAGCGGCAACTGATGCTACCGGCGCAAAGCCCGGGCGTCGGCGGCGTGCGCACGGGGCGCGCGCCTTTGGGAGGAAATTGATGAAGAGACGCGAATTCTTCAAATCGGCGTCGGCAGCTACGATCGGTGCCGCCGCTGCATCGACCCTGGCCGCTCCGGCCATCGCTCAGGGCAACATCACCTGGCGCATGGTCACCACCTGGCCCAAGAACTTTCCGGGCCTGGGCGTGGGCGCCCAGAACCTGGCCGATCGCATCACCAAGGCATCGGGCGGTCGCCTGACGGTCCAGGTCTTCGCCGCCGGCGAAATGGTCCCGGGCCTGCAGGCCCTCGATGCCGTGATCGACGGCTCGGCCGAAATGAGCCACGGCACCCCCTATTACTGGCAGAACAAGAGCCAGGGCCTCTCGTTCTTCACGGGCGTTCCCTACGGCATGACCAGCCGCGAGCTCACCGCCTGGGTCCGCTATCTGGGCGGCCAGGAGCTGTGGGACAAGATTTACGACCAGTTCGGCCTGCAGGGTTTCCTCTCGGGCGATACCGGCACCCAGGCCGGTGGCTGGTTCCGCAACGAGCTGACTGGCGTCGCCGACCTGCAGGGCCTGCGCTTCCGCACTCCGGGCCTGGGCGGCCAGGTTTGGGGCAAGCTCGGCGCCTCGGTGACCAACATGGCCGCCGGCGACATCTTCGCCGCGCTCCAGTCGGGCACGCTCGATGCCGCCGAGTTCGTCGGTCCCTATAACGACCTGGCGCTCGGCTTCTACCAGATCTGCAAGAACTACTACTTCCCCAGCTTCGTCGAGCCGGGCCTGGCCACCGAAATCGCGGTCTCCAAGTCCAAGTACCAGGAACTGCCCGAGGACCTCCAGGAGATCGTCCGCAGCTGCGCCCAGGCCGCCTATGACGACGTGGCCTCCGACATGTACGCCAACGACCCGCGCGCCCTGCGCGCCCTGGTCACCGATCACGGCGTCCAGGTCCGCCAGTTCCCCGAGGAAATCCTCGAGGCCGGCGCCAAGGCCTCCATGGAGCTGATCGCCGAGATCCGCGAAGGCGGCGATGCCCAGACCAAGGAAGTGGCCGAGAGCTTCGTGTCCGCCTTCAACCTGCTGCGCGAGCGCACTGAAGGCACCGACATGCCGTTCCTCGCCGCCCGTCAGAAGTACATCAAGTACACCTGACACCAACGGAACCCACACATCGAAAAGCCCGAGCTCCCGCCCGGGCTTTTCTCTTTTGGGCTGTTGATGCCGCCTAGTGGTAGAGCACGCTCGGCAGCCAGGTGATCAGCTGCGGCATCAGGAACAGGCAAACCACCGCGATGATCTGCAGGATCACGAAGGGCAGCACGCCCTTGTAGATCATGCCCGTGCTCACCCGCGGCGGCGCCACCCCGCGCAGGTAGAAGAGCGCAAAGCCGAAGGGCGGCGTCAGGAAGCTCGTCTGCAGGTTCACGCCCACCATGACGCCCAGCCAGATCGGGTCGACATCGAGCGCCAGCAGCACCGGCGCGGTGATCGGGATCACGATGAAGATGATCTCGAAAGTGTCGAGGATGAACCCGAGCAGGAACATCACGAACATCACCACGATCATCGCCCCGATCGCCCCGCCCGGCATGGCCGAGAGGAACTCGTGCACCAGGTTGTCGCCACCCATCATGCGGAAGACGATCGAGAACACCGCCGCCCCGAAGAGGATGATGAACACCATCGAGGTGATGGTGGCGGTCGAGATCACCACCTGGCGCAGGATGCCGAAATCGAGCTTGCGCCGGAACGCGGCCAGCAGCATCGCGCCGACCGAGCCCACCGAGGCCGCCTCCGTCGGGGTCGCCACCCCGCCCAGGATCGAACCCAGCACCGCCACGATGAGCAGGAGCGGCGGCAGCAGCGCCACCACCACTTCGCGCGCTAGCGAGCCGCGCTCGGCCTCCGGCACCGGCGTTGCCGGGCAGGATTTGGGATCGGTGATCGCCTTGAAGATCACGAAGCCCGAATAGAGCGCCACCAGCAGCAGGCCCGGAATGATGGCGCCGGCGAAGAGCGCCCCCACCGATACCGGCGCCGGCGCGAAATTGCCCTTGGCCATCTGCACCTGGGCGTTGATGCCCGAGAGCATGTCGCCCATGAAGATGAGCACCGTCGAGGGCGGGATGATTTGCCCGAGCGTGCCCGAGGCGCAGATGACGCCGGTCGCGAGCTTGGGGTCGTACCCGGCGCGCAGCATGGCCGGCAGCGAGATGAGCCCCATGGTGACCACGGTCGCCCCGACCACGCCCGTCGAGGCCGCCAGCAGCGCCCCGACCACGATCACCGAGAGCCCGAGCCCGCCGCGCAGGTTGCCGAAAAGCTTGCCCATGGTGAGCAGCAATTGTTCGGCGATGCCGCTTCGCTCCAGCATCACGCCCATGAACACGAAGAGCGGCACGGCCACCAGCACTTCGTTGGTCATCAGGCCCACATAGCGCCCGACGAGCGATGCGTAGTTGGACGGGTCGTAGACCCCGAGCAGCCAGCCGACGAGGCCGAAGATGAGGGCGGTGCCCGCCAGCGAGAATGCCACCGGGAAGCCGAGCATCAGGACGCCGATGACGCCCAGGAACATGAGGGCGGAGAGGATTTCTCCAAGCATGACGGGATCCATCAGGGCGCCTCTTCCGGCTCGTTGGCGCCGTAGCGCAGGGCGGGCGGCAGCAGGTCCTGTCGGTCCGCCAGCACGAGGATCGAGCGTGCCGCCATGGCCAGGCCCTGGAGCCCCACCAGCACGGCGAACACGATGATGAAACTCTTGAGGATGAAGAGGCCCGGCATGCCCCCGATATTGGCAGACCCCTCGTAATAGCCCCAGGAGCGCGCCACCGCCGTCCAGCTATAGTGCACGACCACGAAAATGAACGGGAAGAGGAAGAACACCACGCCGAACAGGTCCGCCATCGCCTTGCGGCGCACGGGGGCGGGCCTGTAGAAAATGTCGACGCGCACATGATCGTCGCGCAGCAGGGCATAGCCGGCAACGCCCGTGAACATGGCGCCGCTCATCCACACATAGAGGTCCTGCATCCACAGCACCGAGGTGTGGAAGAAATAGCGCTGCACCACCACGGTGAAACAAACCAGCACACAAGCCAGCGCCAGCCAGCACAGGGTTTCCCCCACGACACGGTTGACGCCGCTGATGGCTCTCACGAGCCAGGCGAGCCCAAGCAACTCTCCAGTCCTCCCGTTCCTGTCCTCCAAAGCGGTTGTTGCCACCGCCTTGGTTCGGATTGAACAGCATTGAGGGGTGAGGTCAACTCAAACGCGGCTCCGGCGCGCTGCAAGTTGGTCATAACTCGCCGCGTTCCCCCGGAAACCAGCGGCCCCGCTCTCAACCTCGGCGCCCGTTCGGTTCGGTAGGATACGGCCCTTTCCGTTAACCAATTAGCAACTGCTTAACCCCAGCCCGGCTTTGCTGCTGCCGCGCCGCGTTCCCTGCGCTATCGTGTTTCACATCAGGAGGGCTGCGCACCGCGCGCGCCTGATCCGCCAGGGAGGCGGCAAGGGCCGGACCCGCAAAGAGCGGGCCGGCCTTTTCACTTGCTTGTGGCGGAACATCCCCGCCCCTCGCCGCGTTTGCCGACGAGGAGGTTTGCAATGTTCCCCAATCTGTTACCCAAGACCCTGCCCGTCCTGGTGCTCCTCGCCGCCGCGTCTCCCGCCTTCGCGCAGGATGCCGCCAAGCCCTCGGCCCTCGACGCTCCCGTCGCGCCCAATGCCGGCATGACCGAGACCCAGTTGCACCGCCCCACCGTTCTTTCGGAAGGCTACCACCCGCTCTCGAGCGACAACCTCGCCTCGCTCGTCATCGGCATGAGCGTCTTTTCCGGCCCCTCCGACACCGCCGATCTTATCGGCTCGATCGATGACCTTGTCGTCGCCGCCGATGGTCATATCGCCGCCGTCGTCCTGGGCGTGGGCGGCTACCTGGGGATCGGGGAGAAGAGCGTCACCGTGGATTACTCCCAACTCCAGTGGAGCAAGGCGCCCGACGGCACCGACCGCATCGTGCTCAACGTCACCAAGGATGCCCTCGCCGCCGCGCCCGACTTCACCTGGAACCAGGACCTGAGCAACGCCCGCGCCGATCTCGCCGAGCAGCAGGCGGAAGCGGAGAACTTCGCGCCCAACCCCAACGACGCCTCCAATATCAGCCCGGACGCCACCACCGACATGCCCGAGCCCGGCCATGTCGATAGCGCCGCCCTCCAGCCGATCGATGCCGCCGCGCTCACGGCCGAGGACCTCAAGGGCATCGCCGTCTATGGCCCCGATGACGAACTCATCGGCACCATCGGCGACTTTGTCCTCAGCCCCGATGGCAAGGTCGATGCCGTGGTCGTCGATGTCGGTGGCTTCCTGGGCCTGGGCAAGAAGCCGGTCGCGGTTGGCTTCGAGAACCTCTCGTTCTCGGTCGATGCCAACGACAACCGCTATCTCTTCCTCAGCGCCTCCAAGCAGGAGCTCGAGGACCAGCCGGCTTTCGACAAGTCCACCTACGCGGCCGACCGCGCCGCCCAGCGCCTCGTCGTCCATCCCTGACGGATCGCAAAACGAAAGAGGGCTCCGCCTGGCGGAGCCCTCTGATCTCGTTGCGCGATGCGCTCAGCGCCCGTTATTGCGGAACCGCAGCCGGGCGATCTCGTCGAATTCGGCCTGCTCGATCTTGTTCTGCTCGGCCACTTCGCGCTGGTGTTCGCGCTGGTCGAGCAGTTCCACCTTCTTGAGGTCCTCGAGCGCTTCGGCCAGCGCGTCCTGCGCGCTTTCGAGCTTCTCGCGCATGTCGTTGGCCGAGGCCAGCAGGTTGTCGCGCCGTTGCAGCGCAGCCTTGGCGAAGGTCGAATAGGCGAAATGGGCAATGTCGGAAATGCCCGTCTTGGTGTGTTCGATCTCGATCTGCTGATCGAGGTCGGACGCCATGCGTTCGAAATCGGCAACCATCATCTCGATCTGAGTGACCTGCCGGCGCTTCTCGTCCACCTGGAATTTCTTGAGCCGTATGAGGCTCTCGCTGCGCGACTTCACGACTTGTACTCCTTACCCCATCAAGTCCTTCAGAGCCTAAAGGGATAACTGCCCCCGCTCGCCCTAGCCGGCCTGCTGCGCTTCCGCCATGTCCACGATCGCAGCCAGCATGTTGTAGCCGTCGGCGATCGATGTCCGCTCTTCCCGTAGCTGGCTCAGGAACGCCTCCAGCGCCGGGTTGATGGCAATAGCGCGGTCTACCTTGGGATCTGATCCTTTCCGGTATGCCCCCAGCCGGATCAGTTCCTCCATATTGGCGTAGACCGACATCAGTTCGCGCGCCTTGCTGAGCGTTGGCCGCAGGTTCGCTGGAACGCAGCCCGGCATGGTTCGCGAGATGGACCTCAGGACATTGACCGCCGGGTAACGTCCCCGTTCGGCAATGCCGCGTTCCATCACGATGTGCCCGTCGAGAATGCCGCGCACGGCATCCGCTATGGGCTCATTGTGATCATCACCTTCAACCAAAACGGTAAATAGTCCGGTAATAGAACCGGTAGAAGGCGTACCGGGTCCTGCTCTTTCCAACAGCCGCGGCAATTCCGTGAATACCGTCGGTGGATAACCCTTGGCCGTGGGGGGCTCCCCGATCGCCAGCCCGATCTCGCGCTGCGCCATGGCAAAGCGCGTCAGGCTATCCATCATGCAGAGCACCCGCCGGCCCTGGTCGCGGAAGAATTCGGAGAGCGAGAGCGTGAGATAGGCCGCCTGCCGGCGCATCAGCGCCGCTTCGTCGGAGGTTGCCACCACCACCACGGCACGCCGCAGCCCTTCTTCGCCCAGGTATTCGCTGATGAACTCGTGCACCTCGCGCCCGCGCTCGCCGATGAGCCCGATCACCGCCACGTCCACGTCCGTATTGCGCGCCAGCATCGACATGAGCACCGACTTGCCCACGCCCGATCCGGCGAAAATGCCCATGCGCTGGCCGTCGCAGATGGTGGTGAAGGTATTGAGCACCCGAACGCCCAGGTCGATCGGCGCGCCCACGCGCACGCGGTCATGGGCCGCCAGCGGGTTCTGCCGCAGCGGATAGGGCACAGCGCCCGTCGCGATCGGTCCCTTCCCGTCTATGGGCTCGCCCACCGCGTTGACCACGCGCCCCAGCCAGGCCGAAGAGGGATAGACCGCCCCGTCGCTCGACTGGAAGATTGCCTTGCAGCCCAGCCGCACCCCCGAGAGCGGCCCGAACGGCAGGCACAGCGCATGGCCCTCGCGAAAGCCGATGATCTCGGCCGGCAGGAACTCGCCCGCCTGCGTCTCGATGGATACGCGCCCGCCCACGCGCAACTCGCGCACCGGGCCCACGATCTCGATCAGGAGGCCCTGCACGGTTTTGACGCGGCCGAACACTTCGACCTCGTCGATGGCATCGATGGCGGTGGTGAGCGACTTCAAGCGGCCCGCTCCGTGCGAATCATTTCGTGATCAGACCGTAACCGAACGTTAAGCAAAAAGCGTTACCAGCGAGTTTGGCGTCACTCCACCCGCCCTGCGTCGGGTTGCCACATTTCGCCACAATTCCCCCTTCCAGACCTGCAATTCAGTGAGTCCAAAGAGTCTCTTATTGGGCCTTCTTAATCCATTTTCTTAAGAAAAGTTGAGACAATTAACCCTTGTAACTCAATGACTTAGCCTAAATTGAGGTTACCAGAGATTGCGTATTGCGGATCAGAATTAAACTTTGTTAACTAATCGGGCTTAGTGTGGAGTCATATCCAGTAGGGTTGGATTGGGGCGGCCGGTCGCGCATGGACGT